>Ga0214472_10005889_pt1 | contig 12880 bp, 11 predicted proteins | sample RVTome_6_FD_207662 | JGI IMG/M metagenome (GOLD analysis project Ga0214472, IMG submission 207662) | Soil microbial communities from uranium-contaminated site in the Upper Colorado River Basin, Wyoming, United States - RVT140D175 | ecosystem: Environmental > Terrestrial > Soil > Contaminated >... | reverse complement strand
CGCCCGGCCCTCGATCGGCACGATCGCGTCCCTTGTTCCGTGAAAATGAAACAGATTGACCGGCGCGCCGGGACAGGTCTGCGGCACCGGCTGCCAGAAGGTGCCCGACATGGGCGCGAAACCGGCGAAAAGACCGCCACGGAAACAGGCAAGGTTCCAGACCATCATGCCGCCGGCGGAAAAGCCGGTCGCCAGCAGACGCCGGCGATCGATCGCGAACCGCGTCGCGGCGTCCTCCACGACGTCGTCGAAATAGGCCAGTTCGTCGACGCCGGCGTCGGTGCTGTGGCTCGGCGCGCCGGGAATCGACCAATCGTCGTCGGCCGATTGCACGGCGATCAGCGCGATGCCGAGATCGTCGGCAAGCGCGCGCAGACCCTTGTGTTTCATGGTCTGTGCGGCCCGGCCGCCATAGCCATGGGCAAACACGATCGCGCCGATTTTTTCTCCCGCCGGCAGCACGGAGGGCAGGGCGATCCGGTAGATGCGGTCACCGATGCGGCAATCCGTATCCGCGTCGCAGGCTTTGGCGGAGACCGGCAGAACCAGCGCGGCGATGCAGGCGAGATGCAGGATTTTCAAGAAACCGCTCCATATTGGTATCAGGCTTGATACAACAAGCCGTCGCCGCGGCGCGCTCACGATTTCGGCACGACGCCGTTTTTGCCCTGGGCTTTGTCCGTCAATTTGCCCGCAACGCGTCACGGCTGGCGGTCAGGAAGATTTCCGCGTTGCGGGCGAGCGATGGGCCGAGGTAACCGCCTTCCTGAATGAGCGCCGTAGGCAGGCCGAGGCCGACGATCGCGCGCGCCATGGAGTCAAAACCGGTCCCGGTCATGCCCACCTCGGACAGGGGATCGTCCGCGGCCATGTCAAATCCGAGCGATACGACCAGCGCTTCCGCGCCGAAGGCTTGGATGGCCCGCAATCCTTCGTGAAACCGTTTCAGGATTGCCGGCTCGTCGGCTCCCGAGGCAAGCAGGAGATTGAGCGTCGCGCCTTCGCCCGCCCCTTCGCCGCGCTCGTCTTCATAGCCGAGATAGAAGGTCGGATAGTCAGAGGGGTCGACATGCAGGGAGCAGACGAAAACATCGCCACGCTCATAGAAGATATCCAGCGTGCCGTTTCCCGTATGGGTGTCGATATCCAGCACGGCGACCTTGGAGAAGCGTTCCCGCAACTTCTGGGCGGCGATCGCCGCGTTGTTGAATGCACAAAAGCCGTTCGCCGCGTCGCGCATCGCGTGATGGCCGGGCGGACGCGACAGGCCGTAGACCATGGGAGCGCCTTGAATTACCCGGTCCGCCGTCTCGACCGCGGTCTGGGCCGACCAGTAGATCGCCGTCCAGATATCCTCCGTCAGCGGCATGGACGTGTCGGTTGCGTACCACCCCAATTGGCCGAAGACCGATGCGGGCGGCCGGCCGGCGCGCCGGCCCGGATGGCAATAGGGAATAGGCTCAGTGTCGCCCGCCGCGGCGCGCCAGCGCGCATGGGCGTCCTTCCAGAAGTCCACATAGCCGGCATCGTGCACGGCCTTGATCGGCGCTTCGCCGAAATCCCGCGGCGCCTCCACCGGGAAACCGTTGCGCTCCAGCATGTCGCGGATGAGCACGGCGCGTTCGGCCTGTTCGGGGTGCGCGATATAGGCGCCGCGGCGAAAATACCGCTGCGGATTGTGCAGAAGCTGGCGCGGATCGAAAATCGCTTTCATCGGCTCTCTTTCACTGTGATTTCAACTGCCTCCCACCGGATGCGGGTCGCCGGGGACGGGCCAAGCCGAAAGGGGTCGAGGGGCGTGCGCCCGGCAGAACCGCATCGTTCATCCCAGGGTCTGGCCGGCGGCGGCCGCCGCCAGTTCCTTTTCCCGGCCGGGAATGGCTTCGATCAGGGTGCGGGTATAGGCGTTTTGCGGCGACTCGAAGATGGCGCGGGCGGACCCCGTCTCGACGATTTCGCCGCCCTGCATCACGGCGATGCGGTCGCAGATCTGGGCGGCGACGCGCAGATCGTGGGTGATGAAGATCAGGGCGAGGTCAAGGCGTTTTTTCAGGTCGGCCAGAAGGTCCAGTACCTGCGCCTGGATTGATACGTCCAGGGCGGAAACCGCCTCGTCGGCGATGAGGATACGGGGTTCGAGGGCCAGGGCGCGGGCGATGCCGATACGCTGGCGCTGGCCGCCGGAAAATTCATGCGGAAAGCGGTCGATCGCCGATGCGTCGAGCCCGACCAGGTCGAGAAGGGTCCCCGCGCGTTCATACGCTTCATTTCGGGGCATGCCGTGGGCCATCGGCCCCTCCGCGATGATCCGGCCGACGCGGGCGCGCGGGTTCAGCGAAGCATAGGGATCCTGGAAGATCATCTGGATGGCCTTGCGCGCCTTGCGCAGGGTTTCGCCGGCAAGGCCGGCCATGTCGTCGCCGCCGAGCAGCACAGCGCCCCGGTCCGGCGCCATGAGGCGCACCAGACAGCGCCCGAGACTGGACTTGCCGGAACCGGATTCGCCGACAATGCCCAGCGTCTCGCCCTCGAACAGTTCGAGATCCACATTCCTTACCGCGTCGACGACCCGGGATCTGCCGGAAAACAGCCCGCCCTTGCTGCGAAAGGTCTTGCACAGGCCGATGACCTGCAGGATCGGAGGTTTGCCGTTGCCGTTCGAGGCCTTGGCCCCGGCGGCAAGTTTCGGTATGGCGGCGATCAGCTTGCGGGTATAGTCGTGTTGCGGGTTGTCCAGCACCGCTTCCGCCGTTCCGGTTTCGACGATCCGGCCCTCCTGCATGACCGCGACCCGATCGGCGATTTCCGCCACGACGCCGAAATCATGGGTGATGAACATCACCGCCATGCCGCGCTTTGCCTGCAGCACGCGGATCAGTTCGAGAATCTGGGCCTGGGTGGTGACGTCGAGGGCGGTGGTCGGTTCGTCGGCGATGAGGATTTCCGGTTCCAGCGCCAGCGCCATGGCGATCATCACCCGCTGCCGCTGGCCGCCGGAAAGCTGAAAAGGGTAGGCCCTTGCCGCCTTTTCCGGCTCGGGAATGCCCACCTCATCGAGCAGTGCGACGGCGCGTGCCGTGCGTGCGCGCGGCGCAAGCCGCCCATGGGCTTCGAAAACCTCGGCGATCTGGTCCTCGACCCGCATAAGCGGGTTCAGCGCCGACATGGGTTCCTGGAAGATCATCGCCAGCTTGCGGCCGCGCAGGTCGCGCAGGTCGGTTTCCGGCAGCAGCAGCAGATCGGCGCCGTCATACAGGATCCTGCCCGCCACCGGGCGGACAAGGTCGGGCAAAAGGCCCATCATGGCGTTGGCGGCCATGGATTTGCCGGAGCCGGATTCGCCGACGATGCACAGGATTTCTCCGGCCCGCAGTTCCAGACTGACATCGTCGACCGCATAGGGCCTGTCGGCGCCTTCGGGCAGGGCGATGCGCAGGTTTTCGATGGTCAAGAGCGGCTCGGTCATTGCGGTGCTCATTTGCCGCGCCGCGCCAGGCGCGGATTGAGGGCGTCGTTCAGGCCTTCGCCGATCAGGTTCAGGGCCAGCACGGTAAGCAGGATGGCGATTCCGGGGAAGAAGGACAGCCACCAGGCCTGGCGGATGACGGTGCGCGCCGCGCCGATCATATAGCCCCAGGACATCAGATTGGGATCGCCCAGCCCCAGGAAGGACAGCGAGGATTCCAACAGGATCGCCGTGGCGACCATCAGCGATGCGAGCACGATGATTGGCGACAGCGTGTTGGGAAGCACCTGGCGCCAGATGATCGCCGCGCTGGTCTGGCCGGACAGGATGGCCGCTTCGATATATTCGCGCGAGCGCAGCGACAGCACTTCGCCGCGCACCAGCCGCGCCACGGGCGGCCAGCTTACAATGGCGATCGCGCCGATGATCGACTTGATGTTCGGTTCGAAGATCGCCACCAGCACGATGGCCAGGGCGAAGCTCGGCACGGTCTGGAAGAACTCGGTGAACCGCATCAGCACGTCGTCGGCGACGCCGCCGAAATAACCGGCCATGGCGCCGATCGGAATACCGATGAGGAGGGCGGCAACCGTGGACACCAGCCCCACCAGCAGCGAGACCTGTGCGCCATAAGCCAGGCCGGACAGTACGTTGCGGCCGAGCGTGTCGGTTCCCAGCGGAAAGGCCTCCATGGCGAAGGGCGGCAGGAAGGGGCGTTGCACCATTCTCCAGGGCGATTGGGGAAACAGCAGCGGCGCCAGGATGGCGATCGCGATGACCAGGGCCAGAAGCACCAGACCGATCACCGCGCCCCGGTTTCGTTTGAAGCGGTTCCAGAAATCAGCCATCACGTCACTCGGATTCTGGGATCGACGACAAGATAGACGATGTCGGTGATCAGGTTGAAAAGCAGCACCATGGCCGAGGATATGAAAAAGATGCCGAGCAGCAGATTGTAGTCGCGCTGGGCCAGCGCTTCGAACATTAGCCGGCCGATTCCGGGCCAGGCGAACACGGTTTCGGTCAATACGGCGCCGCCAACGAGCTGGCCCGCCTGCAATCCGGCCAGGGTCACCACCGGCAGGAGGGCGTTGCGGAAAACGTGCCGGCGCTGCACGATTCCCGGTTTCAGCCCCTTGGCGCGGGCCGTCTTGACGAAGTCGAGCTGGCTCACTTCCAGCATCGAGGCCCGGGTCATGCGCATATAGACGGCCATGAAGAACAGGCCCAGGGTGGAGGCGGGCAGGATCAGGTGCAGGGCGATATCGAGGACGCGTCGCAGGCCTTCATAATTGGCGCCGACGGTCTCGTAACCGAAGCCGGGCAGCCAGTTCAGATGCACCGAAAACACCAGGACAGCCATCAGCGCGATCCAGTAAAGCGGCGTGGCGTAGAACAGCAGCGCCAGGACGGAAATCAGCGTGTCGGACCATTTGCCGACCCGCGCCGAGGCGAAGACGCCGGCGAGCGTGCCGAGCAGCAGCGAGACGACGAAGGCCGTCATGGTCAGGATGAGGGTTGCCGGCAGACGCGTCAGGATGAGATCCGCCACCGGCATTTGCTGGCGATAGGAAAAACCGAGATCGAATTGCAGCACGCCGCCGAGATAGAGACCCAATTGGGTCAGAAGCGGCTTGTCGAGGCCGAATTGTTCCCGCAACTGGGCAAGGAACTTGGCATCCGCCGCCCCGGCTTCTCCCGCCATGACGGCCGCCGGGTCGCCGGGCGCCAGATGAATCAGAAAGAAGTTCAAGGTCAGGATGGCGATCAGGATGATCGCTGCCTTGGCCAGGCGCATGAGGATAAAACGGATCATCGGATCTCGGGCGGGCTGATGGATGCATCCGCGCCGGCGCGCAGCCGGGCGACATGTGGGTTTGCCGCGGAGCGGCGCGGCGCGCGGACCTGCCCGAACGGGCGGCGGTCCGCGCGCCGAAGGCGGGTCTGCCTATTTTTCGATATAGGCGTCGAGGAAGCCGTCATTGACGCCGATGGCCGTGGTCACCAGGTCTTTGATGTTGCACCGGTAGATCGTCGGAAAGCCGAGTTCCAGCAGCCAGGCGACGGGAACGTCGTCGACCAGCTTCTTCTGCACTTCGGTGTAGAGGTCCTGGCGGGCCGTCTTGCCGACGGCGACCGAAGCCTTGGAGAACAGGGCATCGACCTCCGGGTTTTCATAGCCTTCCACATTGTTCCAGGGCGAGCCCTTGGCAATGTTGGTCGAGATGTAGGTCCGGGCGACGCCCAGCGCCGGATCGCCATACTGGTAGAGATAGGTGAAGGCGAGATCGTAATCCCATTCGCTGACCTTCTGGTTCCATCCGGCCACGTCGGTGGCGACCATTTCAACCTTGATGCCGACCTCTTCCAGATTCTGCTTGATGGCTTCGGCCCAGCGCTGCCAGGTCTCGCCATAGGGCAGGGGCAGAAGCCGGACCGGCGTGCCGTCATAGCCCATGTCCTTCAGAAGTGCGCGCGCCTTGTCGGGATCGAAATCATAGGCGTTCACGTCGCCGGAATAGAACCGCGTCGAGGACGAAACCGGACCGGTCGCGACCTTGCCGAGGCCGTTCCACAGGGCGTCGCGGGCGAAATTCCGGTCCATGGCATACATCACCGCCTGGCGGAACCGGACATCGGCGGTCGGACCTTCGCGGTTGTTGATCCACAGCCAGGACAGCGGACCGAAATATTCCCAGCCCTTGTCGGTCACGCAGCTGTTGTCGAGCGTGGACAGGCGCTCGACGTCGAAATTTTCCACCGAACCGCCGGGCAGGATATCGACGACGCCGGTCTCGTAGGCCACCGACCGCGAGGCGGCGTCAGGAATGACGTGCCAGTAGATCTCGTCGAGATAGGGCTTGCCCTCCAGATAATAGTCCTCGTTTTTGACCAGCAGGATGTGGGAGCCCTTGACCCATTCCTTGAATTTGAACGGACCGGTGCCGATCGGTGTGTTGTTGGCCGGATTGTCCTTGAAATCCGTGCCTTCATAGAGGTGTTTGGGGATCATCGGCATGGTGCCGACTTCGAAAATACCGATGAACGGGCCGAAGGGCTGTTTCAGCGTGAAGACGACCGTCGTGTCGTCCGGCGCGGTGATCGAGTCCACATGAGTCAGGGAGGCGCGCAGGCGCGCATGGGTCTCGCGCAAAAACACATCGGCTGAAAACACCACGTCGGCGGCCGTGAAGGGCTTGCCGTCATGCCATTTCACATTGTCGTGCAGGTGAAACGTATAGACGAGGCCGTCCTCGGATATTTCCCAGGACTTGGCGAGTTGCGGCATGGCTTCCAGCCCGGTGTCGTAGCGCAGCAGACCTTCATAAATGTTGCCGGCGACCATTTGGGTCGGTCCGTTCTGGATCAGGCCGAGCATCAGCCCCGGCGGTTCCGGCTGGATGACGACGTTGGCGCGTCCGCCGGCGGTCGGTTCGGCGTGCAGCGCCGTCGACACGAGCGCCGCGGCGGCAAGAAAGGTCATTCGTTTCAGCATGGTTTTCGTGTTCCCTGTTATTTCGGCGGAACGGGTTCTTGCCGCTTGTCCGCCATTGGTTGGTTTCGTGATGGGCCGGTCAGGCGGTCAGTTCGCCAGATCGGGGTAGTGTTTGAGGGCCAGGCGCAGGAAGGCCTCCCATTGCGGGTCGGGCGCGCCGCCTTCGTGCTCGCCGCTCCATGATTCGTATTGTCGCGCCGTCTTTTCGGCCAGATCGGGATCGATGCGGCGCACAGCACCGCCGAGGGACAGGATCGCCACCTGCGCACGGCAGGCGCGTTCCAGATTGAACATCAGCGCGAAGGCTTCGCCGACGCTGCGCCCGCAGGTCAGAAGCCCGTGATTGCGCAGCACCATGACATTGCGCTCGCCGAGATCGGCGACCAGCCGCTCGCGCTCGCCGAGATCCAGCGCAATGCCTTCATAATCGTGAAAGGCGGTGCGGTTGTAAAATTGCAGCGCCCACTGATTGAGCGGCAGGATGCCTTCTTCCGTGGAGGAGAGGGCGACGCCGGCGACTGTATGGGTGTGCAGCACGCAATGGGTGTCGGGCCGCGCCGCGTGGATGGCGCTATGGATAGTGAAGCCGGCCCGGTTGATTCCCGCGCCGTATTCGTCCTTGAGGATTTTTCCGTCCAGATCGACGGTGACCAGACTGCTCGCCGTCACTTCGTCGAAGCGCAGGCCATAGGGATTGATCAGGAAGGCATGCTCCCCCTCCGCCGCCGGCGCGCGGCTGGAAATATGGGTGAAGATGCTGTCGTCCATTTGGAAATGGGCGATCAGACGATAGGCCGCGGCAAGGTGCAGCCGTTCGATCGGTTGATCCGTTCCGGCAAAAGCCGGGGCGATATGCGATTGAATGCCCATAAATTCTCCTGCTCGAAGCTGCTGCCGACGCCGCGCGCGCAAGCAATTCCGTATCCGCCGTTCTTGATCCGCCGTTCATGCCGTCGTGCCCCCCATCGAGCCGGCAGCCTGGGCGACAGGCAAACACAGGCTTCTCTCCTTGTCAATTGTCGACAATCGGCAAAATTTATGAAATGGTCGAACGGAAGCGGTTTTGGCGCCCGGCATTTTCGGATCGGCAGGGCGTCGCCTTGGGAAATTCCACGCGGTCGTGGCGCCGGAATCGCACCGGCCCCGAAAAAGGAGCGACGGGTCCTGGTTCGGCTGCGGCCGGAAGCCCGACCCTTTGTACGGGACGCAGGGAGGCGTCTTCATGGATCGATCATCGAATGGGAAGGACCGCGACGATCCCGCCTTCGTCGGCCCGCCGGATGCGGAGCGCGCACCGCGCGCCGGCCTTGCGGCATCGGAACCCCCGTCGGGCCTGTTTTCGACCGTGAACTCCAGCAACCTTGTCACCCAGATCGCCCGGCAGATCACCGATGCGATCGTCGCCGGCCGGCTGCGGCCGGGAACGCGCCTGACCGAATTGCATTTGTCGCGGGAGTTCGGAACCAGCCGCGCGCCGGTGCGGGAAGCGGCGCGGCTGCTGGAAAGCCAGGGCCTCGTGATGTTCAGCCCGCGCCGCGGTTTTTTCGTTCGTACCCTCAAGGCGACCGATCTGCGGGATCTTTACGAATTGCGCATCGGCCTGGAACTCCATGCCGCGGAAATCGCCTTGCAACGCATCAGTCCGCAGCAGATTCGCGGTCTGGAAAAGCAGATCGACACCCTCTACGCCCTGGCCGATCAGGGGTCCGTCGAACGGCAGATCTTCGAGGATTTCACCTTCCACCGCATGCTGTGCGCCGCCGCTTCCAATGCCCGGCTGCTGCGCGTCTATGACGAACTGGCGATGGAAATGCGCGCCGGCATCACGCTGATCGGCAAGCTGTACGACGATCCGCATCGCATTGCCGAAACCCATATCCCCATTCTCGACGCCTTGAAAAAAGGCGACAAGGCCGTGTTGCAGGAGGCGCTGCGTTATCATATCGGCACGGCGCAGGAAGCCGTGGTGGCCTTGTTCGCGGGAATGGAGGAGGGCGGCGCCTGACCGGCAAATACGGGTGGCTTTCCCGCGCCTCGCGCCGCCGCCGGTATCCGGTTTGTCGATCTATTCGAGGATGCGCACGCAGCCGGCTTGCGGATCCACTTCGATGTGTTGACCGGTTTTGAACAAGCGCGTCACATCCCCGTCCTCGAACCGGTCGCACAGGGCCATGTCGGCGAGCGCGGCGCCCTGCACCAGGATGGTGTTCGCCTGGTTGAACAGGATGGCTTTCGGCGCGATGCCGCGGGATTTCATTTCGTACAGCATCCAGGCGGACGCGACGCCGCCTTTCGACGTGTTCAGCACCAGGATCCTGTCCTTGTAGGATTGGCCGGCCAGCTTGTGCTGCGGGCGCGAGAACACGCCCTTGATGCGGTCCAGGTCGTAGCGCGCCGAAAAATTGTCGTCCGCGACCAGCGCTTCGCCGGAGACCTTCGGTCCGACGCCTCTGTGGCATTTGAATTCGGTCATCAGACGATCTCCCCTGCGATGGCGGAGGCGACGCAGTCCTCCATGCTGGCCAGGGCCGGCTGGTAGCCGTAGCCGCCCAGAATGTTGACGATTTTCGCCGAATTGCTGAGCAGCCGGGTCCAGCCGTTGGCCAGGCCGATTTCCCTTGCATATTGATTGTAGAAGCAGGTGCCTTCCAGCACTTTCGCGCCCGTGCTCTCGATGGTCGAGACCAGGTCCATGCGGGTGGCGTCCGCATAGACCTGGGGCGAGGTGCAGACGATCACCGGTGTCTTGAAGGTTTCGCCGCGGCACAGTTCGGCGACCCGCTGCATCTCGACCAGCGACAATTGCGGGGCGGCGAAAACGACGACGTCGACACTGTCGCCCTTGCCGCCGAAGGTGGAGCGCAAGGCGTCCAGATCGGCTTTGTCGATCGCTTCGGGCTTGAGCCTGTCCATGCCGACATCGGCCGGGCGCAGGGCTTCCGGCGTGATGCCGGCCAGGTGAAACAGCGGCGTCGAGCCGTAGCTCGCCATGGCGGCCCCCAGATGCTTCATCTGGTCCGAGGTCGGCACGCTCTCCAGTCCCTCGATGACCGGCACTTCCCAATAGGAGCCGGCCATCTTGCCGGCCACCGCGCCGAGAACGCCCCAATCCGTCAGGCCGCGCGGCTGGTCCTTGACCACGAAGCGCCGCGTCGCCTGGCGGTTTTCGTCGAGATGCAGGCCGTAGCACGGTGTCCGCCCCGTCAGGCCGGCGGCGAGCGCCGAGGGTCCGCCTTCGAAATTCGACCGCGCGCCGCAGATGCTGTTGGAATAGACGACGACGCCGGTATCGCCATAGGCGACGTGATCGCCGAAGACCGGCGGCATGATCGTCTGGTAGTTGATGCAAGTATTGGTCATCAAAATGCCCATGCGCGTACAGGCGGCGATGGTGCGCCGGTCCAGATCCGCCATGGCTTCGGTCTGACCCAGCGGGCTGTAATAGTTCAGATCGACGCCTCTGGGATCGGTGATCATGGGAATGGCGACGCGCGCGCCCTGGTCGGCCAGGTTTTCCAGAAAGCGCACGCCGGCATCGCCGACGGACTCCGGATCGGCCATCATGTGGGCCTGGCTTACCGGCACAAGATCGGCCGCGTCGAACATTTCGCCGACCTTGACCTGGTGGTCCATCGCCCAGCGGACCGGCTCGCCCATATCCCCGGCAAGCATGGCCTGTTCTTCGTCGGTAAGGTTCATTCCAAGGTCTCCATAGCCAAAGCGGTTGTTCCGGTCATTTCATGGAATGCGGCAGCCACAGCACGACCTGCGGGAAGAGATAGACCAGGTAGAGCATGCCGATCTGGATCAGCAGGAAGGGCATGGCGCCGCGCGCCAGCTTCCAGAGATCGATTTTCGAAATGCCGTGGATCGTAAACAGGTTGACGCCGATCGGCGGGGAAATCTGGGCGATCTCCATGGCGATCGCCGCGAAGATGCCGAAGACGATCGGGTCCATCCCCAACTGGGCCGCGACCGGGAAAAAGATCGGGATGGAAATCAGCAGCATGGCGGCGCTTTCCAGGAACATGCCGAGGACCACATAGGCCAGGATCATCAGCGTCACCGCCCAGATGCCGCTGGAATTCTCGATGATCGCACTGGCGATGGATTGCGGCACCTGCTGGAAGGTCAGAAAATGGGCGAAATATTGCCCGAAGACGATCAGCATGATGAGCATGGAGGTGGTGCCGGTCGCCACCACCGCGGCGCCCTTCAGCTTGTCGAAGGAGAGCCGGCCCTGCGCCAGGCCGAGGATTGTCACATAGATCACCGAGAGCGCGCCGACCTCGGTCGGCGTGAACACCCCGGTATAGATCGCGGTGATGATCACGACCGGCAGCAGGATGACGCCGAGGGATCCCCAGGTCGTGCGGACGCGCTGGCCCATCGTCGTGGTATGGGCGATCCGCACCCGGGGACGCGAGACCAGCACGTAGAGCGTGAAAAGGCTCATCATGATGATGCCGGGAACGACGCCGCCGATGAACAATTGGCCGATCGACGTCTCGGTGATCACCCCGTAGAGGATCAGCGGAATGGACGGCGGGATGATGATGCCGAGGGTGCCGCCGCCGGCCACAAAGCCGCCGGCGCGGCTTTCGCCGTAGCCTTCCTCCAGGAGCAGGGGGATGGCGACCAGCCCGACCGTCGCGGCGGTCGCCACCGACGAGCCGGAGATCGCGGCGAAGATTCCGCAGGCGGTGATCGTCGCGACGCCCAGCGAGTTCGGAACCGATCCGGCCCAGGCCTTGGTGACCGCGAACAGGTCCCGGCCCGCATCCGTCCGCTGCATGATCGTGCCGGTCAGGATGAACAGCGGCAGCGCCACAAGTTCGAAGATCGAGGCGCTTTGCCACGATACGTTGATGAAGGTCTTGAAGGCATGGAACGGATCTTCGATGAGAAGCGCCGCGACGAACGCGGCGATGCCCATGGACACGAAGACCGGCACGGACAGGAGCATCAGTCCGAACAGCAGGACGATCGCGATATATCCCGCATAATTGTAGAGGAAATCTTCCAGCATGGCTCAGTCTCCCGCCTCGCGGGCTTGGGCCGGGCCTTCTCCGGAGATCATCTGCACCAGCGTTTGCAGGAACAGGCCGAGCCCGCCGAGCGGGATCGCCATGGCCGGAATCCACAGCGGCACTTCCAGCAATGTCGCCGAGACGATGTCATTGGCGATCGTATATCCCATGAAATAGACGCCGGAGGCGATGATCAGCAGCGCGAAGCCGAGCGTGGACACTTGCGCGATCCGGTCGAAAACACGGCGTTTTGACGGGAAGATCTCAAGCAGCAGGGTGACGCGGAAATGGGCGCCGGACTGGACGGCGAGCGCATTGCCCAGGAAGCCGAGAAAGATGAAGGCGTAGAGCGTCGTTTCGAAAACCCAGATCGTCGGCGCGTTGAAGGCCCGCGCCACCGCCTCGTAGGTGATCGGAATGCACAGGATCATCATCAGGGCGATCGAGACGAAGGTCATCGCCTTGCCGATCGTTTGCGCCAGTCGGACCATTGTCCTCGTCTTTCCGATGGATTTCGATCAGGTCAGATCGGGGAGGGAAGGGGCCGGGCGGGCCGCGCCGTCGCGGCCCGCCGCGGCGCGTCACTTGCCGGCGACGACGGCCTGCACGTCGGCGGAATAAGCCGACCTGGCCGCTAGCGTCAGCGGCTCGAGCTGCTTGGCGAAGGCGTCCCACATCGTGCTGTCCTGCTCGACCACGGTGACCTCGTTGCCGTTGGCGCGCACCACGTCGAGAAGGCCGGAGAGCTTGTCGATGGCGAGTTGCTGCATGTGGTCGCGCGCTTCGGCGGCGCTGTCCATGACGGCCTTCTGCAGATCCGGCGACAGGCTGTCGAACTTTTCCTTGTTCATGACATAGGCGTGGATCAGGGTTCCCATGACGCCGTTG
>Ga0214472_10005888_pt1 | contig 12881 bp, 12 predicted proteins | sample RVTome_6_FD_207662 | JGI IMG/M metagenome (GOLD analysis project Ga0214472, IMG submission 207662) | Soil microbial communities from uranium-contaminated site in the Upper Colorado River Basin, Wyoming, United States - RVT140D175 | ecosystem: Environmental > Terrestrial > Soil > Contaminated >... | reverse complement strand
TCTTCTTCGGGGTTCTCACAAGACATTGACCGCGGTGCCCAGCTCTTTAATGAGAAATGCTCCTATTGCCATAGCCTTTCCGCTCAGGTTGGACCAAAGCTGATTGCACCGCCCAAGCGATTCGATCCGGCACCGGACGTCAAACGGGAACCTGAAGTCGATTGGTCTGTCGGATAAACGCGGCCCGTATCTGCAGGGTTTGTTCGGACGGGCGCCCGAAGACACCGGCCGAACACCACGAGCCGCACAACCAGGATGCCCCGCATACTTACCGGCCAACCGGCCGCAAGCGCGCAGAAACCCCTCCCGCAAGGACTGCAGTCACATGCATAACCCATTACGTCTGATCACCTTTTAGGAAATCACGCCGACACGAAATTACAGCCTGAGGTTAGACCACAGAAAAATCACAGGCAACAGCCAAACCCAACCAAAGGCATAATTTCCTGTGAATAAAACAACCAAACAGCTACAACTCAATAACTTGCTGTGGTTGTATCGCAGGTAATCAGTTTGAACAGGGATCACGTCATGGAAGCAGTAATCGAGGGGGATAAGTTCTCTTGAGAAGACATGCCCGGCGCGCGACAATGCCGCCGTCCCCATCGCAGCAAAGCGTTCAGAATGTCACCTTCCGCGTTCGCACGTAGCCTTCGTTCCCTCACCCGGCTCAACAACAGCCGGGGCGTCGCTCTGGTGGCGGTGATCTGGGTCACCGGGGTGCTGGCACTGATCGCCACCAGCGTCGCAACCTCAAGCAGAACCGAGACTTCGCTCACCTGGAACCGGCTGGAAAACGCCAAGGCACGGGCCTTGGCCGATGCCGGCGTGCATCGAGCTATCTTGACCCTGCTGTCCCAGCAGATTCCGAACCGCTCCTCCGGCCCGGGAGCCGAGCTTGCGAACTCGCCCGACAGCCAAACGCAGAATGCCGGAGGTCCTTCGAACATGAGGCCCGATGGGACTCTCTACAGCTGGCGCTTCGAAGACGGCACGATCAGGCTTTCCGCGCGTCAGGAAAGCGGGAAGATCAATCTCAACGGCGACAATGCGGAACTCCTCGAGGGGTTGCTCCGCTCTGTCGACCTGTCTCCGCAAGAGATCGCCGGACTGGTCGATTCCGTCCTCGACTTCCGGGACCCGGACTCCGAACCGCGCGCCTATGGCCGTGAAGCCCCGGGCTACGCAACTTTAGGGCTCAGCTACGGACCAAAGAACCGCAACTTCGAGACCGACGACGAACTGCTGCTCGTGCCGGGCATGACCCAGGCCATCTACCGGAAAATACGCCCGGCGGTGACGGTCTATTCCGGCGCCCGCGGCTTCAATCCGCTCTATGCGCCGCTCGAAGCCTTCGTGGCCCTGCCGGATATGGACAGGCACCAGGCCGCCGCCATCCTGTCGCGCCGGCAGGCAATGAGCGCAGAGGACTTCGTCCGCTCGCTGTCCGCCTCGCCCTTCTACGCAAGAACCGCGGCACCGGTCTATTCCGTCGTCGCCGAAGCGGTAACACCGGCCGGAAGCCGCTTTACCAGAGAGGCCGTCGTCGCCCTGACGCCTAATCAGGAGCCCGCCTTTCATCTCTTCACATGGCGCGAGTTTGCCAGTCAAAGTCACCAAAGTGCAGGGTCAATCGAGGCTCAGTGAAGGCAGGCGGTCCTCGCTCCGCGACTCTCCGTCAAACAACAGTCCCGGCAGCTTCTGACGCAGTTCCTCGGTCACGGCGCGGGCATCGTCCTGGTTCCGAACCACCCGCGGACGAATAAGAACCAGAAGCTCCGTCCGGGTTGCACTGTCATTAATGGACCGAAAGAGGTTCCCCAGGATCGGCATTTCGGACAGCAAAGGCACGGCGGTAGTCGCCTTTTCGAGCCGATCGCGGATCAAGCCGCCGAGCGCAACGGTTTCCTGATTGTGGACCGCGACCGTGCTCTTGATCTTGCGCTGCTGGATGGTCGGAGAATCGATCCCTGACGTGGTGGTCGCAGTGACTTCGCTGACCTCCTGCTCGATCTCCAGAATCACCAGGCCGCTGGCATTGACCCGTGGTGTTATTTCAAGAATGACACCGGTGTCGCGAAACTCGACCGAATTGACGATTGGCGCATTGGCATCCGTCGTGCTGACAGAGGTTTGGGTCGCGACGGGAACTTCGTCACCGACCTGCAGGCGCGCCGTCTGGTTGTCGAGGACCAGCAGTGTCGGTGCCGAAAGAAATTTAACGTCGGTCATGCCGCGCAAGGCGTTCAGGGTCGCACGAATATTCCCGGTGTCGAAGACATAGGAGAACCCGGGAAAGACGGAGCCAAGAGCGGCCGCACCCGACGATGCCGCGGCGTCGCTGAAGGTGGCCGAACTGTTGGCCCGACCGGACTCGAAAAACCAGCGCAGGCCAAGTTCCAACTCGTCGTTCAGTGTGACTTCTGCAATCGTCGCTTCGATCAGAACCTGGAGTGGCAGAATATCCAGCTGCCGTATCGCACCTTCGACCGACCGGTAGTCTTCGGATGACGCCAGAGTGACCAAAGAATTACTGTCTTCGTCGGCAATGATCCGGATGCTCCCCGCCCCTTTAAGAGAAATCGGCTCTCCGGAACCCGGGATACCGTTGCTCGAGCCGGCACGAAGACCATCCCGGGGAGCCTGGCGTACAGGCTCGGCGCCATTATTGATGGGATCGCTGTCCAAGGTGACCGGTGTCAGATTCGGCGCCAGGCCGGAAAGGTCCGAGGTCGTATGGGCGCCCCCCAAGCTGAAGATCTCGCTTAGAATCTTCGCAAGATCCGCGGCCCGGCGGTTCTGAATATAGTAGACATGAACGTTCTCGGCGTCGGCGCTTCCCTGGTCAAGGCGGACGATCCAGGACCGGGCTTCGTCCAGATAGTGCGGTTGCTTGGCAATCACCAGGATCGCGTTCATACGCTCGATCGCAACGAACCGGACGAGGTCAGAGAGCACTGGGCCTTGCGGGTGGTTGAAGACGGACTCCAACTCGCCGGTCAGCGTCTCTGGCGCAACGTTTTTGAGCGGGATCAGGGCAAACGACATGCCGTTAAGGCTGTTGACATCGAGCGCCGAGGCCAATCCCGCCACGCTGGCCAGTTCGCGTTGGGAGCCGGTGACGAACAGCAGGTTTCGCGCAGGATCGACCTGAACCCCCTCCGGATTGGAAACGAAGGGTTTCAGGAGCCTCTCAATCTCGGTCGCCGAAACGAAGCGCAACGGCAGGACCCGGATCGATTGTCCGCGGCCGCCGGAGCCGTCGAACGAAAAATTCGAAGCCAGGCGCCCGGCCTGTTCTCCAGGAACGACCTGAAGCAGGCCGTTGCTCTCGATCAGGGCCGCGCCGTTCATGCGCAGCACTTCCTCGAGCACCGGTAGGACCTGATCACGTTGCAAAGGCCGGCCGGTCTGCAAAGTAACCGTGCCCTGCACCCGCGGATCGACCGAATAATTGAGCTGCAGCGCATCTTCAAGCACTGCGCGCACCACTTCCCGGAGATCGGCATCAACGAAGTTCAGTGTATACCCGTCATCAGCAGAAACCACCGCTCCATTGCGACCGGAGTTTCCCGCAGCTGCGCCGGGTGCGATCAACTGGCCGCTGCCGCGAATCTCGAAAGGCGTGATACCGCGCCCTGCAGCGCCGTCATTTAACCCTGTTTGAGAGCCGGCCGCCGCGCCGGCAGCGGCTTGATCCGGGTCGGCGCCGGCAGAGGTCCCACCCGGTTCCGGCGTGTCGAAGTTCAGACGGTCGAAAAAATCTGAATCGTCGCGCAGTTCGAGGCTCTCGCACGCACCGAGCCCCAAAGTCAAAACCGTTGCACCAATTAAACAAGTCAGCCATCCCGGCCTCACACCCACACGCCGCCCCCAATCAAAAATGCTGGCCGGAGTGTAACAACCCCAGACTGAAGAAATCCAGCCGCAAAGTATCTGTTAAAGACCCGGATGAAGATACAGCTAATGCCAGCCCTACGGACGCCGGGCCGAACCGGCTTTCCTGAGCTCGACCTCATGGGTCTCCTGCTGTGACCTGAGCGTGATCCTATCCGGCAGTATGGACATCACCTCCCAGCCATCAATGCTGTCGCCGGGAGCCAGTCGTATCTGCTTGTCCGTCCCCGGCTTCTGGACGACGGCCACGCCCGCATCAGAGTTAACGAACACGCCGACCAGAATGAACTTAGGCTTCGGAATCACCTGCGGCTTTGCGGCCACAACCACCCGGCGAGGCTGCGGCGGCCGTCTGGTCGCGGAGAAGGGCGGCCGTTCGACCAATTGAGTAAAGTGGTCACGGGGCAGTGGAGCCTCGACCTGCGGCCCGGCGTGCGCTGGCTCACTTTCCGTCTGCCCGCCCCTCTCCGGCTCAAACCGAAGCACCTGTTCCATGGGACGCATCAATTCCTCATAGAGAAAGTAGCCGAGGACTCCGCAGATCACACTGAGCAGCAGATTGGCTTTCGAGAAAACCTTCATCCCAGACCCACAACGGCAGAAGACTGGCCCAAGCCATCACCTCGTATGACAGCCGAAAGCCAGTCGATTTCGGTCACGACGCGATCAATCTTCGACTGCATTGGCAATCCCGTAAAAGTCGAACCGGACGGCAAGCACCGGATCGTTTTCTCCCTGATTTGTGCGTGCAATCTGCTGGCCGGGACGCACATCGAGATTGTTCACGAAAAGAAATGGCCGGGACGTCTCTATGCGATACAAAAGGTTCCGTAAAGCCGTCGAAGTGAGATCGACCTGTGCGCGCAGCGCAACCCGGCGAAAACCATCCCGATCCGCGGGCGGAAGGATCTGGACCGATCGCAAAGTGCCACGCTCCGCCTGGACCGCGGTTCCAATAAACTGCTGCAAAGCCGCCGCCGCAATCGCCGGGGTCGCGCCTCTGAGCAGGCCGGATCCAACCTGGGCTTCCCGCTTCAGTCTCTCGCGCCGCTGTTCAAGCGATGCTGTATCGAAGTCCTCGCCCTGAAACCGCTGGAGCAGATCGAGCGACTGCTGGATTTCCTGATCCCGACTTTGAAAGGCATTGTTGATCGGCCTGACCACCGTGCCATAGAGAACAGCAAAAAGCGCGATCAACAGAACGACCGCCGCCAGCCGGCTGAAAGGCGAACCTGCGCTCAAGGAGATCATGAAGCTGGCTCCGTCAGCCTTAAGGTCAGGCTGAAGCGCTCCACGCCGCTTCTCTGGTCGCGCGTGAGCGGTGAGCGAAACTTCGGTTCACCAAGGACGCCCGAACCATCGAACAACGCAATCAACCGGGATGAGTCCGGAGAGTAGCCGCTGATCTCAACCCGGTTGTCCACGAGACGCAGTTGAGTAAGCCAGGTATCATCGGGGAGCAAACTGGTCATATCGTTCAGAACACGTGTGATCAATGCCGAGTTCTGCCGTAACTCGGAAACATAGCGATTGTTACTTTCCAGGACTTGAATTTCATCGCTGAGGTTGCGGACGGCGGCGGCTTTCTTGCGGGCCAGCAAAACCTCCTGACTCAGGGCCTCGACATACCGTGCCTTACGATCGAGCGGAAGCGATATGGCAAAGCTTAACAAAACGACCAGGGCCAGCAACAGTCCGATCGTCAGGCCGCGGCTGATCGCGCCGTAAAGGCTTTTCGGGCCGGGAGGCAGAAGATCGAGTCCCTGCAGAAGGGTCTGGGTCTCGGAGACCACATCGACCCTTTTAATGGCCAGCCCCCAGGCCGCCGCCCGTTCGATCAGGGCATCGACCTTGGAGCGGGGCGCGGCCGTCAGGGCGATATGCAGCTTCTGGTTAACCAGGTCGCGCGCAAGAACACGGGCGTGATAGTAGACTTCGTCCCGCCGAAACGGCGTCAGGCGATCCATCTCGAAACCTACGACCTCTCGAAGGTTCTCTTCAGCCGCGAGCGGGAGTTCACCTCTCTGCGCGGTCACGCCAGAACGCGAAACGGCCAGGACCGCACCGCCGTTTCGGGATGCAATTTTCCGGGTCCGGGCCGCAAGCTCTTTAGGCAGAGTGTCCGAAACGACGGGGTGTTCGCCCAGCTTGCGGATGTTCTCCCCCTCCAGAAGGTGAAAGATAAAACGCTCATCATCCACTTCGAGCACAAGATCCCGCGCCTGCTCCACGACCAGTCTTCGCAAGGCAGACGGCAGCAGGGATGCAAGTTCGCCAAGCCACCACCGCGCGAAACGATTTATCGGTGCTAACAGCGCATCCACCCTCGAACCTTTCCTTGATCCTCATAGCGAATGACAGAACCTGAAGGCGTTGTAGGCATGGCCTCAGCCGGCATGTTCGGCATCCACCCCTCTGCCGTTAACGTCCATCACATTTCTCCCATTGGCCTGCGCCTCTCCAACTAATGCGTCTCTCCAACTAATGCGCCTCTCCAACTAAAAAGATCGAACCTGACTCCCACAACCATGGCAACAGTCGGCTCGCTATCGTCGCAACCTGCTGGTCACTACCGCGGCAGTCAGTTCGGGCCAGATCCTCGGATCTTCCTCGGCAAAGTCTACTTCGATCTTCACCAATTGCGGCAACTCGCTCCGACTCTGCCACGAGTCCGTCCAATCGGCTAGAGTTCGGTCGTTCGGGCGGCCGAAATAGGAAAACCGCAGATCCGCGATATCTTCCAGAAGCACTTCCGAGCCGGCTCCTTCGGTCAGGCTGAGATCACGCGGTTCGGACATGATCGGCAGCCAGGTCAAAACCAGATCCTTCCTGGTTCCGGTCTGCTCCACGCGCAGCCCGATCATATGACGCCCCCCCACAGCGAGCGCCAGGGGTACCGGTGCGACGAAGACCAACTCCTCTCGCCCGCCTGCGAAGAGTACTGCGGTCTTCTGCCGCGGGTCCCGATAAAACAGTGTGACCGCCTGGGAGACCTCCCGGCGCAGGAGGTCCTGCACCAGCATGACGTTGCTTTGCCTTCCGCCGCTTTCGATGCGCCGTTCCCAGACCCGTGCGCCAAACTGCAGGCCGCCGTACATCATCACGCTCATGAACGAGAGCAGCGTTATCGCCACCAGAAGCTCGAAGAGGGTAAAGCCACCCTGCGCTGAATGCAGTTCCGTCGGATGATCTCCGCACAATGCGAAGGCGCGATTCCGTCTCATCCGGGCGCCCCCAGCCGCAGGGTGGAAAGCGTTACCGAGCGGGAACGCTCTCCTTCGCCCCAACTGACCGTGACCCTGACGCTGTAGGGAACGACCCTGCCACCTGCTGCTTGAGACAGCCCGGTGCCCTCTTCATGGCGGGCAACCCGTCTGTGCCACCGCATCCCCTGCCCCAGCTCCCCGCTGCTCTCGCCTACTTTCAGTGGAGCTTCCACCCCTGTCCGCGCCAGCAGCGATTCAGCGTAACCGACTGCGAGCCCATGATGTTCAGCGATCTTGTCATTCTGGCCGCTCTTGGAGAGGATCTGCAGAACCGACGCAAAGGTCACCGCAAAGATGGTAAAGGCGATCAGAACCTCCAGCAGCGTGAAGCCGCGCTGAGCCCGGCGCCGCCCACGCCCGCCTGGACAGGGCCCGCCTGGACAGGGCCCGCCTGGACAGGGATTGCATCGCCAAACGCCTTTAACGTTATTGCGCAAGTGACACCTGCCCTGTCAGCCAGTGGACCTTGACCTCGAGGCTTTGCCTGGCCCCTCTGACGGTCAAGGTCCCGCCGGTGGCGCTGCCGTCGGGAAAGAAGCGGATGGCGCCCTCGCCGCGCCCGCGCAGTTCCTCGCGGGCCGTGGTGAAGCGGATATCGATGTCGCCTCGGAAATCCTTTGTATCGCCCTCCTCCGCAATGCCATAGCGGCGCTTCTCCACATCGAGGAAGAACACGATGTCCCGATTGTCCACAATCGCCTGCCCGCGCGCGCGACGCAGACTGTCGGCGATATCACGCGCCGTCGCGCGCACCTCGAACGAGGTTCTGGACGTCAGGAAATTGCCCGGCAAGAGCGCATAGACCATACCGATGATCGCGAGCACGACCAGCAGCTCCAACAGGGTAAAGCCGGCCTCGGTACCCGGGCCGCGATAACCGCGCAGGCTGTTACCTGCTGATGACATCACTGTTTTCGCCATCCCCGCCCTCGGCATTGTCGGCGCCGTAAGAATAGATATCGATCTCGCCATGCCGGCCCGGAATCTCATAGCGGAAGGGATTGCCCCAGGCATCGGTAATGGCTTCGCGCTTTTTCAGATAGGGTCCCTGCCAGCGCGCCAGCCCGTCCGGCGCCTCGAACAGAGCGATAAGCCCTTCTTCCTTGGTCGGGTAGCGGGCGTTGTCCAGGCGGAACAGATCCAGCCCGGCGGATATCTGATCGATCTGGAGCTTCGTGGTCTCGGTCCTGGCCCGTCCCAGATAACTGATTGCCGCGGTCCCCGTCACCGCGGCCAGCAACCCCAGGATCGTGATCACCACCAGCAGCTCCAACAGGGTAAAGCCCGCCTGCCGCCGCTCTGCGTGATCTCGCGGATCGGGATCGCGCTGTCCACAACTCCCGGTTTCGGTCTTGCGCCGGCCCTTCCTAGAGAACCAACTGGTTGATACTGAAAAGCGCGAGCAGGATCGAAGAGATGATAAGAGCAATGAGAACCCCCAGCCCAAGAGTGAGTACGGGAACCAGCAGCGCCAGCAGGCGCTGAATGCCGGCCTGGCTTTCCTGGTCGTAGATGTCAGCCAGTTTGAACAGCATGTCTTCCAGATGGCCGCTTTCCTCGCCGACCTGAAGCAGCTGAACTGCAAGATCGGGGAAGCGGTTGGTTTCGCTCAGCGGCCTGGACAGCCCGCGGCCGGCCTTGACCTCCAGCTCGGCCCGAGCAACCGCATCCCGCAGGGTGGCATTGCCCAGCACTTCCTTGACCAGGGCAAGAGCCGACAGCAACGCGACACCGTTGGACAGCAAAGTGCCCAGGGTGCGGCTGAAGCGCGCGACCTCGATCCGGGTCCAGAGCCCACCAATCAGCGGCAGCTTGAGAAGCCTGCCGTGCCACCAGAGCCGCCCGGCCGGCCGGCGCATGTGCAGTCGGATCGACAGACCTGCCAGCAAGAGGGCCAGAGGCAGCAGCCACCAGTAGGCCCGGGAGATTTCGCCGAAGCCGATCACCACTTGCGTAACCAGTGGTATTTTCGAGCCCGCGTCGTCGAACAGAGGCTGAAAGGTCGGAACCACATAGGTCAGCAGAATGATCACCGAGATCCCGGCGGTCACCAGCAGGAAGACTGGATAGATCAAAGCCGCGCGCACGGTTCGGCTCAGGTTGAGCGACCGCTCCATGAAGTCGGCCAGCCGGCTCAGAACCGTCTCGAGCGATGCACCGGCCTCGCCGGCACGCACCATACTTTTGTAATAGCTGGGAAAGGCACCTTTCTGCCGGTCCAGGGCATCGGCCAGGCTTGCCCCGCCGCGGACCTCTTCGAGGACGCTCTCGACCACCTTCTTGACCCGCGGCCGGAGCTTGAGGCCGGTCAGGATGTCCAGCGTGCGCTCCAGGGTAAGGCCGGCGCCCAGCAGGGTTGCGATCTCGCGGGTCAGGGTAGACACCTCCTCGGCCGAGATGCCGCCACCGGCTAGGACCTCTTGTTTGAGGAAGCCCGAAGCGGCGAAGGACCATCTGCCCGCCGCCTCGATCTTGACCGGGATCTGGCCTTGCTCGCGCAGGCGGCCGACCACGGCGGCCTCGTCGGCGACGTCCAGCTCCCCGCTAACCACTTCGCCCGAACCGGCGATCGACCTGTAGCGATACAGCGTCACCGTTACGTCTCGCTGATCACTCGCATGACCTCCTCCAGCGAGGTCACGCCCTGGCGGGCCTTGGCGAGCCCGTCCTGATACATGCTGCGCATGCCCGCCTGCATGGCTGCGGCATGGATCTCCCGGGACTCAGCGTGGCGCAGAACCAGGCGCCGGATTTCGTCGTCGACCGGAAGAATCTCAAGAATACCGATCCGGCCGCGGTAACCCAGGCCGTTGCAGACGGCGCAGCCCCCGGGCCGGTAAAGGGTAATCGGCGCATCGGGAATGTCCCCGCCGCGCTCGGCCGCCGGAACCACGTAACCGCTGCGCCGCAATTGATCCGCCAGCTCCGGAAGCGCGTCATAGGGCTCGCGGCAGTGCGGGCAGAGCCGGCGCACCAGCCGCTGCGCGACAATCCCGGCCACGGTCGAGGTCAGCAGGTAGTCCTCGACCCCCATGTCCAGCAGGCGGGTCACCGTCGCCGCGGCGGTATTGGTATGGACCGTGGCCAGAACCAGGTGCCCGGTCAGTGCGGCCTGGACCGCGGTCTGCGCGGTCTCCAGGTCGCGGATCTCACCGATCATGATGATGTCCGGGTCGTAGCGCAGGATCGAGCGCAGCGTGTGCGCGAAGGTCAGGCCGATTTTCGGCCGGACCTGGATCTGGCTCAGGCCCTCGAGCTCGTATTCCACCGGATCCTCGACCGTGATGATCTTCTTCTCCGGCGAATTCAGGTGGGTCAGCGAAGTATAGAGCGAGGTGGTCTTGCCGCTGCCGGTCGGCCCGGTGACCAGCAGGATGCCGTTGGGCCGCTCCAGCAACGCGAGATATTCTTTCAGCGCGCGTTCGTCAAAGCCCAGGGCGTCGAAGTCCAGCACCACGCCCTCGCGGTCGAGGATGCGCATGACCACGCCTTCGCCGTGCAGGGTCGGCAGGGTGGAAACGCGCAGGTCGATTTCCTTGCCGCGCACCACCGCCTTGATCCGGCCGTCCTGCGGTAGACGGTGTTCGGCGATGTTCAGCCGCGCCATGATCTTGATGCGCGAGATCACCGCGGCGCGCAGGGCGGCCGGCGGCGCCTCCACATCGCGCAGCACCCCGTCGATGCGATAGCGCACCCGCAGGCGCGCCTCTGAGGATTCAATGTGAATGTCCGAAGCCCGGGTCTCGACCGCCCGGCCGATCAGCAGGTTGACGATACGGATGACCGGCACTTCGCTGGCCTGGTCGCGCAGGCGCTGCAGGTCGACATCGGTCGAGTCCGCGTCCGGGCCGTCCAGGCTCTCGGCGATCCGGTCGATCGAGGACTTGCCTTCGGCGTAGAGCCGCTCCAGCGCCGCTTCCAGCTCCGCCGCCACCGCGACGCAGGGCACCACCTTGCGTCCGGTGCGCAGGGCCACAGCCTCCGCCGCGGCGCGGTCCAGCGGATCGGCCATGGCCAGCGTGATCTCTTCCGCGCTCTCGGCCAGCGGCAGGACATGGCTGCTCTTGAGGAAACGGACCGGCAGCACGCCATCGAGCAGCGGCAGCTCCGGATAGTCCGCCGCCGCGGCCAGGGGGATGTTGAGCTGCTGCGCCAGGGCTTCGGCCATATCACGCTCGCCGACCAGCCCGAGCCGGGTCAGCACCCGGTCCAGGCGCTCGCCGCTTTCCGCCTGGGCCCGCTCGGCGCGCTTGAGCGCCGCCGCCTCCAGCTTGCCTTGGTTCAGCAGCAGGGCGCCGATATCCGCCCGGGGTGCGTCGCGGGGAGGTGCGAGTTTGACGGCTTCGGATTTGGAGTCGTCGGGGCTTTCCACCCCGGATTCCCCCCTCGCCACAGACTGCTCCGGCACGGCCTTCGCACCCGGAGAGGTCGCTACCTTGACCTGCCTGCCGCCGTCTAAAGCCCCATCCAAAACGCCGAAACCTTTTTTGCCTTGCCCCACCGTCCGGAGTCCGGGCCGCGCCACTCTTCAGGCCGCGCCTACGCCCGATTTCCCCGCCGAGACTTCCTCGCCATTACCGAGCAGACAACTTAGCACATTCGCGCGCAGGATACAGGCCGAAAGGCGTCGGCGGACGATATTCCTGTTCCAAAAGAGGCAAGCGCAAATCTGGGAAAGGTCGCGCCGATTCCGGGTGTCACAGGCCAAGCGGGTCATAGAGCCATGTCACCCAGGGACCAAAGGCCAGGAAGCTGCCGAACGGCACCGCCATGCCGGCAGCCACACCATCAGCAGGCCGAGAAAGCTGCAGATAAGGGGCGCGAAATGCGGGAGGATAAGGCTCTGGAGCGTCACGCGGGGAGAGTAAGGGGGGATCGGCAATGAAGAGCCAGGGTTTTGTGCCGGGGAGACCTGGAAAGGCTTTGTTCCAGTAGCTCTCCCGCTTCCCGGCGTCGCGGCCTGCGGCACGCGTGCTGCGATCGTTGCGCGCCCCACTGCGTTTACGATCTATTTCTACCCGGGGGCATCAAGTTAAGTACTATTTTCCCGTAATTCATGAGCTAACGCTGTGGCGCCTGGGTAAGCACCTAAGAATGACATGTTTTCGAGAAAATGGGGGTTTTCTTTAAAAAAGACTCGCAAAAGCGCTTCTTGAAAGTCGCCGATCCTCCTTGTGAACGACAACAAGCCGCATGTTGATTGCGCAATAACGGCACTACGCATCATCAAAGAGATCAAGAAGCTGTTTTCGTTCGATAGTACAATCTCGATATGAGGATCATAGTCGGGAATTATCACGCGTCCGGGAGACACGAGTGATCGAAACGTCATAATGTGCCAGGTGACACCAATGAGATCCGTTGAAACCATGAGAAGCGCCGTCTCGTCGAAGGTTTCCTGGACCTCACCTAACTGCAAGTGGAACTTCCCTTCAATGCTTGTATCGACCTCGACTTGTTCGAAATACCTGCCGCCCGTGTCCAACAGGGGTTCGCAGTCGGTCACCTCAAAATCGAAATATACTCTGTCCACGACGGACCTTTCCTTTTATCTGGAGAATGGATATGCCGTAATTACGCTATACTCGTTACGGAAAGACATGGGTCCAGTTCTGGGATCAAGAACCACTCTTACAAAACTTGTATTGTGTCTTGGTACACCCTCCCAAGCACCTGCTGTACCAATAATATTGCCCAAATTTGCTTCTACTACAATTT
>Ga0214472_10005887_pt1 | contig 12882 bp, 9 predicted proteins | sample RVTome_6_FD_207662 | JGI IMG/M metagenome (GOLD analysis project Ga0214472, IMG submission 207662) | Soil microbial communities from uranium-contaminated site in the Upper Colorado River Basin, Wyoming, United States - RVT140D175 | ecosystem: Environmental > Terrestrial > Soil > Contaminated >... | reverse complement strand
GTCCGGTTTTTGCCGTATTTTTCTATCCAGAGTTCCGTGAAGGTTCTTTTGGCAAGGGGCGGCAGATCACGTCCGTCGGTCCAGCCGGAACCGATTCCAGCCATCTTCCTGATCATCTTGTTTTTATTAACAAAGGGACGCTGGAAAAATCTGCCGATTTTAAGAAAAGTCCGGTAGAGAAAGCTCCTGGTGACCAGCAGCCGCCACAGGGTAAATGCATATGCTTCGGCAGGATTGTGTTGCCTGGTATTCCATCTGTCGCTGCCGTAGGCCAGTTTATGACGAAGAGCAGCCAGCATCCACGGCAGATCGATCTGCACGGGGCAGATGTCCTTGCAGGCGCCGCACAGGGTTTCCCCTTTGCAGAGGTCGGCATGTTTGTTGATGCCGTCGAGCAGCGGCGTGATCACCGCTCCAATAGGACCACAGTACGGAGAGTTATAGGCATGTCCGCCGATCCTCCCGTAAACCGGGCAGATATTGAGGCAGGCTCCGCAGCGGATACAGGCCAGCACCTCGCGAAACTCGGGGTCTGCCAGGATCTTTGAGCGACCGTTGTCGATTATGACCAGATGGAATTCTTTCGGGCCGTCGGGATCATTTGCACTGCTCGGGCCTCCCAGAAAACTGACGTAGGTGGATAATTTCTGCAACGCCGCTCCCCGGGTAAGAAGCTGGACAGTCTCCCGGTGCTCCTCAAGCGTTGCAACGATGCGTTCCATTCCCATCAGGGCAACATGCACCTGCGGCATGGTGGTGGCCATCCGGATGTTCCCTTCGTTGGACACCAGGCTGATATGACCGGTTTCGGCGCAGGCAAGATTGCAGCCGGTCAACCCCATATCGGCACTGAGCAGTTTTTCACGCAGTGCTTTGCGTGCCGCCAGGGTGAGCGCCGGCGGATCGTTGGTGTAATCAATACCCAGTTTTTCAGCAAAAAGTTCGCCGATCTGGTTACGGTTCATGTGGATGCACGGCGCGATGATATGGGAGGGTTTCTCGCCTGCCAGCTGAATAATGTATTCTCCCAGGTCGGTTTCTACGACCTCGATACCGGCATCTTCCAGAGCCGGATCAATATCTATTTCCATGGAGAGCATCGACTTGCCTTTGACCACCCGCTTGACCTCGTTCTTTCTTGCTACCTCCAGGGTATAGTCGATGGCATCCTGAGCGGTTTTGGCAAAGTAGACATTGCCTCCCCGGGCTCTGACATTTTGGGCCAGTTCGGCGAGAAGGATGTCCAGGTGTTCAAAATTTTTCATGCGGGATTTCTTCACCCGCTTGCGCATATCTTTATCTTCCATGCCGGCCCACAGAGCCATGGCACCCTTGCCAAACCTCTCCTGAAGGCCATGCAGGCTTGCCTGCAGTCTTGGGGAATCGATGCCTTTTTGCGCGTCTATCCTGTATTGTGAGGTCATGCTTTTTCTCCCCTGTCTACCTTACTGTCTTTGCCGCCGGCAAGTATCTGGGCTATATGAAGCACTCGAACATCTTCCCCGCGTCTGGAAATACGGCCGAGAATATTCATCAGGCAGCTGATGTCGCAGCCGGTTACCGTGTCTGCTTTCGTGTCGAGAATATTGTCGATTTTCTCATCCGCCATGGCGACGCTGATCTCAGGATAGTTGACACTGAAGGTTCCCCCAAAGCCGCAACAGGTATCGCTGTCCTTCATCTCGATGAGTTCAAGCCCCCGGACATTTTTAAGCAGGGTCCGTGGTTGTTCGACGATTCCCAGGCCGCGGCTGAGGTGACAGGAATCATGATAGGTGACTGAGCCGGGAAATTCCGCTCCGACGTCGATTATCCCAAGTTCGTCTACCAGATACTGCGTGAACTCAAAGGTTTTCGCGCCGATCGCCAGCGCCCTGCTCTGCATTGATGGGTCGTCGGCAAAAAGTTCCGGGTAGTGATGCCGCACCATATATACACAGGAACCGGAGGGACAGACAATGACTTCCGCCTCTTCAAAGAGTTCGATAAAATGCTTTGCGGCTGCGGCAGCGTCCCGCCGATAGCCGCTGTTGAATGCGGGCTGGCCACAGCAGGTCTGGCCTATGGGATAATCAAACGGGATTCCCAGTCTGTCGAAAACGGTGATCATCGCTTCGCCGGTTTCGGGAAACATGGTATCGACAAGACATTGGATAAAAAGAGAAACAGTTTTTCCAGACATTGCTGTGTCCTTAATTTGACAGGAAAATAATTGGCTACCGGTCTTTTTTGCCTGTATCTGTGTCAGTTGCCATGAAAAATACCCGTTTCGTTCAGATATAGCAACATGAGCCGATTTGGCTCAAAACATCATAGAGGATATCAATGGCAGGATTTATCGAAAAACTGAGCTATAAAAGCAGAAAGAGCGCTTACCGCTGGGGGTAATTCTTCTTCCACAATTCTTTTTGCCTTCTATTGTAGTCGGTCAGTGCCTTGTAAAAGGCGCCGACTGCAAGTTCGGCGCAATGGAAATGATCCGCTGAGAGTGTCTCCAGATAATCCGAGACATTTTCCGGAGTCAGCTGCCAGCCGTCGGTAAGGGGTCGTCCCTCCATCAAATACGATACGGTGTTGCCGCAGGCAACCGTATTGGCGCAGCCTTCAACCCGGAAGGTGATCATGCGGATCTGTCCTGCCTGTATTGACAGAAAGATTTCGATGGTGTCGCCGCAGTCGCCTATTCTTTTCCCGTAACCGTCAGGCTTTTCAAGCTCTCCATATCGCTCCACCCTGGAAACCATTTCCTGAAAATTTTTTGAGTGGTCCTGAAAAGAATTGTGTGTCGTCTTTTCCATAGTGTATCAGTGGAGACCCTTGCTTCTGAAAAATTCTTTATATTTCATATCTTCTTTCAGGATATGTCCGACCAGCCAGCTTCCGAGAAAATCCAAAAGCGCTACCGAGAGCACATTCGGTCCCAAATCCGTTGCCGAATAAAAGGAAATGGTTTTTTCTATAAAAGCCTGGTGTTGTTGTTCCTGTCTGCTTTTCTGGTCATAGTCATATTCAGCCATGAGATATTCTTCAGCCCGAAAATGGACCTGGGCATAGTCAGTCATTTCCGTCAGAAGATCGGCAATTGTTTTTGGGTCAGTGAGTGTATGCTGTTCCTCGATCAGCCTGTTAATCATCCCGAGCAACTTTTTATGCTGCTCATCCATTTCTTGCACACCAACACTGAACTCATTTTTCCAATTGATAATTTCCATAAGCTTCCTCGATATAAGTGGTTGTTTTTTCAGGATACTCTATAAAGAGTTTTGCAGAATACCACGAAGTGTATTCTTTACAAGAAATAATTAGCTCCGTAATTGGTTCCGTAATTGGTCCTGGAGAATAAGAGGGCAAAGAGATGCCTGATTTCTGCATTGGATAGGCAGAAATCAGGCGGAAGGGGAGAGAAAATGACTTTTTAACGCTCGGACATGGGGATGAAATGGCGGGCTTTTTCGCCGGTGTAAATCTGGCGTGGCCGTGATATCCGCAGCTTGTGATCATGCAGCTCTTTCCAGTTGGCTATCCAGCCGGGCATCCGTCCAATGGCAAACATGACGGTGTACATATTGAGCGGGATACCAATGGCCCGAAGCAGGATACCGCTATAAAAATCCACGTTGGGGTAAAGGTGTCTGGAGACAAAAAAATCGTCATTCAGGGTGGTTTCCTCAAGTTCCAGGGCGATATCCAGCAGGCTATCCTGCACTTTGAGTTCCTTCAGTACCTCATAAACACGCTTTTTAAGGATTATTGACCTTGGATCGAAATTTTTGTAGACCCTGTGGCCAAAACCCATGAGTCTGAATGGATCGTCCTTGTCTTTTGCTTTTTCAAGGTAATAGGTCAGAGGACGGCCGGATTCTTTAATATCCTCGAGCATGGTAATCACAGCGGCATTGGCCCCGCCGTGCAACGGACCCCAGAGGGCGCATACTCCTGCGGCAACCGAACTGAAAAGATTTGCGCGGGAACTGCCGACTACCCGGACGGTAGAGGTTGAGCAGTTCTGCTCATGGTCTGCATGCAGGACCAGAAAGAGGTTAAGTGCCTTGTCGATAGTCGGGGTAACCTTGTATTCCTGATATGGATCGGAAAACATCATATGCAGAAAATTCCCGCAGTAGGTAAGGTTGGGATTGGGATGATTTATCGGTCTGCCCGAGGCCATTCGGTAGGCAAAGGCGGCAATGGTTCGTACCTTGGAAAGTAAGAGGGATGCTGTTCGGTCAAATTCCGCCCCAGTCGTCGGGACTTGAAGAACTTCAGGATGAAAACAGGCAACAAGGTTCAACATGGCTGAAAGAATTGCCATGGGAGGCGCCGATTTTGGGAAACCGGAAAAATGGTGTTCGAGATTGGTATGGATCGGAGCATGTTCCTTGATCCTTTCCGAGAACGAACGGAGCTGCTCCTTATTGGGGAGTTCACCATAGAGAATAAGATACGCGGTTTCTATAAAGATGGCTTTTTCGGCCAGTTCTTCAATAGGATAGCCTCTGTATCTGAGGATACCTTTTGCTCCATCGACATAGGTTATAGACGAGTAACAGGAGCCGGTATTGCCAAATCCGGGATCCATGGTGATGCAACCGGTCTGGTCGCGGAGATTTTGCATATCAATACATTTTTCGTTCTCTGTACCGGTGATGACATCAAATTCATAGCTCTTTCCGTCAATGCTCAGCGTTGCTTTGTCGCTCATAGTGTTCTCCAGGGCAAAGTTATTAAACCGTCATAACCGGAGCTATAACAGAGGCCGGTTGTAGCAAAACTCATTGCAGCAGGCTTTTTTGGATAAATAATTTCGAGTTTGAAAATAATAGTAATCTGCCGTATTAGTTACAATAATTATTCAATTCCCTATTTCCAGGTTTGCTATGTGTAAAAAGGATACAGCGGAGGGTATTTTTTAATCAGCCCAGATGACAGCCACAAGGCCAATACTTTACACCAAACATTAATCCATTGATATAACAAGATTAATAATCAGGCCTGCGTTGGTATCCTTTTTGCTCATCCCTTACTGTCGGCTGGCACATAGAATTTTCTTGATCAATTTAATTTATGCGGCACTATGCCAATGCATCGCACAATACTCTGTCTGACGGTAATTTTTATGTGGCAAGGCCTAACCGGCTGCGCCAAGGTCGGCCCCGATTATCTGAGGCCCGACCCGGTGGCCCCCGCTGCGTGGCAAGCTCCTCTGGATCGGGGTTTGAGCCTCGAGCCTTCTGAGCAACAGGTTCTTGCAAAATGGTGGACACTTCTCAAAGATCCTCTGCTGGACAGCTTTATTCAGCAGGCGATAGCCGGCAATCTCGATCTCGAACAGGCTCGAGCGCGTCTCCTGCAAGCCCGGGCCAATCGCGATATCAGCTCGGCAGGGCTGTTTCCCAACCTTGATGTAAGCGGTTCGGTGATAAAAAGCAGGAGCAGCGGCGACCGCGGCAACGGCACCGAAGCAACCAGCTATTCCACCGGTTTTGATGCAGGCTGGGAGCTCGATCTTTTCGGCGGAAAACGACGCTCGGTGGAGGCGGCACAGGCACAGCTTGAAGCAAGCCGGGACGACCTCCGCGATGTCCTGGTCTCCCTGCTCGCCGAAGTGGCTCTGAATTATGTCGATGTCCGCACTTTTCAGACCCGACTGCAGATCGCCGGGGACAATCTGGCTTCGCAGCAAGAGACCTTTGAATTGATCGAAGCCCGTTATCAGAGCGGGCTCGCCAATGAACTGGCTCTGCAGCAGGCGAGGTATCTGGCTGCCGGCACCCGCGCCCAGATGCCCACTCTGCGAACCAGTCTCTTTAGCGCGGCAAATCGGCTTGCCGTTCTGCTGGGGCGCACTCCCGGATCACTGACCGAGCAACTTCAGGACATGGTGCCGCTTCTTGGCCTGCCGCTCTCGATAGCTGTCGGTATCCCGGCGGAGACACTGCAGCGCAGGCCTGATATCCGCAGGGCCGAGCGGTTGCTGGCCGCCCAGACCGCCCAGATCGGGGCGGCCACTGCCGATCTCTATCCGTCTTTCAGGCTCAGCGGCTCTATTGGTCTTGAGGCCCTTTCAGCCGGCAGGCTATTCAACTCCGGCAGCGGCAGCTATTCTTTTGGCCCCAGTTTCAGCTGGGCGATTTTCGATGCCGGAGCGATAGCGGCGAACATCCGGCTTCAGTCGTCTTTGCAGCAGGAAGCCCTGGCCGGATACAAGGCCACGGTGCTCTCTGCCCTGGAGGAGGTGGAAAATGCGTTGGTCGCTTATGCAGAGGAACAGGACCGGCATGAGGCCCTGAAGGAATCGGCCGAAGCCGCCGAACTGGCATCCACATTGGCCGAAATTCAATATCAAGCGGGATTGATCAACTTTACCGAGGTCCTGGACGCCAGACGATCATTGCTTTCGTTCCAGGATCAACTGGCAGAGAGTGCGGCAACCATGACCGGCAATCTGATACGACTCTATAAGGCGCTGGGTGGCGGCTGGACATCCTTTGTGCCGGAATAAAATCTTCACCTGGAAATAACGACAATGGCGCCAAACACCACGAAAACCGGACAGGAAAGCGGTCTGGCAGAAGCCCTGAACCTGCAGAAAAAATCAGGCTCGACAAAGCGTCTGAAACGGCTGCTGGTCTGGTTCGTCATCATCTCGTTGATCGCTGCGGGAGCAGTGATCTGGGCAATGCGCGATAACGCCGGCAAGATCCGCTATAAAACCCAGCCGGTCTTCCGGGGTGACATCACTGTCAAAGTCACTGCCACCGGCAATCTCCAGCCGACCAATCAGGTGATCATAGGCAGCGAACTTTCCGGAACAGTCAAGTCTGTGGAGGTCGATTACAATGATCAGGTCACCATCGGCCAGGTTCTGACCCGGCTGGATACCTCAAAATTATCGGCGCAGGTTCTCCAGTCCCGGGCCGCCCTCGATTCAGCCCGTGCCAAGGTGCTGCAGACCCAGGCAACTATTAAAGAGACCAGCGCCGCTCTTGAACGTCTGCATGAAGTCGGCAGACTCAGCAATAACAAAGCCTTGTCGAAGAGCGATCTCGATAGCGCCCAGGCTTCTCTGGATCGTGCCAAGGCCGACTATGCCGGTGCCCTGGCCGCGGTATCCCAGGCTGAAGCTACTCTCAAGCTGAATCTGACGGATCTGGCCAAAACAGAGATACGCTCCCCGATCAACGGCATTGTCCTGACCAGGACTGTCGAACCCGGTCAGACAGTGGCCGCTTCGCTCCAGGCCCCGGAGCTGTTTTCCCTGGCCGAAAATCTGGCCCAGATGGAGCTGCACGTAGATGTTGACGAAGCCGATGTAGGAAAAGTACAGGCAGGGCAACCGGCCGCTTTTACGGTCGATGCCTATCCGGAGCGCAGCTATCCTGCGGAATTGACTCAAATCCGCTTTGGGGCCAAAACCACCAGTGGCGTAGTTACCTACGAGACCATCCTCAAGGTGGATAATTCCGATCTATCCCTGCGTCCGGGGATGACCGCCACCGCCGATATCACGGTGACCAGGGAAATCGACACGCTGCTTGTCCCCAATGCGGCGCTGCGCTTTATGCCAAAAGACAGTGAAGAAACGACCGTGTCCGGAGGCGGGAGTGTGCTCAGTAAACTTATGCCTCGTCATCCCCCGCGATCCGGTAAACGGAAACAGGCTATCGGGGCATCGAAAAAGATACAGAATGTCTGGACCCTTGTGAACAACCAGCCGGTGGCTCTGCCGGTAACCATTGGTCTTACCGATGGTTTCTCAACCCAGATAATCGATGGGGATGCGCAACCCGGCATGGAGCTGATCATTAATGCCGAGAGTGTAAAAAAATGAAGACGGCTAACTCAACTCATGCAACTCACAGAGGTGATCCCCCTCTTATTGAGCTTCAGGGCGTGACGAAGGTGTATGGCACAGGCAGTGCCGCAATGCGGGCTCTGCGGGGCATCGATCTCTCCATTTGGGCTGGTGAGTTCGTGGCTGTCATGGGGCCGAGCGGTTCCGGCAAGTCAACCTGCATGAATATTCTCGGCTGTCTCGACACCCCTTCCTCCGGGACCTTCCTGTTCGAGGGGATAACCGTGGGGGGCTTGTCCCGCGATCAATTGACTTTGATGCGCAGGTATTGCCTGGGCTTTATCTTTCAGGGCTTCAATCTGCTGAACCGCACTTCGGCGCTGGAGAATGTCGAACTCCCTTTGATCTATCGCGGTGTCCCCCCGGCTGAGCGGCATCGCAGAGCCAGGGAGGCGCTGGCAACCGTAGGATTGACCGGTTGGGAAACTCATACCCCGGGAGAATTGTCGGGAGGCCAGCAGCAACGCGTGGCCATCGCCCGTGCCATTGTCACGGAACCAAAAGTGCTGCTCGCCGACGAACCGACCGGTAATCTTGATTCGGCCCGGAGCCGGGAGGTCATGGAGCTGCTGACCGTCTTCAATCGTGACCACGGGCTGACCATTATCATGGTCACCCACGAACCGGATATGGCCTCCTATGCCGGTCGCCGAATCCACTTTACCGACGGGCTGATCGATACTGCGCCGATCGATACAGCTACCCCAGCCGGGAGGGTTGCCTGATGTTTTGGGAAACCGTCACTCTGGCATTTCGGGAAATACGCTGTAATGTCCTGCGCTCATCGCTGACCATTCTCGGCATCGTCATCGGCGTCGCCGCCGTCATTACCCTGGTGACTCTCGGCAGCGGTGCCACGGCACAGGTTGCCGCTGAGATTTCAAGCCTCGGCAGCAATCTTTTGCAGATCAGGTCCGGTCAGGGATTTCGAGGTCCCGGTGGAGCAAGCGCATCGGCCAAACTATTTAAACAAGACGATGTAAAGGCAATAACCCAGCAGATCAGCGGCATTGCCGCGGTCGCCCCGAACGTCTCAAGCTCGGCCCAGGTCATCGCCGGCAACACCAACTGGTTGACAACCGTCACCGGCAGTACCAACGATTTTCTTTTCGTACGGGCCTGGTCGCTTGCTGCGGGCCGATCGTTTACAGAGAGTGAACTGCGCTCCGGTAAAGCGGTATGCATCTTGGGAGCTACAGTGAAAAAGGAACTTTTCGGCAACCAGGACCCGCTCGGCGGTTCAGTCCGATTCAACGGGATTACCTGCCAGGTTATCGGTATTTTCGAGGCTAAAGGCCAATCAAGCGGCGGCAACGATCAAGACGACTTCATCCTTATCCCTCTGCATACCCTGCAGCGGAGGATAGCCGGCAATACCGATATCAACTCCATCTACGTTTCCGCTCTGGACGGTGCCTCCACCACCAAAATAAAGGAAGACATCGAACAGTTGCTGCGTGAACGGAGGCGTATCGCCGGCAGTCAGGAGGATGATTTCTTTGTTCGCGACATGCAGGAGATTATGAGCACGCTGACCGGCACAACCCGGATACTTACCACCCTTCTTGGGGCGGTGGCAGCGGTCAGCCTGCTGGTCGGCGGGATAGGGATCATGAATATCATGCTGGTCTCGGTGACCGAAAGGACCCGCGAGATTGGAATCCGCCTGGCCATCGGGGCCATGGAGCAGGATGTTCTCATGCAGTTTCTGGTGGAGGCGGTGGTATTGTCATCTTTTGGGGGACTGTTCGGCATTGCCTTTGGTCTCGGCGCAGCCGCCCTTGGTGCCCGGGCAATGAATATGCCTTTTATCTTCAGTCCGGGTATAGTCGCCGTGGCCTTTTTGTTTTCCGGCGCTGTCGGTATCGTTTTCGGCTACTTTCCTGCCCGGAAAGCCGCCCGGCTTGATCCGATCGAGGCCCTGCGCCACGAATGATCGGGCACTTCCGTGCTGGATAGCTCCCGATTCCTGCCGGATCTGCTCAGAACGCTGAAAAAAAATCTGCAATGTAGCACTGTTATGTGAAAGCGCTTATTCTTTCATACTGGTATAGATCTCAGTTTATCCAAGGGAGATCTGTTGGAGCCGTTAATTTTACAATGATAATTTCATGTGGGAACGGTATGACAAAGGAAAAAGTAAACTGAAGAGGTTGCTCACCAGCCCGACTGAAAAGAGTCCCGGTTGCGGCCGGGTTGTGTCCCGCCGGTATCATATGAACGTTCTCTTACAGCCTATGACGGAAATTACTGAACATTTACGCGGCATCGTCCAGCGGGTCACCTATCACAATCCCGATAGCGGCTGGTCGGTCCTCAGGGTTACTCCCTTCAACAGTCCCAGTACTTTGGAGACGGTGACCGTTCACCAGACCCAGGTCTTCGCCGGAGCTACCATGGAGTTTCATGGTGCCTGGACAGTGCATCCGCAGTTCGGCCGCCAGTTCAAAGCCAGTCGGGCAATTGAGAAAAAACCGGCGACGACCGCCGCGCTGGAAAAGTATCTCGGCTCCGGTCTGATACATGGTGTCGGGCCGAAAACAGCCGGCAAAATTGTGCGCAACTTTCAGGAAAATACCCTGGATGTTTTCGAAAATGATATCGGCAGGCTGCTGGAGGTTCCAGGCATTGCCCGGAAAAAACTCCGCATGATCGAGGAGGCCTGGCGGGAGCACCGGGTGGTGCGGGAAGTGATGATGTTTCTGCAGGGTCACGGCATCTCGACCCTTTTTGCGGTGCGGATCTATAAGAAGTACGGTGATCAGGCCATACGGATAGTCAGTGAAGATCCATATCGGCTGGCTCATGATTTTTACGGCATCGGTTTTTTTTCCGCAGACCGGGTCGCACTCAGCCTGGGACTGGCGGAAGATAGCGAACAGCGGATAACCGCCGCCGTCAGACATGTACTTGCCGCCGGTCGCGAGCAGGGGCATTGTTATCTGATTTCGACACAGATTACCTCTGAGGTGGCTGATCTGCTTGGCTTCAACCCGGAAAACCGTCTGGTCGATATTCTGCACAGGATGGAGTCGGAAAATCAGCTGAGGGTACGTCTACTGCCACTGCTGCCACTGCCCGATGGAACCGAGCAGCTCTGTTACTACTCGAAGTCCTTGTATTACGATGAAGATTATGTGGCGGTAAAAGTACGCGGCATGGCACACCCACTGAACATCGATGGGGAGGCTGCAGGCAGGTGGATCGAGCAGTACTGTAAAAAACAGGGAATCTCGCTCAGTGACGAACAGGCGGTTGCCGTGCAGGCAGTCGCCTCCAACCAATTTTCAGTTCTGACCGGTGGGCCTGGCTGCGGTAAGACCACCACCACGCTGGTCATTGTCAGGTTGCTTGAGCATCTCGGCAAACGGGTACTGCTTGCCGCGCCGACCGGACGTGCCGCCCAGCGTATGGCCGAGGTTATCGGCAGGGAGGCAAAAACCCTGCACCGGCTGCTGGAGTGGCAGAACGGCATGTTCAAGAAAAACGAGGAGCAACCTCTGCATGCCGATTTTCTTATTATCGATGAATGCTCCATGCTCGACATCTCCCTGACTGCTTCACTCTTAAAAGCGCTTCCCGCCGGCTGTCAGGTGCTGTTTATCGGTGACGCCGATCAGCTGCCTTCGGTGGGAGCCGGGAATGTCCTGCGGGATATCATCGATTCCGGTTCGGTTGCCTCGTTTAGGCTCACCCAGGTCTTTCGTCAGGCGCAGGAATCCAGGATCATCGAATATGCCCATCAGATCAACAAAGGCATAACTCCACCTATCGACTCCCCCTTTAAAAAACCGCAAATCTGGCAGGAGAAGATCGACTGTCTTTTTATAGATTCGGACGAGGCGACCAAGGAACAACTGAGTTTCGTGGCGCGGGTCAAGCGGTCTTATGGGCTGCAGATCCCGCAGTTGGAAGGACTGACCACGGCTGAAAATCTCTATGAATTCAGAACCGGCGAGCACATCCGCTCCTCCTATGAAGAGGATTTCGTCATTCCGAAGAAGTTTCTGCATGTCGATCTGCAACAGGTGCGGCAGGCGGAGGGTTATGTCGATGAGTTGAAAGCGGTCCTGGCCAAAGTGCATCCCTGGTCAACCCTGCATTATGGTTTATCCGCCGTCGATGCCGTGGTTCGCCTCTATCTGGAATGGATTCCGAAGTATCATGGGCGGGACTGTGAGATTCAGATCCTCTCGCCGATGACCCGCGGCAGTCTGGGCACGGCCAATTTAAACCGGGTTATCCAGGAGGCAGCCAATCCTCCGGCACATGGCAAGGCACAACTTCTGGTGGGAGAGAGGATTTTTCGTGACGGTGATCGGGTGATCCACCGGAGGAACAACTATGAGCTGGGTGTCTTCAATGGCGATATCGGTACGATCCTGTCTATCGACAATGTCGGCCTCAGTTGTGTGGTGGCTTTTTTCCCCGATAGAAGAGAGGTCGTCTATCAAAGAGACGATATCCTGGAACTCGACCTTGCCTATGCGATCACGATTCACAAGTCGCAGGGCAGTGAATTCGGCGCGGTGATCATGCCGGTATTGACCCAGCATTTTAAAATGCTTTTTCGCAATCTTATCTATACCGGATTAACCCGGGCAAGAAAGCTCGCCGTGATTGTCGGCACGCGTAAAGCGTTGGCGATGGCCGTTCAGCAGCAGGACACGAGCAAGCGCCAGACTGCACTGCGGCTGCTCCTGGCCAAAGAGAATGGGAAATCGTTGGCCTCACGCAGGTAAACCGGAGTCTTCTTATCGGTTCAAAATGAGGCCCATCTCACGGTTGCAATGTCCTCAAGGTGCATTACGATGTGGCGGTTGATGCAAAAAGTAATTTATGTGGAGGGAGTGATGTACATTAGTGTTGATTTTGATGGAACAATTGTCGATCACCGATATCCAGATATCGGTGAGCCAGTTCCGGGAGCGGTTACCTGGCTGCAAAGGCTGCAGCATCATGGGGCAAAGCTCATTTTGTTCACTATGCGTTCCAACAGGTCGAAAGATAAGAGTTTCTTAAGAGAT
>Ga0214472_10005885_pt1 | contig 12886 bp, 14 predicted proteins | sample RVTome_6_FD_207662 | JGI IMG/M metagenome (GOLD analysis project Ga0214472, IMG submission 207662) | Soil microbial communities from uranium-contaminated site in the Upper Colorado River Basin, Wyoming, United States - RVT140D175 | ecosystem: Environmental > Terrestrial > Soil > Contaminated >... | reverse complement strand
TATGGATGGCTTGGTCCCGGCCTGTCCGCATACGCCCGCCTCGCCACCACCCCCTTCCTGTGGCGGGCGTTCCTCGCCGCCGGCGGGGTCTTCGGCAGGACGCTCGGCCGCGACGGATACATCTCCAAGCTCCCGTTCCACGCCGGCAACTGGACCTCCACCCGTGACCTCCCCGCCCCGGCCACGAAGTCGTTCCACTCGTGGTGGAAGGAGAACCGTGGAACGTGAAGCGTTCCTCGCCCGTGTCAGGACAGCGACGGAGGCGGCACACCTGCCTCCCCACCCCTCCGTCGACCCCGGTCTGCTCGTGCCCGATCTCGGCGACGTCGACCTGATCACACTCTTCGTGTCCCGCTGCGAGGAAGCCGAGGCGATCGTCCACCGCCCGGCAGGTCGAGGTGACGTCCCGCAGTTGTTGGTGGACATCGCTCGAAACCACGGGGCGACGTCGTTCGTCTCGTGGGACGACGACTTCCTCCCCGTCATCGGTGGAGCCGCCGCCCTCAGAGCCGCCGGCCTGGACCGGGTGTCGGGGGTGGTTCCCGACGGGCGGCGATTCGATCACCAGATGGGATATCTGGAGCTGTCGCTCGGACTCACCGGCGCCGAGGCCGGTTTGGCCGAATCGGGAACCATCGTCCTGCGGTCGGGGATCGGGCGACCGCGGATGGCCTCGCTCGTGCCCTTGACCCACATCGCCCTGTTGCGGTCGGATCGGATCCACCGGTCACTGAGCCATTGGGCCGTGGCGGAGGCGAGGACCATCCCCGACGCCGCCAACGTCGTGTTCATAACGGGCCCGTCCAAGACCGGCGACATCGAGCAGAACATCAACGTCGGCGTGCACGGACCGCGCTACGTCCACGTGGTCCTGATCGATCCCTGAGCGCCGCTCCTTCTGACCGGTCGGGGCAACGTCACCAGTCGGCCGCGATGTACTTCGTCTCGAGGAACTCGAGCATCCCGTCGTGGCCACCCTCCCGCCCGAGGCCGCTCTGCTTCACACCGCCGAACGGCGCCGCCGGGTCGGAGATGAGACCGCGATTGATCCCCACCATTCCGGCCTCGAGCGCCTCGGACACGCGCAGGGCGCGCGACAGGTCGGTGGTGTACAGGTACGAGGCGAGGCCGTGGATCGTGTCGTTGGCGAGCCGGATGGCCTCGTCGTCGGTGTCGAAGGTCACCACGGGGGCGATGGGACCGAAGATCTCTTGTCCCAGGATCGACGCGCCGGGTTCGACTCCACCGAGAACGGTGGGTTCGAAGAAGAAGCCGGGCCGATCGGGAGCGTGTCCGCCGGTGAGGACCTTCGCTCCCGAGCCGGTCGATGTCTCGACGACCTCCGACATGTCGTTCTGTGCCGCCCGGTTGACGAGGGGTCCCAGATCCACTCCCGCATCGAGTCCCGGTCCCATCCGGGTGGCGGCCATCGCCGCAGACAGCTTGTCCGAGAACTCGGCGGCCACGGAACCGTGGATGTAGAAGCGGTTGGCGGCGATGCACGACTGTCCGCCGTTACGCATCTTGGCGATCATCGCCCCTCCCACCGCGGCATCGATGTCCGCATCTCCGAAGACCAGGAACGGGGCGTTCCCGCCCAACTCCATCGAGCAGTTCACGACCCGGGCCGATGCTTGTTCGAGGAGGATCCGGCCCACCTCGGTCGAGCCTGTGAAGGACAGCTTGCGGATCCGATCGTCGGCGAGCATCGCCCCCACCACCTTCGACGACCGGGCCGAGGGCAGGACGTTGAGGACGCCGTCGGGGAGTCCTGCCCGGCTGAGGACGTCCGCGATCGCCAATGCCGTGAGCGGGGTGTCGGACGCCGGCTTGAGAACCATCGTGCAGCCGGCGGCGATCGCCGGGCCGATCTTCCGAGTGGCCATGGCGGCGGGGAAGTTCCACGGAGTGACGAGCACCGATACCCCCACCGGCTGATGGATCGAGATGATGTGCTTGTCGCCGCCGGGCGCCCTCAGCAGCGAGCCCTCGTTGCGGAGAGCCTCGCCCGAATACCACCGGAAGAACTCGGCGGCGTACGACGCCTCCGCCTTTGCCTCTCCCCGTGCCTTGCCCATCTCCAGCACGATCAATTCGGCGAGGTCCTCCGCCTCCGCCGTCATCAGCTCGAAGCCGCGGCGGAGAACCTCGCTGCGCTCTCGAGGTGAGCTCGCCGCCCAGCCGGGGAAGGCGGCGGCCGCGGCATCCACCGCGTCGATGGCATCGTCGGTTGAGCCGCTCGCCACCTGGCCGATCGGCTCTGCGGTGGATGGGTCGAGGACATCGAGCGTCTCGCCGTCCGAGGAGGGTCGCCAGTACCCGCCTATGAACAGGCCGGTCCTTCCCGAGGTCGTGAGGTCATCGAGGATCGGCATGAGTGCTCCGTGCTGTAAGCGAGGTGGTGGCGGCCGATGCTACGTGCGCCCACGACGATCTGCACCACGATCGCCCATCCACCTAGGGATGTCCCGGCTGGCTCACGGAGACAGCCACTCCGTACACTCTCGCTGGTCCATGTCATCTCTCCAACGCCTCGGTCGCGCCCTCGAACTCGGCCCCCTCACCGTGTGGCCGCCGGTCGTACTCGCCCCCATGGCCGGTGTCACGAATGCCCCCTTCCGGCGACTGTGCCGCCGGCAGGGTGCCGGGCTCTACGTCAACGAGATGATCGGAGCGCGGGCCTTGGTGAGCGGAGATCCGAAGACGTCGCACCTGGCGTCCTTCCCTCCTGATGAGTCGCCTCGTTCGATCCAGCTCTACGGCACGTCGCCGGGTCCGGTCGGAGAGGCGGTGGCGATGCTCGTGGACGACCGCGGCGCCGATCACATCGACCTCAACTTCGGGTGTCCCGCCCCCAAGATCACGCGTCACGGTGGGGGAGCGGCGCTCCCGTACCGACCCGAGCCCTTCCGGTCGATCGTGCGGGAGGCGGTGCGGCATTCCGGCGGCGTGCCGATCACGGTGAAGTTCCGCACGGGCATCAACGACGAGCATCTGACCTACCTCGATGCCGGGAGGGTGGCCGAGCAGGAAGGGGTGGCCGCCGTCGGCCTCCACGCCCGTACCGCCGAACAGCTCTACTCAGGCTCCGCCGACTGGTCCGCCATCGCCCGTCTGAAGGAGACGGTCTCGATCCCCGTGCTCGGCAACGGAGACATCTGGGAGGCCGCAGACGCGATCCGCATGGTCGAGGAGACCGGGTGTGACGGTGTGATCGTCGGTCGCGGCTGCCTCGGGAGACCGTGGCTCTTCGGGGACCTCGTCCGCGCCTTCGACGGAGACCTGGATGTGTCGGTCCCGACACTGGGCGAGGTGTGCGACGTGATGGTCGAGCACGCTCGGCTGCTGGTCGAGTGGTTCGATGTCTTCACCGGGATCCGTTCCTTCCGCAAGCACACCGGCTGGTACCTCAAGGGATATCCGGCGGGCCCGGAGACGCGTCGCCGGCTGTCGGTGGTGGCGGATCTGGACGAACTGGCATCGATACTCTCCGAACTGGACCATGGCGCCCGCCCCCGTGCGGGAGCCACCCGGATGACCCGCGGACATTCCCACGGTCCCCGGCCCGTCCGGCTGCCCCACGGATTTCTCGAGCGTGGCTGGGACGAGGTCCTCCCCGCCGAGGCCGAACTGGCCGTGTCCGGCGGCTGAACGGTGGCGGAGATCCTCCTCAACATCCTCGGCCCGGTCGCCATCGTCGTCGGCCTCGGCTTCGTCGTCGGTCGCCGGCTCGACGTCGATCCCGCCACCCCGTCGAAGCTCTCGTACTGGGTGTTCGGGCCTGCGTTCGTGTTCGACGCCTTGTTTCGTGCCGAACTCGATGCCGGGGTGGTGATCCGGGTGATGCTGGCCGCGGGCGGGGCGCTGGCCGTCTCCGGTCTCGCCGGGTGGCTCTCGTCACGGCTCACGGGTCGATCGCGTGAAGAGAATGCTGCCGTTCTCACGACGTCGATCTACGGCAATGTGGGGAACTACGGGCTGGCCGTGGTCGTGTTCACGTTCGGCGCCGAAGCGCTGCCGGTTGCCGCCCTCCTGATGGTCATCATCAACATCACCGGCCTCCTCATCGGCGTGGCGTCGGCGACCGGTGTTCATCACTCGATCGCCTCGGCTTTGCGCCGCGCGTTTCTGGCGCCGATGTTCGTCGCCGTGATCCCCGCCGTGGCCCTCAATGTCGCCGATGTGGGCCTGCCGACGGTTCTCGATCGACCGGTAGCGCTCACTGCGCAGGCGATGATCCCCCTGTTGCTCGTCATCCTCGGCATCCAGCTCGCCGGAATGGGCCTGCCGAGACTGGATGGGGTGGCGGCCCGGGCGCTCACCGCCAAGCTCGTCGTCCAGCCGGTGGCGGCGGCGTTGCTGGTGTGGCTGCTGGCCCTCGACGAGGTGTCGGGAGGTGCGGTCGTCATCCAGGCATCGATGCCGCCGGCCGTGTTCGCCGCCCTCATCGCATCGGAACACGACCTCATCCCCGATCGTGTCACCACCATCGTGCTGGGCGGGACGCTGCTGAGCGCGGTCACCGTCCCCTTGGCGATCCTCTACGTGACCTAGTCTCCCCCCCGTGGTCTCCAAGCGTCTCGAGCCCTTCCGTGTCTCCATCTTCTCCGAGATAACCGCGGCCGCGCACGAGGCGAAGGCGGTGGACCTCGGCCAGGGCTACCCGTCGTGGGAAGGTCCGGCGTTCGCCAAGGACGAGGCGATCCGGGCGCTCACCGAGGAGTCGAACCAGTACCCGCCGTACATCGGAATACCCGAGTTGCGACATGCCGTCGCCGACCGGTGGAGACTCGACACCGGCATGGACGTCGATCCGGCGACGTCGGTGACCGTCACGTCCGGGTGCACCGAGGCGCTCTCGTCGACGTTCATCGGGACCTTCGATCCCGGCGACGAGGTGATCCTCTTCGAGCCGACCTACGATGCCTATCCGGTCGGTTGTGCGCTTTCCGGCGCGGTTCCTCGCTTCGTGACGCTGCACAGCCCTGACTGGTCGATCGATCCGGAGGAGCTCCGATCGGCGTTCTCGCAACGCACTGCCGCGATCCTCGTCAACACCCCCCACAATCCGACGGGCAAGGTGTTCACCGCCGGCGAGATGCAGCTCGTCGCCGACCTGGCCGTCGAGTTCGGTGCCATCGTGATCACGGACGAGGTGTACGAACGAATGGCCTATGCCCGCGACCACGTCCGGATGGCGACGCTCCCGGGCATGTGGGATCGAACGCTCACACTGTCCTCGATCGGCAAGTCGTTCTCGCTCACCGGGTGGAAGACCGGCTGGGCGATCGGTCCCCACCGGCTGGTCTCCAACGTGCGGTCCGCCAAGCAGTTTCTCACCTTCACGACCCCGAATCCGATGCAGTACGGCTCGGCCGCCGCCCTTCGCGCCCCGCAGTCGTACTACGACGAGCTGAAGTCGATGTATCTGGCCAAGCGGGATCGACTCGTGAGAGGCTTGGCGGAGATCGGATTCGGCGTCCGGCCACCGGACGGGGCGTACTACGTGCTCGCCGATCACACGGGTTTCGGTCTCGGCGATGACGTGGCATTCGTGAAGCACCTCATCACCGAGGTGGGGGTGGCGGCGATTCCGCCGTCGGCGTTCTACCACTCGTCGGATGAGGGGACCCGCCTCGTGCGGTTCGCATTCTGCAAATCCGACGAGGTGCTGGACGATGCGCTGGAGCGGATGCGCAAACTCTGAAAGCGAGAGCCCGTAAAGGTCTTTCCGGGGACGCTGTTACACGTTCTCGGTGTGTCGGTCCCCGACCCTCTTGTCGGATCTCAGCCGGATGCGATCCGGCTCCCGATTCCCCTCGCGGGCTCTCGATGACGAGTATCTCGCCGACCGCGCCCTGTTGGATAGGGTCGAAAGTCACGATCGAAGCCGAATTCCGACAGGCGTCCGTCGCTTCCGTCGTCGTGTGACTCCGACGTCATACCCGGCCCGGTGGAAGCAGCAGGACCTTTCCGGTGGTCCGCCGAGCCGCCAAGGCTCTGTGCGCCTCGGCCGCCTCCGCCATCGGGAAGCGTTGTCCGATCCGCACATTCAGCTGATCGTTTCCTATCCACGTGAACAGGTCCGTGGAGCGGGCGAGGAGATCCTGGCGGGTGCTGATGTAGTCGAAGAGGGTCGGTCGGGTGAGGAACAGCGAGCCGCCTTGGGAGAGCCGGAGCGGCGAGATCGGCTCCACCGCACCGGAGGCATTGCCGAACTGGACCATCATCCCCCGCGGCCGCAGCAGCTCGAGGGAGCGGTCGAACACCGCCTGGCCCACGCCGTCGTAGACGACATCCAGCGGTCTCGGCCCTGCGATCTCCTCGATGGCGTCGCCGAAGTCGACGTCGCGGTAGAGGATGACGTGGTCGGCGCCGGCGCTCTTCGCCAAGTCGGCCTTCTCGGTGGTGCCCACCGTGGTGAAGACCTCGGCGCCGCGCATCTTGGCGACCTGGATGAGCAGATTGCCCACTCCGCCCGCACCGGCGTGGATGAGACAGCGTGAACCCGGTTCGAGCGGGAAGGTGTCGATCGCCAGATAATGGGCGGTGAGGCCCTGCAGCATCGCCGCGGCTGCGACGTCGGATGTGACCGGGTCGGGGATGGGGACGGTCCGGGCGGCGTCGATCGCCACCTTCTCGGCGTACGAGCCGATGCCGCCCGTCCACGCCACCCGGTCGCCGATGGCGACGCCGCCCGCTCCATCGCCAGTCGCAGTCACCGTTCCCGCTCCTTCCAGTCCGGGCGTCATCGGCATGGACATCGGATAGAGACCGGTGCGGTGGTAGGTGTCGATGAAGTTGAGACCGGCCGCCTCGACGTCGACCACGACCTGTCCCGGCTCGGCGATCGGATCCTCGATGTCGGTCCACTCGAGGACCTCCGGTCCTCCCGTGGTCGCGATGCGGATGGCCTTCATGGGGTCTCCTTCGATTGGTGGACGGTCCAGCCCCGCCGCTGCAATTCCTCGGCCAATGCCTCGTCCGAGAACACCTCCAGGTCGGTTCGCCACCCGAGGTGAACGGGACGGTCGGTGTCCACCAGCCGCTCGACGGTGTCGCGGATGGTTCGCGCCCACGCCCGTCCCGAGGCCTCACCCTCGATCGAGATGGTGGCGTCGGGGTTCACCGAATAGACCCTCACCTCCGGGTGGGGATTGGCTCTCGATCCGGTTTCTCCGTAGGCGAGCAGGACGCTTCCGGCAGGGACGTCCTGGATCCCGCCGTCGTTGACGAAGTCCCCGACGAAGGCCCATCCCGAGGACTTGGTGGGGTCGACTTCGTAAACGACCTTGGCCCAGTGCTTGCGACGGTGGTCACCGACAAGGGGCACCTCGACGGCGACGATCGGAGCATCGACTGACATGGGGCGGGAGCGTATACCGGGCGTTTCGCCAGGGGAATCCGGCAGCGTCAGACGATGCTGTCGATCAGCCCGTAGGCGAGCGCCTCTTCGGCCGGGAGCCACCGGTCACGCTCGGTGTCGGTCATCACCTCTTCGACGGTGTGCCCGGTGTCTGCCGCCAGAAGCTCGGACATCTGGCGCCGCATCCGCCCGACCTCGGCGGCGTGGATGGCGATGTCGGCGGCCTGACCCTGCATCAGGTTGTGAACATGCGGCTGGTGGATCATCACTCGGGCGTGGGGGAGCGCCCCGCGGCTCCCCCTCTCTCCGCCGGCGAGAATGACCGCCGCCGCCGAGGCCGCCATCCCGATGCACACGGTCTGCACGGGGGAGGTCACGTGTTGCATCGTGTCGTAGATGGCGAGCATCGATGACATCTCCCCGCCGGGCGAGTTGATGTAGAGGCGGATCGGCGAGTCGGAGTCGTCGGCGTCGAGGTGGATCAGCTCCGCCACGATCACGTTGGCCACTGCGTCGTCGATGGCCGAGCCGAGGAAGACCACCCGGCGTCCCAGCAGCCGAGAGAAGATGTCGGTCGATCGTTCGCCTCGGCCGGTCTCCTCGACGACATGGGGGAGAGTGGTGGTGGCGCGGATGGGATGGCGGATCACTGAGGCTCCTGCAACTAGATGGTTGCACTATGCTGTGCCGGGCGACGAAAAGCAACCTGTGGGTTGCACATGGAGCGCCTGGCCGAACCGGGGGGGTAGCCGCCGTGGAACAAGCACGAATCGAACGGTCCACGACCCTCGACGTCCCGCCGCCGGAGGCGTGGTCGCGGGTGGTCGACGACTTCGGCCGGTGGTTCGGCGACGACGCAACCCTCGACGCTCGGCCCGGCGGACGGGTGAACTCGGGTACCCGGGTGGGGCACGTGACCCTCTTCGAGGAGGGTCGGGCGCTCGGATGGGAGTGGAGCCGCGACGGTGACCCCGGTTGGACGGAGGTCCGCATCGGTCTCGAGGGCCGCGGCGACCGGACACGTGTCACCGTGGTCGAGGTACTCCACGAGTGGGAGCACGAGCGGTATTCGGCGATCGAGATCGACGGTCCCCGAACTCGTGGCGCCATGGCGATGTCTCGATGACGGACCGCGTTTTCGACGCTCTCGGCGATCCGACACGCAGGCTGCTGCTGGAACGGCTCGGGACGAGCGGGCCGGGGTCGGCAAGCGAACTCGCCGGCAAGCTTCCGGTCTCGCGACAGGCTGTCGCCAAGCACCTCGCCCAGCTCGAAGAGGCAGGCCTGGTCGGACGCCGGCGGAGAGGGCGGTCCGTCGAGTTCCACCTCATCGCCTCGGGGCTGGACGAGGTCGCCCGCTGGACCGAACGAGTGGGGGGCGAATGGTCGCAGCGGCTGCGCCGCCTGGAGGAAGGACCGTGACTACCGTGGCGCCATGGCACGGTTGCGACTGTTCGCCGGACTGCGCGACCTCGCGGGGACGGGCAATGTCGAGATCGAAGGCGAAACGGTCGCCGACGTCCTCGAGGCGGCATCCAGTCGGTTCGGACAGGGCTTCGCCGGGAGCCTCGCCAATGCCAGGGTTTGGCTGAACGGCGAGGAGGCAGACCCGCAGGACCCGGTCGGGCCGAGCGACGAGATCGCACTCATTCCCCCGGTCTCGGGAGGGTCGTACTCGCTCGATGCGCCACCGCGCACAGAAGGTCTCGGCCTGATCGTTCCGCTCGTGATCGTCGCCGTCCTCGTGTTCGCCAACATCTCGTCGGATCCGGTCTGGTGGCCGGTTGCCGTGGTCGGCCTCGTGACGGCGTGGGTGGTCGACGTCGTCGAGACCCTGACCGTCCAAGGTCGCGAGTACCCGCTGGCGCCGACGCTCCTGGCCATGCTCACCGCCGTCGTCGCCGTGTGGAGTCTGGGCGCGGTCGGCCTCGGCCTCGGCCTCACCGCCGCCATCGTCTTCCCGCTCGGATGGGGGGTGGCCAGCGACAGTTCGCGGATGATCCAGATCCTCGGTCCCTCCATTCTGTTGACGTTCGTGGCGTGCATGGCGATCGGGTCGCTCGTACTCGCCACGGGAACGACTCCCGCCACTCGGATCGTCGGCGTCTACCTGGCGATCATGGGCGTCTCGGTGGTGGCTGCCGCGGTCATCGACCGGGTCCAGCATCTTCCGGGCGGAGACCCGTTCACATTGTCCTCCTTGGTGGCGATCGTCACCGCCCTGGTGGCGGCGGCGGTGTGGGACCTGGATCTCGTCACATTCCTGATCGTCGGGCTGGTCACGGCAGTGGCGCTCGTTGCCGGCCGCGGCCTCGGCTCACTGCTACGGACGAGACGCCTGGTGCTGATCGAGCGGCCCCCGGGTCTCCTGTCGGTTCTCGACGGGATGATTCTCGCCGGGGCGCTCTACCTTCCCGTCATCCAGATCGCCGGCTGAGGTCCTGCCGGCAGGACCCGTGACGGCGGGGATCTACCCGGCTCGCCACCGCCGGTGACGGGAAGGACGGCCGCGGCGGTGGGAAGCGCCTGCCGAGTTCTTCCCGCAGCTCTTTGGTCGTTAGCATCCCGCCGATGTCCACACGGAGTTTTCTCCGCGGGCTCTCGTTCGTCCTCGTCGTGGTACTGGCAGCTTCGACCGCGCAGCCGGATGCGCTCTCAGTGACCAAGGCGGAGGTCGATGCCGCCTGCGCCGATTCATCGGAGGCGTACGGCGTCTACCAGGAGCGTCAATCCGCCTTCGAGGAGGCCGCGCTCGCCTGGGAGCGGACCCTGCAGGAGATCGAGGCCATCCGCTACGAACGCGACCGTCTCGTCGGAGTCGTAGACCGTCGCGAAGCCGAGATCGTGGGAATCGAGCAGCGTCTCCAGGATCTGGCCGTCGAGCTCTACATGCAGGGCGGGTCCGGGTCCGAGCTCGTGTTGTTCGCCGATTCGGTCGACGAGCTCATCACCGGATCGGAGTTCCTGGCGGCGGCATCCCGCCAGGAGAGCGGGTCGCTGGACGACATGCTCACGGCTCGTGCGGACCTGGAGCGTTTCCGCGCCGACCTGGGTGACCTCGACGCCGAATTGCAGATCGTGGAGGCCGAACAGGCCGCCGTCTCTCAAGACCTGGGAACCCTCGCCGAGGAGGCGCAGGCGGCGTATTCGAAGCTCAGTGGCCGGTGCCAGGACCTCACCGCCAAGAGGAACCAAGAGATCGCCCGCCGCAGAGCCGCCGAGTTGGCCAGGCAACGCGGGGCCGGAGGTGGCGTGGGCGTCATCGACGGATTCAGATGTCCGCTCCCGGGATCCTCGTTCATCGATTCATGGGGTTTCCCCCGCTCGGGCGGTCGGTCGCACAAGGGTGTGGACATGTTTCAACGCTGGGGAGCCGAGGTCATCGCCTCCGGGAGCGGAACGGTCTCACTCGGGAACGGGGGACTCGGTGGGATGACGATCTGGCTGAGTGCGAGCAACGGGTTCGGCTACTACTACGCCCACCTGAGCAGCTTCAACGTCAGCTCCGGGCAGCGCGTGAACGCCGGCGACGTGATCGGCTTCAACGGCGACACCGGCAATGCCCGGGGTGGCGCATCCCATCTCCATTTCGAGATCCATCCGGGCGGTCGGGGAGCGAGGGCCGTCAACCCATACCCCACGGTCGCGGCCGCCTGCCGGTAACCTGGCACCATGCCGGCACGACGCAAACTCGACCAGGTTCTCGACGAGGAGTTCCTCCACGACATCGACGAGATCGAGCTCAACCAACTCCGCACTCGTCGCCAGTTGGCCGTGGACGTCGAGAACGAGTTGTCGTACTACCGGCGGCTCCTTCACGGTCGCATGGACCTGCTCAGATTCGAACGACGTCGCCGTACCGGCGAGGAATCGCGCAGCCTCGTGGAGTCGCTGGCGGAGATCCTCGCCGATCCGTCACGAGGCGAAGGCCACGATCCCCGGCGGACGATCCTCGACACGGACCTTCCGCCCATGCCGGACATCGGACGACGCGAGGTGGATGCCGTCCTGGGAGACGTCGTGCTCGTCACCCTGGACTCTGTCGACGACGCTGGTTTGACCAAGGCTCTTGAGGCGGTCGAGGCGATCGAACGGGAGATATCGGACAAGCGTCATCGCGTTCAGCAGGTCGCCGATCTGCTCTCGGCTCAGATCGCCGAGCGCTACCGCTCGGGGACCTCGGAGTCGGTCTCGTCCTGAACGCCATGCTCGCCGTCGTCGAGCGCTCCGGACTCGACGAGGCCTACCACGAAGGATGCGTCGCCGCCGCCGACACCGCCGGGCGTCTCGTCGCCGGCTTCGGTGAGATCGATCGGCCGTTCTACGTGCGGTCCTCGGCCAAGCCCTTCCAGGCGGCCGTGTCCGTGCGTCTCGGAGCGGACCTGGTGCCGGAGCACCTGGCGGTGGCGTGCGCCTCTCACGACGGCACGCCCGTCCAGGTGGCGATCGTGAGACGGATCCTCGCCGACGGCGGTCTCTCCGAGTCGGACCTCGGCTGCCCGCCTGACCGCCCCATCTCCCGCACCGCCGACCGGCTGTGGGCGGCGCGTGGTGTCACGGAACCGGGGCGAATCCTCCACAACTGCTCGGGGAAGCACGCGGCGATGCTGCGGGCCTGCGTGGCTCAGGGATGGGACACCGCCGGCTACCTGGACCCGGATCATCCGCTCCAGATCCGGCAGCTGGAGGGGATGAGGAACGTGGGAGCGGTGGTGGACGGGCCTGTCGGAGTGGACGGATGCGGAGCGCCGGTGTATCGGGTGACCGCCCGTTCGTTCGCTTCCGCCTTCACGCGCCTCCTCGATCCGGCGTTCGAGCGCGTCGCCTCCGCCATGCACCGCTTCCCTGCGCTGGTGTCGGGCGTCGGGAATGCCGACACAGAAATCGCCGTTGGACTCCACGCGATCGCGAAACGCGGAGCGGAGGGTCTGCTCGCCGTCGCCGTCCATGGGCACGGCTCACTGATCGTCCGCTGTTGGGACGGTTCCGAGCGGGCCGTGGCGGTGGCGGCGCTGGCTGCGCTCGACCAACTGGGTTGGATCACGGAGCGGATTCCGCTCCGGCAGCGGCTCGGCCGTGAGGTTCGCGGTGGCGGGAGGGTCGTGGGTAGCGTCCGTTCCGTCTTCCAACTCGAGGGTGCATGAATCGTCAGCCGGGCATACCAGCCTCAATCCAGGATCTTCCACCCAGCGCCTCGGCGACCGGGCCGTTCGCACGCCCACCCTTCATCGCGGCGGTGTCCTCCCTCACCGGTGAGGCGGTCTGGACCGTCGCCGACGACGCCGCCGCCCTCGTGGTCGTCGAGTCGGACCGGGAGGTACGGCTGGCCGGGGACTCGGACCTCACCGACTATCACTGTCCACTGGGTTCCGAGGTCAAGTCCGTCGTCGCTCAACTGGTCGACGCGGTCCAGCCCGGGACCCGCTTTCGATTCGACTCGCTTCCAGGCGAGGCCGCCTCCGAGCTGGTCGACGCGTTCGGTGCCACCGGCCTCGAGGCGGAGGTCTGCCAGCACACCGT
>Ga0214472_10005884_pt1 | contig 12889 bp, 14 predicted proteins | sample RVTome_6_FD_207662 | JGI IMG/M metagenome (GOLD analysis project Ga0214472, IMG submission 207662) | Soil microbial communities from uranium-contaminated site in the Upper Colorado River Basin, Wyoming, United States - RVT140D175 | ecosystem: Environmental > Terrestrial > Soil > Contaminated >... | reverse complement strand
CGCCGTGTGCGACCTCGCCAACGCCTCCAGCGTCACACGATCCTCATCCGACACGATCAATGCTTCAGCAGGTGCAACCATCCCCCCACACTACACCGAACCACTATTTCAGCGACGGACCACTAGGCACCGGCCTAGACCCACGCAGGTCAAGAGTTGTGTAGTGGAACCGCTCATGTATCTGAGCCCCTCAGTTATCGGCATCAGGTTCCCGTAACTGGTGGTAGATGTCGATAGGATCGTGGCTGGGCGGCGAGGAGCGGATCTGGCATGCAGGTCGTCCAGGATGACAATACGAAGGACACCCATACGCACAGCCGTCGGGTACTGGGAGTCTTTGTCATCTGTGTGGCCCTGACTGCCGCCGGCGCATCGGTGCTCTATCTGAACCAGGACTCCTCCGGTCTATTCAGTGGGGCACTGGCGCTCATTGCGATCGTCCCTGTGGCCGGCGCATGGCTGGTTGTCGGACCGGTTTTCGCCGCTCGTTTGCTCGCCTTGGGGCAAGGAATGGTCTGGTTCTTCCTGCTCATCCACGGCGGACTCGGTCTCGTTTTCGGACCGATGGGATGGGCAGCCTCGGCCATCGCTGGTCGCGTGCCACGGTTGGCGGCAGCTCTCCTCGCCGTACCTGCCGCTTTCCTGACCGTGAGTTGGGCCCCGGTCGCATTCGGAGGCGTTGGTTTGGAACTCCGCGAGGGTCTGGCACTTCTGGTCCTGATCCCTCCTGCCCTGCTTGCAGCCGCAGTCCTCGTCAGAGCCCATCTCCAGCTGGAGCGAGAGTCCGCCACCTCCCCGCGCTAGTCGTGTTCGCGTCATCGGTGCGCCGTACCTTGTGACGCGAACCCTCGGAGACGCCGCCCCCGCCGATTCAGCGATAGACGACTAGGTTTTCGCGAGATGAAGATGCCCGAGGCGCTGGCCGAGCAGTTCAATCGTCAGATCGACCTCGAATTGGCGTCGTCCATCGCCTACCTGCAGATGGCCGCCTATTTCGACGGCCGCAGCCTCCCCGGCATGGCGGCGTGGATGCGGATCCAGTCCGAGGAGGAACGGAAGCACGCGCTGAGGTTCTTCGATCATGTCCTCGATCGCGGCAACTCGATCGCACTCGGCGCCGGAGAGGCGCCCAGAACCGGGTTCTCGTCGGTGGTGGACGCATTCGAGGCTGCGCTCGCCCAGGAACAGCGGGTGTCGGCGTCGATCTCCGACCTCTACGCAGCCGCCCTCTCCGCCGGTGACTCGGCCAGCTTGGCGCTCCTCCAGTGGTTCCTAGACGAGCAGATCGAGGAGGAGTCGACGGTCTCCGACATCGTCGAGCAACTCAAGATGGTCGGCGAGGACGGCGGCGCCCTTCTCCTGCTCGACCGCGAGCTCGGCCAGCGGCGCACGTCAGAACCGTGAGGCGGCTGAATCGGAGGCGTGCCGCCCTCCGATACCGGGGCTGTGTCAGCGGTCGGTGACCGGAACGTACTTCCTGTCCGTCGCTCCGATGTAGACCTGGCGTGGCCGGAAGATGCGGCCCTTCGGATCGGAGCTCATCTCCCGCCATTGTGCGATCCAGCCCGGGAGCCGGCCGAGAGCAAACAGCACCGTGAACATCTCGGTAGGAAAGCCCATCGCCCTGTAGATGATCCCGGAGTAGAAGTCCACGTTCGGGTACAGTTTGCGCTCGACGAAGTAGTCGTCCTCCAGAGCCACCTGCTCCAGATGCATCGCCACCTCGAGCATCGGATCGCTGACATGGAGCTGGTCGAGTACGTCCGTGGCGGCCCTCTTGATGATCTGCGCCCTGGGGTCGAAGTTCTTGTAGATGCGGTGCCCGAATCCCATCAGCCGGAACGGATCGTCCTTGTCCTTGGCGCGTGCGACGAAGGAATCCACGGTGTCGCCAGAGTCGACGATCTGCTCCAGCATCTCGAGGACCGCCTGATTGGCGCCGCCGTGGAGGGGACCGCTCAGGGCGTGGATGCCCGCCGACACGGACGAGAAGATGTTGGCCTTCCCCGAGCCGACCAGGCGTACGGCTGACGACGAGCAGTTCTGACCGTGGTCGGCGTGGAGTATGAGGAGGACTTCGAGTGACTTCGCGACCACCGGATCGACCTGGTACTCCTCGGGCGGCACCGCGAACATCATCTGCAGGAAGTTGGCCGTGTAGTCGAGGTCGTTGTCCGGATACATGTACGGCTGATGAGCGGCGTACTTGTACGCCCAGGCGATCATTGTCGGCACCTTGGCGATGAGTCGCCGGGCAGAGATGTCCACCGCCTCCTCGTCATTCGGATCGAGGGCATCGGGGTAGTAGGTGGCCATCGCCGACACCCCGGATGCCAGTATCTGCATGGGATGCGCCTTGTGCGGGAACGCCTCCAGGAGGTGTTTCATGTCCTCCCGCAGCAGCGTGTGGTAGCGGATGGAGTCCTCGTAGGCAGCCAGTTCGTCCCTCGTCGGCAGGTTGCCGTAGTTGAGGAGGTAGGCGACCTCGAGGAACGAGGACTGCTCGGCGAGCTGTTCGATCGGGTAGCCGCGGTAGGTGAGGACGCCCTCCTCGCCGTTGATGAACGTGACCGCACTCGGGCTCTCGGCGGTGTTGCCGAATCCGCGGTCCACGGTGACGAGACCCAACTCAGGCCGCAATGCGGCGATGTCGAACCCGCTGTTTCCCTCAGTCGCCTCGATGACTGCTGAGGTCATCTCCTTGTCGCCATGACGGATCGTGACCTCGGGCATGTCGTTCCCTTCGCTCAGCCGGCTGCCTCCTGGGCGGCTGCGATGATCTTCTGGGCTTCCTGGTGCGGGACCTCTTCGTAGTGGTCGATTTCCACTTCGAACGTCCCGCGTCCGCTCGTCATCGAGCGGAGATCGATCGCATACCGCTGTACCTCGGCCAGAGGGACCTCTGCTGTGATCACACGGAGTGAACCGTCGGTGTCCATGCCCAGCACGCGGCCCCGCTTGGCGTTGATGTCACCCATGATATCCCCGGTGTGATCCTCCGGAACCCGCACCGTCAGACGCGCCACCGGTTCGAGCAGAACGGCCCTCAGCTCGGTCGTCGCCGCCCGCACCGCCTGGATGCCCGCCATCCGGAAGGACATCTCGTCCGAGTCGACCGCGTGGTACTTCCCGTCGTACACCTCGGCGCTGATGTCCACGACCGGATACCCCGCGAGGACACCGCGGGCGAGAGCTTCCTGGATTCCCTTGTCCACGGCGGGTATGAACTGACGCGGAATCGTCCCCCCCTTGATCGCATCCACGTACTCGTATCCGGAGCCGCGGGGCCTCGGGGAGAATCGCACGAACGCCACGGCGAACTGGCCGCGTCCGCCCGACTGTTTCTTGTGCTTGCCCTCGGCAGCGGCGGAAGCTGTGATGGTCTCCCGATAGGGGATCGTCGGGGCGTGGGTGTTCACCGCGACCCCGTACTTGCGTGCGATCCGTTGGAGCGTGACGTCGAGGTGCATGTCTCCCAGACCGGCGAGGATGGTCTCGTGTGTCTCCGCCCGCCTCTCCACGGCGATGGTCGGGTCCTCCTCCTGGGCCTTCGTGAGCGCCACGGACAGCTTCTCGTCGTCCTGGTTCGATCGGGGCTCGATCGCCAGCTCCATCACGGGACGGGGGTACGGCACCTTTCCGAGCTTCACGTCCGAACCGGCCGTGCGCAACGTGTCCCCGGTGGTGACGGCGTCGATCTTGGCCACCGCCCCGATGCCTCCCGTCAGGATCTCGTCGGCGTCGGTGTGATCCTTGCCCTGCATGCGGAACAGGTTGTGCATCCGCACCGTCTCGCCCCCCGCCACCTCCAGGTACTGGTCGTGCTTCACCGATCCTCGGAAGACACGGAACATCGAGATCTTCCCGAGGAATGGATCCGAGATGGTCTTGAATACGAAGGCGACCGTCGGACCGTCGACCGTTGGTGCGAGATCGCCCGATTCGAGCGGGGGAACGACGCGCTCCAACGGACTGGGTGCGAAATCGACGAGGAACTCACCGAAGAGGTCGATGCCGACGAGCTTGGTCGCAGAGGCGACGAGTACCGGGAAGATCTCGCCCTCCAGCATCCCCTCGTGAACCGTCCGCACGACCACGTCGCGGTCCGGCTCCACGCCCTCGAAGTACGCCTCCATGAGGGCCTCGTCGGTCTCGACCACCGATTCGATCAGTGAGGTGTGGGCGGCCGTGATGACGGCTGCCAGTGTGTCGGGGGTATCGATCAGCGTCCCCGACTTGGCGCCGTTCTCGTACGCGTAACACCGACCGGAAACGACGCGGGCGACGCCGTAGAGGGCGCTCTCCGCGCCGATCGGCACCTGGATCGGCGCCACGCGCTTCCCGAAGGCTTCTCGGAGCTGGGCGAGGGTGCGGTCGAAGCTGGCGCGTTCCCGATCGAGCTTGGTGACGATGATCGCCCTCGGGATGCCCTCCTCGGCCGCAGCCCGCCACATGAGTTCGGTCCCGACCTCGACTCCGTCCACGGCCGAGACCACGAACAGAGCGAGGTCTGCGGCCCGGAGGGCGGCGCGGGCGTCGCCGGCGAAGTCCGCGTAGCCGGGAGTGTCGATCAGATTCACCCGATGCCCTTGCCAGTCGACCACCGCAGTGGCGAGCTCGAGGGAGATCTTGCGTTCCTGTTCCTCGGCGGTGTGGTCGAGGATCGACGTGCCTGTGTCGACCGAACCGAGCCGGGAAGTGGCACCCGACACGTGGAGCAGCGCCTCGGCCAGCGAGGTCTTGCCGCTTCCGCCGTGACCGACGAGAGCGACGTTGCGGATCTTCTCCGGGATCACTGGCTACCTCCTTCGTTGGATTGTTCAGAACATCGACCCTAGACCCCGTATCGGGGCACCGGACCGGCGAACGGGGCAGATCGGCCGCGGACGTTCGGCCGACCCGTGGTAGCTTCCACCCGATGATCGACATGCGGGTGCGGCCCCGCGTCCAGGGGATCCTCGAGCCGATCGGCCGGTTCCTCGCCCGCCTGGGGGTCACGCCCACATTCATGACCCTGTTCGGGCTGGGCGTCGCCGTCCTCGGGGCGGTGCTGATCGGCATCGGCGAGATCATCACCGGGGCCCTCGTGGCACTGGCGGGGTCGGCCCTCGACGGACTCGACGGCTCGGTGGCGAGGGCATCGGGAAAGGTGACGTCGCGCGGAGGCTTCCTCGACGCCACCGTCGATCGGCTCGGTGAGATCGCCGTCCTTACCGGACTCGCCGTCAGTCAGCGCAGCGAGGTGCGGATCCTCCTCCTGTCGCTGCTCGCACTCGGGGGCTCCCTGCTGGTCCCATACATGCGGGCGAAGGCGGAGGGAGTGGGGATCGACGGAAGGGGAGGGCTGATGGGACGAGCGGAGAGGGTCATCCTCGTGACGCTCGGCATGCTCACCGGTTTCATCGAGCCGATGCTGTGGATCTTCGTGGCGGCGGCATGGTTCACCGCCGGCCAGCGCTTCTGGACGACGTACGCCCAGATCGAGAACTGACCCCGTGGTGGCGTATCTCGCCGTGCGCATCGGCATGGGAATCGTCGGGCTGCTGCCGTACCGGGCGGCCATCCGGCTGGGGTCGGCAACCGGCCGTGCGTTCGCCCGGTTCGACACCGGACGACGGGCGATGGTGGCGCGCCACGCCCGGCGCCTCGGCATAGATCCGGATGATGTTTCCGGCCATGTTCGCGACGTGTTCGGACACTATGGGCGGTACTGGGCGGAAGCGCTGTGGGTCAGGCCGCGCCGCAAGTCGTTCATCGACGGTGGGACCACCGACGAGGGACTCCACTTCATCGAAGAGGCTCGCGACGCCGGGCGGGGGATCATCTTCGCACTGCCGCACATGGGTAATTGGGAATACGCCGCCACGATCGGCGCCAGGCTCGGGATCGAGGTGGTGGCGGTGGCCGAAGACCTCACGAGTCCCCGCATCCGCAATTGGTTCTTGCGCCTACGCAACTCGATGGGCATCGGGATCGTGCTCGCCACGGGGTCGGCGCAGGTGATGCGAGAACTCGAAGCGGTGATCGCGCGCAACGGCACGGTGGCACTCCTGTGCGATCGCGATCTCCGCGGAAAGGGAGTCGAAGTCGAGTTCTTCGGGGAATCGACGACGATCCCGGCCGGGCCCGTGTCGCTCGCCGTCCGCACCGGCGCACCCCTGCACCCGGTGGCGACATACTTCGATGGGATCGGCCACCACGTCGTGGTCCGCCCTGCCATCGAGATTCCCCCCGGCGAGGATCGCGGGACCCGGATCCGAGCCGCCTCTCAGACGCTGGCGAAGGAGCTCGAGGCCCTCATCTTGGAAGCACCGGCGCAATGGCACCTGCTCCAGCCGAACTGGCCGAGCGATCGGGAGTCGACGGCTTGAGGGTGGCGGTGCTCTGTCCCTACGACCTCGGTCTGCCGGGGGGAGTCCAGCAAGTCACGATCGAGCTGACAGAGCGGCTCGAGGCGGCGGGACACGACGCGTGGCTCGTGGGCCCGGGGCTGCACCGGGGAGCACGGAGCGTGGGGCGGACGGTGCGCATCCGCGCCAACGCCTCGGTCGTTCCGGTGGCGCTCGGGCCGGGCGTCGTCGGGCGCGTCGCCCGAGCGATGGAAGGCGCCGACGTCGTTCACGTGCACGAGCCCTTGATGCCGCTGGTCTCACTGGCGGCCCTCCGCAGCTCCTTGCCGCTCGTGGCGACGTTTCACGCCGATGCTCCCCGTTGGGCAGCCGGCGTGTACTCCACGGCCGGGTGGCTGCTGCGGAGTCGCCTACGCAGAGCCGTCGTCACGGCGGTTTCGCCCACGGCCGCCGCCGCGCTCCCACCATCGTGGGGACCGGTCGAGATCATCCCCAACGCGCTCGACGTCGCCAGTTACGCGACCGGCGGTGTCCGCGTTCGGGGAAGGGTGACCTTCCTCGGTCGGGCCGACCCGAGAAAGGGACTCGACGTGGCCCTGGCGGCATGGCCCGCCGTACACGATGTGTTCCCCGCAGCGGAGCTCGTCGTGATGGGCTCCTCCGCAACGCGCCCGGCTGCCGGAGTCCGCTACGTCGGGCGTGTCTCGGAGTCGGAGAAGCGATCGTTGCTCTCCTCGGCGATGCTCCACGTGGCACCCAACGTCGGCGGTGAGAGCTTCGGGATCGTGGTCGCCGAGGCGATGGCGGCGGGAGCCGCGGTCGTCGCCTCCGACCTGCCCGCATTCCGATATGTGATCGGTGACAGTGGTGTGCTGGTTCCGACCGGTGACGCCGTAGCGCTCGCACGGGAGATGATCCGCCTGCTGGCGGACCCCGCCGAGATGATGCGTCTGGGCGCCGTTGCCGCCGAGCGGGCGCACACCTTCGATTGGTCCGTCGTGCTCGACCGCTACCTGGCGGCGTATCGCCGGGCTGTCGGATGAACGCCCCGCCGCCGGCGGTACCATTCGGATCCACGCAAAGGAGCGGTTGTGGAACGAGGGACTGATCTGGTCAAGCGAGGGCTCGCCGACATGCTCAAGGGCGGCGTGATCATGGACGTCGTGACGGCCGAGCAGGCGCGTATCGCCGAGGAGGCGGGTGCCGTAGCCGTGATGGCGCTGGAACGCGTCCCTGCCGACATTCGACGTGACGGTGGGGTCGCCAGGATGTCCGACCCGCAGATGATCCAGGGCATTCAGGCCGCCGTGTCGATCCCGGTCATGGTCAAGGCCAGGATCGGCCACTTCTACGAGGCTCGTGTCCTCCAGGCGCTCGACGTCGACTACATCGACGAGTCAGAGGTGCTGACGCCCGCCGACGAAGAACACCACATCGACAAGTGGGCGTTCACCACCCCCTTCGTCTGTGGGGCCAGGGATCTCGGCGAGGCTCTGCGTCGCATCGGTGAAGGTGCGGCCATGATTCGCACGAAGGGCGAGGCCGGCACCGGCAACGTCGTGGAGGCCGTTCGGCACATGCGCAAGATCACCGCAGACATCCGGTGGCTCACGACCCTCGACGACGAGCAACTGATGGCGGCGGCACGCGACCTCCGCGCACCCCACGGCCTCGTCGCGGAGGTGAGAGAGAGCGGGAAGCTCCCGGTCGTCAACTTCGCCGCCGGAGGCATCGCCACGCCGGCAGACGCAGCCCTGATGATGGCATTGGGGGTCGACGGCGTCTTCGTCGGCTCGGGGATCTTCAAGAGCTCGCAGCCCGACCTGTACGCCCGGGCGATCGTGGACGCCACCACCAACTGGGAGAGGCCCGACATCGTGGCCAAGGTTTCGTCCGGTCTCGGAGCAGCCATGCCCGGCCTGGAGATGAGCACGCTCCCCGAGTCGGAACAGCTGGCGCGTCGAGGCTGGTGACGGCGATGCCGGTGATCGGCGTCCTCTCGCTGCAGGGCGACTTCCGCGAGCATCTCGCCGTACTGGGCGGGCTCGGGGTCGACGCACGCCCCATACGGCTGCCGGAGCATCTCGAGGGCATCGACGGGCTCGTCATCCCGGGCGGGGAGTCGACCACGATCGGCAAGCTGGCCGACCGATTCGGTCTGCTCGCTCCACTCCGATCGAGCATCGGGGCCGGTCTGCCGACGTTCGGAACCTGCGCCGGACTCATCTTCATGGCGTCCGCCGTCACCGAAGGCGACCAGCATCTTCTCGGCGTGCTCGACGTTGTGGTGCAGCGGAACGCATTCGGGCGTCAGAACGACTCCTTCGAGGCCGACATCGACGTCGCCGGCCTCGACGAGCCGTTCCATGCGGTGTTCATCCGGGCGCCGTGGGTGGCCAAGGTGGGGGGGTCGGTGGACGTTCTCGCCACGGTCGGCGAGCATCCCGTCATGGTGCGACAGGGGACCCAGATCGCCACCTCGTTTCACCCCGAGCTGACGGATGACACCCGCATCCATCGGATGCTCCTGGACCTGATCTGAACGGAAACGGACATGGCTGGACACTCGAAGTGGGCGAACATCAAGCATCGCAAGGGCCGCCAGGACGCGGCCAGGGGGAAGCTCTTCGCCAAGCTCGCCCGGGCGATCGAGCAGTCGGCGCGGGAGGGCGGCGGCGACCCGGCCATGAACATCTCCCTGGCGAACGCGATCGCCAAGGCGAAGGCATCATCGATGCCCAACGACAACATCGACCGGGCAGTGAAGCGCGGTTCGGGAGAGGGCGGCGACGCCGTCACGTACGAGGACATCTGGTACGAGGGTTACGGACCGGGTGGCATCGCCATCTACATCCATGTGTTGACGGACAACCGGAACCGGGCCGCCTCGGACGTCCGTTCCACGATGACGCGCAACAACGGCAACCTCGGAGAACCCGGCACCGTCTCCTACCTCTTCAGCCAGCGGGGCCTCATCGTCGCCCGCGGCGACGAAGACGCGATCCTGCTGGCCGCGCTCGATGCCGGGGCAGACGACGTTCGTGCCGTGGGCGGGAACTTCGAGGTGGAATCGTCGCCGTCCGACATGCCGGCGGTCCGCCAAGCCCTGGAGGCGGCGGGAGTCGTCGTCGAGTCCTCGGAGGTCACTCAGCTCCCCTCCAGCAGCATCGCCGCGGATGCGGACACCGCGGCCAAGGTGCTGCGCCTCCTCGACGCACTCGAGGATCTCGACGACGTGCAGGAGGTCTTCGCCAACTTCGACATCTCCGACGAGATCATGGAGCAGTTGGCGGGTTGACAGGTGCCGTCGATTCAACATCGAGAACCTGCTGTGGCCGGCGACGCTCACGGCGATGGTGGCCGGATGACGGTGGGTGCCGCCGAAGTGTCGGTCGAGGCATCTAGCCTGTCGTACACATGTTCGTCCTCGGCATCGATCCCGGGCTGACGCGGACCGGCTACGGCCTGGTCCGACGGAGTCGCGCCTACGAGGCAATCGCAGCCGGGGTGATCCGCACCGACCCGGATCTGGCGATGGCCCAGCGCCTGTTGGAATTGGAACGGGACCTCTCGGGAGTCATAGCCGAGCACCGGCCGGAGGTCGTGGCGATCGAGCGGGTGTTCACCAACCGAAACCGCCAGACCGCCATCGCCGTCGGCCGTGCCTCTGGGGTGGCCATGTTGACCGCGGCTCGCGCCGGTCTCCTTGTCCACGAATACAGCCCCAACGAGGTCAAGCTGGCCGTGACGGGCGACGGCGCCGCCACCAAAGCTGCGGTCGCCACCATGGTCGCCCGCCGGCTGCAACTCGGTTCGGTCGGGGGTCCGGCGGACGTGGCAGACGCACTCGCCGTCGCCATGTGCCATCTGCAGCAGGTGCGGCTTGCGGCAGGAACCCGCCGATGATCGGGTCTCTGCGAGGCATGGTGGCCGGCTTGGAGGGCGACAGGATCATCCTCGACGTCGCCGGCGTCGGCTACGAGATCCATGTGACGCCCAAGACCGCGGCCGCCGCCGGCCGGCAAGGCGACACCGTCACGGTGTTCACGCACCTGCACGTGCGGGACGACGCCCTCGTCCTGTTCGGATTCGCCACAACGGCCGACCGGGAGTTGTTCCGGCTACTACTCAGCGCTCAGGGAGTCGGTCCTCGGGTCGCACTCGCCATTCTCGGGGTCTTCTCCGCCGATGCGCTGCGGCGGGCCGTGGCATCCGAGGACGTCGACGCATTGACGCAGGTTCCCGGGGTCGGGAGGCGAACCGCCCAGCGCATCGTGCTCGACCTGAAGCCCCGGCTGGCCGACATCGAAGCCGACCTGATCGAGTCGAGCGGAGGGCAGGTCCGTCAGGCGCTCGAACAACTCGGATACTCGGCTTCCGAGATCCGTGAGGCGTTGGGCGCGGTCGATGCCGAGAGCCCGGTGACCGAACAGATCCGGTCGGCGCTCAGGGTCCTGGGAAGATGAGAACATGAGAGAGGAGGGGCTGCTCGGAGTGTCGCCGATCGACGACGTGTTCGACGCGACCCTTCGTCCGCGTTCGCTCGACGAGTTCGTGGGTCAGGAGAAGGTGAAGGAACGCCTTCGGATCTCCGTCGACGCCGCCCGGGCGTTGTCGAAGCCTCTCGACCACATTCTCTTGTCCGGTCCGCCGGGTCTCGGCAAGACCTCGCTGGCCTGGATCGTCGCCAACGAGCTCGGCGCCTCGATCTCCAAGACGTCGGGCCCCGCACTCGAGCGTCCGGGCGATCTCGCCGCGATCCTCTCCAACCTCCAGCCCGGCGACGTGTTCTTCATCGACGAGATCCACCGGGTTCCCCGTCAGGTGGAGGAGGTGCTGTATCCGGCGATGGAGGACTTCGAGTTGGACATCATCCTCGGCAAGGGTCCGGGGGCGAGTTCGATCCGACTCGACCTGCCCTCGTTCACCCTCGTAGGAGCCACCACGAGGATCGGGACCGTGTCGGCGCCGCTCCGCGACAGGTTCGGCCTCGTCGAGCGCCTCGACTACTACACCGCAGCCGACCTCGAACGGATCGTGATGCGCTCCGCCTCCATTCTCGGTGCGGACGTGGACGGTGCCGGGGCGAAGACGATCGCTCGGCGGAGTCGGGGTACGGCGCGTATCGCCAACCGCCTCCTGGCGCGGGTCCACGATTTCGCGGTGGCCCGAGGTGACGGCGTGGTTCGCGAGGCGGTGGCAGATGAGGCCCTGGCCGTCTACGAGATCGACGAGCTCGGCCTGGACAAGGTGGACCGCGCCATCCTCGACGCCATCATCCGCCGTTTCTCGGGTGGCCCGGTCGGTCTCGGCACCCTTGCCATAGCCGTCGGGGAGGAGCCCGAGACGGTGGAAGCCGCCTACGAGCCGTTCCTCCTGCAACTCGGTCTCATCCAGAGAACCGCCCGCGGACGGGTAGCCATGGTCGGCGCGTACCGACACCTTGGGATCGAACCGCCCACCACGGGACATCCGACGCTCGATCTCTGATGCAGATCACCGATTTCCGGTACGAATTGCCGGAGCAGTCGATCGCCCAGACTCCGATCGAGCCACGCGACGCGGCCCGGCTCCTCGACACGCGCGACATGGTGGATCGGGTGTTCTGCGACCTCCCAGACATGCTCGATCCGGGCGACCTCGTCGTCGTCAACACCACCCGCGTGCGACGCGCCCGATTGCGCGGCCGGAAGCGCGCCACGGGGGGAAAGGTGGAGATGCTCCTGCTCGACAGGAAGGAAGACGGGACGTGGCGAGCACTGGTCGCACCCGCCAGAAGAGTTCGCCCGGGCAGTGTCTTCGACTTCGGTGACGTCGACGGAACGGTGGTCGACGGACCCGACGGTGGTGTGGTCGGTGTCGTTTTCTCCGACGATGCCCCGCTGGAACGGATCGGGACCATCCCACTCCCCCCTTACATCAAGGAAGATCTAGAGGACCCGGAGCGATACCAGACCGTGTACGCCGATCTGCTCGGGTCGGCGGCTGCTCCGACCGCCGGACTTCACTTCACGCCGGCAGTGCTGGACCGTCTCGACGAGCGAGGCGTTCGGCGGGCGACGGTCGACCTGCGCGTCGGATTGGGAACGTTCCAGCCGATCTCGGTGGATCGTGTCGAGGACCACCGGATGCATCGCGAGTGGTGCTCGGTCCCGGAAGTCACCGCCGCGGCGGTGGCCGACACCCGGCGGATGGGGGGAAAGGTCGTGGCGGTCGGCACCACCACCGTGCGGACCCTCGAGACGTTCGCACGCGAGGACGGCACCGTGTCGGTGGGCGCGACCGAGACCGACCTGTTCCTCACGCCGGGCAGTACGTTCCACGTCGTCGATGGCCTCATCACCAACTTCCACATCCCCGGGTCCTCGCTCCTCGTGATGCTCGCAGGCTTCATGGGTGACCGCTGGCGGGCGGCGTACTCGACGGCGTTGGACCGCGGGTATCGATTCCTCAGCTTCGGCGATGCCATGTATTGCGAGCGCCAACGATGACGGCGGCCTTCACCGTGACCGCTGTCGATGGCGATGCCCGGACAGGCA
>Ga0214472_10005882_pt1 | contig 12893 bp, 11 predicted proteins | sample RVTome_6_FD_207662 | JGI IMG/M metagenome (GOLD analysis project Ga0214472, IMG submission 207662) | Soil microbial communities from uranium-contaminated site in the Upper Colorado River Basin, Wyoming, United States - RVT140D175 | ecosystem: Environmental > Terrestrial > Soil > Contaminated >... | reverse complement strand
TCAGTCGGTGTTCTTCGTCTGCGTCCTTTTTCGCCTTCTCGCGCTCCTTGCCGAGTTCTTCGCCGATCCGCTTCTGAATGGTCAGTTCCATCTCGCGCTTGGCATCTTCAAGTTCGCGTTCCTTCTTGAGCAGTTCGGCCTGGGCCTTCTGCGCTTCCGCAAGTTTCTCATTCTTCTGCTCAAGCAGTTCCTTGAGTTCGCTCAGTTCCTTACCCTTTCCGGCGAGTTCTTCCTCCAATGCTCGCCGGGCTTTCTTCGCTTCCTGCTGGGCGATCGCCTCGCGTTCCTCTTTGAGGCGCGCTTCAACCGCCTCGTCCAACTGTTCCTTCGCCTCCGCCAGCGCTTTCTGCTCTACTTTGAGTTTTCGTTCGCGCTCGGCGATCTGCTCATCGCGCTGGCGGAGTTGCTCGGCAAACTCTTGGCGCGCTGCCTCTAGAATGGGGGCCGCAAGCGACTCGGTCAGTTTGATGTCCGCGCCGCACTTGGGACATGTGATGGTCGGTTCGTCAGCCATTTGGCTCAATACCTTACCACGCTAACCGGGGGCCTTCCACAGTCGCTTGACCCCACCCCATCGCCAGTCGAAAGAAAGCATATCCGATCAGGATCGATTGGCCAGCCACACGCCAAGATCATCTTTGCGAAGGCGCGCGGGATTGACACCTCTCCGCGTTGGAAGGTTCGCTGCGGCGTTTTTAGACCCAGCCTTTGCACCTCGGTCACATCGACCGGCGCGGGTCAGCAGCACGAAACACCGCCCCCGCCGGCGCCTCGATCACGAGCCGGCACCGCCGGCCCTTGCGGCCCACAAACCGCACCGTCATCCGCACCCCGTCGCACTCGACCGTCCGGCTCTGACCTTCGGCGTACCAGTCGATGCAGGTGCTGGTCGGCTGCTCTGACCCCTTTGCCGTTACGTTTCCGTCGGTGCCCGCGTCGTCCCGTCCCGTTTTTTCCTGCTCAATCATCCGTCCGTTTTCTCCGCGCTCGTCGCGCCTGGCGTTCACGCCCCCTGGTCCCACTTCACGTCGCGCAGCGCCACGTGGACCCGCTGGCGGACCTCGTCCAGAAACGCCGCGTCATGTTTCTCGGCCGTCACCTCGGCGTTGAACGCCTCGATGTTGAGCACCTCATCGATCGCCCGGCGCAGCTCCGCCTGAATGGCTTCTGGAGACAGGGCATCGATCTCGTGAACGCTTTGGCCGTAGCGCTCGACGAACTTGCGGTAGCGGCTCGACGTCGACTTGGCGTCCATCGAGCGCGGCAGGTCGTAGCGCCGGACCTGCTCGGGCGTGATGCACACCTTGATCGGCACGACCGAGCGAATACCGAAGTCGTCGCGCAGCGACTTGGCGAACGCATTGTTCATGTCCTCCCCCTCAGGGTCGAAGTCGCTGAGCATCAGCAGGATCAATTTCTCCTTGCCGCTGCGAACGTAACGGCCCACCAACTCGTGGCGGGGTGGCAGCGAGGCGTAGCCGCGGCCGATCGTGTAGGGGATCGTGTACTCGGCTGCCACGGGATGGATGATCGGCTTGATCGTGTTTTTCTCGCCGACAATCTCGATGTGGTTGGGCTGCGACTGCAAAAGGTCGCGGTAATAGTCTTTGAGAAATCCGTCCAGTTCCTCACCGAGGAAGGTGGACGGCTCCCGATGCACCTGCCACGAGACCACCGGACGGGTTTCGTCGGCGATCGCCTCCATCATGATCTGTCCGAAGACGCGGGCGCGGGTCAACAGGTCATCCAGATCCTTGTAGCATGCTACGCTGTTGGTATATCGCGAGTCTGGCTTGTCGGCGTGCCGCAGCGGCGGCGGATTCTTCTCGGACAGCACATAATGAATGCGGCGGACGTTCAACGGCCAGAATCGGCGCAAGTCTTCGATCACCCATAGGGCGGCATCGAGCATGGGCCGCTTGGCGCGGCTGATGCCGTGCCGCTTCATCGAACCCTCGACGCGGAAGCCTTGTACCTTGGTCTGAGACGATTCGGCGCGATAGTCGGTGAGCGCGCGATGGGCCTCTTCGGGGTCGGCGGCGACCACCTGCTCCCGCAGCCGTTCATCGAGCGACTTTTCGCGCTGCCGGTTGTATTCGGCCAGCAGCCTGACGAACCGGTCGATGTCGTCGGCCCGGCGGATCGGCTCGATCCGGCAAGGCAACACCTTGAGGCGCGCCAGACGGGCCGCCGCCAGACGCCGATGCCCGGACAACAGCCAGCGGTCGCGCGTGACCACCAGCGGTTCCATCACGCCGTGGTCGCCGATGCTCCGGGCCAACGCCACGATGGCCGGGTCGTCCGGGTCCACCGGCCGGTAGAGCCGATCGTTCTCCGGCGCCGGCCGGATGTCGGCCAGCGGAATCTCCACAACCCGGACTTGTCCGGGTTTCGCGGAACGCTTCACGTTGCGCCGCTCAGCCGTCGACACGTCGGCCTCCGTTCCAAGCCGTGGACCGACGGCGGCGCGCGGCCCTCACCACTGCGCCGTCGCGCCGGCCGGTTCCGAACCGGCTGTCCGATTCGGACAGCCTCCGATGCTGTAAAGTCATGTAGTACAATCGCTTACAAAAATTCGGACAAACGAAACAAACTGTCCTTTGGTCGGGGTTTTTCGCGGCGGGCCGCGCCTGCGCGAGATTGCCAGGTAGGACCCAAAAAGACCTGGCCGGCCGTGCCCCGCCACGTTGGCCCAGGGTTGGCCGCTGGAACGAGTGGGACAATGGTGGGCCAGACGCCAGCAAGGCGCGACACGCGCAAACGTGGGCGACGTCGTGGCAAACGGGCTAACCATCGGCACCTCCCGACGCCTGGACGAGCGCAAGGACGGCCATCTTGATCGGGGCGGAAAGCACCTGCGACCGGGCCATAGTCCCGCGAAGTACCGCGGTACTTCCCACTGTGCGCCAGTTTTTTTCGCGCGCGTGCGCGCGCCCGTGCGCGCGTTGTTGATGTCCGGAAGTCGCGGTACTTCGCGGTACTTCGCGGGACTAAGAGTCGTAAACGTTGACAGGCATTGCAATTGCAACAGCACTGTTTTTTTGCTCCTTCGCGGGACTGTGCGGGACTGCGCGGGACTATTCCGCTTCCTCAGGAATGTGGATTCGAGCCACTGATCGAAGGCCGATGCCATCGTAAAAGCGGCCGACCGCGCGATTGCGGCGGCTGACCAAACCGGGAACTGCAGCAGCCAGATCGCGTCCGAAAGATTGCTTCGTGATGACGATCGTGCGGCCCTCGCGCTGACACCAGCACTTCCAGGCGTCATAGAGGTCGTCCACCCACACGCGCTCAGCCGGCCCGACGATGCATTCCTCGCGCACGAAGGCCCCCACCGGCGACGACAAGTCTTCGATCTCGCGCACCGCGTCCGCCACGCTCTGCGGCATCACGAAGTGGCCGCGCTCGCGCAGGCGGCGCCATCCCTCGATCGACCAGTTCAGGATGCCGGGCAGTTCGGCCAGGAGTTTGGCGGTCAACTGAGTATCTTCGCGCCCGTAGAAGCTCTCGGTGAGCCGCAGCATCAGGAAGCGGCCGGCCAGAGCGCCGCTGGCGTCGTGCAGGCGTGGCAGCTCATTGGTGAGGAACATGAACCGCGTGGGCAGTTTCATCGTCACGCTGGAGAGGAATTTGCGGTCGATCGTGACCAAGTCTTCGCCGCTGATGCACAACAGCCGCTCGATGACCGTGGAAATACTCTCGCCGGAGAACCGGGCGTCGCTGACGATCGCCAAGGTCTTGCCGATCAGGGGCTGCAGGCCGAACGGCCCCGCCAGGCTCGACGTCGTCGGGCCACAGACGTTTCCGCGACCAGTCACGTGCCGCTGCACGCGGGCGATCGTTCCCTTGCCGCCGCGGCGCGGTCCCACGATCAGCAGCATCTTCTGTTGCGACGTGTCGGCCGTGAGGCCGTATCCGAACCACTCCTGCAGCAGGTCGTGCGCTTCAAGATCGTCGTCCAACAACTCATGGAGGAATTGAAACCAGGCCGTCGGGAGGGAAGCGTGCGGATCGGGATCGAAGTCCAGCGCGTTCGTGGCGAACAGCGCCGGCGTCGGCAGACGTCGCCTCATCGTCGGCAGGTGCAACAGCACCGTTTTGCACGGCAGGAATTCGTCGGCCGGCGGTTCGCTGTGATTCCCGATCCAGGCGGGAGGCGTGACCGTGGACGGCAGGTGTACGTGGGCCTTGATCGTTTCGAGCGCCGATTTGACCGTCGCCGGGTTAGACTCAAACGGAATCAACTCCACATCTCGTGCGCCGCCAATATAGCGCAGCGCCTCGTGGAGCCAGCCGTGCAGGTGCTTTTTGACCGCATCGTCCTCGACCTCCGCGTAACGACTTCCGGACCAATGCAACAGCACGCCGGCGTGAAAGTGCAACGTGCGCCCATCGGGGTGCGCGTGGAATTGCCGCACGAACGCCTCGGCGGTGGGCAAGGTGCGTTTGGGCGACAACACCAGTTTGCCCGATTCCGGGTCGTGACCGCCCAGCGGAACGAGCCCGTGGTCGTCCATGCGCGCCTCGAAGGCCGCGCCGCGGCGGCACGCCTTCTCGGCGTCGCGGAACCGGTGAAGTATCTGCTGGTCTGTCCAGGCGGTCGGAAACGGATGTCGGCGGGCGTATTGCTTGAGGACGGCCAGGCCGCGTTGGTCATCGAGATCGTGTTCCACGACGCGGCAGGCGGCAGCGTAAAGCCGCGACGATCCGTCGTTCTGGTCGACCATGTGCATCCGCAGCATCGCCGCCAGGCAGCGGGCCGCCCGCTGTTCCGCGGCCAGCGGCTGCGGCGACGGCGAGGTAGGGGAGCTTGATAGAGCCTTTGCCGAAGGCATCGTTTTCGCTACGGACCGCGACGGCGATCGTTTCTCTCCCAACTCAACCAACACGGCGTCGGCGAGCCGCTTGGCCGCGGCGAGCAGCGCTTCCGGTTCGATCTCGGCGGGTTCCGCCTCCTCGTCGTCCCACTCGATCGGCTCGCCGCTTTCGTGGGTGCTGGGCGGGAAGACGGTCTGGGTGCCGGTGGAACGAACCTCGACGAGCATACCGGCCGACTTGCTGCGGTACTTCTTGGTGGCCAGCGGCGCGGGAACCCGGTAGAGCCAATGCGAGCGAGGTTTTCCCGCGCGGCCGAACACGGCGGCCGTCGGCGGCAGGTACTCAGATGCAAGATCGACCGCCCACGGATGGTCGAGATCAAGATCGACGAGCCAGCCGGACGGCTCACCCAGCAGCACGCCGATGTTCCGAGGCTCGCCGTTGAAGTGGTGCTTGAGTTCGGCCTCCGTCAAGCGAAGCTGTTGCCAGCCGCGGAAGCCTGGATTCTTCGAGCGGTGCGGTATCGGAAGGACCGACCAACCCTTCCGCGCATACGCGATGGCGACGTCGACCAGCAACATAGTTCGACGATTCCATTCGGTTGATGGCCGACCGGCGTCAGGCTGCGGCACCGGTCGGTTTGGCCGCGACATCAGTAATACGCCGCACGCTGAATGAATCGTCGCCAAATTCGCGGATCGCCAGCGCGGTAAAGATGCAGCACACATCCCGGCCCACGACGGAGGTGGCGTCGATCAGGCACGACCGCCGGTCCCGTTCGAACCAATACGACACGTTCAGTCGGATTTGCGCCCGACCGTGCAGGCCCTCGGCAGCGAGAATTGAAATCAGAAGTGTGTCCTCGATCGCCTCGAGGTCTACACCGTCCGCGAATTCGTATCTGCAGATCTCGCGCATCCATGTCGCTCCGAAAAAGCGAGCAAGAAACCTATTGGATACATACCCGAATCGATCGACAGCTGTGCGCTAGTTTTCGAGATACCCCCTCAGGTCAAGGTCCCGCAAGTGGTCTTGAAGCCGGTCAACGTCGCGACGAACCCTGCGCCACGTTACACCGCGCTCGCGGGCGATCGCGGAGAGCGAATGATCGCGCAGCTTGTCGAACAGCTCCTGGAGGTCCTTTGGCAGCGTGGACCGTGCCGCGATCATGTCCTGCTGGAGGTCGCTGAGGTCGATTTCGGTGCGCGTAGTACGGCCGGTTCGCTTTGCCGTCGCGTCCTGCGGAATCGTCTGCGAACGATCCACGGCTCGACCGTCTTCATCACGAAAATCCCGGTTCAACGAGCCGGCGTTTCGGCAGAAGTCGCGTTTCTGCGCCCTCGCGTCGCGCAGGGCGGTGGCGAGTCGGTTCTCGATGACGCGACGCACGAAAGTGCCGAGCGTGGCCCGTCGCGGATCGAACCGTGGAAGGCGATGCAGCAAGTCGGCGACGAAGTCGTTTTCTACGTCTTCACGGTCGGCCCGCGTATAACCGGCCCGACCGATCAGCTTCGCGGCGGCGCGACGAATGGAAGGGAGCGATTGCTCCACGACGCGCTTTGGGTCCAGGGTATGATTTCGAGAATGTAGTTCGCCTCGACACCTGGCTCGCGTGCACGTTTTCTGCATGTCAACACCGCAAAAATGGTTGGGAAACGGTGAATCGATTTCCCAAGAATTTTTGCGTACGAATGCTGACAATTAGCCGACAACTGGATTCGGCTTTCCGACAGACGGGCGGCGGAAACACGCGAATTTGCCGTCTTTCGGGCATGTAAACCCGACAACTCGCAGGTCAAATCAGACAACTCAGTCGTCTTGCCCGGTTCGGATTGGCCGAACACAAACGCACCGCGGGTTGAGGCGGTAGCCGTGTGGTAGGTCGCGCTTGCCTGGTTGACCGCAAGATTCGACAACATCTTGCGAGTCGACTGTGTATCCCGACTGGCGCCGAAGCGCGTCCGCGATCGATGCCTGAAGGCGATTAATCGTCCGGCGGGGAACTTCGACGTCGGTGTTGGTAAGGTCTGCGATTCGCAGGGTGCGATATTCCGTTGGTGTCAGCGCCTCCGCCAAGTCCTCCGTGAAACGCTTCAGCAGCTTCCCGAATATTTCATGTTGTTCCGTCGCTCGGGAGCCAATTACTTCAACGCCGTTTATCACGACGGAATCCGGACGGAATTCCACCAGGTATTCACGCGGCTCGACTCTTCGCGTTTCACGCTCAAGACGAATTGGCGCTACGGACTTCGTGACGACGGGAACGGAGACGTTTCCGACGTGGGAGGGGGTCCCAAGCCGTTTGAGAGCATTGCGGAGTGCTTGCGGATCGACCAAGATGGCCGCCAGGGTAAGTCGGCACAGCCACGCCTCGTTGTGGAATCGTTCCTCTGCCGTGATCGGGTCCACCACGATATAGCAAGTCGGCTGAGCCCTCGCCCAATCGCGGGCCAGATAGCGTTGCTCCTCGCAAAAGTCAACAACGCAGACCCACAGCCGTTCGCTCCCCTTTTCGACGTGCCAAACTCCCACGGAAGCTCGTCGAGGACGGTATCCGGCTGCGGTTAACGCGTTTTCAATGCACTCGGCTACGCCATCCGGCCGGACGTTGGCGCGGATTTCAAGTTTGCGCTGCTTTTGGTGTCTATGTGGGAAAACCGGGCGGTCGCACTCCGGGCACCGGTATTCGTTCCCATTTTCATCTAGCCCCTCATCCAAATAAATTTGGCCTCGGCAACCGCGGACTCGCGGCGGGAAGTCACGATCACGTTCGTTGGAGCAGTGAACATACTCGAGGCGTTGGACGGTCACGACGCCGTGGGTTTCCAGGCTTCGGGCCGCCGCTCCGAGCTCCGGTGGCGGCTGCCGAAAGATGGCGCCGTCTTGCAGGAACTCCTGGTAAAGCTCAACCGTGGTCCTTGAATCTCTTTTCCGTCGAAAGGATTTCGATGCCATGTGTGGCCCTCATGTGGTCCTCGAAATCGCGTCGCTCCAGTGCGTTCAGACGGTGGTCGGAATAGCGGAGAACGAATTCACCGGGCGAGTCCTGCGCGTCAAGGATCAAGCTCACGCGTTTTTTGCGGTACAACACCTTGAAGCTTTCGATGCGCTCGACTTTGGAGACGATCGCACCTACCGCATCTTCAAACCTCCGGATCGCCGGGCCGATGCTCTTGGACTCCGGGTCCGTGATCTTGATCTTGGGCGCGCCGTCCAGCGGAGAATTCTCAACCACGATTTCCACCAGGGACAGGTCGTCGGTGTTTGCTTTCCTCAGCGCCTTGAGAAGTTTCATGATCTGTGCGGCGTAAGTTATTTCATTGGCATTGTCGTATTCGCACTGCTTGCCGAAGTGCGCGGAGGCAACAGTGTTGGCGAGTTCCAGCGGTACGCTGACGCTGATCGAAGAAATGTCGACGCGTTTGGCGCCGGCGAAAAAATCGAGAATGATCAGTTCCGGACGGAAACCGTGGATGAGGCCGCTGGAACGAACGATGTAGTCAGGCCTCTCGGCCCTTCGCACAAATAGCATGTGGTGGTCGCCTCGTGTGACGACGCTCCGGAATTCGCTCTTGCGGCCGTCGCGTTTCTTTTTGTCGAACTCTCGGAGTAATCCTCGGATTGCCGACGCTTCAAGGACGGTCGCAAGCTTCTTTCTCGGTTGCCGAGCCGTCGTTTTCAGTTCCATGCGGGCGAAGCCAGTCTTGTGAACCTTGTCCAGATGTAGCACGAGCGGCAAGTCGGACCGCTTGCGACTGTAGATTACGAACAGTAGCGCCGTTTTGTCGTATTCGCCGTTATCTTCGTCTCCGATCCGGCACAAGTCCATTACAACTCGGCCGACAACGCCCTTTGCGAAGTCGACGACGGCGATCTTCGATTTGAACTTGCCAAACCGGTCGACGAGAAAATACGGCACCAGCTTTGCGATTGGAAGGTCGAGCGAAGATCTCTTGGATCGAACGGAACCGGACGCACGGACTGATAGGGCCTGGCAGAGGGCAGCAACCTGCCGACCTGTGAGTTTTTTCCGCCATTCGCGCAGCCGAGCGCTGAGATCGGGATCGTTGATAATCGATTCCAACGGCAACTCGAGTTCGTCACTCCAGAAGCTCAGCGGCGGTAGCTTCGAACCCTTCAAAGCATCGAGCGGTCGTGGCGGCATCGCGGCAGGCCAACTGAACGAAAAAAGCGATTCTGCGCACAACAGAATTAACCACCGAGTATGTTAACACAGTAGGCAGGTTTTTCCGACCAAAACCAGCCTGATCTCTGTTGCCCGGCCGTATCCAAGACGATCGGTTCGTGAGCGTATCTCTACTAAACGAAGGGGCGTTTTATAAATGTTCCACGACGATGATCCTGCGCGCCTGTCGGCCGACGAAAGGCTCGGCGAACTCGCCGGCATCTTAGCCGAAGGCGTTTTGCGCCTGCATTCTCGCCGCGTTTTGCCGCCAGTCAGCGGCCCGCAAAATCACGCCGAAAGTGGCCAGGATGGCCTTGAGGTTCCTCGCGAAACCGTGCTCAGTGTCCACACGAGTTAACGGTTTCGAGAGTTCCCAACACAAGGAGCACGACATGCTGAACGTGGCCAAAGAGGTCGCCGCGATGGAGCGGATGACCGTCGACCAACTGCGGGCCAGGTACGCCGAGGTGTTCGGCGAACGGACGAACGGCCGGCACAAGCAGTGGCTGATCAAGAGGATCGCCTGGCGAATACAGGCCAACGCGGAGGGCGACCTGTCGGAACGGGCTCGCCGGCGGGCGATGGAACTGGCCAACGACGCCGACCTGCGGGTGACGCCGCCGCGCGAGCCGAAGCCCGCGCCGGATGCGGACCAACGGACCAAGACCGTGGCGACGAAGGTTCGCGCCAACGACAACCTGCTGCCCGGCACCGCGCTCAAGCGCGAGTACAAGGGTCGCACCGTGCACGTGAAGGTGCTGGCCGACGGGTTCGAGTGGGAAGGCGAACGGTACAAGTCGCTGACCGCCGTCGCCAAGGCCGTCACCGGCAAGCACTGGAACGGCTACCACTTCTTCAACCTCCGCAAGAACGGAGGTGAGCGATGAGCCGCAAAAAGACGAAAGCACCGACCGCCCCGATGGTTCGCTGCGCGATCTACACGCGTAAATCGACCGAAGAAGGACTCGAGCAGGAATACAACACGCTCGACGCGCAGCGCGACGCCGGCGAGGCGTACGTCAAGAGCCAGCAGCACGAGGGCTGGGTCTGCCTCAGCAGCCGATACGACGACGGCGGCTACACCGGAGCGAACATGGACCGGCCCGCCATGCGCCGTCTGCTGGCCGACATCGAGGCCGGAAAGATCGACTGCGTCGTGGTCTACAAGGTCGACCGCCTCAGCCGGAGCCTGCTCGACTTCGCCCGGATCGTGGAAACTTTCGAGCGTCACAACGTGTCGTTCGTCAGTGTGACGCAGGCGTTCAACACGGCCTCGTCGATGGGGAGGTTGATTCTGAATGTGTTGCTGTCCTTCGCCCAATTCGAACGCGAGATGATCAGCGAGCGGACGCGCGACAAGATCGCCGCCGCCCGCCGCAAAGGGAAATGGTCGGGCGGGATGCCGATTCTCGGCTACACCGTGGAGGCAACAAAGCTTGTCGTCGAGCACGACGAAGCGCGGCGCGTTCTCGAGATCTTCGAGATGTACCTGGAACACCAGTCGCTGCTGGCGGTGGCGAAGGAACTGAATTCGCACGGCTGCCGGACGAAGCGTTGGACGACGCGGAAGGGCACCGTCCGAGGCGGCCGCTTGTTCGACAAGAACGCGCTCTACCAACTTCTGACCAACGTCGCCTACATCGGCAAAGTGAAGTACAAGGACGAGGTCCACGAGGGCGAACACCAGCCGATCATCGACACCGACGTGTTCGCCCAGGTCCAGACGCTGCTTCAGCGGAACGGGCGCAGCGGCGGACGTGCGGTGCGGAACAAGCACAATGCGCTGCTCCGCGGGCTGCTTCGGTGCTCCGCCTGCGAATGCGGGATGAGCCACACGTACAGCGCCAAGGGCAGTCGCCAGTACCGCTACTACGACTGCCAGCGGGCCCAGCAACGCGGATGGCAGGAGTGCCCGGCGCCATCGGTGCCGGCAGGCGAGATCGAACGCTTCGTCGTCGACCAGATCAAATGCGTCGGCCGCGACCCGCTGGTGATCAAGGAGACGTTGGCCCAGGCCCGCCGCCAGGCCGAAGATCAGATCGAACGCCTGAGGGCGGAACGTGGGGGCCTGTATTGCCAACTCCGCGACGACCACGCGGAGCTTGGCCGACTGGCGACGGCGTCGCGCCCAGGCGACCCACGGCTCGCCGACGCCCACAACCGCATCCGGGACGCGGAACGGCGGGTGACCGAGATCGACGACGAATTGGCTTCGCTCGACGGAGACTTGGTAGACGAGGCCGAGGTCGCCGCTACACTGGCCGACTTCGACGCCGTGTGGGATTGCCTGGCCCCGCGCGAACAAGCGCGCGTGATCGAACTGCTGGTCGAACGGGTCGCCTACGACGGCGACGGCGGCAACGTCTCGATCACCTTCCGTCCGAGCGGCATCAAGGCGCTCGCCGGCGAGATCGCCAACCGAAAGGAGGAGGCGGCATGATCCGAATTGAACGCAAGGTCTATTTCCAGTCAGGACGGCACACGCGGAAGGAACTGCGGGAAGGCGAGGCGACGCCGTCGCCCCCCGCTGGCCGCGTGCCCCGCGTGTCGCGTCTCATGGCCTTGGCCATCCGGCTCGACCAGTTGATCTGCGACGGCGTCGTGGCCGACCAGGCGGAACTGGCCCGCCTGGGCCACGTGACCCGCGCGCGGCTGACCCAGATCATGAATCTGCTGTGCCTTGCCCCAGACCTGCAGGAGCATCTTCTGTTCTTGCCGGCGACGGAGCGGGGGCGGGACGCGGTGACGGAAAAGCAGTTGAGGCCGATCGCAGCGGTTTCGGACTGGTGCTGGCAGCGGCGGATGTGGCAGCGGAATCGACGTTCCGTCGAGATCGCATAACGTTCCTTGGGCCGGGACGCAACATGAAAGGCGAGAAAGTAGCCGTCGGGATGTGCAACTGCTCTTTGGCAACTTGATTGACGTCCAGTCGCGGCGAGGACGATCCTGGCGGTTCACCCCCATGTGCATGGGGACAATTAGTGCAGCGGCGGCTCGTCGCGCCACTCTTTCGGTTCACCCCCATGTGCATGGGGACAATACCAAGAACGCCTTCCGCGCGGGCCACCCCGACGGTTCACCCCCATGTGCATGGGGACAATCGACCGACGTGCGGTCGGTGACCCGGTACAGCCGGTTCACCCCCATGTGCATGGGGACAATGTCGTCATCGTCATCGTCATCGTCATCGACCTTCTCCACGGTTCACCCCCATGTGCATGGGGACAATTTCGCCGGAGGCGATCGCCGCCACGGCCGTCTTCGGTTCACCCCCATGTGCATGGGGACAATGTCGCGGGCCGTGGCCGCCAGCGTCGGGTTGTCCGGTTCACCCCCATGTGCATGGGGACAATCACCCCTCCGGCCTCGGTATCGGTCCGGCGAACGGTTCACCCCCATGTGCATGGGGACAATTACATGGCTGACGGCGGTTCGCATCCGTCCGACGGTTCACCCCCATGTGCATGGGGACAATCAAAAGCGGGCGTCGCGCCCGTCAACCGATAGTCGGTTCACCCCCATGTGCATGGGGACAATGAAAAAAGTAATCGGTTGCCAGCACCACAAGGACGGTTCACCCCCATGTGCATGGGGACAATTCTCTCTGGCAATTCGCCGCCGAGCACGGCACCGGTTCACCCCCATGTGCATGGGGACAATTCTTGGCCCGCTGTTACAACGAGACGTGCGAGCACGGTTCACCCCCATGTGCATGGGGACAATCTTGTCCGGACGGATCAAGACGGCGTGCAGGAACGGTTCACCCCCATGTGCATGGGGACAATGTCAGGGCTCGCTCGTCGAGCCCATGACCCGTCGGGTTCACCCCCATGTGCATGGGGACAATCCGTTCAAGCTTACTCAGTTTCGCGGCATCGCCGGTTCACCC
>Ga0214472_10005881_pt1 | contig 12893 bp, 20 predicted proteins | sample RVTome_6_FD_207662 | JGI IMG/M metagenome (GOLD analysis project Ga0214472, IMG submission 207662) | Soil microbial communities from uranium-contaminated site in the Upper Colorado River Basin, Wyoming, United States - RVT140D175 | ecosystem: Environmental > Terrestrial > Soil > Contaminated >... | reverse complement strand
CCTCACACTTGTACATCAAACTCTCCCACCCGTACGCAGGAAAAACATTGTGCCGAATGGTCATCCTAAAACCGACCTCATTTGTTTTCGACGCGACCGAATCCGCCGTCCTGGAGCGCCGTCTTCCGGCTGTGGCACCCCTTGCAGCGCGCCCGCCAGTTGCCCTCGTCCCAGAACAGCGCCGCGTCGCCCCGGTGCGCCCTCTCGTGGTCCACCTCCGTCGCCCTCGCACCGCAGTCCACGCACCAGCGGTGCCCCGCCAGGTACGCCGCCCGCCGGGCCTGCCAGCGAGCGTCATACCCCCGCTCAGCAGCCGTCCCGCGCGCCTGGTCGCGCTCCCTCGCGTGCGCTGCGCAGCGCCCCCTGGCGACCCCCTCGAAGCACCTGGGCTCCGCACACGGCTGCGACACTCTCTTGCTCATCGTGTCCCCTTCGGAATAAAGAGCGTGGCCGGGCCCGCCCAGGACCCGGCCACAAGGAGGCCGCCGAAATCGTCACGCTGGTGGCGGCGGGTGGAGTCGAACCACCTGTCTCGGGCTTATGAGACCTCGCGAGATACCCGGTTCTCTACAGCCGCGAAATGAAAAAGCCGCCCATCGGCGGCTCCGTATCGGCTTTTAGCGGGGTGAGGTTACATCGTACCGCTCCCCTACTGGCGCAATGCACGCATTCTGACAGAATTGTGGGGCTTTCGGAGAGAGGCTGTCAACTATGCAATTAACTGCTTACGCGCTTTATCAACACCGTCACGCCCTGCGTGTTCAGCCGCACCGCCGCCAGCAACCACAGCTTCACCCGCGCCAGCTTCGACCCGTCCGACGCCAGCGCCTCATCCTCCAGCGATCGCCGCGCCACCGCGAACCCCTCCGGCCAGCTCGCGTACAGCAGCCTCAGCGCCCGCATCGCCACCTCCACGTCCGCCACCGCCTCCGGCAGGTCCAGCCCGCCGAACGAACCGCTACCCTTCCCAGGCGCCGGCTCACCCGTGCTCGGCTTCCACGGCGACAGCCAGATCGTCTTGCGCAGCGACCGCACACGATCCCACACCGCGTCCGCCAGGTACTTCCGCAAGTCCCACGGCTCACGAGCCCGCCGGTGGCAGTCCGAGACGTGCTGGCGGTACGCGTACAGCTGCAGCGTGAACCACTCGTTATCGCCCAGGACAGCCAACCCCTACCCTCCGCAGTGCCCGCACACCAACGCCCGGATGCGCCCTTCCGCAGTCAGCCGCTTTGACGCGACGGCTATGTACGCCGCCGCCAGCACGTCGGCCAACGTCATCTCCCGCACGTCCTTCGCGTCGTCCAGATTGCACCCCTCGCGAGGGTCCGGGTGTATCCGCTCGATGTTCCCCTGCTCGTCAAAGTTCACCTTCATCGCTCGCTCCTTTCCAGTGGCCGGGCGCTCCAGTTGCCGATACCAGCAACCTCCCGGTATTCGTTCAAGATCATTCCCGCGTGACGCCAGCAGTACCGGATGCCCACCACGTGGCCATTGGCCGTGAGGCGGCAAATCGCCCTCACTCCACAGCGCACCTGACGCGGATAAACGCCCACGTAGAATTCGCACAAGGTCAGCGCTTTGACGGCGGTCACTGCGCTGACTCCGCCGCCGCCGCCAGCTGCTCAAGCAGCCATTCGATGTCTTCCTTCGCATGCGCGATGAAGATCATGTCCGAGTTCGCCTGGTCGAACGCGGCCGCTTCCTCCTCCTCGGTTACGTCATCGACCTCGAATGGCTGACAGACGGGGATACCCACGTGCGGATCGTCCGATCCGGCAATTACCCACGTGGTCGTCTCATCGTGCTCCACGGCGGCAGGACGATGAACCACTGACCCGGCGTCGAAGCACCCAGGCGCTCCTTGATCTTGGCGATTCGCCAGTCCGACCCCGGTAGTAATCTCGCTCACCGCGCCCTCACCGGCATCTCATCCCACTCACGCCCATCCAGCCGCCGCCCACCCGCCTTCGGCGTCGTCCCCCCCCACTGCTTGAAGAAGAACGGCACCCCCGCCGCCACACACTGGTCCCGCAGCGAGCTAACCCACGAATGCCCCCGCACCGTCGGCTGCCACCCCTGCGGCGTCCGCTCCACCAGCCATCGCCCCCGCGGCCCGCTCTCCCCACCCGCAATCACCCAGCGGATCCGGTGCTTCTCCGCCAGCTTTCGCTCGAACCCCATCCCGTCTGCGTGCAGGCCAGCCAGCGCGTCGATGTACTGGTCGAACGTCCCGAGTTGGCCCTCGAGCTTGCCAATGTTGAGCATCGTTAGGTCCACCGGCCCCAGCAATGGCTCACACGAGAGGAAATGCACCGCCGCCGCCGTCTGAATCAGCTCCGGAACGCGGATGTTTGCCCAATGCTGATTCTCGACCGACGTGCCGAGCCACAGGTTGGGCAGCGGCCATGACAGCAGCCCCGCGCCATCGCATATATCGCCTTGCGGGTGTTCCTTCCGCCACTGCCGGCCGATATTACTGTTGACGACGAGGTTGAAGATGCGACCCTTCGTGCCGCGCTGCCAGTCGAAGTAGGTCGCCGGGCGACTACTGCGAAGGCGCGCCGGACCCCACGGCACCGAGAGATCGTTGACGTACGCCCGCATCCGCTCCGGCCGCTTCGTCAGCACCTGGAACGTATGCCGAGACGCCAGCGCCATCACCGCAAACACCCGGTCTATAAACTCGTCCGGCACGTCCTCATGAAACAGATCGCTCAGGCTGTTCACAAACACCAGCCGCGGCCGCTTCCAGCGCAACGGCTGGTCCAGCCGGTCCGCGTGCAGCAGCACCGGAATGCTCCCCCGCTCGAAACGGCGGTGCGCCATCCGGAACGCCGGCGTCCTCTCGATATAGCAGTTCGCGCACCCCGGCGACACCTTCGTACACCCCGTCACCGGGTTCCAGGTCGCCTCCGTCCACTGAATCGCGCTCTTATCCGCCAAAGACCACCTCCGGTAGGGGCGCTTGCTTGCCGCGCCCTGGCGCCGCAGCGCCGCTCATCCCAACACCCCGTATATCTGCTGCCAGCACGTCGGATTCCACACGTACGCCTCCACCTTCCCCGTCGCCGCCCACGCCACCAGCCACCCCCGTTGCTTCTCGCTTAGCTTCCCCCGCATCGACTTCAACTCCGCCGCCACCATCCGCGTCCCCCGCACCATGAACAGGTCCAGCCACCCCGTCGGCGAGCGCAGCGAGATCGTCGTGTAATGCACCTTCCACCCCCACCGCACCGCCTCCGCCACAAGCTGCGCCTGAAAGCTCCCCTCCGGAATCGCGTCCAGCATCAACGCCTGCGACTCCTCCACCGTCAACAGCCGCGAATGGTTCACCTTCCCCTTCCGCCGAAGGGCCAGCGCCCGCCGCGCGCTCACGACGCCGCCATCTCCACCACGCCCACATCCACAGGCCCCAGAATCGCCTTAACCAGCGCCGCCGCCGTGTTCACCGGCACCGCGTTCCCGATCTGCTTCGTTACCTCGCTGATGTTCCCCGTGAACTCGTACTCCGCCTCGTCGTCAGAGAACCCCATCGCCCGTGCCAGCTCACGGTTCGTCAGCATCCGGAACCGGATATCCAGCAGGTACAGGGCGCCGTCGATCAGCACCAGGCGGCGCGGGTCAAGCTGCCCCGACTCGATCTGCCGGATGACAGGCTCTACCAGCGCCACGTTTTGCTTTGTGACGACCGTCGGCACCGGCTCCTCCACCGACCGGCTGCAGGATCCGTTGCTCCCCGTCTGATCGGTCTGCACGAGCACCGGCTCAGCAAGCCCGACGCCCCTGTGCGTGGTCACCGTCCCCAGCGGATCATCTATCGACTGTGACCGGCCATCAGCGCCATTGGTGTCGCCGTGGTTCACGTCAACGAGCACCGGCTCCGCCAATCCCAGGCGCGGGCGCGTCGTTACGGTGGCCAGCGGATCATCAGCGGAGCGCACGCGGCCGTGAGGCCCGTCGCTGCCGTCGCTCGTGTCCACCAGCACCGGCTCCACCAGCGCCCCGGCTCCGTGGCTCGTGACAGCCGGCACCGGCTCCCCGACGTCATGCACGCGCGGCGTCTGCCCGGCGCGCTCGCCGAACTGCGGCACGATGAACGGGTCAGCCGTGGGCACCGCTACACCCAGCCGGTCCTTCGTCATGATTGTCGGTAGCGGCTCGTCGGCGTCCCTGGCCTCAGCGCGCGGGCCGTACGGCACCACCAGCGGGTTAGCCAGCCCGAAGCGGTCCTTCGTCGTGACGGTATCGAGCGGCTCCTCCACCGGCTTTGCGCCCATCGCCGTCTTGTAATACTTCGTGATGAACGGCTCGACAGCAGCGATGCGCGCGATCGCGACAACCGTCGGTATCGGGTCTTCCGCGCTCCGCGGTGCAGCGTTACTCCCCTGGCCGATGATGAACGCCTCCGGGAAGACGACCGATATCCCACCGCCCGTCAGCGTCGTGATCGTCGGTACCGGCAACTCTATGCTGCGCGGCGCGACGTGGTTACGGTCGCAGGAGATGAAGGGTTCCGGTTTTGCTCCATCACTTGAGGGCGAGGAATCGGAACCGCTCAGCCCCAGCAGCGCGATGTACAGCGGCGCCAGCGGCCCACCGAAGCGCTCCAGCCCGCGAGCTATCCGCCGGCGGGTCTTCTCGCTCAGCGGCCGCTTACGGTACTTCGGATCGTCCAGCAGCGAGCGCCCGGGGTTCAGCCAGTCGATGATCTCCCGCGCGGCACGCCAGCGCGGACGGTGGTCCAGCATGTTCTTTGCCCCGGACCTGGAGTGCGACGGTTCCGGCCAGCGGATCGGCACGCCGTCCTTGCGCGCCTGCATGAAGAACCGCGTGCGCGTCGTCACATCGCCGAAGTTCGCCGCGTTCAGCAGCCGCCAGTCAACCGTATACCCCAGCTCCCAGAACGAGCGTATCCACGCCTCGAAGTACTGCCCCTTGTGCGCCGGGTCAGGCCGCCCGCAGAGCTCCGGCGTGCTCGATGGCCGGACAACGGAGTGCGCGCCCTGGTGCCCCGCCGCCAGCGTGCACAGCGGCCCCCACTTCCGGAACTCGGGGACATTCTCGACGAGGATGCAGGCCACGTCCAGGCGAGTCACCCAGCGCTGTAGCGCCCACGGGTCCATCCGTCCCTGATCGTGTATCGGCTTCCCGCCGCGCGCGTTCGAATGAAACGTGCACTCCGGCGACGCCATCAGCAGGTCCAGCCGTCCGCCGGGCACCACCTCTGTCGGGTTCGCCGCCGTCACGTCCGCCACATAGTGCCGCGCGGCCGGGTGGTTCCGCTGATGCGTCTCGATCGCTACAGGCCAGTGATTGACCGCCACCAGCTCCATCTCCCCGCCGATCTGCCGGATAGCCTTCATCGCCCCCGTAGACGACCCGCCCGCCCCGCAGAACAAGTCCGCCACCAGGTACCGCCTCACGATGCCGCCTCACTGAACATCGCCGTCTGCCCGGCCGGGCCGCGCTCCAGCGCCCGCGCCGCGTTCCGGACCGCCAGCGCGTGGTAAGACTCCTTCAACTCGAACCCCGCCGCCTCACGCCCTTCCTGCAGCGCCACGTACGCCGTCGAGCCGATGCCCATGAACGGGTCCAGCACCAGCTCGCCGGGGTTGCTGTACAGCTTGACCAGGCGGCGGATGACCTCCAGTTGCAGCGGACAGACGTGCTTCTCGTCGTCCTCGCTGCGGCCCGTCCGCCAACCCTCTAGGATGTCCATCTCGCGTATGTCGCCCCATACGCCGCGAGCGTCACGTATCCATTCCTCCGTGGTTACCCAGCCGCCCGGGTTCTCCGGACCTCTGAGCGCCGGGACCGGCACGTCACACTCGCCCGGCTTCTGGAAGATGAGCACGTAGTCGTTGACCGCCGGCGCGAGGTTCCGCGCGTTCGTGCGGCCCGTAACGAAGAGCAGCGAATGCAGCTTCTGGCGCTGCGCGATCGCCTGCGGGTTCTTGGGGATGACGAACTCGCCCTTCCATTCGAAGCCGCCCGCCTCAAAGAGGTCGATCACGGCCCCGCGGAAGTCGCGCCGGCCCATGTAGCCGTGCTGGATGCGGTACGTCACGAGCTGCTGAATGTGGATGCAGACGTTGCAGCCTGGCTTCATCACCCGCTGGAGCTGCTCGACGAAGAAGCGCATGTGCAGCCCGAACGCCGACGCCACCATATCGGCGGTGAGATCGTCTTCCGTGGACACATCCCAGTTGTTGCCGATGTCCTCCGTCTTGCCGGAATACATGAAGAGCGCGCCGAAGGGGATCGACGTCACGGTCAGGTCGACGGATCCGGCGTCCAGCCGTTCGGCCATCCCCGCGATGCAGTCCTGGTTATAGATCAAGCCGCCCTGCCCATCGCCTTGCGGTACGCCGCCTCACACTCCGCCGTCTCCTGGTCGAAACGTCGTTGCTTCGCCTGCACGTTGTCGAAGATCATCCCCTCCAACTCCGTGATGTAAGGCACGTGCACGTGCACCGTCTCCGTCTGCCCGTAGCGATAGGCGCGCCGGATCGCCTGATACATGCGCTCGAACGAATCATCGAAGCCGCTGAACACCATCGCCCGGCAGTTCTGGAAGTTCAGCCCGCGGCCCACCAGCTCCGCCTTTGTTATCAGCACGTCGAAGGCGTCGTCCTTGAACTCGTCGATGATCAGCTGGCGGTCAGCGTCCGGTGTCGAGCCGTGGAGTACTTCGGAGCTCGGTCGGGTTCCGTCATCGAGCGCCCGCAGCGCCTCTTCGATGAGCACGCTCTCTTCGTCGAAGACCGTCCAGACGATAGTCTGCCGTCCCGCCGCGACCTCCTGACGTACCAGGTCCGCGACGAACGCCGGCTTACGGGAGTCGATGCGGCGAACGCTGCGCCCGGATGGGCCCGTCTCGTAGATGAAGCCCTTCGCAACCTCGCTCAGCTTCTGGCGCACCGTCGCACTCACGCGGTCCGACAGCATACCGACGCCCGCCCGCGTCTGGATCGCCTGCATCGCCGTGCGCTGCTCATCCGTCAGCGTGATCGCGTGCTCGTGGATCTCGGGAGGCGGCAGCGTCGAGAGGATGTCCCCCCATCCGTAGTGCGCCGGGTCCCGCAGATAGATCGACCAGGACGCCATGAAGCGGTAGAACGCTTCCTTGGCGTGCGGCTTCACCCGCCAGTTCCCGGCCTTGTCCCGCGTGAAGTAGGTCCAGAGGATTTCGCCCTCCGTCCGCAGCTTCTCCAGGAACGATGCCTGCGAGGCGTACTCCATCGTATCGTTTGGCGCCGGCGTCGCCGTGCTCGACAGCTTGTACTCGATGCCTCGCGCGCTCTTGATGAGGTTCCACTTGATGACCCCGCCGCCGCTCTTCAGGAAGCTCGATTCGTCCACCACGAGTCCGCCGAGGTAGCGCAGCTCCGGCAGTACTCCGGCAATCATCTTCTCCGGGTTGCAGATGGCGACCTGGCAGCCGCCCGGTCCTCCACCGCCAGAGTTCACCCATGCGATCTTGTCCGCGTCGTTGCGGAAGTGCGCGGATGCCGGTTGCTCACCCTTACACCAGGCTGCGAGCGCTTCCCGCGTCTCAAGCCGCTGGATGGGTAACGTGCCGCCGTAGAAGCGCTCCGCTTCCGCGCGCGTCTGCTCGATGATCTGCAACGGCGAGAAGATCAGGACCCGGCCGGCCGTCCGGTGCGCGACCTGGCGCCCCCATTCCAGGAACATCGCCGTCTTGCCGAGCCCCGTATCCGCCCATATCGCGTACCGCTGCGCCGCGAGTGCCGTCTCCACGATGTATTGCTGGTAGTCGAACAGGTGCCCTGCCAGCGCGATCTCCGGCCTGTCCAACCGTTGGACAGAGGCATCGATGAGCGAGGCGAAGCGCGCCGGCGTCGTCAGCGTGTAGGTGTCGCGCTCCCAGTCGTACTGCAGCGCGCTCTCCGGTAGCTTCTTGCACCGGAGAAACGTCTCATACGCCTCCAGATCGAAGCGCCCGAACTGCACCTCGGCGACGTCGCCCCTGATGGCCACCTGGATCACGCAACCCCCCGCTCAGCCTTGAACGCATCAAACGCCACGTTGAGCTGGCGCATCTTCTCATCGCTGCCGCCGGTGTCCGGGTGGTGCTTCTTCGCCAGGTGCTTGTACATCGCCTCCACCATGTCGCCGTCCGCGTCCGGCATCACACCCAGCACCTCGTACCAGGGGAGCCCGTCACGCCCGCGAGGAGCCTCCAGCAGCGCCGACGCCTGCTCGACCAGCTCCCGCAGCATCCCCCGCTGGTCAGCCAGCCTCAGCGCGTCGATGAGCCCATAGATCGCCCGCGCGTTCTGCTCAGCCGAAGGAAACCGCGAGCACTCCAGCGTGTTCTTGCGCCCGTTCACCGCGTACGTCAGCGTCACGAGCGACCGCCCCGTCAGCAGGTCCCACTCACTGCTCTTCACGCCCCACTTCCGCATGACGTCGCCGATGTCCCGCCGCGACGCCGCGATGCTCTTCTCCGTGTTCAGCTGGGCAATGTTGCTCACTTCGTCTCCGGTGACAACAGCGCCAGCGCCACGGCCAGGCACGACGCGCAGGCGTGCAGCGCCATGTCCGCGCCCAGGTGGATGACCTTCGCCTTTCGCCCGCACAGACCGCACGGGTCGCTGTGAAACGCCCCGCGTGGCAGGGCTATCGTCGGCAGTCGCGGGACACGTGGCTTTCTCATGGTCGATTCTCCTCCGTCTCCTGCGGGTCAGGCTTCAGCCTGACGGCGCTCTCAATGTCGTACACCGTCGATGTCCACTCCCCCACCTCGTACCCGCCCCCGCTGATCGGCTGCGCCGTCACCCAGTGGTCCCCAATCCGCTCCCGCACCCCCGGCGCCAGCTTCGCCCCGTCCAGCAGCTTCTTCACCTCACGGTGCAACCGACGAAACGCCCGGTACCCCGCACGCTCAGCCTCCCGCCGCGCAATCAGGTCCGACACCTCCGCCCAATCCCGCCGCTCGTGGGTCGAGGCCCCAGCCTCGACGCCCGTAGGGGCCGGTTTCAAACCCGCCCCTGGCGCCGCAGCGCCGCCACGAACGAGCGTCACGCGAACGCCACCTGAATCCGCACATCGCCCGCAGCGATCGCCCTGGCCAGCGGCAGCGCGTCATTCAACGCCTGCTGCGCCTCCAGCCCCTTGCCGTGCAGCGCACCGCCGCAAACACAGTCACACGCCAGCGTCCGGGCGAAGTGGCAGCGCCCATCGCACCGCCGAGTTTGATACCCGCCCGATGGCCCCGCTGTGATCAGCGTCGTCACGAGCCCACGTCCTCCATCCCCAGCTCAATGTCCGCGTCCTTGTCCTCCAGCGCCGGGTCCGGCTCCACGAGACACCCTTGCGTCGCCAGGCAGTACGGGCATTGCTTCTTCCGCCCAATCCGCACGCCGATGGCGTCGTGGAACGTCGTGATAAACACGCCGATGGGATTGTCCAGCCCCGCCCACCGGTCCGGGTAGAGAGCCCCGAGCTGGGCCGTCTGCATCAGCAACTGCTCGATCTTGCTCAGCACCCGCTGGTGCACCCGCACCCAGTCCTCGGCGAGGAACATCCCCATCTTTGCCAGGCGCTCCGTAACGTTCTCGATCCGCACGCGCCTCTGGGCTACCCGTTCCCTTTGATTGTCTGATTGTCTGTCTCTGTGTGTGTGTGTGTATTGATGGCTCTTCGGCGAAGCGGCCTCCGCAACGGGGGGCCTCACCAGGTCAATCACCCGGCCGCCCGGCGCATCCTCTTCCAGCAGGTCCTCAAACCCCGGCAGCACCGCCGCCAGCTCGCGCAGCACCGGCCTGAACACCCGCTGCTGTTGCTTGTCCAGCGTGTCCCAGAACGCCCGTAGCATGACTGAGCGCGACCGCCGCAGGTGCGTCGCCGCATTCTTGTTCCCCTTCGGCGCGCCCGCCCCCGCCCGCCGCCCGCCGCGCCTGCTGCCACTCTTCGGCGCCGTCATACGATCTCCCGCCATCCGGGCGGCAAGTACCGCTGCACCGCCTCGAAGCGTCTCTCGGCCTCGGGTGTGCCGCGAACATCAACCGCCTCGCCGATGCCCACCTGTTCAGCAGCCGAGAGCCGGCGCCTGACGTGGTAGGCCTTCCGGCCGCGCTCTTCCCATTCCCCGAGCGTCACGTCTCCAACCCCCTCCAGCGCGCGAAGAGCGACGGTGCGCAGCGTATCGTCGGACAACGAAAGGCCGGGGAGCCCGGCTGCGCTTGCGTGCCACACTGGCCCGCCGTATCCCTCCGACAGAACGATCGAGGCGGCGGGGTGAGCGTATGCGAGCCGGGGATGCATCGTCTCCACCGCCAACCGGCAGTGATGATCCAGGGCGATCTGCTGGCGCTTGTTCACGCCGCATCCCCCTGGTGGACCGAGGCCCCAGCCCCCTCGTGGGTCGAGGCCCCAGCCTCGACGCCCGTAGGGGCGAATGCCTGTCCTGAGCCGGGCCGAAGGGGCATTCGCCCTGGCGCGCACGCCCACGCGGCCGCAGCCGCCACAAACATCCCCGCCAGCGACACAAACAACCGCCGGTGCTTCGCCGGGAAGTGCCCCTCGCAGTACCAGCGCACCATATCCGTCCGCGCCCGCCGCGCCTTCGACCGCCAGATCCTCCTCACCACCACCCGCCGCCCATCGCCGTCCTCGTACCCCTGGCGCCGGCCGCCCACCGCCCGGGCGCACAGATGCCCAAACGTCGCCTGGAAGATCAGTATCTCCGCGCCCCCGAGCACCGCCGACGTCGTCCGCCGGCGCCGCTCCGCGTCCACCTCCCGCTCCTCCCGCGACGGCATCATGTTCGCCGGCATGATCGACAGCTTTAGCGCCATCACCATTTCCCGCCGCGGCGGACCGCCCACCTATCGAACGCCACCTCCACACCCCTGCAAACAGCCACCGGGAATACCGTGTCCCCGGTGACGACGCCCCAGTCCGTCAGCCCGGCAATATCAGCGATGAACGACTCCGCCAGGGCGACAGTGTCGAACCCACCCTTGACCACCTTCCCGGTCGCAACATGCGTCACCGTCCACGGTCCCACCGCCTCCACGTAGCCGCCGATGTCCTGCAACCCACGGTGAACAGCGAACAGCCCCACCGGTTCAACCTCCAGCTCCTTCACCGAGCCATCGCTCAGCGGCATCCTCAGCGTCACCACGGCCTGCACGCCCACGGCGTCCACCCCTGGACGCTCCATATCTCGTACGCCCACACCGCGTTAAGCTCCGCGATCATCCAGTCCTCCCAGAAGTTCGGCCATCGCCACGCGTGGACATCGTTGATCTGGAAGAGCCCGTAATTGCGTCCGTTGTTCGCCCAGGCTCCGTCCAGCCATCCTTCGAGAGATCGTCCAGACTCACACGCGGCGACAGCGATAGCCTCCTCACAGGGCCACGGAAGCGCGCAGATGATCTGCTCGATTGCCCCAAGTGGTGCAGGAGCCGGTTCTGGCGCATCCGCTCCGCTTCCCATCCCGCCTGGAACGACGGCATCCACCCAAGGAGTAGCCGTTGCCACCAGGCCGGACGTGAGTTCACCACGCGCTACTTGCCCTTCCCCAGGCACCACAGCATCGTCAGCACCGGGCGCCCCTCGTACTCCACCAGCACACGCCGGCGGGGAAAGAAACGCAGCACACGCACCAGCGCCCCCCTCGGGATCTGCGAGCCATGCGCCCTCGTCGCCTTGTCGTTCCCCCGGTACACCCGCACCGTCATCGTGGACCCCGCCGGTAGGGGCGGGTTTCAAACCCGCCCTGGTGGGGCCGGGCTGGGGCCCTGGCCCCACCAACAGCAACACCGCCGCGAGCAACACCACGGCCGGTCCGCTCACCCGCAGGAATCGAACGAGCTGCCATACAGTCAGCTCGCCCCCGCAGTTTCAGATGGATCAGTAGGGGCGCCTGTCCTGGCCGCCGGCGAATACCCCGACAACACGCCGTGCGCCCGCGGGTTGTCCCGCTTCAACCGCTTCATCGCATCCGCCGAAGACTCCGCCGGCGGCTGTGCATGGCGCCGGCTTCTACGCTTAAACCACTCGTTCCAGCGGTCCTCGATCGCCGCCTCCAGCTCCAGCGCCAGGTCCTGCACCAGCCACCCGTACGCCCGGCGTTCACCCTCCACGCTCGATGGTTCCGGGATCACCACCTTCAGAACGTCATCGGTCAGCAGCTCGTGCGCGATCGCCACCGTCCGCCGCCGCACACCCTCCGAGCTCACGACGCCACCGCCCGTAGGGGCGATGGCATGCCTAAAGGAGCTTCATCGGTGGGGTCCGCGCCCTGGGGGAGGGTCCAGCCACCGTCCAGGGCGCGAGGGGGGTTTACCCGCGGGGGCGCGGGCCTCACCAATGAAACGGGGTGCTTGTGGGCCCACCGCGCCGCTCCTGTTACTGCCCGCCAAGCCCAGGCGGACCGCGGCGTGAGGAGAACACGCAGGAGCAGGCGCAGGTAAAAGGTTCTGCACCGTCGACTAACGGCGCGGTGGGACCACAAACCGAGGCTGTAGGGGCTGGTTTCAAACCCGCCCAATCCGTTATCAATGCACAAATTCGCGCCTCCGCGGCCGCCGCCGCCGGCGCGCGTCGCCACTCGGCTGGCGGTTCTTCCAGCCGCACCTCACGCACACCTTCGTCAGGTTCGCCGCCGCCAGCGGCCCCCCACACTGCGGGCACCGCTCCTGGTCCAGCACAGACGGCCGCGCCGGCTCCTCCTGGCCAAGCCGCATCTGCCCGTCGGTCATGCCGCCACCGGCCGGTCTAGTGGACGCCGGTCATATCCCGGAAGGCGGGAGAGGTACGAGGTCTGAGAAAGCGGCACCTCGCAGATCGGGCAGCACGCATCGCGCAGGAGGGGCTTCCCTTCCCACCGGAAGACCACCTTGCACCGCGTGCACTTC
>Ga0214472_10005880_pt1 | contig 12893 bp, 11 predicted proteins | sample RVTome_6_FD_207662 | JGI IMG/M metagenome (GOLD analysis project Ga0214472, IMG submission 207662) | Soil microbial communities from uranium-contaminated site in the Upper Colorado River Basin, Wyoming, United States - RVT140D175 | ecosystem: Environmental > Terrestrial > Soil > Contaminated >... | reverse complement strand
GGCCGCCTGCCCTCTCGACGATCTGGACCGCCTCCTCGACGGCACACTCCTCGTGCGGACTCATCGTGAAGCCGAGGTGGGCGGTGTCGAGAGATCGTCCATCCGGGCCGATCACGATCCTCGCTCCGGGCGCGGGCACACGCTTGACGCAGACGAGAACCCGCATGTCAGCTCTTCATCCGGAGGTCGTCGGGGTCGAACAGAGGCGTCGAGCCCACGCGTGCGACACGAACCGGGAAGAGCTCGTTCATGTACATGACCTGGAGCTCGGTCCCCTCCACCGCATGTTCGGGCGGGAGGTAGGCCATCAAGAGGTACTTGCCGATCGACGGTCCGTTGCCGGCGCTCGTCACCCGCGAGACCCGGCCCTTGGCGTCGACGATGCGCTCGCCGTCCAACGTCAGGATCGGCTCGTTGCCTCCGGTCATGTGGCGAGCGACCCCGCCGGCGTCCATGTGGTCCTCGACGGTAAGTGTGCACATGTGCGCGGCCGGGTGGGATTCGCGCGCCGCCAGGTATGCCTCCTTCCCGATGAAGTCGGCTTCCTTGACCCTGGGACGGGCGAGACCCGCTTCGACCGGGTCGTATTCGGACTCGAGCTCCGCCCCCATCAGGCGGTAACCCTTCTCCAGCCGACCCGTGGTGCCGTACACGCCCGCTCCGATCGGCCTCACCTCGAGAGCCCGACCCGCCTCCCACAGGGTGTCCCACAGCCTGATGCCGTGCGGGATGGATGTCGTGATCTCCCATCCGTTCTCGCCGACGTAGGAGATCCGGAGCAAGCGGGTCGGGATGCCGTCGACCAGCACCTCCTGAGTCGTGCCGTACGGGAAGGCCTGGATCCCCACGTCCGACTCGGTGAGTCCTGCGACCAGCGACTGCGCCTGCGGGCCCCACACGCCGACCGTGGTGAGGCACGAGCTGAGGTTGGTGAACTGCACGGAGCCGTCGTCGGGAAGGTTGCGCCGGAACCAGTACTCGTCCCGCCCCCCGTCGAAGGCCCCGGTGATGATCCGGAACCGGTCCTCCGCCAGCCGCAACACGGTGAGGTCGGAGCGAAAGCCGCCGTTGGGAGCCAGCACCGGCGTGTAGATCGAACTGCCCACCGGCCGGTCGCATTTGTTGGCGGTCATTCGTTCGATGTAGTCCACGACACCGGGACCGTTGACGTCGAACACCTGGAAGGCGGTCAGGTCGATCAGTCCACCGTGCTCACGCATGTGGAGGTGTTCGGCCGTGACGATCGGCGACCACCAGCGCCGATCCCACTCGTGCGGGCGATCCTGGACGTCGTAGCGCTCGACCAGGTCGGCGTTCGAGGCGTACCAGTGGGGGCGTTCCCAGCCCCGCGCGTCGAAGTACTCGGCGCCGAGCGCCTCTGTGCGGGCGTGGAAGGGAGCCCGGTTCACCCCCCGTTCCGAGGCCCACTGCTCGCGAGGGTGGACGATGCCGTATGTCTTGTTGAAGTGCTCCGAGGATCTCGCCTCGATGTGATGGACGGTTCGCTCGTGCTCGTAGAGCCGGGCGATGTCGGAGCCGTGCGGATCGGCGAGGTGCGGATACCCGTGCGTCATCCACTCGGCGACCAGCTGCGCGATCGCCGGACCCTCCTTGATCCACACCGCGGCGGCCGACCACAGGTTCTCCACCTCGACGGTCTCTCCGAGGACGGGCATCGCGTCGGGGGTGAGGGAGAGCAGGCCGTTGATGGCGTACCGGATCTCGGCTGTCTCCAGGATGTCGCCCATCAACTCCAGGGCGTCCTCGAGTTGGGGGTCGAAGTCGTCCTGGGTGAATGGCATCTCGGTGGGCGAGAGTGCCGCTTCCTCGTTCGAGGGGATCTCGTCGGGCCGGTGGAGGATCGGCCGATGCGCATAAGAGCCGACCTCCATCGAGCCGGCCGATTGCCGCTCGTACATGAACGTGTCCATGTCGCGGACGATCGGGTAGCCGATCTCGTTCCCGGTCTGCTGGAGGACGTCGATCGGACCGACGTCGGCCATCTGGTGGACGGCAGGGGTGAGAGGAATCGTCGCCCCGGCCATGGTGGCGATGCGAGGGCTCCACACGCCGCAGGCGACGACGACGTGATCCGCCTCGATGCGGCCCTTGTCCGTCACCACGGCGCCGATCCGAGGTCGTCCGAAGGGGGTCGGCGTCGTCTCGAGATCCAGCACCTCGGTGTTGGCGTGCACCGAGAGGACGCCGGCATTCACCGCCTTCTCGCGCATGAGAGTCCCGGCCCGAAGCGAGTCGACGACCGAGACACTGGGCGTGTGAAATCCGCCGAGGATCACCGACTCGTCGAGGAACGGGACCTTCTCCTTGACCTCGGCGGGGGTGAGCAGCTCGGCTTCGATCCCCCATGCCTTGGCGGAGGTCATCCGGCGGCGGAGTTCCTCCATCCGCTCGTCGGTCCGGGCGACCTCGATGCCGCCGCACTCGGTGTTGACGCCCATCTCCTCGTACTGCCGCTGGCTCTCGATCGTCAGGGCGGCCATCTCCTTGTTGTGATCGGTGGGGAAGATGAAGTTGGAGGCGTGTCCGGTGGATCCTCCCGGATTGGGAAGGGGACCCTTGTCGATCAGCACGATGTCGGTCCACCCGAGGTCGGCGAGATGTCCGACGAGACAGTTCCCGACGATGCCGGCACCGATCACCACGACATTGGCCCTGGAAGGCAGTTCGGTCATTGCGACTCCTCAACTCGACGCGCACCCAGCACCATACTTCCATCTGATATATCTGTCATCTATCAGTTGTCGCGTAGTACCGTGCTGACGATGACGGCAACGAGCCAGGCACCCGCCTCGCAGGCAGAGCTCGCCTACGAGACCCTGCTCGACCTCCTGGTTCGCCTCGAGATCGCACCGGGTACGCCTCTGATCGAGTCGGAGCTCACCAATCGAATCGGGGTCGGGCGCACCCCATTGCGCGACGCCATCCACCGCCTGGAGATGCAGCGCCTGGTCGCCATCTATCCGCGGCGCGGGACGTTCGCGACCGAGATCAACATCGGTGACCTGGCGCTCATCACCGACGTCCGCGAGGAACTGGAGGGTCTGGCAGCGGGCAGGGCCGCCGCTCGGGCCACGGAGGTGGACCGGGCGGTCGTCACCAGGCTCCTGGCGCGAGTGGAGAGACCGGAGACCCGTAAGCCGATCGAGTTGGACACCGCCATCCATCGCACGATCTATGCGGCAGCCCACAACCACTTCCTCGCCTCCACCGCCGAGATGTATCACAACCTCTCCCTGCGGCTGTGGCATCTCTACATGGATCGACTGTCCGACATCACCAGCCACGTCGAGGAGCATCGAGTGCTGTTGGGCGCCATCCTGGATCGAGATCCGGATGCAGCCGCCGAAGCCGCCCGCCGTCACGTGCGACGCTTCCAGGAGTCGGTATCCAGCGTCCTGTAGTTGCGTTCCACGATGTGGGACGGTCCCGTATCACGGAATACCCCGGACCGACCCCGGTGAGGGCGCCTCACGGGTATTTGGGGCCTGGAATTCTTGCCCCCGAATTCTTCGACGACACCTCCTCGAAGCGGTACCATTCCGGCCGCCCACGATTCCGCATCGTGAGATCCCCCGTCACATTCGAGGCGACATGAGCGATGAAGAGCTGGACCTCTCCTCTCTGAACGATGAGGAACTCGTCGAGCAGATGCACGACGATCTCTACGACGGCATGGCAGAGGAGATCGCGGAGGGCACCCAGATCCTGTTGGACCGCGGCTGGGATGCCCAGCGCGTCCTCAACGATGCTCTCGTCGAAGGGATGCGCATCGTCGGGATCGACTTCCGGGACGGAATCCTCTTCGTTCCCGAGGTGCTGCTCGCCGCCAACGCCATGAAGGCCGGCATGGCCCTGCTCCGCCCGATCCTCGCCGAGACCGGCGTCCGGACCATCGGCAAGGTCGTGATCGGCACGGTCAAGGGCGACATCCACGACATCGGCAAGAATCTGGTGGGAATGATGTTCGAAGGCGCCGGATTCGAGGTCATCGACCTCGGCATCAACACGGATGTCGACGAGTACCTCTCGGCGCTCGAGGAGCACAAGCCGGACATCCTCGGCCTGTCGGCGCTCCTCACGACCACCATGCCGTACATGAAGGTCGTGATCGACACGATGGTCGAGCGAGGCATCCGTGACGACTACATCGTGCTCGTCGGAGGTGCTCCGCTGAACGAGGAGTTCGGAATGGCGGTGGGAGCAGACGCCTACTGCCGCGACGCCGCCGTCGCCACCGAGACCGCCCAGGCGCTCGTGCTGGCGCGTCGCCTGACCTCTGGCGAGGACTGACCGTGGCCGACCGGCTGCGCGTCATCGCATGCGGGGCGATCGCCCCGGAGCTCAAAGCGGCATACGCCGCTCTCGGGGTCGAGGTCGTGATCGAGCCGCTGCCCGCCCCGCTGCACAACACGCCCGATCGGATCACCGCCGCCGTGCTGGACCGGATCGCCGCCCACCCGGGTGATCGGATCCTCGTCGGCTACGCCGACTGCGGAACCGGAGGACGGCTCGACGCCGCACTCGAGGCGATCGGCGTCGAGCGTCTGCCCGGTGCACACTGCTACGAGCTGTTCGCCGGCTCCTCCGCCTTCGCCTCCATTCAGGACGCCGAGCCGGGGACGTTCTATCTCACGGACTTCCTCTTGAGGAACTTCGATCTCCTCGTGTGGCGAGGTCTCGGTCTCGATCGCCACCCCGAACTGCGCGACACGTACTTCGGCAACTATCGCCGCCTCGTGTATCTCTCACAGCGGACCGAAGCCGCCAACGTCGAGGCCGCCAGATCGGCCGCCCACCGGCTCGGTCTCGAGTTCGAGCATGTGCACACCGGGCTCGAACCGCTCACCATCACACTGTCCCGGAGCGCGGCATGAGCGACGCCCGACTGACCGTCATCGGATGGCGGGACATCCCCGCCCAGGTCGTTGCCGCCCGCGGCCGGTCCAAGGTGCGAATCGAGCTGAGTCCCCGATTCCAGATGGCCATCGACCGGGCGGCGATGAACGCCGGCCTCATCGGAACCGACGCCTACCTGGAGGAGTGGACACGGATCAGCCGCGAGTGCGGAGACGACCTCGAGGCTGCCGCACGGGAAGAGGCGGCCCGGCTGGAAGAGGCCTATGACCGTCCCAGACTCGAGCGGATCATCGCCGAGTCGGGTGTCGAGGAGGAGACATGACACACACGGTCCTCAGTTCGGCGACGAAGGAAGTCGTGATCGGGTTCGATCGTCCCTTCGCCATCATCGGCGAGCGAATCAACCCGACCGGTCGCAAACTCCTCGCCGAGGAGATGAAGGCGGGTGACTTCAGCAGGGTCGAGTCCGACGCAGTGGCGCAGGTGGCGGCAGGGGCTCACATCCTCGATGTCAACGCCGGGATACCGCTCGCAGACGAGCCGGCGATCCTGGCGGCGACGGTGAAGCTGGTGCAATCCCTCGTGGACGTTCCCCTCTCGATCGACTCTTCGATCGTCGACGCTCTCGAGGCGGGGTTGGCCGTCTACCAGGGGAAGGCGCTCGTGAACTCCGTCACCGGAGAGGACGAACAGATGGAGCGCGTGCTCCCACTCGTCGCCAGACACGGGGCGGCGGTGGTGGCGATCACGAACGACGAGACGGGTATCTCGGAGGATCCGGACGTCCGTTTCGCGGTCGCACGCAAGGTCGTCTCACGGGCGGCTGATCACGGAATCGGTGTCGAGGACATCGTGGTCGACCCACTCGTGATGCCGATCGGCGCGATGCGGTATGCCGGGCGACAGGTCTTCGCCCTCGTTCGCCGCCTGCGCGAGGAACTGGGAGTCAACACCACGTGTGGTGCGTCGAACATCAGCTTCGGTCTGCCCAACAGACCGGCCATCAACTCGGCTTTCCTCTCGATGGCCATCGCCAGTGGGATGACGTCGGCCATCACCAACCCTCTGGAGCCGGAGGTTCGCACCGCGATCCTCGCCGCCGACGTCCTCGCCGGCAACGACCCGGACTGCGCCACGTGGATCCGAAAGAACAGGGCGCCCTCCCCCGCTGGCGAGGAACAGGGCAGGCGGGGGCGACGGCGGGGAAGACCGGAGAGCTGATGCCCGAGGTCGTCTTCCTCCCCGCCGGTCGCCGGGGTTCGGTGGACGAAGGCGCCACCGTGCTCGAGGCGGCCAGGCAGATGGGAGTGGACATCGACTCGATCTGCAGCGGCCGCGGAATCTGCGGACGCTGCCAGATCAGGGTCGGTTCGACACCCGGCATCCCGGCCGGTGACCACAGCCTCAGCCCTCCGGGAACGACCGAGACCACCTACCGGGGGAAGAGGCCGCTGGCCGCCCGGAACCGTCTCGGCTGTGCCGCCCACATCCTCGATGACGTGGTGATCGACGTTCCGCCGGAGAGCCAGGTGCACCGTCAGGTGGTGCGCAAACGGGCAGAGGTGGCGTCGTTGCCGGTCGATCCGATCACCACGCTCCACTACGTGGAAGTCGATCCACCCGATCTGGAGAGTCCGACCGGGGACACGGAGCGGCTGTTGGTCGCCCTCGAACGCGACTGGACGTTCCGGGGTCTCGGCATCGACCACCACGTGCTGGTGGATCTCCAGCGCACCCTGCGCGCCGGGTCGTGGACGGCGACGGTGGCGGTGCGCGGCGGTGCAGACATCGTCGCCATCTGGCCCGGCTTCGTCGATCAGATCCTCGGCGTCGCCTTCGACATCGGTTCGACGACCATCGCCGGGCACTTGTGCGACCTCGCCAGTGGGGCGATCCTCTCCTCGGTTGGACGGATGAATCCGCAGATCGGATACGGCGAGGACTTGATGAGCCGCGTGTCTTACGTGCTCATGAACGAGGGCGGCGCCGCCGTTCTCACCGAGATCGTCCGCACCGCCGTGGACGAGATGATCGGAGAACTGTGCGTCGACGCCGGGGTGGAGCGGACCGATGTGCTCGAGCTGACGGTGGTGGGCAACCCGATCATGCACCATCTCTTGTTCGGCTTCGATCCCCGCGAGCTCGGTACGGCGCCCTTCGCCCTGGTGACGACGGGTGCGCTCACCGTGCGGGCGTCACAGCTCGGCATCGAAGCGAACGCCGGGGCTCGCGTCTACGGCCTCCCGTGCATCGCCGGTCACGTCGGCGCGGACACGGCTGCATGCGTCCTCTCGGAGGCACCGCACCGTTCCGACGAGGTTCAGCTGCTGGTGGACGTGGGCACCAACGCCGAGATCGTGCTCGGAAATCGCGAACGGCTGGTGGCGGCTTCCTCTCCGACCGGGCCGGCGTTCGAGGGTGCCGCCATCTCCGCCGGACAGCGGGCCGCCCCCGGGGCCATCGAACGGATCCGAGTCGATCGCGAGACGCTCGAACCCACCATCTCGATCATCGGGGTGGAGGGGTGGAGCTCGGACCCGGCGGCGGCCGCCGAGATGGCGGCACACGGCGTGACCGGCATCTGCGGATCCGGGATCATCGAGGCCATCGTCGAGCTCCACCTGGCCGGGGTCATCGATCGGAAGGGCGTCATACGCGCCGACCTCGACCATCCCAGGCTGGTGCGCGACGGCCGCACCGCCGCCTACCGCATGTGGGACGAACCCGAGCTGTTGGTGACCCAGAACGACGTGCGAGCGATCCAACTCGCCAAGGCGGCACTGCGGGCGGGGATCGAGCTCCTTTTCACCCACCTGGGAATCGACGCCGTGGACGACATCCGGCTGGCGGGTGCGTTCGGGGCGCACATCGACCCCGCCTATGCGATGGCGCTGGGAATGATCCCCGACTGTGACCTGGAATCGGTGCATGCGGCCGGCAACGCCGCCGGAACGGGCGCGATGATCGCCTTGCTCTCCCACCGGGCACGGGCGGAGATCGAGGAGGTCGCGCGCCGAATCGAGAAGATCGAGACAGCCACGGTTCCCGGCTTTCAGGATGCATTCGTAGCGGCGATGGCCATCCCCCACGGCACCGCCCAGACCCCGCATCTGGCCGGGGTGATGGAGTTTCCGGTGGCCACCCCGAGCGCGGCAGGGTCGAACCGAACGGGAAGAAGGAGGCAGCGATGAGCGAGCGCAGAGGGCGGAGCGGTGGGCGGGCGGCGCGACAGGCGGCGCGGGCGGCGCGCCTCGCAGATGACGTCCCATTCCTCACGCGACGTCTCGCTCCGTTCGAGATCCTCGCCGAGGAGGGTCTGGAACTCATCGAGCACAACGCCGACACCATCCTCGAAGAGATCGGGATCGAGGTGACGGACCACCCGACGGCGCTGCGCCTCTTCGCCGGGGCCGGGGCCGATGTCGACGGCACCCGGGTCCGATTTCCTCGCGGCTTGGTGCGGTCGATCATCACCGCCACGACCCCTTCCGTCTACACCCAGCACGCCAGGAACCCGGCGCGGTCCGTGGAGATCGGAGGGGCATCGACGGTCTTCGCCCCCGCCTACGGGTCGCCTTTCGTGCGCGACGCCGAAGGCGGCCGCCGCTACGCCACCATCGCGGACTTCCGCAACTTCGTGAAGTTGGCGTACGCGAGCCCGGCGATCCATCACTCGGGCGGAACGGTGTGCGAACCGGTGGACGAGCCGGTGACCACACGCCATCTCGACATGATCGATGCCCACATCCGCTATTCCGACAAGCCGTTCATGGGGTCCGTCACCGCCGGATCGAGGGCGGAGGACACGGTGGAGATGGCACGCATCGCCTTCGGTGGCGACCTGGCGGGGCGGACGGTCATCACCTCGCTCATCAACGCCTCCTCCCCCCTCACCTGGGACGGGACGATGCTGGCGGCGGCCGAGGTCTACGCCCGCCACCAGCAGGCATCGATCTTCACGCCCTTCATCCTCGCCGGCGCGATGGCACCGGTCACACCGGCGGCGGTGTGCACCCAGGTGCTCGCCGAGTCGATGGTGGGCATCGCCTTCTCCCAACTCGTGAACCCGGGCGCGCCCGCCGTGCTGGGCGCATTCGTCTCGACCATCGACATGCAATCCGGAGCCCCGACGTTCGGCACCCCCGAGACGGCGCTCGTGATGTACGCGGTGGCCGCCCTCGCTCGTCGCCTCGACGTGCCGTTCCGGACGGGCGGGCACCTGTGTGCGTCGAAGGTCGCCGACGCCCAGGCGGCATACGAATCCGCCGCGGTCATGCAGCCGACGATGCTCGCCGGCACGAACTTCGTTCTCCACGCGGCCGGCTGGCTAGAGGGCGGACTGACCATGGGCTATGAGAAGTTCGTCCTCGACGCCGATCAGCTCGGCGCCTACGCCAAGATCGCCGACGGCCTCGATCTCTCGGAGAACGGACAGGGAATGTCGGCGTTCAGGGAGAACGAGCCCGGTGTTCACTTCCTCGGCACCCAGCACACGCTGGAGAACTTCGAGGCCGCCTTCTGGAAGAGCTCCCTGGCGGACGCCAACAGCTACGAACAGTGGGCGGAGGAGGGTTCGAAGGACGCCAACACACGGGCCACCGCCCGCTGGCAGTCGATGCTCGCCCAGTACGAACAACCACCGCTCGACGACGCCATTGCGGCAGAGCTGGCGGATTACGTGGCGCGGCGAAAAGCGGACCTGCCCGAGTCGGAGTACTGATGGCCACCGTGCAGAGCATCGATCGGGCATTCCAGATCCTCCATGCGCTCGCCGTCGGACCGGCAGGGGTCTCCGAGGTGGCGGGACTGGTCGACCTGCCGAAGTCGACCGTCGCCAGGTTGCTGGCGACCCTCGAGAAGCTCGGGGCGGTGGATCGGACCGACGATGGCGGCTACCGCGTGGGGGCGGGCCTGAAGGAATTGGCGGGATCGGTCGATTCGACGGTGGCGCTGGCCACGGCGGTTCGTCCCCACCTCGAACATCTGACGTCGATCCTCGGTGAGGCCTCCGGCCTGACCCTGCCCGAGGGATTCAGTGCGGTCTACGTGGCGCAGGTCGAGAGCCCCAATCCGGTCCAGGTGCGGGACTACACCGGTCTCAGTCTGCCGATGCACGTCGGACCGGGAAGCCTCGTCATCATGTCGGAGTGGCCCTCGGAGCTCTTGACCCGCTATCTGTCACGCCCTCTCCAGGAGTACACGCGGTTCACCGTCACCGACCCGGAGCTCATCCTCAAGCGGCTGGCCCTCATCCAGGAGGACGGCCACTGCTGGATACACGAGGAGTTCGCCGAGGGCATCAATTCCGTGGCGGCACCGGTGCGTGACAAGGGCGGTCGCATCATCGCCGCCATCTCCGCCCACGGTCCCTCGTACCGATTCCCCGAAGTGGGCGAAGCCGACCGGATCGCCGAACGGGTCAAAGCCGCCTCCCGCCGCTTCTCCCTCCAGCTCGAGACCATCTGACCGTCGCCAGCCGACGTGGTGGTCCCAGACGGGGCTTCTCTCCGGTCACTCCGCCGCTCCGAGGACTAGGTTTGGCCACATGACTGAGTTCGTGGTCATGCTCGACAACCGACCCGGCTCACTCGCTCGTCTCACCGAGCTGCTCGCCGGCGCCGGCGTCAACATCGACGCCCTCGCCGCCTGGGGGCAGAACGGCGACGGCGTCGTCCGCCTGATCGTCGACCAGCCGGAGGCGTGCGCCCACGTCCTCGACGACGCCGGGCTGGCGTACGAGGAACGCACGGTGCTCTCGGCGCTGCTGGCCAACCAGCCGGGTGAGCTGGCCCGGCTGGCGAGGGCGCTGGCCGACGCTCAGATCAACATCGAGGCGATCTTCATCCTCGGCGCACACACCGACGGTCTCGAGGTGGCGATCGCGGTGAACGAACCGGAAGCGGCGAAGCCGCTGATCCCGGTCACAGGGTCGCTGGCCGGGTTCTGAGGGGGTTCGACGGCGCAGCCGAGAACCTCCCCTCTAGTCTGCCGTCGATGCGTGCCCCCGCCGTCACCCTCTGCCTCGCGCTCGTCGCCGCCTGCGGCGGCGGGGAAGCAGGCGAGACGACCACCACCACGGTGGCCATCACCACCACCCTGGCAACGACGACCACCACGCGTCCGACGACGACCACCACCGTCGACGACCGACCCCTCTCGCCGCTGACCGGGCTGCCGGTCGACGACCCCGACGCCCTCGATCGGCGGGCGCTCGTCATCAAGATCGACAACCATCCGAATGCCCGCCCCCAGTCGGGGCTGCCACACGCCGACGTCGTGATCGAACTGCCGGTGGAGGGCATCACCCGGTTCGCAGGGGTCTTCTACACCGAAGACGTCGCCGAGGTGGGTCCGATCCGATCGATGCGGCCCACCGACTGGCAGGTAGCGGCCCTGTTCGGCGGACCGCTGGTCATCTCCGGCGGCCAGACCTGGGTCATGGCCGAGAATCGGAGCAACGGCGCGGACCTCATCGGTGAGGTCGGTCGGCCGGTCACCTACCGCCTCGGCTCGCGATCGGCACCACACAACCTGTACGGCGACACGGTGGCGATGAGGCAGCTCGCGGACGACCGGGGCTACGACGACGATCCCCCACAGCAGATGTGGGAGTTCGGCGACCTGCCGTTCACGGCCGAGAGAGCCACCGGCATCCGGCTCGAGTTCTCCGGTTCCCTGATCGCAGGATGGAGCTGGACCGGGGCGGAATACGAGCGCACCACGAACGGGACCGAGCACGATTGGATCGATCGGGACGGGGAGACCAGCCAGATCACGGCCGACGTGCTCGTCGTCCTCCAGATGAAGACCTATCTCGCACAACCGCCCCCCGGAGGCGGCGTGGCCAGAGCAGTCGAGTCGATCGGCTCCGGAGCCGCCTGGATATTCGCCGGTGGACGGGTGGTCGAGGGATCCTGGTCGCGGCCCGACGGCATGTCGGGATTCGAGCTCAGCACGGACGACGGGGAGCCGATGCCGGTCCCCGCCGGGAGGCCGTGGATCTCGTTCTTCCCTGACGGGGAACAGCCCGAATGGTGACGCTCGACGCCGCCACCATCGCCTCGCAGGTGGTGCGCTCCGATCGAAGCGCTCGCGACGCCGTCGCCGGGGCCATCACCACGGCGAAGGCCCAACAGGAACGCCTCAACATCTGCACACTCATCGACGAGGAGCGAGCCCTGGAACGGGCGGACGAGATCGACGGGCTGGTGGCGCAGGGCAAGAGCCCCGGACCATTGGCCGGTGTGCCCGTGGCACTCAAGGACCTCATCGACCACGAGGGCCGGACGACGACGTGCGGGTCCGGGTTCTACCGCCACGACGCAGACACCTCCGCCGAGGTCGTGAGGCGTCTCGAGGATGCCGGGGCGGTCATCGTGTCGCGAACCGTGCTGCACGAATTCGCCTACGGCTTCAGTTCGGAGAACCACTGGACGGGGCCGGTTCGCAACCCGCTCGATCCGAACCTCTCCTGCGGCGGATCGTCCGGCGGATCGGCGGCGGCCGTGGCAGCCGGCCAGGTGCCAATCGCCATCGGAACCGACACCGGGGGTTCGGTGCGGGTTCCGGCCGCCATGTGCGGGATCTTCGCCTTGAAGGTGACGCACGGACGGGTCCCCCTCTCCGGGGTGTTCCCACTGGCGCCGTCGGTGGACACGGTCGGACCGCTCGCCGGGACGGTGGGCGACCTCGCGCTGGCCTACTCGGTGATGGCCGGCTATCACCGGGAAGACCCGTGGTCGTGGCCCAGCCCAGTCGTATCCGGCTCGACCACCCGTCCGGATCTGAAGGGGCTCCGTATCGGTGTTCCGGTGCCATGGGTGGACGACAGCCCCGTCTCCGAAGAGGTGGCCGACTCGTTCGAGACGGCCATTGGCCGTATCCGGGGTCTGGGAGCCGACGTCGAGGAGTTCCGCGACGACACGGTGGGCAACGACCGCGCCATCATCGCCCTGGCGGGCGCAGAGATCGCCGCCATCCATCGCCGATGGGTGGAGGAGGGCAAACCGTACGGT
>Ga0214472_10005879_pt1 | contig 12894 bp, 13 predicted proteins | sample RVTome_6_FD_207662 | JGI IMG/M metagenome (GOLD analysis project Ga0214472, IMG submission 207662) | Soil microbial communities from uranium-contaminated site in the Upper Colorado River Basin, Wyoming, United States - RVT140D175 | ecosystem: Environmental > Terrestrial > Soil > Contaminated >... | reverse complement strand
GGAAAAGGTGGTTCCGGAAAAGGGCGGGCGGAGAGGGGAGAAAGGGTAGCGGCATTGCGGGTCCAGATCGCGATTGCGACGTTCGTAAGCCGGCCGGACGGGGTCCTGCTCATCCCGGCGCATCACCGACTGAAACTCGGCGGTGGGGATATTTTTCCGGGTGGCGTCGTCGTGCTTGAGTGTTTCGACGGTCAGTTTGGTTGGTGCCTTTACCATCTATCTATCTCCGTGAGCCATTTGAGCCATTTATGAGCTGTTTTGGTTTTCGTCGTCTGATGAGGCGGTTGAGCCATTTGAGGCATTTTCGGGGCATTCCGAATAGTGCCGGGTCGTCATGGGGCATATGGGTCATAAATGAGGCATTTTTTTTGCTTTAAGGAATTTCCCGGCAACTCCCAGGCAGTATGGTTTTACTCTTCCTGCTTGCCGATTTTTTTCCGTTGTGCCGATTCCGGAAGCTCTTTGAAATTCGTCCGGCTCGATACCCGCCGACCCGATTTCTTTTCCAGGTCCCGGCGGGCATTGCCGGCCACAGCCCCACCCTCGACGGCCGCGTCGAGATTTTCGCCGTAACCCTGGGCGTCCAGGTTGCGGGCGATCTCGGTAGTGGATGCCTCGCCCAGCATGGTGAAGATCAGTTCCAGGTCGGTCATGTGATCGCGCAGATTGTCGGCCGGCTTTTCAAGACTTTTGAAGGCCTTGTACTCGGCCGGCGTCATACCGAAGGTGGCCCGGCTGATCTCGGCGGTGAGGATGGCATACTCTTTTTGCTCCTTTACCCCCCGTATTTTCCACTCGTTGGTCAACTCGTCCCGGATAGCGATCCCGCGCACCCGCTTTTCTATCCATTGGTCGCTGTAGCCCTTGGCCTTGTATATTTCCCGCATCCGTTTGGCGGCCAATTCCGGGTTTTCGATCTCCTCCAGCCGTTCATAACCGACCCTGGCCAGCCAGAGCTTGAAGGGCTCGGCCTTGGGTGAGGGGATGGACTGGATGATGCGGAGAATGCCTTCAGTGTTCGCGCAATTCGTTTTCCTCCTTTTCCCATCAGGCGCGGTCAATTCAAGTGGGGTACAAATTGTACCCCACTTGCCATCAAGCTCAGGGTCTCGATGGCGCATCCGTTTTATATACTGTCGTGGATCGTTGCTGTCTGTCAGGATCTCGACCACATCGGCGACGGAAAACCACCACTTGCCGTTATGCAATGCCCGCCTGACTTCTTTTCCCTTAAAAAGGGCCACGCTCGTTTCCATACGGTTTCCCTTTCACTCTTCATCCTTCATAATTCCCTCGATCATCCGGAAAAACTCCGCCTCCACCCCGGCTTCGAAATCCGCTTCGATCCGGTAGGCCTCGGTGAACTCGGCAAAGGCCCAGCGGCCGTATTTGCCGAGATTGTTGACGCCGGAATTGAGGGCTGTTCGAAGAATCGGGTATCCATGGTTAACCCTTGCCCGGATGTTCATAAGAAATATCTATCTGGAACAGGCCTTCAATTCCCTGCATATGGGTACGGAAGATCAATAATAGTCGTTCCGCGATATTTTTCCACCATTTCCATCAGATAGAGGAGGAGGCTCGATGTGGTGAACCGTCGGGATGATCTGAATCACTTTGCAACCTCGAAATCTATAGTCCGGCGGGGTGGAGCAGGCCAGGGAAATCTGGCGTAAAAGGTACTTCCGGGAGGGTTAAGCTGGCAAGGGGAGGAGAAAGGTTCGCGGTGTTTCGGGCGGCGGGATATCAGGGGTGAGGACTGAGGAAACGGTGGCAGGTCGGACAGGTACAGCGGAGCGCGAGACGACTCTCGCGGCTCGGGACCGGCGCGACCGCCGGGCCGGCAGGAGCGATGAGCGGTGATCGGTTGCCAGTTATCGGTGAGCGGTGAGCGATTACCGATTACCGTTCACCGCTCACGGGTCATTTCTCACCGGCTCTACCCTGCACCTTGGCCCAGGTGTCGCGCAGGGAGACGATGCGGTTGAAGACCGGCCTTTCACGGGACGAGTCTTTCGCATCGACGCAGAAATAGCCCAGCCGTTCGAATTGGAAGCGGCTGCCCGGGCCGGCCTCGGCCATGGCGGGTTCGACCCGGCAGGCGGAGAGGATTTCCAGGGAGGCGGGATTGAGATAGTTGCGGAAATCCTTGCCCGCTTCGGCGGCGTCCGGATCTTCCCGATCGAAAAGGTGGTCGTAGAGCCGTACCTCGGCGGCAACGCTGTGGGAGGCGGACACCCAGTGCAGGGTCGCCTTGACCTTGCGGCCGTCCGGGGCCGAGCCGCCGCGGGTGGCCGGATCGTAGGTGCAGCGCAATTCGACGATCTCGCCGCCGGCCGGGTCCTTTATTACCTCGGTGCAGGTGATGAAATAGCCGTAGCGCAGCCGCACCTCCCGTCCCGGAGCCAGCCGGTAGAACTTCTTCGGCGGCTCCTCCATGAAATCGTCCCGCTCGATATAGAGTTCCCTGGTAAAGAAAATCCGGCGGCTGCCCGCGGCGGGGTCTTCCGGGTTGTTGATCGCCTCCAGCTCCTCGACCCGGTCGGCGGGGAAATTCTCGATCACCACCTTGAGAGGCCTGAGCACCGCCATCACCCGCGGGGCCCGCCGGTTCAGATCTTCGCGCAGGCAGTGTTCCAGCAGGGCCACGTCCACCATGCTGTCCCGCTTGGCCACGCCGATGCGCTCGCAGAAGTCGCGGATCGCCTCCGGGGTATAACCGCGCCGTCTGAGTCCGGAGATGGTGGGCATGCGGGGATCGTCCCAACCGCTGACGTGATGCTCTCCCACCAGCTTGAGGAGCTTGCGTTTGCTCATCACCGTGTAGCTCAGATTGAGGCGGGCGAATTCGATCTGCTGGGGATGGCAGGCCACCCCCAGTTCGTCCAGACACCAGTCGTAGAGAGGCCGGTGATCCTCGAATTCCAGGGTGCAGATGGAATGGGTGATGCACTCGAAAGAGTCGGAGAGGCAGTGGGCAAAGTCGTACATCGGGTAGATGCACCAGGCCGCGCCGGTGCGGTGATGGCTGGTGTGCTGGATGCGGTAGATCACCGGGTCCCGCATGTTGAGATTGCCGGAGGCCATGTCGATTCTGGCCCGCAGCACATGGGCGCCGTTGGCGAATTCACCGGCCCGCATGCCCCGGAACAGCTCCAGATTCTCCGCCACGGTCCGGTCGCGATAGGGGCTCTCGCGGCCCGGCTCGTTCAGGGTGCCGCGATACTCGCGGATCTCATCGGCGGTGAGACTGCAAACATAGGCATTGCCTTGCTCGATCAACTGCTCGGCATGGAGGTAGAGCTTCTCGAAATAATCCGAGGCATAGTAGAGATGTTCGCCCCAGTCGAAGCCCAGCCAGCGGACATCCTCCATGATGGCCTCGGCGTATTCCACCTCCTCCTTGCCGGGGTTGGTGTCGTCGAAGCGCAGATGGCACCTGCCGTTGTAGGCGGCGGCCAGACCGAAGTTCAGGCAGATGGACTTGGCGTGGCCGATGTGCAGGTAGCCGTTGGGTTCCGGCGGAAACCGGGTCACCACCCGGCCGTCGTTCTTGCCGGTTCTGAGATCCTCTTCGACGATCCTGGCGATGAAATTCGCGGCAGTCGATTTTTCGATATCCATATCATTGGCACCCGAAGGATTGACTATGCATAATTTTCAGTGGCATTTAAGAGGGAAATGACGAAATCGCAATCGAGCCGCTGTATAAGAGAAAAATTCGGGCTATGCGGGTCTGCGGGATTCGATCCCGATTTCGATCCCGATCCCGATCCCGATCCCGATTTCGATTTCGATGCAATCAAATTCAATTTCTACAATCAATCAATGTTTATTTCTTGATCGGTTCTCCCTCGATCAGCAGATCCTCGCCGAGAGGGTGGATGAAGTCGCCGACGCGCCAAAGCCGCTATGGCGACGGAGCGCGTAGCGCATCCACCGGACCATCCGCCACCTCCGACCATGCGGTGGGTCCGCCTGCGGCTTGATTCACCGACTGTTTTTCCATTCGATGTTCGACGTTGGACGTTCGATGTTCAACGTTCATTTTTTGTCAGCCCGAATGGTGCGCACGGCGCACCCTACCGCAATTCCTCATTCTTCACTCCTGACCGGCCTTCCTTCGATCAGCAGATCCTCGCCGAGACGGCGGACTCGCACTCCGGTGAGGCGCGGCAGATCCATGCCGGCAAGGCGGCCGGCGAGGCTGAGCAGAGGCACCCCGGCCTCGCCCAGAAACAGCGGGGCCACGAAGAGCGCGATGCGGTCCACCAAACCCCGGGCCAAAAAGGCGCCGTGCACCAGCGAGCCCCCTTCCACCAGCACGGACTGCAACTGACAGCGCCCCAATTCCCGCAAGACCAGACCTAAATCAACCCGGCCGTCCGCCCCGGTGGGCACCGATTTCACCGTCACACCGGCCTCCTCCAGTTGTTGCCGCCGGTCACTGTCGGCGGCGGCGGCGCAGAAAATCCAGGTGGGGGCCGCAGACTCGCCGGCGATCATTCTGGCCGTGCTCGGCAAGCGCAGGGCGGAATCGAGAATCACCCGCACCGGATCCCGGCCCTTGCGGCCCTCCAGCCGGGTGGTGAGGCAGGGGTCATCCACCAGGGCGGTTTCGATGCCGACCAGGATGGCATCCACCCGGTCCCGCAAGCGGTGCACGTAACGGCGGGATAATTCACCGGTGATGGCGGTGCAGACCCCTCGCCGGGCCGCGATCCGGCCGTCCAGGCTCATGCCGGCCTTCATGATCACCCAGGGCAGGCCGGTGGTGGCGTGTTTGATGAAGGGCCGATTGATCTCCCGGCACTCCTCCTCCAGAATACCGCACTCCACCGCCACCCCCAGGCGGCGCAGATGCTCGCAGCCGCCGCCCGCCACCGCGGGGTTGGGATCGGCCATGCCGACCACCACCCGGGAAATACCGCTGTTGATAATGGCTTCGGTGCAGGGGGGGGTGCGACCGTGATGGTTGCAGGGTTCCAGAGTCACATAAAGGGTGGCCCCTTCGGCCAGGGGACCGGCGGCGACCAGGGCGTGGGGTTCGGCGTGGGGGGTGCCGGCCCGGCGGTGATAACCCCGGCCCACCACCGTGCCCTGGTTGACCACCACCGCCCCGACCGCGGGATTGGGGGAAGTCCGGCCCAGCCCCTTGCGGGCCTCGCGCAGGGCCAGTCGCATGAAGTCACGATCAGTTGCCATGCCCCTGCCGCTCGCGGCTGCCGAGCAAGGTCTTGAGTTCAGCCATGAATTCGTTCAGATCCTTGAACTGCCGGTACACCGAGGCAAAGCGGACATAGGCCACGTCGTCCATGGAGGCCAGTCCTTCCATCACCCATTCGCCCACCTGCTGGGAGGAGACCTCCCGTTCGCCCAGATCCTGGAGCTTTCTCTCCAGTTCATCCACGAACTGGTCGATCTGATCCATGCTCACCGGCCGCTTCTCGCACGCCTTCTGCATGCCGCTCACCACCTTGCGCCGGTCCCAGGCCTCGCGGCTGCCGTCCTTCTTGATCAGGACCGGCATCATCACCTCCAGCCGTTCATAGGTGGTGAACCGCTGCCGGCAGGCATCGCAGGCCCGGCGCCGCCGGGTGATGGTGAATTCCTTGTTCATGCGCGAATCCACCACCTTGTTTTCCAGGTGTCCGCAATAAGGGCATCTCATGAATTTCACCTAGGCAATTGCACCACCTTGATTCCCGCCTCCTCCAGCATGCCCGCGGCCAGGGAATCCGCATAACCCTCCCGGTAATAAATGGCCGTTACCCGGGCATTTATCAACATCTTGCTGCAGATGGCGCAGGGCAGATTGGTGCAGTAGAGAATGGAATCCTTGATGCTGACGCCGTGCAGGGCCGCCTGGATGATGCCGTTCTGCTCGGCGTGCAGGCCGCGGCACAACTCGTGCCGTTCTCCGGAGGGGATGCCCTGCTGTTCGCGCAGGCAGCCGACGTCGAGACAATGGCTGATGCCGGCCGGGGCGCCGTTGTAGCCGGTGGTGATGATCCGTTTGTCGCGGACCAGGACCGCCCCCACATGGCGGCGCAGACAGGTGGCACGCTGCGCCACCAGTTCGGCGATGTTCATGAAGTACTCGTCCCAGGAAGGACGGATGATAACGGTTTCCATCTTCCCCTAACAGTCCGGATACAGCGGAAACCGCAAACACAGTTCCCGGACCTCGGCCTGGATGGCCGCCAGCTTCTCGGGGTCGTGGCGGCTGATGATGGCCCGGTCGATCCAGTCGGCGATCCGCTCCATCTCAGCTTCCCGCAAGCCCCGGGTGGTGACCGCCGGGGTACCGATGCGGATGCCCCCGGTCACGAAGCGGCTTTCGGTGTCGAAGGGCACGGCATTCTTGTTAACCGTGAGGCCGGCCGCCCCCAGGACCGCCTCCGCCTCCTTGCCGGTGATCTCCTTGTTGTGCAGATCCACCAGCAGCAGATGGTTGTCCGTGCCGCCCGACACCAGCCGGAAGCCATGTTCCATGAGCCGTTCGGCCAGGCGGCGGGCGTTTTTCACCACCTGCTCCTGGTCGCGCCGGAATGGCTCGCCCATGGCCTCCTTGAAACTGACCGCCTTGGCGGCGATGACGTGCATGAGCGGCCCGCCCTGGATGCCGGGAAATATCTTGCTGTCGAGCATCTTGCCGTACTCGGCGCGGGCCAGAATCAGCCCGCCCCGCGGCCCCCGCAGGGTCTTGTGGGTGGTGGAGGTGACGAAATCGGCATGGGGCACCGGCGAGGGATGGACCCCGGCGGCCACCAGGCCGGCGATGTGGGCCATGTCCACCATGAACAGGGCATCGATGCTGTCGGCAATGGCTCGAAAGGCCTCGAAATCGATGAAACGGGGGTAGGCGCTGGCCCCGGCCACGATCATCCGGGGCCGGTGTTCGTGGGCGATGCGCTCCACTTCGGCCATGTCGATGCGCTCGGTGGTCCGGTCGAGACCATAGGAGACGAAGTGGAACAACTGGCCGGAAAAATTGACCGGGCTGCCGTGGGTCAGGTGGCCGCCATGGGCCAGATCCATGCCCAGGACGATGTCGCCGGGTTTGAGGGTGGCGAAATAGACCGCCATGTTGGCCTGGCTGCCCGAATGGGGCTGCACGTTGGCATACTCGGCCCCGAAGATCTCCCGGACCCGGGCGATGGCCAGTTCCTCGACCTCGTCGGCATAATCGCAGCCGCCGTAGTAACGCTTGTGCGGATAGCCCTCGGCATACTTGTTGGTGAAGATCGATCCCTGGGCCTCGAGCACCGCCCGGCTGGCGATGTTTTCGGAAGCGATCAATTCGAGATGCAGGTTCTGCCGTTCGAATTCACGTTCGATGGAACGGAAAACCGCCGGATCGACTTGACTGAGAGGTGATGACATAAGCTGCCCGCGGATTCGGTTTGATATGATGGAAAATTGGAATAATGGAATGATGGAATATTGGAAGGTTGGGGAAAAAACTTCTCTACGCCCGATCCATCATTCCATCATTCCACTTTTCCTTTTTTCGTGTGTTTCGTGGTGCAAATCGCTGTTGGCCTCTAGCTGAACCTGTCGATGCGGCCCTGATGGCGGCCGCCGGCGAATTCCGTGGTCAGCCAGACGCGCACCATCTCCAGGGCCAGGCCGGGGCCGACGATTCGGGCCCCCAGGCAGAGGACATTGGCATCGTTATGCTCCCGGCTCAGCCGGGCGGTGAACAGTTCGTGGCACAGGGCGGCCCGGATCTCCCGGTAACGGTTCGCGGCCATGGACATGCCGATGCCGCTGCCGCAGATCAGGATGCCGCGCTTACAGTTACCGGAACGTACCGCCTGGCAGACCGCCTCGGCGAAATCGGGATAATCCACCGAGGCCGGACCGTAACAGCCGCAATCCTCGATCTCGTGCCCCAGTTCGAGCACCAGGGCGCGGATATCCTCCTTCAATCCGTAGCCGCCGTGATCGCACCCGATGGCTATCTTCACGCCTCTCCCCGGTACCGCTTCATGACCAGCACCGCATTGGTGCCGCCGAAGCCGAAGGAATTGGACATGGCCACCTCGATCCCGGCCTGCCTGGCCGTGTGGGGCACATAATCGAGATCGCATTCCGGGCCCGGCACTTCCAGATTGATGGTGGGCGGCATGATCTGATGATGGAGGGCCAGGGCGGTGATCACCGCTTCGATGCCGCCGGCGCCGCCCAGCAGATGTCCGGTCATGGACTTGGTGGAACTGACGGCCAGGCGATGGGCATGCGCTCCGAAGACCCTTTTGATGGCCCGGGTCTCCACCAGGTCGTTGAGCGGCGTGGAGGTGCCGTGGGCATTGATGTAATCCACGGCCGCCGGTTCGAGGCCAGCATCGGCCAGGGCCATCTCCATGCAGCGGCCGGCGCCGTCGCCGTCCTCGGGCGGGGCGGCCATGTGGAAGGCATCGCCGGTAAGACCGTAGCCCACCACCTCGGCATAAATTTTGGCATCCCGGGCCCGGGCGTGTTCCAGCTCCTCCAGAATTACCATGCCGCCCCCTTCGCCGATGACGAAACCGTCGCGGTCCCGGTCAAAGGGCCGCGAGGCCGCGGCCGGATCGTCATTGCGCTGGGACAGGGCCTTCATGGCATGGAAGCCGGCCACGGCCAGGGTACAGACCGTCGATTCGCTGCCGCCGGTGATGGCGGCGTCGCAATCGCCCCGGCTGATCAGGCGGAATGCCTCGCCCACCGCATGGGTGCCGGCGGCGCAGGCCGTGGTCACCGACAGGTTGGGACCCTGGGCGCCGTGGACGATGGAGATCTGGCCGGCGCTCAGGTTGGAGATGACCATGGGGATAAAAAACGGGGTAATCTTTTTGGGGCCCCGTTCCAGCAAGACCTGATGGTATTTCTCGATGGTGGTCAAACCGCCGATGCCGTTGCCGGTGACCACGCCGATCCGGCGGCTATTGGTTCCGTCTATGGTCAGACCGCTGTCGGCCATGGCCATGCCGGCCGCGGCCATGGCATATTGGACAAAGAGGTCCAGGTGCCGGGCCAGCTTGGCCTCCATGAAATCCTCGGCCACGAAGTCCTTGACTTCGGCGGCAATCCGCACCCCGTAGGAAGCGGTATCGAAACGGGTGATGGGGCCGACCCCGCTCCGGCCGGCGCACAGGGCTTCCCAACTCGCCTGGACGCCGATCCCCACCGGGGTCACCAACCCCACTCCCGTCACCACGACTCTTCGCGTCACGTCACACTCCCCGAGTTCCATGGTCTAATTCGGCCCGGATCGCGGCCACCTGCCGATGTCGCGGCAAGGCCGGCGCTCCCGGACCCTCCTTAATGAAGATCACAGCGCTTTGACATGGTCGATGGCATGCTGCACCGTGGTGATCTTCTCCGCCACTTCGTCGGGAATCTCGATATCAAAGGCCTCTTCCATGGCCATGATCAATTCCACCAGATCCAGGGAATCCGCCCCCAGATCATCGACAAAGGAGGCACCCGGCACCACCTTGTCACGCTCCACGCTCAATTGTTCCACAATGATATCGATAACTTTTGCTTCCGCCGCCATGACTGTCTCTCCTTGCTTGCCTTGCTGCTGAATTGCAGGAATGATCACCGGCGGCCCGGACGCAACGCCCGGCAGCCGGCTCTGTTTTTTACCTATCCCATAAACATGCCGCCGTTGACATGGAGCACCTGTCCGGTCACATAGCGGGCCTCTTCACTGGCCAGAAAGGCCACGGCCCCGGAAATGTCCCGGGGTTCGCCAAGCACGGCCAGGGGTATCTCGGCCAGAATCTTTTCGCGCACCGCGTCCGGCAGTCCGGCGGTCATTTCGGTTTCGATGTAGCCCGGGGCCACGCCGTTGACCGTAATGCCCCGCGAAGCGAGTTCGCGGGCCGCGGAGCGGACCATGCCCATCAGGCCGGCCTTGGCGGCCGCGTAATTGACCTGCCCGGCGTTGCCGGTGAAACCGATCACCGAGGTGATCACTATAATCCGGCCCCACCGTTTTTTCATCATCGGCCGGCAGACCGCCTTGATGCAGTTGAAGGAGCCCTTGAGATTCACGTCGATGACCCGGTCCCAGTCATCCTCCTTCATGGTGGCCAGCAGACCGTCGCGGGTCAAGCCGGCGTTGCTCACCAGGATGTCGAGACGACCGCACTCGGCCACGATCTTCTTGAACCCTTCCTGCACCGCGTTGGCGTCGGCCACGTCAAAGCAGGCCGGGTCGGCCGCGCCGCCAGCCTCGCGGATCAGGGCCATCGTCTCCTCGGCGGCCTCGGGCCGGCTCACGTAGTTGACAAAGACCCGGGCCCCCATCTCGGCCAGCCGCAGGCAGACGGCCCGGCCGATGCCCCGGCTGCCGCCGGTCACCAGCGCCACTTTGCCGGTAAGACTCATCTCTTCCTCCTCTGTTCGAGCTTCTCGGTCAGGGCCGGCAGAATCTCGAAGAGATCGCCCACCACCCCGCAGGTCGCCACCTCGAAGATGGGGGCATCCTTATCCCGATTGATCGCCACGATCATCTCCGAGGATTGCATGCCCACCACATGCTGGATGGCCCCGGAAATACCGCAGGCCACATAGACCTTGGGGCACACGGTCCGGCCGGTCTGTCCCACCTGGTGGGGATAGGCTATCCATTCCGCGTCCACCGCGGCCCGGGACGCGGCCACGCCGCCGCCCACCGCGTCGGCCAACCTTCTGATCAGATCGAAACCCTTGGCATCGCACATTCCCCGGCCGCCGGAGACCAGGATGTCCGCCTCGGCGATGTTCGCCTGTTCCTGTTCCTCCACCACACTGTCAAGAACCCGCACCCGGGTGCGCCAGGCCCCGGCCGAGGGCGCATAAGCGACGATTTCGCCGGATCGGGCCGGGTCGGGGCAATTGGCCGGCATGACCCGGGGCCGGACCGTGGCCATCTGGGGCCGGGTATTGGGACAGACGATGGTGGCCATGACATTGCCGCCAAAGGCCGGCCGGGTCTGCAACAGCATGCGATCCTCGGTGCGGATCTCCAGGGCGGTGCAGTCGGCGGTGAGCCCGGTGGCCAGGGCCGAGGCCACCCGGGGAATAAAGGAGCGGCCGATGGCCGTGGCCCCGGCCAGCACGATCTCGGGTTTATGGAGCTGGATCAATTCCTCCAGGATAGCGGCATAGATCTCGTCGTTGAACACGGCCAGGGCCGGATCGTCGGTCACATAGACCTTGTCCGCGCCGTGGGCCACCAGATCCCGGGCCGCCTCGTCCACCCCCTGGCCCAGCAGGACCGCGGCCAGTTCGACCCCCAGTACGTCGGCCAGCACCCGGCCGGCCCCCAGCAGTTCCAGGGCCACCGGCGCCAGCCGTCCATGGCGGTGTTCCGCGAAAATCCAGACGCCGCGCCAGGCGTCGAAATCAGTCGTGGTCGCGGCTTCGCCCCGCTCGATATGCAGGGCCCCGGCCTCGCAGGCATCGACACAGGCGCCGCACAGGGTACAGCCGTCGCCGACCCGGGCCGTGCCCTCGGTCACCTCGATGGCGCCAAAGGCGCATTCCGCCTCGCAGAGCCCGCAACCCATGCATTTTTCGGCATCTACATGCAACATGTTATCACTCTCTTTACAGATACGGCGTCAGCCTTTCCACCAATTGTTCCACCACCTCGTCCACCGTGCCCTGGAGCATGGTCCGTTCGCCCCGGCCCAGTCGCGGGGCAAAGACCCGCACCACCCGAGTGGTGGAACCGGCCAGGCCGAGGCGGGCCGGATCGGCGCCGAGGGCTTCCGCGTCGAGTCGGGGGATGGTCATCTTTTTGGCCTTCATCTTGCCCTTCAGGGAGGGGACCCGCGGTTCGTTGATCTCCTTGACCACGGTGAGCAGGGCGGGGAGTTCCACTTCCAGTTGGTCATGGCCGTCGTCGGTCAGCCGCTCCAGACGCATCAGCTTCGCCTCGCGGGAGACGATCTTGCGCACGCAGGTGACAAAGGGGATGTCCAGGCGCCAGGCCAGGCCGGGACCCACCTGGGCGGTATCGCCGTCGATGGCTTGTTTGCCGCAGAGAATCAGGTCAAAGGGGCCGATCTGTTTCACGGCCAGGGCCAAGGTGTAGGTGGTGGCCCAGGTATCGGCGCCGGCAAAGGCCCGGTCCGAAACCAGGATGGCCTGATCCGCCCCGCAGGCCACCGCCTCGCGCAGCACCTCCTCGGCCTGGGGCGGCCCCATGGAGAGCACGGTCACCGAACCGCCGTACTTCTCCTTCAGCCGCACCGCCTCTTCCAGGGCGTGGCGGTCGAAGGGGTTCATGATCGACTGCACCCCTTCGCGCGACAGGGTATTGGTCTCCGGATCCAGACGCACGTCCTTGGCGTCCGGTACCTGCTTGATGCAAACGATGATGTCCATGGTTACCGCGTCTTCTTTCCGTTGCCGTCAGGCCCGAGCGGGAGCCGCTCTCAGCCCCTGGTGTATTCCTTGTTCAGTTCCTGGCCGATGACATTGCGCTGGATCTGGTTGGTGCCCTCGTAGATCTGCAGGATCTTGGCGTCCCGCATCATCTTTTCCACCGGGTATTCCTTCATGTAACCGTAGCCGCCCAGAATCTGCACCGCGTCGGTGGTGACCTTCATGGCCATGTCCGTGGCGAACACCTTGCACATGGAAGAGACCTTGGACATATTCCGGTGATTGCCGTCGATATGTTTGGCCGCGCTGTAGACCAGACTCCTGGCGGCCTCCACCTGGATGGCCATGTCGGCCAGCATGTGCTGCACCGCCTGGAAGGAGATGATGGGTTTGCCGAATTGTACCCGTTGCTTGGCATAAACCACCGCCTCGTCCAGGGCCGCCTGCCCCAGGCCAACCCCCAGGGCCGCGATGCCGGGCCGGGAGAGATCCAGGGTCTTCATCACCGTGACAAAACCGGACCCA
>Ga0214472_10005877_pt1 | contig 12897 bp, 9 predicted proteins | sample RVTome_6_FD_207662 | JGI IMG/M metagenome (GOLD analysis project Ga0214472, IMG submission 207662) | Soil microbial communities from uranium-contaminated site in the Upper Colorado River Basin, Wyoming, United States - RVT140D175 | ecosystem: Environmental > Terrestrial > Soil > Contaminated >... | reverse complement strand
GTGTGGAATTCCTGTCTTCTTTTATTGGCAGACAAGTCTTCCAGTCTGAAGTTGGTCAATTTAATTGCAAAAGTATCTTCCGAAGCATTTACAAATTGATAGGTGGCTTCACCCTCAAATTTCTTCCTGGAGATAATAGTAATTGTACCATCATACAGGCGATGGTATTCATTCAAAGTATCAATAACTAAAGTGGTATTCTTAAGAGTACCAATCTGTGCATTCTCAAGTATAAGTACTTCTCCGCCTTCAGGAGTTATTTTAGCATCAGCGACTGTTATGAAAGGGATTCCGCTTACTTTTAATTCCAGCTTCTTAATATCATAAACTGCTTCCGTCGCGTAAAATGCAAGTGAGTCCAAATCTTTCCGGGTAGTGTAGAAGTAAGAATCCTCTAGCTGGAATTGAGCAGGTTTTGCCATTTTTACAATGGAACTATCCAAATCCCAAACTGCGCTTGGGATGGAGGTTTTAAATTGAGCAAAAGGAAATTCCAAAACATCATCACCGGCAACCTCCGGGGTTATTTCTGCAAAGTTTTGTGTGAGGTCAAAATTCAGTTTCACACCATCCGCTTTGAGGACGGGTTTTTCCGGATTGGAGGACTTAACTTCAAAATCTGCCTGCCGGGCTGAAAAATTATTCTGGTTAAAGGCATACCGGGATGAAACTGACTGTGATCCCCTTGTAAGGAGAGTGCCGGAACCCTTAATACCGCCTTTGGTTATGTTGGCAGTTCCATCCAGCGTCGCGGTATTATCATAAATTTGAATTGGTGCCCTCAAATTAGAAATATACATACTATCTTTTCTGGGCAGCCACCGGAGTTTATAGTTCTCCACGTAAAGTCTGGGAAATGAAGTACCTAAGTGAGTTTCTTTCCGTACTTCCGCCACCGAGCCTTCCGTTGTTACAGAATCCACATAAAAGATAAAGTCATTTGAAATAAGGTCGGTTGTGAGATATTTTATTTCTCCATTGCCACGGATTCCTGCTTTATCTAATTTCATCTTATTAAAAAATCTTGCCGTGGTATTGTATAGCGGGTAGCCTGAAGGAGGCAATGAATGTTCAAAACCTAATGAGAAGTCGGGCTGTATTTTAAGAGATTCTTTGAAATCGGGAAACATGCCGCTGCTGCCAAAAGTTCCGGTAAAACCAATTGATGATGGATCGCTATTACTCAGGCTATCAAGCTTAAAAGGCGGCACAAGGAAATATACAGACCGGTTATAAACGCCGCCAAGATATTCGGGCCTGTTAAAATAGACTATCGAGCTGGAGCCGGTGCCATCAAATTTCGGATAATCGGAAAATATTTTTCTACCGGATTTATTATTTGCACGATTGATAAATAATGTTCCGGATGTCGCCGCCATAGTGCTGCCATCCTCCGAGGCAATAGAGTCTTCAGGAGTTATACCCGAGATGGCGTTGTCTACTTTTCTCCTCCTGCTGCCTCTTGAGTCCTCTTCCAGAACATAGAATTCAATGGAATCAATTTGATTCAACTCCAGAGTGAATGCGTCGTAATTAAATGTGAAATCACGACCGATGTACTCAAAATTGCCGGCAAATACTTTCCCGTCAAACTTAAAAGTGCGGTTTTCAAGCAATGTAATTGTACTACTATCGGGCTGAATATAAACATCCAGTATTTCACTAATATAAAATTTCTCAATCCCTCGCACAACAATTTGTTCATTGGCCATATCAAAGGTTGCATTCGAATTGGTATTAGTGAGGGATAGCATCCTGATATTGTCAAAATCTTTTTTGCTTTTCTGGGCATCCGTCGTGTGCAGGGCTTTTTCTTTTATTGTTACTTCCTGCGTATTTATATTGTAATCTATAAATCCTGCCCACATTAAATAGAAAAGAGAAGACTTTATGGTATTTCTCTCCAGACCGGTGAATTTCTCCAGAGATTCTAAATAGATGGGGGAGCCTTTTTTATTATAATAACCCATTACCATGCTTAGTGGATTGAACTTGTACAAGGCAATTGATCCCGTAACCTGATCGGGGTTATAATACTCCTTCGATTCGAAGACAGCCGGGATTTCATCCCTGGCATTCAAAATGGAAATTTCAAGACTGTCAGAGTTCACTTCCCACCTCACAATGTCAGCAATAAAATCCGTGTTAAAAAAACTTGCCGAGTATGGCGTTCTTTTGAAACCACCCTTATCTTTTTGAAGTATCAGATCATCGGTTTTAGTATTATAAGAAACACGCACAGTTGGGTGGGTGATTGAATCGCGTTCATGATAAATTACGATGGCTGCCCTTTCCGCCGTAATCAGACTGTCACCGAGTTCAAAAAGTCTGGACCGGGCCTTAAATTTCTTCACGCCATTTTTGGTGACTTCAATTTTAGACAACCCTTCAAAAATTGAACTACTTACTATTCTTTTGCCATTAAGTGAAAAACCGCCGGTATAGGATAAATCTTCATTGCCAATTCCAACCACTGGAATATTATTTCTGTATGAAATAAACCGGGGATAGGAAGTTTTGTTTGTGACAAGACCATTGAATGAGAATATCCCCTCAATTGGTTCAGCAACCTTGCCGGAATAAGTAAGTGTAACATTCTCGGCTTCAATAACCGGCCGTTTTGTGTCAAAGTTATATTTTGAAAGTGTTACAAATACTGTATCACCAAGACCGGTTCTTGACCAATCAAATTTACCGCCTTCTCCAATAAACATTCCGTCCTTTATCGTAAAACTACCCGCTGTTTTGGAGAGAGTCAATGCTGAATCTATCTGCGTAGTAAATACCAAATCCAATTTCGAAAAAACAATTGTAGGTCCACTTACCGGAGGCTGAACGGCATCCTGGATTAAAACGTCTTCAAGAGTTTGAACCGGCTCCTCCTCACCGGATTTTTCATCACCCCATTCATTACCCCACTCCGATCCCCATTCTTCTTCTGCAGGCTCAGAGTCCCAGCTTTCGAAGGCTCCTGTGGCTGTGTTTACTTCTTTCTTCTGAATTTCCGCCTCTTCTTCAATTTCCAAATCCAGGATTGTGACGCTGCCAACATATTCAAAAGTATATTCATCATTAGTTACAATCAGATTAGAAAAGTTGGAGTAATAAAGAGCACGGAATTCAAAAAAATTACGCATACTGTTAAAGTAAGTCATCAAGTCCCGGCTTTCGAAGGACTTTATCACTTCCTCCGTCATATTCATGTAGCTCAGCAATTTGGTTTGATTTAATCCTTCCTGATCGATGGCCATTACCAGTGTTTCAAGATATTCCGATAGTCGTCCGTTCAGCTTGTAACCCTTTTCGCTCATTATTTTGAAATGGGCGATGAGCTTTGTCTGGAGGTCCAGGCCTAAATCCGCCTTCCAGATTCTGCCAACATCTGAAGCGAGTGCTACCAGGACATCCTGGTTGGAATTCTCCAATCGGTTTTGAAGTTCGGCCAGAAATGTAGCCGGTTCATCCGGAAATGAGGATGACCTTTGTGCCAGAGTTGTGTTAACGGAAAAAATACCACCAACCCAAAACAGCAACCCGATGATAACCTTTGAACTTATTATCTTCTTAATTGGCAAATTTTCCGGCTTTGATTTATTAAAATAAACGAAAATAACGCAGATCTTGGGGTTCAGCAAGGCAAAAAGTTTTCCATTATGCACAATTTAGGACATTCATTTTATACAAGTCCTACCTTTTTGTTTTGGTATAGTTACTTTATTTTTGCGGCTACTATGGCAAAGGGAAGAAAAAAGAAGGAAAAGACGCGATTCACAGAAAAGGAGTTGAAGGAGTTTGAGACCATTATCAATGATAAGCTTGACAAGGCCAGAGGTGAATTCAAAGTTTTAAAGGAAACCCTCAACAGAACCAATGATTCAGGGACAGACAATACCGCCGGCACACTAAAGATACTTGAAGACGGGGCAGATACACTTGAGAAGGAAAGTCTGAGCCAACTGGCAGCCAGGCAGCAAAAATTCATCGCCCAACTCGAAAATGCCCTGGTTAGAATAATGAATGGCACTTATGGCGTTTGCGTGGATACCGGCAAATTGATAAGTAAAGAAAGGTTACGTGCAGTGCCACACACCATGCATTCGATTGAGGCTAAACTTAATCGCGACCGATAGTTGAACTTTCTTAATAACCATATTGAGGCGTTAGTCTTTTGTTCTCCTTCACCCATAAAAGTTAAGGAATTAATGGAATGTCTTTCAGAAATGTTTGGAGCCGATATTCCGGAGGAAGATATAACAAAAGCTCTTGAAGATGTGAAGAATAAATATGAGGATGAAGCATTCTCCCTGCAATTGGTACACACCGGCGGAGGGTATCAGTTCCTAACCAAGCCTGCCTACCAATCCAGTATTTCGATTTTATTGAAACACCAGTCCAGGAAGAGGCTCTCTACCTCGGCACTTGAAACCTTATCAATTATCGCTTACAAGCAACCTGTATCCAAACCTCAGATTGAACAAATTCGCGGAGTCAATTGCGACTACAGTATTCAAAAACTTCTTGACAAAGGACTGATTGAAATTAAAGGTAAGGCGGACTCGGTAGGTAAGCCCATCATCTATGGAACTTCAGAATTCTTTATGGATTATTTTGGGATCAATGATCTCCAGGAATTGCCCACACCAAAAGATTTTCAGGCAGAGCAAAATACTATCGGAGAAGAAAAGTAAATTCTCCGCATTAATCATTTATCTTTTTAGCATTGAAGAGGAAAAAATCCGGCAACCCGTCAAAATCACCCCCATCTGAATTAATCCGGCTGAACAGGTTTATTGCTAACAGTGGAGTTTGCTCACGCAGAGAAGCCGATCAATTGATAGAACGGGGATTAATTAAAGTAAATAAGGAAGTAATTACTCAGCTTGGCTATAAAGTGAGACGCGGAGATGCGGTTTTTTATAAAGGTAAAAAATTATCTCCTGAAAAATACGTATATGTACTCCTGAACAAGCCCAAGGATTACATCACTACAGCCAAAGATCCTGAAGGAAGGAAAACTGTAATGGAGCTTGTTTCCAATGCCTGCAGTGAGCGGATACTACCTGTGGGAAGATTGGATAGAAATACTACCGGACTTTTGTTGTTCACCAATCATGGCGAACTTGCCAGGAAGTTGTCACATCCTTCAAATAATGTCCGGAAAATTTACCGGGTTACTGTTGATAAACCTATTTCAAAATCAGATTTAGATGCTATTGCCGTAGGAGTGAAACTTGAAGACGGACTTGTTGAGATAGATGACCTGGCTATTTTGAATACGCAAAAAACTGAACTTGGCCTTGAGCTGCATAGTGGAAGGAATAGAATTGTCCGAAGATTATTTGAATCATTGGGTTATGATGTTGTAAAACTGGATCGTGCTGTATATGCCGGCCTTACCAAAAAAAATCTTTCCCGCGGAAGATGGCGATTTTTGACAGAAAGAGAAGTTGGGATGCTGAACAAAGGATTATGATTGATCTCAGGCATTTCAAATTATGCCATTTTGAAAATTAAAATTCCCCGTTTCTAGTTTTGAAAATTCAGAGGGTGGTTCCCGCTGGTCAACAGTCACCCCATGCAGAAGCTTTGTGGTGATGAGTGGGATCGAACCACCGACACACGGATTTTCAGTCCGTTGCTCTACCAACTGAGCTACATCACCGGTAAAAAAATTCCGACAAAAGTATGATAATTTATTAACTGTCTCCAAGTATTTTAAGAAAATATCGGTAAAATTTGAACAGAATCGAATACTTTTATAAACATGCTTCTCGTGCAACAGATTACTTTCATCATCGTACTTGCCGTGGCAATTTTTTTCCTGCGACAAAGGGTTTTGATGATTCGAAGAAACATCCTGATGGGTAAAAACCTTGATCGTTCCGACCGATCATCAGCAAGATGGCACACCATGCTTCTGGTTGCCTTTGGACAGAAAAAAATGTTCAAGAATTTTATTCCAGCCTTCCTTCATTTATTGATTTACCTCGGGTTCATCCTCATTAACATTGAAGTACTGGAAATTGTTCTTGATGGAATCCTGGGAACACATCGCTTGTTTGCCCCTTTCCTGGGAGACTTCTATAATTTTCTGATCAATTTCTTTGAATTCCTTGCCCTGGGAGTGCTGGTTGCCTGCATAATCTTCCTGATTAGAAGGAATGTGCTTAAACTGAAACGATTCCACTCTGCGGAAATGACTGCCTGGCCCAGGCTGGATGCAAACCTTATTCTGATTATTGAATGTTTTTTGATGGTCGCAATCCTTTCCATGAATGCAGCTGATCAGCTTTTACAACAAGTTCATGCCGATGGTTATACTCAAACCGGATCGTTTATTTTTTCAGCCGCATTATTCCCACTCTTTGAAAGCTTGTCACAGACAGGTTTGCTGGTTCTTGAACGTTTTGCCTGGTGGTTTCATATAATTGGTATTCTTGGCTTTGCCATTTACGTTACCTACAGCAAACATTTACATATCTTTATGGCATTCCCAAATACCTACTACTCTAATCTGGAATCCAGGGGAAAAATGGATATTATGCCCACTGTTACCAATGAGGTGAAACTGATGTTGGGCTTACAGTCAGAAAGTAGCATTCCACAACCTTCGGAAGCAGAAAGGTTCGGTGCGAAGGATGTAACGGATCTTTATTGGAAGAATTTGATGGATGCATACGCGTGTACAGAGTGCGGCCGATGTACTGCAGAGTGTCCCGCAAACCTTACCGGTAAGAAACTTTCACCCAGAAAAATTATGATGGACACACGGGACAGAACAGAAGAATTGGGTAATCATAAAAGTAAAAATACTACTGACTCAAAATCTTTGCTTGGCGATTATATTACAAAGGAAGAAATTAACGCATGCACCAGTTGCAATGCGTGTGTGGAAGCATGCCCCGTCAATATTGATCCCTTGTCCATTATTCTGCAGTTGCGCAGGTATGTGACAATGGAAGAATCCGCGGCGCCTGCCCCCTGGAATTCAATGTTCCAAAATATTGAAACCAACTTTGCACCCTGGAAATTCTCCCCCCAGGACAGATTTAACTGGGCTGAACCTTTGAAGGAAAAAAAACAATGAGCGATTCTGCAATATCATACTCCGTCCCTACTGTAGCTGAAATGGCCGCCAAAAGAGAGGTTCCGGAAATTTTATTCTGGGTAGGCTGTTCAGGATCGTTTGATGACCGTTCCAAAAAAATTACGATTGCGCTTGTAAAAATACTAAATCATGCAGGGATTAAATTCGCGGTGTTAGGCGCTGAAGAAAGTTGCACAGGGGATCCAGCACGGAGAGCAGGCAATGAATTTCTATTTCAAATGCAGGCAATGAACAATATCCGGATTCTAAATGGATACAATATTAAGAAAATTGTAACCGCATGCCCGCACTGTTTCAATACCCTGAAAAATGAATATCCTGAATTGGGAGGAAACTACGAAGTTGTTCATCATTCTCAATTCATTCAACAATTAATTGATGAAGGTAAACTAAAGATGAAGGAGGACGGAGAATTCAAGGGTAGCAAAATTACCTACCATGATTCCTGCTTTTTAGGACGCGCGAATAATGTATACGAAGCTCCACGAAAAGTATTGGAAGCATTGGATGCTGATTTAATTGAAATGAAACGTTGCAAAACAAAGGGATTGTGTTGCGGTGCCGGTGGTGCGCAAATGTTTAAAGATGCAGAACCCGGAAAGAAAGAAGTAAACACCGAGCGCACGGAAGAAGCTTTGGAAACTGGTGCCAAAGTAATTGCGTCGGCATGCCCGTTTTGTATGACCATGCTCTCCGATGGTGTCAAAACCCGGGAAAAAGAAAATGAAATAAAAATTCTGGATTTAGCGGAACTTATTTCCGGCAATCTGAATTTATAAAAGAAAGGAGACTACTATGTTTGTTGATTTTGAAAATTTGCCTGGTGACGCGAAGATTTGGATTTATGCCGGTAATAAACGTTTCACCGGAAATCAAAGAGAATGGATGTCCGAAGCTCTGCAGGAATTTCTTGAAAAATGGACCTCACATGGCAATGATTTAAAAAGCGGGTTCAAGGTGCTTTATGATCAAATTCTGGTAATTGGTCTTGATGAAAATGCTGCGGATGCAAGTGGTTGTTCCATCGATGCTTCAGTTCATTTCATTAAGGAAATTGGAGAGCACCTGGAAGTCAATTTTTTTAATCGAAACCTGGTTCCGTTTCTCCATATAAATAACTTAACCCTGGTGAACCTCAATAGCCTGAAAACTAAAATTGCCAACGGAGAAATTACCGGAGAAAGTACAATTTTCAACACCCTGTTAGCAAAAAAGAGCGATTTGAATCAAAGCGTAATCCCATTGAAAGACAGCTGGCTAAATCGTTACCTGAAAAACGAGGAAATCTCAACCTAGGTTGGCGGAATTTTTGCTCTGGTGGCAGCGAACATTCATCGCCAGATATGTGTAGATTTGTATCAATGAAGAATTTGGTGAAAATCATTCTTATTGCCGCTTTTATCACGGGCGCAAGCTTATCTTTTGGACAGAGCAAGGCGTTAAAGAAAGGGGTGAAGAAAATCACTAAGGGAGAATACGACCTGGCTATTTCTCAATTCCAAAAATATACAGACAGCCGCGAACTTGGTGGTGAGGCTAATTTTTATTTAGGCGAATGCTACCGGCTTTCAAACCGGGTTCATCAGGCTGAAGATTATTACAAGAAGGCTATCGAGCGTGGCTACCGCGCGGAAGAGGTTTATTTTTATTATGCCTTCGCGCTCAAAATGAATCGCAAGTATAAAGATGCCCAGATTCAGCTGGAAAGATTTTTGAATGTTGCTGAGAATAAAGAACTCATCAAGCATGCAAATGTGGAACTGGATAACCTGGCAAAGATTGATGAAATTTTGAATAAGAAAACTTACTATACGGTCGCTTCCCTTGAAGATCTGAATACTGAGAACGCAGAGTATAGTCCCGTATATCAGGATGGATTTCTATACTTCACCAGCAATCGAGGTGTTGATAAGATATACAAAGCTACCGGCACCGGTTTTACAGATCTTTTTCGTGTATCAACACAGGGAGCCAATGTAGAGATTCGTTCGCTTGAAAATCTGGGCGAAGAAATTAATCTCTTCAATGTAAATGAAGGTTCTGTAACATTTACTCCTGATGGCCGTACGATGGTTTTCGCAAGAGGAAATTCCGGGAAGCGTAAAGGTTCTGAAAATGTGGATCTATTTATTACACGATTCAGAAATCGTGAATGGTCCGATGCAAGGCCGATAAATATTAATGACAACGGTGCCTGGGATTCTACACCGGCGTTTAGTGCAAATGGCAGAATTCTCTACTTTGCTTCCGACAGAAAAGGAGGCTATGGCGGAGTTGACCTGTACGCTGCAACTATTGATCGTACCGGTAGATTTACCCGGGTTAGAAATCTTGGCCCGGAGGTAAATACGCCTGGCAATGAAATGTTCCCCTACGTGGCTGATGATGGTAATTTATACTTCGCTTCAGATGGTCATCCCGGAATCGGGGGCCTTGACCTATTCGTAGCCAGGCGAGTGAATGGGCAAACCACCATCGAGAATCTGGGTGTTCCTATGAATTCCAGCGCTGATGACTTTGGTCTTTACCTCTTCAAAATTGATCGCGGATTCTTCAGCAGCAGCAGAGACGGTGGAAAGGGTGATGACGATATTTACACATTCCTGAATGATGATCCTAATCTTAAAATTGTGAATTACTTCCTTACCGGAGTTACTAAAAGTCGTGACCAGGAAGGAAATGAAAAAATACTCCCCAATGTAGCTGTAAAACTACTCCGGGATGAAAGACTTGACACTCAGGAAATGGATGAAATGGTTACAGGTAATGATGGTAAGTTCAATTTTAGAATTTATCCGCATGAGAATTATATCCTGGTTGGCGAAAAACCTCCAACAGATGTGCGCTACTTCACTACAAGACTCAGCTACACAACAATAGGCAAGGGAGTACCACAGGAAGAATTGAAAGAACTGGTAACCAATATTACTTTGGATACAACGCTAGTGCTTGACCAAATCGTAATTGACAAGGCTATTGTTCTGGAAAACATTTACTATAATTTTGGAAGCGCTGATATCCGGCCTGATGCCGCCCAGGAACTTGATAAGCTTGTAAATATCCTTCTTGACAATCCTGAGATTGCCATTGAGCTCAGTTCACATACCGATAGTGTTGACACAGAGCAATACAACCTGCGACTAAGTTCTAATCGCGCCAAGGCTGCCGTAGATTATATTATAAGGCAGGGTATTAGTAAGGATAGGATTATTGCCAAGGGGTATGGGGAATCCAGACCTATTGCGGCTAATACAAACCCTGATGGCAGCGATAATGAAGAAGGTCGCCAAAAAAACCGGAGGACGGAGTTCAAAGTAATCCGCATTGATCAAATTCAAAGCCGCCAGGAAGAGCTCTTCGATGAAGATCGCTTTTTTCAGGAAGAAGGAAGCGGAGCGAAAAAGCAGGGGCAGGGCAACTGAAGTTTCCTAAGTTTGAGTCGATAGTAGCCTTCTGTTATTTTACAAGCAGTATCGCTCTTTTGTAAAACCCTTAATTGAAGCCTTGCCGATTGCTTAATTTATAAAATTAAGGAAACAAAATGACTCAAGACATCCATTGGGAACAGCGGTATTCCAATTTTCTTCAAACGAGTGATACAAATAAATGAAGGTGCAGCCATTGAAGTCGTAAAGCTGATTATAGAAGTCAAATTCTCATTCTTCATCCTTATATATCATCACTTTTGCCCGGCCTTTCTCGTTAATATAACCTCTATACATCCCAGGCGTATTGAAAGTGAGCGCAAAGTTTCCTTTTCTGTCAAGAGCTATCAGACCGCCTTCACCATTTTTCCCTACCAGCTTTTTCATCACAACTTCTTCAGCAGCATCCCTGACTGATTTTCCTGTATATCTCATTATGGCAGCAACATCATGAGCAACAACACTTCTGATAAAATATTCACCTGCGCCGGTGCAGGAGATTCCGCAAGTAGCATTCTCCGCATAAGTGCCCGCACCAATGATCGGTGCATCGCCAATGCGACCCCATTTCTTGTTAGTAGTTCCCCCCGTGGAGGTTCCCGCAAAAATATTCCCCGATTTATCCAGCGCTACCGCCCCTACTGTACCGAATTTGGTATCCGTGAACGAATTGTGTAAACCAGTTGCTGCGTCCCGCGATTTGGCCCGCAGGAGTTGATCATATCTGTGCTGGGTGTAGAAATACGCTGAATCCGCTGTTTCCAGTCCTTGTTCAATAGCAAAGGTCTCAGCGCCTTTTCCCGACATCATCACATGTGGAGAGTTTTCCATCACCTCGATTGCAGCTAATATGGGGTTTTTTATAACTTTAATTCCGGCAACCGCACCGGCCATTCCGGTATTGCCATCCATAACCGCCGCATCCATTTCATTTTTTCCTTCTGAGGTAAATACTGCTCCTTTTCCTGCATTAAAAAGTGGCGAATCTTCCATAATTATAATAGAAGCAATTACGGCATCACGACTTGAGCCGCCGGCATCCAGTATAGCATACCCGGCATTAAGCGCTTCCTTCAGTTTGTCCCGGTATTCATTTTCCAATTCCGTTGTCATATTCTGGCGCAGGATTGTGCCCGCTCCACCATGAATTATCAGTGTAAGCGGTCCTATTGTTGAAATCTGATCCTCATTGCTATAAGGTTCCTGGCAGGAATTGTTGGTTATCATAATTGTAAAAAGTAATGCTCCAAATAATTTTTTCATCACAAAGAATTTTAATTACCTAAAATTAACAAAGCCCGGTTGTTTTTAACGCTTTCACCAATCTTTTTCAACCGGTATCTTCCGGCTGTTTCAGCTAAATTTTTTAGATCTTCCAAATAAAATCCACTTACCATCAATATCCCGCCGGATTTTAGATGAGCAGCATAATATTTCATTTGATCCAATAAAACCTTTTTGTTGATATTGGCCAGAATAACATCATAAGATTGATCATGCAGAGCATCGATGGAGCCATGAAAGATCCGGGCTCTGGTATCATTTACCTCAAAATTTTCACGGGTATTTTCCATGGCCCAATCCTCAATATCAAAACAGGTAATTTTACTTGCACTAAGTTTGGATGCGATAATAGACAATATACCGGTACCACATCGGGCAAACCTCATTTCTTGTTCCAGTTTTCTTTCTCCACCTCTTCTACTTTCCACTCCAAAATTTCATTTTCATAACGGTTGAAAAATGCTTTCCAGTATTTTGCATATCAAATTCGCATATTTTGAACAGAACCCAGAAATCCTGTTTCTGTTTCCTGGAAGGACTTATGCCTGTAAAATTTCAGAGATAGCCGGTGTGCATTGTATGATGACTACCGCATAATCAGCCATCTGGTAGAAGTACTTATTCAGGAAAAGATTTGGCAATGTTTACAAACTCGATGGATTGCAGTGAAGCTCCGCCAATCAGACCGCCGTCAACATCCTGACAGGCAAAAAGCTCAGATGCATTGGAAGCTTTGCAACTGCCTCCGTACAAGATAGAAAGATCTCCCGCGATTGTCTTGCCATATTTCTGCTGCACAAACTGACGGATTGACTTATGCATTTCCTGGGCCTGACCTGAGGTTGCATTAACACCGGTGCCAATAGCCCAAATGGGTTCGTATGCGATCACTGTCCTTCCAAAAGATTTTTCATCAAGATGAAACAAACTTTCCTCAATCTGGTTAGACACATAAGCAATGTGCTCTCCTTTATCCCGCACTCCTGATGATTCTCCACAGCAAAATATAGGTCGTAAATCATTGGTCAAAGCCTGGTCGACTTTTCTCGCCAGCATTTCATTGGACTCAGCAAAATATTG
>Ga0214472_10005876_pt1 | contig 12901 bp, 14 predicted proteins | sample RVTome_6_FD_207662 | JGI IMG/M metagenome (GOLD analysis project Ga0214472, IMG submission 207662) | Soil microbial communities from uranium-contaminated site in the Upper Colorado River Basin, Wyoming, United States - RVT140D175 | ecosystem: Environmental > Terrestrial > Soil > Contaminated >... | reverse complement strand
TAGTGTGGTTTTGACTTTTGAAATTCGTTCAAGAGCCTGCCGAAAAGATTGAAACGAACTTCAAAACCACCACACTAGGCGCCCGCGATCCGCGCCAAAGCGACCTGCGCACGTTCCATCTGCGCCCGATAGCCGGCGAGTTTGTCGCGCTCTTCCTCGACCAGATCGACGGGTGCGTTGGCCACGAACTTCTCGTTCGTCAACTTGCCGTCGAGGCGCTTGACCTCGCCCTCAAGGCGCTTGACTTCCCTTTCGAGGCGCGTCCGCTCGGCGGCGAAGTCGATCAGTCCCTCAAGCGGAAGGCTCGCGACCGTATCGCCGACGGCAATCTGCGCACTTGCCTTCGGCGCGGCGTCGACAAACGCGATCTCCGATATGCGCGCCAGACTGCGGATGGCGGCGTCGTGCCTGCCCGCGCGTTGGCGCGTCGCCTCATCGGCAGCCACAAATGCCAACGGGATCATGTCGCCCGGCTTCACATTCATCTCGGTGCGCACCGAACGGATTTCGGAGACGAGATCGATCAGCCAGTTGATTTCGGCCGCCGCCGCCTCGTCGTTGATTTCAGATTTCGGCCAGCGCGCGTGACATAGCAACTCCTTGCCGCCGGTTTCGGCCCACATCTCCTCGGTGATGAAGGGCATGAACGGATGCAGCAGCTTGTAGGTCTGACCAAGCACATGGGCGGCGCACGCCTGCGCCTCGGCCTTGGCGACGGTATCGTCGCCCGAAAACACCGGCTTCAGCAGTTCGACATACCAGTCGCAAAAACTCTGCCAGACGAATTTGTAGATGGCGCCGGCTGCTTCATTGAAGCGGAATTTTTCCAGGGCTTCGGTAACCGCCGCCGTCGTCCGCGACAACTCGGTCAGGATCCAGCGGTTGACCGTGGCGCCGGCCGAGGCGGGATCGAATTCGGCTTGTGCTGCGGCCCCATTCATCTGCGCGAATCTCGTGGCGTTCCAAAGCTTGGTGCCGAAATTGCGATAGCCGGCGATGCGGGCCGGATCGAGTTTGACGTCCCTGCCCTGCGCCGCCAGGATCGCGAGCGTGAAGCGCAACGCATCGGCGCCGTACTCGTCGATCAGTTCGAGCGGGTCGATGGCATTGCCTTTCGACTTCGACATCTTCGCGCCGTTCTTGTCGCGAACCAGCGCGTGGACATAGACAGTACGAAACGGCTCCTCGTCCATGAAGTGCAGGCCCATCATCATCATCCGGGCGACCCAGAAGAAGATGATGTCGAAACCGGTGACCAGCGTTCCGGTCGGATAGTAGCGCTCAAGGTCCGGGGTGCGATCCGGCCAGCCGAGTGTCGAAAACGGCCATAGCGCCGAGGAGAACCAGGTATCGAGCACATCTTCGTCGCGCTCGACAATTTCGCCGGGCTTGAACTCCTCGATCTTTTCCTCGACCCAAGCCTTCCACGGGCCTTCATGGGAAAGGTAGTGCTGGATGGCCGCCTCCAGCGCGATTTCCTCGTCTTCCTCGACGAAGACATGCCCGTCCGGCCCGTACCAGGCCGGAATCTGGTGGCCCCACCACAACTGCCGCGAAACGCACCAGGGCTGGATATTCTCCATCCAGTTGAAGTAAGTCGTTTCCCAGTTTTTCGGCACGATGGCGGTACGGCCTTCGCGGACCGACGAGATGGCATCCTTTGCCAGTTCGGCGGCGTTGACATACCACTGGTCGGTCAGGAACGGCTCGATCGGCACGCCGCCGCGATCGCCATGCGGCACTTGATGGACATGCGGCTCGATCCGGTCGACAAGGTCGAGAGCCTCCATCTTGCTCACCACCGCCTTGCGCGCCTCGAAGCGATTGAGGCCGTCAAGTGTTTCCAATGTCTCGAGCAGCTTGCCTTCCTGGTTCAATCCTTCGAGAAAATCCGCATTTTCCTTGAGCGCGACGTTAGCTTCCGCGGTGAGGATGTTGACCTGGCGCAGGCCATGCCGCTTGCCGACTTCGAAATCATTGAAGTCGTGGGCCGGCGTCATCTTGACCGCGCCGGTGCCAGCTTCCGGGTCCGGGTAATCGTCGGCGACGATCGGCAGACGGCGGCCGACCAACGGCAATATGCAATGCTTGCCGACAAGGCTTTTATAGCGCGGGTCGGAAGGATGCACCGCGACGCCGGTGTCGCCCAGCATCGTCTCCGGCCGCGTGGTCGCGACAACCAAATAGTCGCGCGTCTCGTGGCCGGCCGGTTCCCCGTCGGAAGGCTTCCAGGCGACGCGATTGCCTTCCGCGTCCAGCCGGTATGGATGTTCGTAGGTCAGTCCGTCGGCGAGCGGATAGCGGAAATGCCAGAGCGTGCCCTTGACCTCGACCTGCTCCACTTCGAGGTCGGAGATCGCGGTCAGCAGTTTCGGATCCCAATTGACGAGACGCTTGTCCTTGTAAATCAGGCCTTCCTTGAAGAGCTGCACGAAGACCTTAACGACGGCCTGCGACAGGCCCTCGTCCATGGTGAAGCGCTCGCGGCTCCAGTCGCAGGAAGCGCCGAGCCGGCGGAGCTGGTTCAGGATGATGCCGCCAGATTCGGCCTTCCATTCCCAGACGCGCTCAATGAATTTCTCGCGACCCATGGTCCGCCGGTCGGGCTGCTGGCGTTCCATGAGCTGGCGCTCGACCACCATTTGAGTGGCTATGCCGGCGTGATCGAGGCCGGGCTGCCACAGAACATCCTTGCCACGCATGCGCTCGAAACGGACAAGCACGTCCTGCAAGGTATTGTTGAGGGCATGGCCCATATGAAGCGAGCCGGTGACGTTCGGCGGCGGAATGACGATACAATAGGATTCCGCGCCCTCGGCGGCGCCGGCGCCAGCGCGGAAAGCGTCCGCCTCTTCCCAGCGGGCGGCAATGCGCGGCTCGATTTCCGCGGCATCGTAGGTCTTTTCGAGCATGTTTGTGGCCTGAAGTGCGCTTGCGCGCCGAATTTCATGTGTTTCCGCTTAAAGCCGGAACGGCAAGCGCGAGTCAACCGCACATGCTATGCGGAAAATAATTGGTTCGATGATTGCCGCATGCGGCCCGCGGCGCGGCTATGAATTCGCTCGCCGACCTATTTTTGCTCCGCCTCGCGGACGATGCGGTCAATCTCGGCTCGGACCATTTTTTCGACCATGTCCGGAAGGTTGTTGTCGAGCCACTCCTTCAGCATCGGGCGCAACAGCGTTTCGACTCTTGCGTCGAGGCCGCTCATGACGCCCTGCTTCAGTCGGTCGAGGGAAGCGGTCACCGATTGCTGGGCGCCAGGGGAAACCAGGGCTTCCTTGAACCTGGTTGCCTCCGAATTCGAGGAGGGTTCGGCAGAAGCCGCTTTGTGGACAACGGTCTGCCCGGCCCCGACCGCGGATGCAGGGTGGGCGCGACGCTCGATCGGGAGCTTTTCCGCTTCCTGGCCGATACGACGATCCAGCGCCGGCATTTCCCCGCCAAACGGGTCCTGATGCGGCGCCGGCGCGGCCGGTGCGGGAGCGGCGTGCGCAGCCGGCGGCCGCGGCGCGGGCTCACGGCCAGCAGGCTGCGGCCAGGATTCGCGCACGCTCTTCAGCAGGCCCGATAGCGACGGTGGCCGCGCCGCGCCATTGGCAGCGCCTTCAGAGTGTCCGGCCAAAGCCGGCTTGAGCGGACTTTCGGATGCGTCGATCTTGCTGCCGGCACCGTTTTCGTTTTTCTCGGTACCGGTGACGTTGCGGGCAAAATCGGCAAAGCTTTGGCGAGCGGCAGCTTGCGCCTTTGGCGCAGCAAAGCCGTTTGCGGGAGGACTCGGTTGCACGACGGCCGGCGTCTGTGCGGGTTCCGCGGCCTTGGCGCGAGGCGCCGCCGCGGCAGCCGGAGCGGAAGGAGCAGCCGACGCATCCTGGGACACGATCTTGCGGATCGATGCCAGGATATCTTCCATTGACGGCTCACGCGCAGTCGCGCCCATGACAGCCTCCTCGATTTTCAGCCCCTATATCGGTACTTACCCGTGGCCGCCGGGATCGAAATCCGCCGCGATTCGATCCGGTCACCATATCGGATTCCGAATTTGGTGGGTAGTTGCCACCGCGTAACGTATCTGACGTATTGTTGGTGACTATTCAATCGGCGGCAAACCGGATTTCGTTTGGTATCGTCGAATTTCCTGCCCGGCTTCGGTCGCCGATCCGGACCTGGCCGTTTCCACCGAACCTGTGATCATGCCTGCATCGACTTGCGCCACGTCGTGCGCGACGATGCCGGCATAGCCCGATTTCATCGGTTGCGTCTGTTTCGCGGAGCCGGCGCTCAGGACCGCCTCGACCTTCGCGGTCAATTGCTCGGAGCTCCGTACTTCCGCGTCGGCATCATATGCCTGCAACGTTTCCGGCTGCTTGGCGCGCGTATCGGCCAGCGCCGCCGTCAGGATCCCGTCCTGGACCTTGCGGGCTTTGTCCATCGTGATGTGCATCTGGCCGAATACAAATTCGTTCTTGACCGTGCCCTTGAACCCGCGCGGCTTGCTCAGGTGCCCGAATACCGGGAATGCGTGATAGTAGTTTTCGGCGGCTTCGACATTGCCCGGCACTACGCTGGCCGGCCCCGGGATGTCGATCGTGCCGAGATAGGCTACGCGGACGCCGGTGCCTTCCAGCCGGCGCGCCAGGGCAAGCACCGCGACTGCGCCCATGGAGTGTCCTACCAGCGCGACAGCCGCAGGCTTGCGGCGCATGATATCGCGATAGACCGAATCGGCCTGGTCCCAGCGATAGGCCTGAGCGCGAACGCCCGACGCGTTGAATTTGTCGGCAAGCCTGTCCATGCCTTGGGAAAATGTGAGTCCCTGGGCGATAAACGAGAAATCGCCGAGACCGCGGAAAATATGGGCTTCGAGTGCATGCGAAGGGACTGCCAGCAACGCCAGCAGGATGACGGCCGCAAACATGGCGGAGATAAACTTGAGAGCTACGCGAGACAACTGACCCTCCTGGCAATCGGGCACTTCCGGTCGCGCCGCCTGGCACGGATCTGACGAAATGCCCACCCAAAGCAAGAAGCCCCTTGCCCGGAAGGATTATGGTTGCCCGCTTCTTAAGGAACCGTTGCCGATTGTATCTATCTAGTGGAGCGAATTTGACATTTGGTTCTCGCCTGCTGCAAGCGCCGTACCAAATATCAAGGATGCAAATGTCGGAATCGGACCATTAGCTCGCCGCGTTGCGCGACTTGCGGGTCGTTTCGATCGCCTTGGTCAGGTAGCCGTCGCGGCCGTAGATGTCGGCGAAATATTCCACTGCCCCGTTGTCGTCCGGCCAGGCGGTAAAATAGGCGACATAGACTGGAATCTTGCGCTTCACCTCGTCCTGTCCGTGGCCTTCGCCAAGGCGTTTATTGATGTAGTCGACGGAGGTTCCAAGCACGGCTGCCGCCATCTCGCGCGGCTGCTGCAGGCGCACGCAACCATGACTGTAGGCTCGTATGTCGTTGCCGAACAGCTGCTTTTGCGGTGTGTCGTGCATGTAGATGGCGTGCTTGTTGGGAAACAGGATTTTCAAGTTTCCCAACGCGTTGGCCTCGCCCGGCAACTGGCGGACGTCGAACGGAACCTTGCCGCCCATGCTCCACCAGTCGATTGCCGACGACGGAATGCGCCGGCCGCGAGCGTCGGTGACGATATAGCCGCGCTCATCGAGATAGGCCGGATTGGCGCGAAGTTTCGGCAGGTACTCATTGACCAGGATCGACTGCGGAATACCCCAATACGGATTGAACTCGACCGTCTCGATCTCGTCATGAAAGAAGCTCGACTGGTTCTTCGCCGTGCCGACGACGACGCGCATGTCGAGTTTTGATCGACCATCTTCGACGAAACGGGCGCGGAACGCGGGCTGGTTGATAAAAACGTAGGGATTGCCGAGCTCGCGCGGATGCCAGCGCAATTGTTCCATCGCCAGGATGACGCGGTCGCGCTTCTGGGCAACGCCGATATCGGTGAGGCGGGAGATCGTGCCCCTGCCGATAATGCCGTCGACGCCAAGCCCGTTGTCCTTCTGGAACGCCTTGACGACCTCGACCAGCTCCGGCGTGTAGGCCGCCGACGTGACCGCGCCTTCGGCAAAGACCTCCGGGAAGCGGGCCTGGAATTCATCACCGGTCTTCTTGGCAAGCGCCTTCATGACATTGGCAAGTTCGGGATGCTCCAGGCCCGGCTTGATGAGCGTGCCGTCGGCGATGACGATCGTGTCGTCCTGCTGTCCCGCCAGTTCGGCCAGTTCACGCCGGAAGGCCTCGAACTGCGCGTGCTGCGGATGCTGCGCGAGCAGCACGCGCACCGCCAAGCCTTCCACGATCTCGGAGAGGAGCTTTGCGGCATCGGCCCGGTTTTCGGGAAAGTCGTGGTAGCCGCTGATGCGGTTCGGATTGATGCGGCCGGCGCGGGCGTCCAGTGCGTAGCGCAAGGCGCGGGCAGTCATCGCGATTTCGAAACGGGCAGCCTCGGCCGCCGTTTCTTCCGGCGTCGCGCCAACCGCCGGCGTTTCGACGAGATAATCCTCGGGTTCGAGGCCGTACTCGCCCGCCTGTTCGAAGAGCGGCATTACGGTTCGCGCGCGCGCATTCGGCAGCAGCGCCCCGTCAAGCCAGAGCGGGCGCCTTGCCTGCGCGTAATATTCGGCGATCGCCTTGGCGATTGCCGGCTCGCCGCGAACATCGACCGCGCCAAAATGCGCGCCGATGCGAGCGAGCGCCGCCGCGTCGGGATCGGGCTCGGCTTCGACAACCGTTGCCGTCTGCAAGTCGTCGGTTTGCGCGCCTGCTTCCGATGAGGCAAGCACGGCGGTCACCTGCTGGATGACGTCGTCCGGTTTGGGCACCGGCACCGCGATCCGCACCATGCGGTCTGCTTCGTAGGTGTAGTATCTCGGGCCGGAAATCTTCTCGACCGGTTGCGCAGGCTGCAATACCCGCTGACGCTGGATGCGCTGCTGGATCAGATCCGGGAACATCGCCTCGAAGATGTTTAACGGGCGCGGGTCGAACGGATTGCGCGCGTCCCTTTGGGACTGCGCATTCGCCTGGCCAGCAGCGCCAACGATTACCAAAGCGGTAGCGGCAAGGCGCGCCAAAGCGGATCGATTCATCTTGGCTTCCATCTGCCAACTACATATCCTGCAAAACGATGCGATTCAATAAAACCCGAACATTCCGGCCGATAGCGTTGCAAATGTGACGCTTCATTGCCGGTTGGAGGCGCGAAATCGCTTCCTCCACGCCAAGCAAGACTGCTAGCTAAGCCATCCACCAATCGAATCCCAAGCGAATCTCATGATCAAAGCCGCCATCTGCCGCGAATTCGGCAAACCGCTGACCATCGAACGAATCAAGCTTGCCGCGCCCAAGGCAGGCGAGGTCGAGGTCGACGTAAAAGCCTGCGCCATCTGCCACTCCGACATCTCCTATGCCGATGGCGATTGGGGAGGGCCGCTGCCGGCGATCTATGGCCATGAAGCTGCGGGCATCGTGCGCAAGGTCGGCCGCGGCGTGACCCGGTTCAAGCCAGGCGACTACGTCGTAGTCACGCTGATCCGTTCCTGCGGGAAATGCCATTACTGCGCCCAAGGTTCGACGGTGATGTGCAACGAGGTTTTTGCGCTCGACACGCACGGCCCGATCCACACGCCGCAAGGCGAGCCACTGTGGCAGGCGCTGAAGACTGGGGCTTTTGCCGAGCGCGTCGTCGTCCACCAGTCGCAGATGGCGAAAGTTGCGAAATCGATTCCGTTCGCCAGCGCCTCGTTGCTCGCCTGCGGCGTCATCACCGGTTTCGGCGCGGTCGTGAATACCGCGCATGTGCGGCGTGGCGAGGCGGTCGCGGTAATCGGCTGTGGCGGCGTCGGCCTCAACGCGATCCAAGGCGCGGTTCATGCCGGCGCGAAACCGATCATTGCAATCGATGTCGCCGAAGTGAAGCTCAAGGACGCGAGGAAGTTCGGGGCAACGCATGCCTTCAACCCCAACAAGGAGGACGTTCGCGAAGCGATTCGCGGGCTGACGCACAAGCGCGGCGTCGACCATGTGTTCGTCACCGTCGGCGCCAAAGCGGCGATGGAAGGCGCGTTCCAGTTCATCACCCGCAACGGGTCGGTGATCGTCGTCGGCATGCCGCCGTCCGGCGTGATGGCGCAGTACGATCCGTCCGTCCTGGCCGCGTGGAACCAGAAGATCATCGGGTCGAAGATGGGCGAGGCGGTGGTCGCGCGCGACATCCCGAAGCTCGCCCGCGCCTACCAGAAGGGCGAACTGATGCTCGACGAACTGGTGTCCAACACCTACCCGCTGGAAAAGATCAACGAGGCGATCGCTGAAGCGAAGTCGGGCGCGGTGCGGCGCAACGTGGTCGTTTTTGAGTGAGTCGGTCGTCGTTCGTGTTTCGTCGGTCGTAAGCAACCGCGATCGAACGACGAACCACGAACGAAGGGGAGACCGCTCGATGCACGTGCAGGACGTCAGGACCTGGGTCGTCGGCAATCCGCCACCACAGATCGGCGGGCGCTATTTCATCTTCGTCAAATTGACGACGAACACCGGCGTCGTCGGCTACGGCGAAGCCTATAACGCGACCTTCGACCCGCACGTCACCGCGAAGATGATCGAGGACGTGGCGGCGCGCTATCTCGTCGGCCGCGACCCGCACGACATCGAGACCTTCTTCCGGCTCTGCTATTCGTCCGGATTCACACAGCGACCGGACGTTTCGATGATGGGCTGCTATTCGGCGCTCGAAATCGCGTGCTGGGACATCATCGGCAAGGAAGCGGGAAAACCGGTCCACAAGCTCATCGGCGGGACGGTGCACGAGACCCTGCGCTCCTACACCTATCTCTATCCGCCTTCGGGCAGCGTCTATCCGGGAGAAGCCGCCGAAAAACGCAACGTCTATAACGACCCCGACCTTGCCGCCGAAGCCGCGCTCGCCTGCGTCGAACAGGGGTTTACCGCGATCAAGTTCGATCCGGCCGGGCCCTACACGATCCATGACGGCCACCAGCCGCTGCTGACCGATATCGATCTTTCGGCGCGGATGATGAAAGCGGTGCGCGAGGCGGTCGGCACGCGCGCCGACATCCTGTTCGGCACGCATGGGCAGTTCACCGCCTCCGGCGCCAAGCGCATGGCCAAGGCGATCGAGCCCCACGACCCGCTATGGTTCGAGGAGCCGGTGCCGCCGGACATGCCCGAGGTGATGGCGGAGGTGGCGCGTTCGACCTCGATCCCGATTGCCACCGGTGAGCGATTGACAACCAAGGCGGAATTCGCGCGCGTGATCGAATTGCGCGCTGCCTCGATCCTGCAACCCGATCTCGGCCGTTCCGGAGGCATCCTCGAAACCAAGAAGATCGCGGCGATGGCCGAGGCCTATCACATGCAGATCGCGCCGCATTGCTATTGCGGGCCGATCGTGGCGGCCGCCAACATCCAACTCGCGGTAACGCTGCCGAATTTCCTGATCCTCGAATCGATCCAGACCTGGGGCGGCTTTCACGCCGAGCTTTTGCGGAAGAAGATCGAATGGGCCGACGGCAGCGTCATCCCGTCGAAGGAACCGGGCCTCGGTGTCGAACTGAACGAGGCAGTGTGCGACGCGCACCCGTGGACCGGCAAGCCGTTGCATCTGGAGATGAGCCGCAAGCCGGTGCGGCCGTAGCCGGTTCCTGGCCTGAATGAACGACCGGTTCAGCGTTCCGTGTTCAGCGCCACCGCCGCGCGGATGAGCGCCTTGAACGCCGCTTCGTCGATCTTGTTGCCCTCACGGAAATCGATGGCGCGCCGGGTGCCGCCGTCGAGGCTGGAATTGAACAGGCCAGAAGGATCGTCGAGCGCGGCACCCCTGGCGAAGGTCAGCTTGACCTTGTCCTTGTAGGTCTCGCCGGTGCGGAGGATGCCGGCATGCGACCACACCGGCACGCCCGCCGGGTTCGACGGCTTTCGCCATTTCACTTCCTCGACCACTTCAGGATCGGCCGCCTTGATGAGGGCCCGGACCCGCGCGAGCGTGTCGCCGCGCCAGTCGGTGAGCGAAGCGATCTTCGCGTCGATCAACGCGGAGGGAGAGTCTTCTCCCATTGTTTCCTTCGCGCCGCTCTTTTTCGTGTTCATGGTCGTTGCAGCTTTCTTCATGTTGTTGTCGCTCGACCGTCACTCGAGCATCGCTAGCTGCGGCATGATGAGGGGCCGAACCCCATCGTATCTTGGCATCCGCTTATACCCACGCACGCCCCTCTCTACTTCCCGCTCACATTTTTTCCCCCGGCAATTCACTCGCTTGCATCGCCCATTCGGCGAATTGAGCTTCGTCGATTTCGTCGTCCTCGCAAATGTCGAGGTAGCGCACGTGCTTCTGCTTTGACGCGCCGGGCGGGACCGGGTTTAGTGACGCGCCACGAAAGAACGCCACTTTCACGTAGTTCGTGAAGCAATGAAAGCTGAGGAACCAGACGCCCTCTTCGACGCCGTAAAACGGCGAGTTCCATTTGACCGCCTTGCATACGCCGGGAACGGCGCCCACGATGATCGCGTCGAGGCGGCGGCCGACCTAGCGCTTCCAGCCCGGCATCGCCGCGATATAGGCCTTGACCGGCGCGTCGCCATACCCTTTGGCGAACTGCGGGTTGCCGCCCGAGAGAAGTACGATCTTTTCCGCGGCCCGCCCCGCGCCGGGTTTCTTCATCGATTTCCCGCGCCCGGCCATCATGTTCACCCTTGTTCCATCGCGCCTCGCGTGCCGCGCCATCTGGCGGCATAGGGTAGCGCGAACAGGTAGAGGCCGGTGGCGAGTTGCAGGAAGAGCGGCGGCAGCGGCGCGTAGACCACCCAAGAGGGAGGCTCGCCCAATCCCATCGCGACGAAGTTGGCGATGACGGTCAGCGTAAAGACGATCGACAGCCAGCGGTGGATTTGGCGAATCCATGTGTTCCAATTCAATTGTGCTTCTCCCGGTTGCGAGCCGACGCGGATCAGGCAGCCCAATCGGCTACGGTCTGGCGAGTGGAGACGTTGATCCGGGTGAACATGCTCATAACCGCGATCATCATCACCAGCGCCGCGCGTTCCTTTTCGGCGAATGCGTTTTCGACTTTTCGCCAGAGCCCGTCGCTCACCGAATCGTAACGCGAGCCGAGCGTGGTCACGGCCTCGGCGAGTTCGAGTGCCGCTTGTTCCGCGGGGCCGAAGCAGTCATGCTCGCGCCAGTCCAGCACCTTGTCGAGGCGGTCGTCTGTTCCTCCCGAGAAGGACTCGCCGATGCAGAGCTCGCACTCATTCATTTGCGCGACGCGTAAGCCGACGAGGTCGAGTACCGTCTTGTCGATGCCGCTGGAATAGACGTTTCCCATCATCGCCTGGATCGCCGGGTTCGCCTCAAGCAGCAAGGCGGGGTTTTTCATGCGAGCTTGCATCATCCATCTCCTTTTACTGAACAGGCCGGCGCAATCGCTTGCCCGTCGCACATCAATCCATTCGTCCCAGCGTCTGCTTCAGCGCGTCGAAGAATCTCGGCCACCCGGCCTCGGCGCCGCGGAAATACGGCTGCTGGTCCGCGCGGAAGCCGGACTGCTTCATGCGCAGGCGAGTGCCCGTGCTGGTAGGTGTGAGCGTCCAGGTGACGACGCTTTCGAGATCCTTGGTAACCCAGGAGTAGGACAGCTTCTTGTTCGGCTCGACTTCCAGGACCTGACAGTCGACTGCACCCCAGTTTGCGCTGAGATTGAAACGATGTTCCACGGCTAGCTTGAAATCGTTCTTCATCAGCCACTCCTCGATCAGATGCGACCGCGTAAGCGCCCGCCAGATTTTTTCCGGCGGATGCGGGAGCTCGCGTTCGACAATGACGGAGAGCGTTTCGGCCGACGTCTCGTTCATTGGTCCATCCTCTTGAGCAGGTCCTCGAGGTCGTCGAACCGGCTCTCCCAGAATCCGGCTATTTTATTTGTCCAGTCGATTAGCGGCGCCAAGGCGCGGATCTGCGCGGCGTAGTGCGTATGGCGGCCTTCATGGCGACCCTGCACTAACCCTGCCTTCCCCAGAATCCGAAGATGCTTAGAGACGACCGGTTGCGACACCCCGGCCCGAGCGGTCAGCGCCGCCACGGTCTTTTCTCCTTCGCGGCAAAGCCGTTCGAAGATAGCCCGCCGTGTCGGATCGGCGAGCGTTTGGAAGAGTACTCCGTGAGCCTTCGACACTTGGGATATATACCCCGTTGGCTATGGATTGACGTATAGCCAACGAGCTATGAGTCAGTCAAGCGTCGTAATCGCGAACTATGGCTTAGACCGGAACGTTCCTGTGAGGCGCTCCGAATGCCTGCGCCACGCGACCCCGTAAACAGGGCCCGGCGTCTGCTATTCGGCGGCGAGGATCGCCACGGGCGCGGTTGCGTCGCCGGCGTCGAAGCGCGCCCTCGCCTTTTCGACCTCCTCACCGTGCGCCGCCGTCCAGTCGTAGATCGCCTGCAGCGGCTCGATCAGTGAGCGTCCGAGCGCGGTCAGTTCGTATTCGACCCGGGGCGGCACCGTCGCATAGACGGTGCGGGTGACGAAGCCGTCGCGCTCGAGGCCGCGCAGCGTCAGCGTCAGCATGCGCTGCGAAATCCCGTCGATGGCACGGCGAAGCTCGGAAAAGCGCAGCTTGCCCCGGGAAAGCGAGATGACGACCAGCACCGTCCACTTGTCGCCGATGCGTTGCAGCATCTCGGTCGTCGCCCGGCAGGTCTGGGTTTCAGCAATGTTCGCGGGTTTCATTTTTGTGCCTTCTTGCTCATCGGTGTCCGGTCACATAATTAAGCCAAGTTACGTTCAATTACCAGTATAAAAAGCGTAACTAATGGAAATTCTCCGCCATTGGCGGGGCCAACATCCTCCCAGGGACCATAGAC
>Ga0214472_10005875_pt1 | contig 12901 bp, 11 predicted proteins | sample RVTome_6_FD_207662 | JGI IMG/M metagenome (GOLD analysis project Ga0214472, IMG submission 207662) | Soil microbial communities from uranium-contaminated site in the Upper Colorado River Basin, Wyoming, United States - RVT140D175 | ecosystem: Environmental > Terrestrial > Soil > Contaminated >... | reverse complement strand
CTGTAGATGCAATCGGTTCCACGCCTCTTTGGGAAAGAGCCGCTTGAGATCCTGCTCGGTCTGCACCACGTTTTTGCCCGAGGTCAGTCCCCAGCGCTGCGCCAGTCGGTGGATGTGGGTGTCGACCGGGAAGGCCGGGTGGCCAAAGGCCTGACTCATCACGACACTCGCGGTTTTGTGCCCGACGCCGGGGAGGGCCTCTAGAGCTTCAAAATTTTCTGGCACCTGGCCGTTGTGTTGCTCCAATAAAATTCTAGACAATGCGAAAATCGCCTGAGCTTTACGAGGGGCCAGGCCACACGGCTTGATGGTGGCTTGGATGCGCTCGACCGGCACCCTCGCCATGGCTGCTGGGGTGTTAGCGGTGGCAAACAAGTGCGGCGTTACTTCATTGACCCGCTTGTCCGTACATTGAGCGCTGAGCAGAACGGCGATCAGCAGGGTATAGGCGTCCTCATGCGTGAGCGGAATCGGTGTCTCCGGATACAAGGCCTGGAGCCGCTGTTGAATGTAGGCAACCCGTGCTTTCTTGTTCATGCGCGATGCGCTCCAGTTCTCAACGTGAGTTAGGCATAGACCCGGCGGGCGGGCTCAAGGGCATAGGTCACGCCGCGATCGGACAAGACCGCAGCGGCCAGAAAGCCGCCATGCACCGCCCCCAGATCCAGCCCGACGGCATGTGAAAAGGCCACTGGCGCGCGGGTCATAAACACCTGATGGCCAAAGTAGACCGTGCCTAAGCGGCCATCGTAGAACGTTGCCCAATAGCGATCGTCCTCCGTTTCGTCGCCGAGGTGCCGGATTTTGCCCTCTGGCGAAACAAAGCGGATGCGCAGCATTTGCATGTAGATATCGCGCTGTTTGCGCGAATACGTGGCGATCTCTCGTGGGTCTGCCGGCAGGGTCTCAATGGCCGGCGGCACTCCGGCATGCACGGCTAGAGCCCGGTAGTGGGGCATATAGAAATACAGCCGCCCGGTTTCCAAAAAGGCGATGTCTGCGGCGCTCAATGCCTGCGTGAGAGCGGCCATCCGCTGGGTCCCTGTCATGCGGTTGGCGATCGGTGAAGCCTGGCGCCTATGATGGCGCCAGCGCCGGTGCTTTTCCTCGTGATTGCCCTCGATGAGGACCACCCGGTGGCACTCGGCAAAGTGACGTACCCAGCGCACCACGCCCGGGCTGTCCGGTCCTTTGTCGATGAGGTCGCCCAAAAAAATGAAGGTGTCGTCTGGTTGGGGCGCAATGCGGTGGATCAGTGCCTGCAGCTCGGTGATGCAGCCGTGCACATCGCCGATGAGAATATGTCTTGCGTGCGTCATGGGCTATCGACTTTGTTGAATCACCGGTTGAGAGGGGTTTGGTTTCATCGCTACAAGCATGATATGATAACGTACCCGTAGGGATCAATCCATAAATTAAGGCAATACAGCCACAGGAGGCTGGTCACAGAAGCCGTAGGAGGATCGTATTTGATGAGTGCGCGTCTCGGCAGCCGCCTAATTGATGATATGATCGATGCCTTGCGCCAGCGTATCGGTGTGGAGCGCCCGATTCCCTGCCCGTACAACACTGAGGCGACGCGGGATGCGATTCGCCACTTTGCCCACGGTCTTGGCGATCTCAATCCGCTTTGGCAGGACGCCGGCTACGCCGCCGAAACGCGATGGGGTGGGGTCATCGCACCGCCGTGTTTTTTATTCAGCTGTGGGTTTGGCCGCACCGGTGGTCTGCCTGGCGTCCACGGCATGTTTGCCGGCAGCGAGTGGACGTTTCACCGCCCGGTGCGGCCGGGCACCCCGATTCAGGCCACCATGCAACTGGTCGAGGTGATCGAGAAGACGGGGCAATTTGCTGTGCGTCAAATCTTGCAGATCGATGAGAGCATTTACCGCGATGACGAGGCCAATATGCTGGCCACCGTCCGCAATCCGGTGATGCGCACCGAGCGCCAGACCGCACAGGACAAAGGCAAATACGCCCGCATTGGACAAAAAGGCGTGGTCACTGCCAAGCGGATCGAGGACGGGCAGCACCTGGTGGATTGTGACATCTGGGCAGAGAATCAGCGCGGTGAGCGAACGGCCCTGGGCTCAGCTACAGTGGCGTTGCCAAGCCGGTCTCAATAATGGGTTTTATAAGAGGTCTATATTGAGCGTACCGCGCTCGCTCACACCTTGGGTTGCCGGACTAGCAAGACAATCGGCATACTCATGAGACAGATGAGCACCGCCAGCATAAAACAATCCTGATACGCTGCGACCGTCGCTTGCTGTCCGAAGTGACGATGGAGCAACCCCAATACTTGTTCCTCGCCCAACTGCCCTAGAGCCCCGGCACGCTGTACCAGCTCCCTGACGGGCGCTAGGATCTCGGCCCAGCCTAGTGATGAAACCACCTGCTCTTGGCCGAGCAGAGACTGGTGGTAAGTCAGGCGGCGCTGCAACATGGTGGTAACCATGGCGAGCCCGAGGGTATTGCCAAGGCCATTTTGCATGAGATTGAGGAGCCCGGAGCCCATCCGCACCCGCTCTGCCGGAAGGTGGGCGAGGGCGGCCGAGGTCATGGGCGCATAGACAAAACCGCCACAGCTATAGCGTAGTACGACCATCCAGATGATCCAGCTGAGGGGCCGATCGAGGCTGATGAACGTAAACAAGTAGGATGCCACTGCAAAGATGGCGAGGGCACTCAGCATAATGAAACGGCGGTCGAACTTGTCTGATAATCGGCCGGCAATTGGAAAACTCGCGGCGAGGACCAGAGAGCCGGGCAGGAGGGCAAAACCCGCTTGCGCCGGTGTGTAGTCGAGCACCCGTTGCACCAGAATCACTTGCAGAAATGTGCTACTGGTAAAATTCATGAAAAACAGTAGCATGAGGATTGAAACCGCCGAGAATGTCACATTGCCGTAAAGTCGCAAATCCACGAGAGGCTCTTTGACCCGCAACTCGTAGATGATAAAGACGGTTAGCGACACCACCGCGAACACGAGCAGGCGTTGGATGAGCGGCGAATCCCAGCCCAGCCGTTGCCCTTGCGTCAAAGCGACAATGAGGCTGACGAGAAAAACGCCCATGGTGAGCAGGCCGATGAAGTCGAACGAAGGTTTAGAGGTCTCACGGAGATTGGGCAAGACCAGCAGCACCAAAACAAGGCATAGCAGCCCAGGTGCGAAGCTGATGAAAAACACCATACGCCAGCTCAAGTACTCGGTGAGATAGCCGCCGATGACCGTGCCCAAGATCGGGCCGGAGGTCTGGGCCATGCCGAAGAGGCCCATGGCCATGCCGCGCTTTTCGGGTGGAAAGGTATTGTTCAAGAACATCATCGTCATGGGCGAGATCGGGCCGCCCCCAAGGCCCTGTAGGACTCGGAAGGCAATCAGCGACGAGCCACTCCAGGCAAAGGCACATAGCGCGGAAGCACTCACAAAGACGATCAGGCTTAACAAATACAAGGTGCGATTACCCAAGCGGTTGCCGAGCCAGCCGACAGCCGGCACAAGAATCGCCCCGGCAATCACATAGGCGGTGACAATCCACTGAGCTTGATCGAGATTGAGCCCGTAGACGGTCATAATCTGAGGGAGTGCGATCTGCACCGCGACCTGGCTCATCGTCACCAAAAAACCACTGAGTGACACCGTAAACGCCACCCACCACTTGTAGGACTCGCGCTGCGGATCGAAGAGCCGCCGCGGGTTCGACACCGTTGGGGTCTGAGTCGCGGGGTTCGAGGACGCCATACTTCCCCTCCGCCCCTGCCCCTGTCCCGGTTTCGGCAGAGAGGCAGGGCGAAATCCGCATTAATCGGCACGCAAGGCGGGCAGTACTTTGTTTCCCAGCAGCTCGATGTTTCGCACGGTATCTTCATGGGAGATATAACCGTCATGTGCCCACATGCACAGATGGCCGACGCCTAGCAGATTGCGCACGTAACGGAGTTTTTCAATCACCGTTTCCGGCGTCCCCACGACTAGCTGGTAGTTCGTTTGGGCCTCTTCGTACGCCAGATTATCAAAGGCTTTGGAGACCGCGCGGAGGCGGCGAATGCCGGCCACGTTCACCGTCGCGTAGCCCGGCGGGGCCATCCACTCGCGCGGCTGTTTGTTGAGTGCGCCATTCTGCCAGAAGAAGTTTTTGCCAAGTTCTTGCGCTTTTTCCTCGGTGTCTGCCACAAAGCAACGAATGAGGTAGCCGATGTTATCCGGCTGCATCTCGTAGCCTTCTTCCTCCGCGGTCTCGCGGTAGATCTCGATGAGTTCCTGGGTTTGCTCCAAGAACGATCCCAGCACGATGTAGGGATAGCGGTGGCGGGCGGCCCAGATGACCGTCTCGGGACTTGCCGTGCCAGGCACCATAATACGCGGAAACGGCTTTTGCAGGGGCAGCGCCCAGGGGTTGATGACGCGATACTGAAAATGTTTGCCTTCCCAGCGAAAAGGGCCGGGCCTGGTCCAGGCCGCGATGATGAGATCGTGGGCTTCTTCAAAGCGTTCGCGATTGTGGGCCGGATTGACGTTGTTGGCCAGGCTCTCCACCCCGCCGCCCCGGACAAAGCCGGAGATCAAGCGACCGCGCGAAATGAGATCGATCATCGCGAGTTCTTCGGCCAGACGCAGGGGGTTATCCACCACCGGCAGCGGGTTGCCCAGCATCATGATTTTGGCGTTCTTGGTGATTTTGGCCAGGACCGTCCCCGTGATGTTAATCGACGCCTGCATGCAGAACGGGGCGGTGTGGTGCTCGTTGATCATAATGCCGTCAAAGCCCACGTCATCCGCCACCTGATACTCGTCGTGGTAGCGGTTGTAGAGATCGCTCGCAATTTTTGGATCGTAGTACGTGTTGGGCAACGTTAAACGCAGAGCGGGGTAGTCGTCCTGTAAGGACGGATCATAGCCCGTATACGGCTGTTCAGTGAAGTAATAATATTGGGTATCCGGCATGGTGTATTCCTTTTTCCCGTAGCAGACTTCAATGGGGGATCGCATCTGGCTGACTGCAAATAGCTGGCTGCAAATAATAGCTGACCCGATGGGCGCCTGGATGGCACCGGGTTAGCTCAAAAAATCGGCGGTGAGCTGGGCCAACTCACGCGGTTTCTCAAAATGAGCCCAGTGACCACAAGAGGCAATGGTTTTGAGGGTTGAACCCGCAATCGCTTGCAGGTACAGGTCAGCGCATTCACGCGGAATAATGCGGTCGCTGTCGCCCCGGACCAAGAGCGTCGGAAGGCGCACTTTTTGCAGCATGCCCGGCAGGGCGGCATCGTAAAAGAAGGGGCGAAAGCCCATGCGGATCGACATGGTGCGCCCCGCTTCCCTCGGTCCGCCGAACTCCTGGTATTCGCCGCCATAAATGCGTTCGTATTCGGCTGAACTGCTCGGGTCGCAGAAACTCATGTCGATGACTTGTTTCCACGGGGTGATAAAGATATCAAGGATCTCTTTTTTTTCCGGCCGAATGCCAGCGGGGCTAACCAGGACCAGCTTTCTCAGATTGCCGGGACATAGAACCGCCATTTGGGCCGCGATCCAACCCCCCATGCCCACTCCGACCACATCTACCGGCCCGATGCCGTGTTGTTCGATAAACCAGTGGTAAAACACGGCCTGGTGGGTGATGGAGGTCAGCCATTCGGGGCGTGGTGTGGGCGTATATCCCGGACTGGCCGGCGCGTAAACCGTCGCGTTGGCGGCCAAGGCCTCGTGAAACGCTAGCCAACCCTCGTGGCCCTCTACCCCGTGCAGCACCAGGACTGGTGCACCCGAACCGCCTTTGGTGAGATAGAGCTCTGTCTCGCCAACCGAGATCCGCTCTTCTGAATAAGTTCCACTCGCCATTCCCCCTCCCTTCTGCATGAGCATGTCGCACGTGGTACGGCAGGTATCCTATCCACTCCTATCGTGGGCATCTCGCATTGAATTTCATTGCATTTCTCATCTCATCTAGAGTGTCTCGGGAGCCAGTGTACGCGGGTTAGGTGTCGAACACAAGACGGAAAGAGCACGGTACGCCACATCGTGCTACACTAGTGCTCTAGGTTCAGAACTTCGGAAGAAGTTATCAAAATAGAGGGAGACCGGGTATGGAGGTGGTGGGTCTTCGTTTTAAACCAGCTGGAAAAATCCTGCAGTATGCGGCCGAGGGGCTGCCGCTGCAGCGCGGCGATAAATGTGTGGCTGAGTCGGAAAACGGCGTGGAAATTGCCACCGTGGTGCTGCCGCCCGAGGAGCGCGTGTTGGAGGCGGAGCAGATCTCGATTAAACCGGTGATGCGCCAGGCCACGCTTGAGGACTTGGAACAGGCCGAGGGCTATCGGACGCTGGCGCAAGAGGCGTTTGCCCTCTGCCGTCAGCGTATCGCCGAGATGCATATGCCGATGAAGCTGGTGGAGGTGGAGTACACTTTGGACGGACGCAAGGCGATTTTTTACTTCACCGCCGATGGCCGGGTGGATTTTCGCCAACTGGTGCGCTCGCTGGCCAGCTCGCTGCAAACGCGTATTGAAATGCGTCAGATCGGCGTTCGCGATGAGGCGAAGAAGCTCGGCGGTTACGGTACCTGTGGGCGCCCACTGTGCTGTTCGACGTTTTTAACCGAGTTCGCCCCCATTTCGGTGCGCATGGCCAAGGAGCAGGGGCTGGCGCTGAATCCGTCGCGTATTTCGGGGGTGTGCGGCCGTTTGAAATGCTGCTTGGCCTATGAAATACCCGTTTACAAAGCCATCCGGGATGCCTTGCCGCGCGTGGGAGAAGCGTACGAGACGGAAGAGGGGCCGGGGCGGGTCACGGATGTGACGGTGATGGGCGAGGCGTTTGAGGTCGAACTCGACGAGACCGGCGAACGCATTTTTATCCGTCTACCCAGTGCTGATGAACGCAATTACTACTGTGATGGTAGCAAATGCGGTGGGTGTGGCACCGGGGGATGCGGGGCGAAGGCGTGAAGATCGTTGTGCAGCCAGGCCATGGGCGCGCTGCTTTGCATGGCATCGGCAATTAAATCCGCCAGGCTAACGCCATCCAAGACCGCGTACATTTGCCGTTCGGCTTCCGCAAAGGCGGTGAGCAACAAGCAGCTCGCGGTGGCGGCGCAGCAGCGTTCCTCGGCCAGACAACGGTACATGGGCTGTGCCGCCTCGGCCTCGATAGCACGGACCACATCCCCAACGGAAATCTCCTCGGGCAAACGGGCCAAGGCGTAGCCGCCGCGTTTGCCGCGAACCGCTTTGACCAAGCCCTCGCGAGTGAGTTTTTGGAAAATTTTGGACAGGTAGCTTTCCGACACATTTTGCGGCCGGGCGATCTCGCTGAGCAACAAAAAGCGCTTGGGCGCTTCTAGGTGCGCCAGGGCCCAAAGGCCATGAATCGCCATGTCGGTACTTTGGGAAAATCGTAGGCCCGGCATCCCTTTGCCTTTCTTGCATGCTCACTCTCCATCCATACCGCCGACTGTGTGTCAGTCGAACTGACCCCTCTTTGACTATAAGGTACCCAAAAATCCTTGACAAGTAATCGGCGATGGTTTAATTTTGGACAAGTGGAGTCTACATATCTATTGTTGGCCTGTAAAGATCTTTTATTTGCGGAAGGCGTCACGGTGCGTTCAGCTCTCTTTAGCGCATATCTTTCCGACAATGACGTGGCCGAGAACGATATGGCCAAGAACGATACGGCGGCCCGGAGCGGTAGGGTTGAAGATGCCGTTGCGCCCAGCCGGTCTGAGCCCACTGGTGCCGTGGCCGCAGGGGCGGACACGGCGTCTGTGATGAGTCATTATTTACAAGATGTGCGCCAGTACCCCTTGCTCACGCATAAGCATGAGCTGGCCTTGGCTCGGCAGATTCAAGAAGGCGGGCGCAGCTGGCGCCAGGCTTTTGTGCAGAGTTTGCTCGTGGTGCCTGATTTGTTGGCTTGTCGCTCTCGGGTGCGCCGTGGTGCGATGGATGCGTCGGCGCTTTGCGAGGATGAACCGGCAACGGTATCTGAGACCACGATAGCGTTGCTCGACCGACTGTGGGATTTGCGGCGCGAGATGGGCTGTACCCCCTCGCGCGGTGAGCCCGAGGCCGAAACCGTCGCCGCATTGCGTGATGAGATGCGGGCATTAATCCAGTCTGTGCCCTGGCATGCCGCCATCCTGCAACGGGCATGGTCTCGCCTCCACTTGGCGATGACCTCGAGCCACGTGCTGCAGCAGCGGCAGACGCGGCGCTATGGCGCGTCTTTGGGGTATTCACTGGCGACATTGCACGACTTGTGGGCGCATTTAGAGGCTTTGTATGTGGGAGTCGAAGCCGCCAGGCAAGAATTGACGACCCGCAACCTGCGTTTGGTGATCAGCGTGGCGCGAGAATTTATGCATACCGGTTTACCGCTGACGGATCTGGTGCAAGAGGGCAATATCGGCTTGATGCGGGCGGTGAACAAGTTTGATTATCAGCGCAATTTCAAGTTCAGCACCTATGCCGTGTGGTGGATTAAGCAGGCGATACGCCGCGCTGTCTATGATCAGATGGCGCTGATCCGCGTGCCGGAGTATATGTACGAGAGCGCCCGGCAGGTGCAAAAAATGATGCCAGTCTTGGCCACTGAACTCGGCCGTACTCCGACCCCTGGTGAAATGGCGCAGCGGCTCGATTTGCCGCTAGAGCGGGTGGAGCGCAGTTTGGCTTTGACGCACGAGCCAGTGTCGCTCGATCAAACGCAAGCGGGCGGGCGCGAGCGGTCGTTTCAAGAGCGGGTGGCGGATACGGAAGCGGTGCAAGGGCTGGAGACGGTTTTACAGCAGGATTTACAGCAGCATACGCAACAGGCGTTATCCTGCCTTAAACCCCGCGAGGCGGAAGTGCTCCGCCGGCGTTTCGGCTTGGATGGCTATCCGGGGGAGACGTTGCGCCAAATCGGCTTGGATTTAGAGCTCAGCCATGAGCGGGTACGCCAAATCGAAGCCCAAGCCCTGGCCAAACTCAAAGCGGAAAGCCCGGGGTTGCGGGAGTATTTGGAGATTTGAGACGTTGGCACCGCGAGGCGTGGTGGGTCTTGACAGTAGTGGGGTTGGGGCTGATAATAGGGCTCCGTAGACGAGCCAAATCGCGTCTAAAGTTGCTTTGAAGCGAGGATATAAAACCGTTGTCGACGCCTAGCACGATACACCACGAGTCTTCAGTTTTGGAAGATACGTACGGTCGGCCTCTACGCAATCTGCGCATCTCGGTGACGGATCGCTGCAATTTGCGCTGTCAGTACTGCATGCCGGAGGAGGAATACCTCTGGCTGTCTCGGGACAGTATTTTGACGTTCGAAGAGATCTCGACCCTAGTGGATGTGTTTATCTTGCTCGGGGTCGATAAGGTACGCCTTACCGGAGGTGAGCCGCTGTTGCGCAAGGACTTGCCGGTGCTGGTTGAGATGTTAGCGAAAAAGCCGCAGCTACGCGATTTGGCACTGACCACCAATGCGGTGCTTCTGGCCGATCAGGCCGAGGGGCTTTACCGGGCGGGATTGCACCGCCTGACGGCGAGTTTGGATACGCTGAACCCGGAGCGCTTTAAAGCGCTCACCCGGCGGGACACCCACGCACGGGTGTTGGCTGGCATTGAGGCGGCGGGCGCCGCCGGTTTTAATGGGTTAAAGATCGATACGGTGGTGATGCGCGGCTATAACGATGATGAACTCGCGCCGTTGCTTGAATTCGGACAACGATGGCGTGCTGAAGTCCGTTTTATCGAGTACATGGACGTTGGCGGTGCGACCCATTGGCAACTGGACCGCGTCTTGCCGAGAGTCGAGATGCTGGAGCGCCTGGAGCGCCATTTTGGCCCGATCGAGCCGATTGTAGAAGTGAGTTCGGCCCCGGCACAGCGCTATCGATTGCCGGATGGCAGCACATTTGGCATTATCGCCTCGACCACGACCCCCTTTTGCCAATCTTGCGACCGCAGCCGCCTGACGGCAGATGGCATGTGGTATTTGTGCTTATACGCCACTGAGGGCACGGATTTGCGCCAGCCACTGCGCGAGGGCGCACCGGCGGAAGAACTCGCTGCGATCATCGCCACCGGTTGGACCGCCCGGCGCGATCGCGGTGCGGAGGTGCGCAAAGCGCTCGAAAGTGCTGGCGACCGCGAGGTGCTGGTGCAGTTGGAAACGCTGCGTCAGGATCCCCACCTGGAGATGCATACCCGTGGCGGATAATCCGCTGCACCCTTGACTCATGCCATGATCTGTATCCCATGTAGTGCTGCGACATGACCGCCGTCTATGTCCTTTGGCTGTTCCAGATGTGCTCCAGGTGTTGAGTTGGCCCAGGTGGAGTGGCAAGGGCCGTGATCATTGTCGGCGCTTTGTGTAGAAGGGGTGTGGATGCGGGATTATGCCCCATATATGACGGGAAACTCCAGTCGACTCTCGATGGCCTTGGTGCCGCTCGATCCGCAAGATTGGATCGAGCCCGATGAACACTTAATCGCAGACTTAGCAGAAAAGGAGCGGTTGCTCGCCGAGCGTCACCAGGAGTTGTTCATCGTGTTGCCAGAGGCCACACCGGGCTCAGAGGAAGTACTGGAGCTGCTCGTCGACTATTTGCCGACGCACTTCCCCGACTTATACGAGCGGCGGGGTGATCGACTCTACCATCGCGCCTCCGGGCGCATGTGGGACCTGGCCCGCTCCACGCTTCACCCGCTCGATCTCGCCGGGCGTCTGGTGCAGGAAGATTTGTGCCTGATGCAGGTCGAGTCTGATTCCGGGCACTACCGCTTAGTGGGCGCTTCGGTCTGTTTTCCTACGCGTTGGTGTTTAGCAGATAAAATCGGGGGTGCGATCGGTCCTATTCACGCCCCGGTGCCGGGCTATGAGGCACAGCTCAGCTCGACTATGGACCGGTTTTTCGCCCGGCTCAAGACCGAGCGGCCGGTGTGGCGCGTGAACTGGAGTATCGTCGACGATCCCGCCCTGTTTCTGCCCAGAGGGCATCGCCAGTGGGAGCGTAATCCCGGCATCACGGCCGACAATGTCGGCGACAAGCTTTGGCTGCGCTTGGAGCGGCAAACCCTTCGCCGTCTGCCGTGTACCGAGGATGTGCTGTTTACCATTCGTATTTATGTGCACCCTCTCCATACGCTCGCTGCACGTCCCGAGCATACCGCCGCCCTCGCCGCAGCGATACGGTCCTTGCCGCCTGACTTGCAAACTTACAAGAGCGTGCGACCATTTCGAGAGGCGATACTTTCTTGGTTGGATCGATGCGCTGCCGCAAACGGTTGAGACACCACATGGCTACACCAACCACGCCCCCTCATGTTGCAACAATTGCTGCTTGATGTGTAACCCCCCGGCATAGCCCCGCAGGCGGCCATCCCGGCCGATGACGCGGTGACACGGGATGATGATAGCGATCGGATTGCGTCCGTTGGCCGAGCCGACCGCCCGTGACGCGGTCGGCTTGCCTAAACGCTCCGCCAAGTCTTGATACGTGGTCGTACTGCCGTATGGGATTTGCTGTAGCACTTGCCAAACTTGCTGTTGAAAGGCGGTGCCAGGCGGTGCGAGCGGCAGACTGAAATCCCGCCGGGAACCCGCGAAATACTCGAGGAGTTCCTGTATGGCTTGGTCAAAGTAGTCAGGTCGGCTCGGCGCGCTCGGGGTGGCGTCAACCGGGCGTTCGCCGTGCTGAAAATCGACGCGGGTGAGGCCCTCGGCCGTGCCGGCAAGGCAAATAGGGCCCAAGGTCGATTCGATAATCCCTTGGTAAACTGCCGATTTCATACCTGCTCACGCCTCTCCCACGGTGGTGCGGATTGAAGATACCGTGTTAGATAGGTATCATTCATTCCAGCACAAACTAAGCATCCCCATGGCTAAAGCCAGGGGGTTTCAGGAGCCCTGCGGGTTGCCCACCCAACGTGCAGTGGATCCACGGACCACGGGGTTGGCCTAGATTCAACCCCAATGTTTCGAGATTCATGGCGGCATTCCAATCACTGTCGCCCTTCCACCCGCAACGCGGGTTTTGGCAGGCAAACCGCTTGCCCGAGCGAGTACCGAGATGCAAGCACGAGTGGCATATTTGCGAGGTGTATCGAGGATCATGCAACAGCACCGGAACGGACGCCAGATTGGCCTTGTAGCCAATGAACATCCGCAGCTGGTAGAACGCCCAACTGTTGCTGCGCCGTCTCTCGACCTTCTTGCGAGGTTGTTGGTTGGTGCGCGCCCGAATCCCCGTCAGGTCTTCGAGCACCACCATCGCCCCTTCGCCTTGTGCCGCCTCTACAATATCTTTGCTAATCTCGTGATTGGTTTGCCGCTGGAACCGTTTCTCTCTGCCCGACAGCCGTTTCAGGAGCTGGCGGCATCTGCGCCGCGTACTCCGCGTGCCCTTCGTAGCTTTGCGTTCAAGCGCCGCCCGCAACCGGCTATAGCGGTCACGGATGCGCCGAATCTGCTCCCCACTCCACGACTTGCCCCGAGAGGTGAAGGCAATGTCGGTGCGCCCCAGGTCAACGCCAATGGCTTTGTCTGTAGGCGCGGGGGGTTCAACAGAAACTTTTATCTGGATGTGGATGGCATACGAGCCATCGCGGTAACGGCACAGTTGCGCCGAGGTCGACGTTTTGCCTGCAAGCTTGCCGCGCTGGTAGTCGCCCAGATCCAGCGCGAAACGCTCCCGGCTGTCCAGGAGTCTCAGGCTTACCGTCCAATCCGCTTCGCAAAAAGAAAAGATGCGCTGGTCGTACTGGATACTCGTCGCATCGAACTCGACGATTTTCGATTTATTGGTGTGAGCGGCCTTGCGGTTGGCACAGACACGGCGAATGGCTTGTTGGGCCAAATTTGCCGACAGACCAAAGCGGTCTCGAACCTCGTGATACACCATCTCGTTCATGTGAAGAT
>Ga0214472_10005874_pt1 | contig 12902 bp, 8 predicted proteins | sample RVTome_6_FD_207662 | JGI IMG/M metagenome (GOLD analysis project Ga0214472, IMG submission 207662) | Soil microbial communities from uranium-contaminated site in the Upper Colorado River Basin, Wyoming, United States - RVT140D175 | ecosystem: Environmental > Terrestrial > Soil > Contaminated >... | reverse complement strand
GGGAGCCACACCTGCGCGCTCACGAGTGGCGGCGCGGTGAGGTGCTGGGGCAATAACGACAGCGGCGAGCTCGGCACCGGCACGACGACCGACAGCAGCGTCCCGGTCGACGTCGCGGGCCTGGGGAGCGGGGTCAGCGCGATCGCCGCAGGCGGCTTGCACACCTGTGCCCTCACGAGCGGCGGTGGGGCGAAGTGCTGGGGCCGCAACGTCGAGGGCCAGCTCGGGAATGGCTCGACGACCGACAGCAGCATCCCGGTCGAGGCCGCGGGCCTGGCGGGCAGGATAAGCGCGATCTCGGCGGGCACCCTCCACTCGTGCGCCGTCACGACTGGCGGCGGGGTCAAGTGTTGGGGCTCCAACGAATACGGCCAGCTCGGTACCGGCACGACGACCGACAGCAGCGTACCGGTCGACGTCTCCGGCCTCGCGAGCGGCGTCAGCGCGATCGCCGCCGGCGTCTACCATACCTGCGCGCTCACGAGCGGCGGTGGGGTCAAATGCTGGGGCTACGGCCAGTCTGCGGACGCGACAGTTTTCAACAGCAGCGTCCCGGTCGACGTTTCGGGCCTCGAGAGCGGGGTCAGCACGATCGCCGCAAGCTATGACCATAGCTGCGCGCTGACGGCCGGCGGCGGGGTCAAGTGCTGGGGTGCCAACTACAACGGCCAGCTCGGCAACGGCACGAATAGCGCCAGTAACGTCCCGGTCGACGTCTCCGGTCTCCGGAGCGGGGTCAGGGCAATCTCTGCCGGGTTCGGGTACATCTGCGCCCTGACGAGCGGCGGTGGGGTCAAGTGCTGGGGGGTCAGCAACGGCGGCGAGGTCGGCGACGTCGCGGGCCTCGCAAGCGGGGTCACCGCGATCGCGGCGGGCGGCAGACATGCGTGCGCGGTGATGGGGAAAGGTAGGGTCAAGTGCTGGGGCGACAACTCGGATGGTCAGCTGGGCAACGGCAGGCCGTGCAGCAGCTGGAGCAGTAGCAGCGACCCGGTGGACGTGGACTTCACCACGCCGGAGTCCGGCAGCGAGCCGACCGGCGCGCCGATCGGGCGGATCGACCATGCGACGGGTCCCACGGACGTCGTGCTTCGCTTCGACGCCGGCCCGGACGTGGCGGTGGGCGAGCTGGAGGGCCAACTCTTCCAGCCGGGTCCCGAGTTCACGCTCTACGGCGACGGCACGGTCATCTTCCGGAACGAAGGTGCGCCGCTCCCTCCGGCCGAAGGCCCGATCGTCCGCGCCCAGCCATTCAGGATCGCCCACCTCGACGAGGACCAGGTCCAAGCGGTCCTGCGCTTCGCGATTGGGGAGGGCGGACTGGGGGCCGCCTGCGATCTGTACGGAACGCAAGATATCGACGCCTTTGGCTCCGACGTCTTCACCCTCCGCGCCGGCGGTCTCGACAGGCGCGTCGAGAACCAGGGCTCTGCCCCCTTCGCGGCGCTCTACGACTACCTCGCCGCGTTCGGCCGCGGAGACGACCTCTCGACGCAGGTCTGGGTGCCCGAGCGCTTCTGGGGCAACCTGCTCGAGGCGGCCCACGATGTCGAGGTTGGAGTACTGCCCGATCCGCGTGAAGCCGGCTTCGCCCCGTGGCCATGGCCGGACATCGCACCCGCGGATTTCGTCGGCCAAGGCGGCCGAGTCCTGTCAGCCGACGAAGCGGCTGTCCTGGGCCTCTCGGACGACGGCGGCGTCGTCCAGCGGATCTACCTCCTCGGACTCGACGGCGAGACGATCTACTACTTCTCGCTCTGGCCGATGCTGCCCGACGAGACGAGCTGACTGCAGTGGGCGGCCTCGGGACGTCAGCAGCACGACAGGCTCCGTCCGGGAGACACCAGGTGCACAAGTCGCGCATGGGTGTGGCGGCGACGATCGTCGCAGCCCTGCTCGTCGTCGCCTGCGCGTCACCCACCAGTCCGGCCCCGGTCACGACCCCGACTCCGTCCGGGACGCCGGCGTCGTCGTCGGTATCGGCGACTCTAGCCCCGACGCCGTCCGCCCGGACCGGCGATCAGGCTCGCCGCCGCCGCGGGGGCGATGAGGTGGAGTCGGCGTCAGGTTCATGACCGTAACAGCTGGCGCTCCCGAACGTCTCCACTCGTACACCGTCCAGAGGGACATGGGATGCACTCGTCGCACTCACGACTCGCAACCACGGCCATCGTCGGCCTGCTCATCGCCGCCGCCTGCACGTCAGCTGCAACCCCGGCGCCGGACGTGACGCCAACGGCGTCGCCGTCGATCACCATCACCCCGGCGGCCGCGAGCCCGACTGCGGCGGCGACCCCAACGAGCCCGAGCCCGACAGCGACCCCCCAGCCCACCCCGGAGCCCACGCCAATCCCCGCGCCACCGAAGCCCACCGGGGTGACGTTCGACCAGCAGGTGCGCGAGAGCGACGACGGACAGGTTGCGACGATCACCCAGATCGTCAGGTGGGGAGCGCCGCTGAGCCAGGGCGTCGAGATCCGGGTCTATGGCGTGACCGAGTGCATCGCCGAGCCCGCCGACCCACCCCCGGGCACCAGTGGGCCATGCCTTGTCGTGCACACCCCCCTGCCGGCGTCGGTCCGCACGCTGCTCGCCACGGTACCGGCCTCGGATGGCGTGGTCAGCTGGACGTGGACGCAGTGGCCCTTTGAGTGCGACACGCCGAACCCAGCTTACGACCCCGACAGGCCCTACCGCGCGATCGTGCTGGCCGCCTACGGCGCGTCGGACCACTCGATCTTTGCCATCGCACACCCTGGCGGTTGGTGGCGGCCGGATCTTGGCGACATCATCTGCTGAGACCTCCGGCGCGACATCCTGTGCCTTGCTGTGAAAACGGGAGAAGCACAAAGGACTCCAGCGGCCGACCCGTCGGTCTCTCTGCTCGCGAAACGACCGGGGTCCGTTGGAGCCTTGGTCGCGATCGGCCTGGCCGGCAATCCGTGGCAGCGTGGCCCATCCGAGGGGACGGGGCGAGCGGCTGGCGGACCCGGCCTGCCCACAGTCAGGCCGCACGGACAAGAGTAGGCTGCGCCCGTGGTTGACCAGGGAGGGATGACCCAGCGGCTCGCGGCAGTGCTGGGCGGCGCGCTCCTGGTGTTCACGGTCAGCGGATGCGCCGGCGGGTCGCCATCGCCCTCCGCATTCGCCTCCCCGTCTGGGGAGCCTACGACGCCTTCACCATCTGCTTCAGCCTCCTCGGCACCCAACGATCCCGCCGCGGGCACGTGGATCCCGGCGGGAGGCATGGTCGCGGCGCGCTCCAATCACACGGCTACGCTGCTGAACGATGGCACCGTGCTGGTGGCCGGCGGGGCGGGCGGCGCACCTGCCTCCGCCGAGATCTACGACCCGATTGCCGGGACATGGACCGCCATCGCTGATATGCACCGCGGCAGGTCCGGCCACACTGCCACGCTGCTTCCAGACGGCAGGGTCCTCGTGGTGGCGGGCGACTGCGACGACATCAACCAGGTCGGCTCGACCGAGCTGTACGACCCGGCCAACGGGTCCTGGACCATGACCGGAAGCGTGGCCGAATCCTGCGGCGATCACACAGCCACTCTGCTGAACGACGGCACCGTCCTGCTGGCGGGCGGCAGCGGCCTCATCCCGGACAGCTCCTTCGCCCTGGCCGAGCTCTACGACCCGGAGGTGGGTAGGTGGACGGCTACCGGGGACATGATCGAGGACCATCACGGACATACCGCCAACCTGCTGCTCGATGGCACCGTGCTGGTGGTGGGTGGCGGCCGCAGCGACGGCTCACCGGTCGGGGCCGAGCTGTACGACCCGGACACCAAGACCTGGAATGCCGCGGGCGCCGTTCTCGGAGGGCACCACAATCACGCGGCCACGCTGCTGCTCGATGGCAGGGTCCTGGTATCCGGGAGCGGCGGAGGCGGTGCCCAGGTCTCGGCCGAGCTGTTCGACCCTGACAGCCGGTCCTGGACAGCGGTCGCACCCATGCTCGAGGACCGCTCCGGTCATACCGCCGCACTGCTACTGGATGGTCGCGTCCTCGTAGCTGGCGGCCAACGATCCGCTGAGCTGTATGACCCCGAAACAGGGTCCTGGGCTGCCGCCGCTCCGGCTGGGGGCAGCGCCGCCGAGACCGCAACGCTTCTGGATGATGGTCGAGTGCTGGTCGTAGGCGGCGGCGCGGGGGCCAGCCTGTTCGACCCCGGCGATCAGCCAGCGTAGGCCTGGCCCGATAGACTGCGACACGAGCCGCCCTCGGACGTCCTGTTCCCTGAAGACGAGGGACCGGCCGCCGCAGGATTAGCTTAGGGGGACGCTTGGGACTTCGCGGTGTGCGGCTTCGGAGGCCGACGTGCTTCTCGGCGGCTGCACGGTCCGTCGAGTTAGCGCCGCCGCGGCGGTCCCAGCGTGATTCGACGGTCGAGGAGCGCTCCGACGATTGCGACCCTCCCAGCCTTCGACCCGCTGGCGTAGCGACCGTCGCCATACGCCCAGAAGACATCGCCGTCGGCCAGCCGCTCAGCCCGCTCGCGAAGCCCGATCCCGTTGACGACGCCGCCGAGGTCCGAGGCCCGCCAGCGCTCCCCGGACACCGCTGCCGGCGTCCGCCAGCTGACGCCGCCGTCCGTGGAGAACGTAAAGGCGCTCCCGACCGTCGCCGCAGTTGGGGCGTCATCGAGGGTGTGCATCGTCACGAGGACGTATCCGGGCCCAGCGACGAGGTTCGGCCGGATGCTCGACTGGTGCCGGCCGCCGACGTCGCTGGCGAATGGCAGGCGCGAGAACGACCAGGTTTCTCCACGGTCCTCGCTTCGGCCGACCTGGATCGTGCCCCGCGGGGCACTGTCGGTTGCGGGGCCGTACGCCGCGACAGCAAGGTAGAGTCGTCCCGTTGCCGGATCAACGTCGAAGCCGTGGAGCCACATCGGATCCGGACGGATGTTGCCGGCAGTGCCCGGAGCGCTGGCGCCCGACGTCGTGTAGGCGGTCTCGGGGACCGTCGTAGCGACTCGCGACGGTCCGACGGCGAAGGTCTTCTCGACTGGGTCGAAGTCAACCCGGGCGACTGCGACGCCGAGCCGTCCCACATTGTGCGGGCCACCCTTCGCAAGAATCCGGGTCCGGTCCCATCGGCGGAGGTCGACCTGGTACCACGAAGCGTACACGCCACCGTCGCGGGCCGGGCGGAGGCGGTACCCGATCCGCCACCAGTCGCGGTAGCCGCGTGCTCCCGACGCCGGGGCGATCTCCGTCGATGTCCACGTCCTGCCGAAATCCGCTGATGCCAGAAGGCGAAACCCGGGGCCATGGGCGCCGCGAGCGAGCCAGTTGTAGCCGACATAGACGGTGCCGAAGTTCGGGCTGGCAAGGTCGCGGTCGACGGCGACCTCCGGAAAGCCCCCGACCCACGGCGGCGTGTCGCGCTCCACATGGAGCTTCGACCAGGAAGCGCCCTCGTCGTCGCTGTAGGCTGTCGACAGGCTGAACCGGCCGTCGCCGCACGTGGGCACCGTCATGTTCGCCCAATACAGGCGGCTTCCGCCCGACGGACCCGGTCCCCAGGCGATCGCCGCGTGGAGGCTGACACCGCGACCGGAGCCCGCGCCAGGACTCGCCACGGTCGGCCGCCAGGTGAGGCCGTCGTCGTGCGAGATGCGGATCATGGGATTGAGTCGGCAGGCCGCTCCGGGTCCGCGGTGCTGGTAGATGATGGCGACCCGGTCGGGGTCGGTCGGATGCGTCGCCACGACCGGCTCCCAGGCACGATCCTCGATGGACTTCGGGACTAGGCTGACTGCCGTCTCGTGCGCGACCGCAACCTCGACCTCGGCCGGGGAGCTTGGAGCGGGAGAGGGCGGAACCGAGTCAACGGGCGGCCGTGTCACAGGCGGCGACGGTGACGCCGACGGCGACGAGGCGGGGAGGACCGGACTAGCCGCCGCGCTCGCGGGGCGTACCGCCCAGCGATCGGCGACCCGTCCGGCCGACGGCGAGCAACCGGCCACCAGGCCGAGCAACACCACCGTGGTCGCGAACCGGCGGACCGGCACGAGCTTCACCGCGAGCCGACAGCTGGCAATGCCGCCTCGAGGTCCGGGGCGAGCGAGACCGCGAAGGTCGCCGTCAGGTGGTGGTGGTCTCGATAGATGAGGGTCTGCCCGATGATCGGCGGGCAGGGGTCGGTGGGGCATACGACGTCCGACAGGTCGACGACTGTCGCCCCCGTCAGCCGAGCGGCCTCCGTCTCGCGACGGAGGTGGCGCCAGCCGAACGCCGCGGACCGGCTGGTCGTGCAGCGCTCGATTGCGTCGCGGTGCTTGGCGAGGCAGGCGGGGACGTCAAAATCGGAGCGCGGCGTGTCGATGACGACCGCCACGACGCCTGGGAGGCGCTCTATCAGCCGCGCCATCGCGGCTCCCTGTCGCTCGGGCTCGTTGTCGCGGTCGGCGACAACCGGGAGCCAGCGGTTCGAGGCGATGATCACGAGATCTGGCTTCAGCTCGGCCAGGCGGTCGACGACGTTCTCCCGCCAGGCCTCGCACTCGGTGTACTCGCGTTTGAGGTTGGGCGACCAGATCGGCATGTCGACGAACACGCAGCTGAACTTCGTGAACGGGACCAGCCGCCAGCCGCGTTGCCTGGCCACGACATCGAGCGCCGGGAACCAGTGGGCGGCATGCGAGTCACCGACGAGGGCGACCGTGATTGCACCATCGCGGTCCCCGTAGACGCAGCTCGGAGGTCGCGAGCCGGCCAGCGAGAGCCCGCAGCCGTCGGCGAGCAGCGGATCGTCGTCGACACGCGACGCACCAAGCGATGGCTCGAGATCGCGCGGCACGCGACCATCGATCCGAGGAGTCGGGCGCGGAGCGGGCGTCGAGGCCGGCGGCAACGTGGCGCTGCGCGATGCCGTGGGGGAGGGCGTCGGTGTGGGCGCCGACGCCATCGGCGGCGCCCCGACGATCGACGCCGGTGTGGGCGCCAGGTTGGCCGACGGGCCGATCGGCAGCAGATCCTCCTCGCCGTCGAACGCTGCGACCTCTTCAATGCCCCGTTGGGCGACCGCGCCCATCGTCGCCGAGCCGACCCCGAGGACGAGCACGGCTGCGCCGGCCAGGGCGAACCCGCGCACCCGTCCTCCGAGTGACAGGCGACCGATCGACAGGCGACCGCGGCGGAACGGCTCTTCCACGAGCCGCCACGTCAGCGCAGCCAGGACGGCGGCGAGGAGGATCAGGCCCAGTCGAAGGAAGAGGTCGCCCTCGACCGGCCCGCCTTCGGAGTTCGCCAGGCCTTCGGAGTTCGCCAGGCCGAGTGCCACGGGCCCGAGGACGAGGATCGGCCAGTGCCATAGATACAGCGAATAGGAGATCCGACCCAGCCAGCGGAGTGGAGCCCTGGCGAGCGCTATCCACCCGGGCGATCCGACCATCCCACCGGAGGCGATAATCGCAAGGGCGCCTAGGGTCGGCATAGCCGAAGCCAGGCCCGGGTAGTCAGTCGTCGGACCGATCACGGCGAGGCCCGTGCCGACGAGGCCGACCCCAACCCAGCCAACCAAAGCACCGAACGGGCGCGGCGCCCGGCTGATCCACGGGGCCGCGAGCGCCAACAGACCTCCCGCGGCGAGCTGCCAGGCTCGCGTTGGCAGCGAGTAGTACGCCCACGGTCCGTTCGAGCCCGTGATCGCGATGCAAAGGAGGAATGAACCGGCCAGGATGATCGTCACCGGGAGCATCGTCGCTAGGCGGGGGAGCCGAACGCGGGCGGCCACCACGAGCAGGACCGGCCACAGCAGGTAGAACTGCTCCTCGACTGCGAGCGACCAGTAATGGAGCACCGGCGACGCAGCGACCGGCGCGAAGTAGTCGGTCGCGTCGAGGGCGAAGCGGATGTTGGCGAGGGACAGGCTTGCCGCCAGGGCGTCATCGGCGACGCGCGGCAGGTCGAGGGGCGAAAGGACGAGCTGGGCGGCGAGCAGTGTGCTCGCCAGCACAACGACGGCCACCGGAAGGATGCGTCGGGCGCGGCGGGCGTAGAAAGCGCCGAGCCGGATCCGTCCGGTGCGTTCACGCTCCTCCACGAGCAGCCCGGTGATCAGGAACCCGGAGAGGACGAAGAAGATATCGACTCCGACGAAGCCGGCCTCGGCGCCGGGGACACGGGCGTGACACAGCAGGACGAGCACGATCGCGATCCCGCGAAGCCCCTCCAGGTCCGGTCGGAACCGGGGATCGCCCGGTTGCCGCCCGGAAGCGCTGCGCGTATCCGTGCGCGTCCTGAATCCTGGTGCCGGGAGTGAGCCCGAGCGTGTATGGCTCAGCGGTGACGCCTCGGTCCGGTCAGTGTCGCGGCCTGTCTCCGCCGCCGACTCCCACCCCGAGACGACCTCGGCGGCCCGACGCTCGTGCGGTCGTGATCGGGCCCGGCCTCGGGCTGAGGCGCAGGCACCCGGTATCAGTCCCACGACGATCGTCGTTGCGACCCGCGAACGTGAAGAGCGCATCCGATGTCCTCCGGACGGTCTGTAACCGTGAGACGTTCGGACCGCCCGCTTGCTTCGTTAGGAACCTGTCGGCAGGCCGACACCGGGACGGTACGCTCCGTGCGTCACTGCGCGTCTCGGGGTGGCGACCGGCCGCACGTGGAGGGCTGTCTGGCAAAGACTCGACTTCGGGCGCGGTTCCCTAGAATTTCCCGGTACACCGTTGGCCCACGCATGACGAGGCTGCCGCCATCGCGGTGAAGCCTGATCGGCAGACTCGACACGATCCTCCCATCGTGTCGGACCAAGAGCAGCATCGCGGCGAGTTGCGAGGGCTGGGCGCGAAGGCCTTGGGGGAGCCGAGACTGGCTTCAGCGTTGGCCGGGGGGTGCCGAGGATTCCGGGCGGCCCATTGCGCGCCGGGCGCATCATGTAGGGACCGGGGAGGCGTATGAAGCCGTGGCGTGGCCCGTTGTCGGGTGGTGCCCGGAAGGGAGCAGACGATGAGGAGATCCGGGTCCTCAGCTGGGGTTCTGGCGATCGTGGGCGTACTGGCGCTCAGTGCGTCGAGCGTGCTTGCTGGCGGTCCGCCAGTAGTCAACACGACCGATCATCTCGACAATGTGCCCAGCGTCTTCGTCGACGTCCATCCGTGTACTGGACAGGCGGCCCAGGTCTCGTCGCTCGAGACCGGCGTGATCCACTTCCTCGCGTTTGCAGACGGCACGGTCCGCATTACTGGGACCCTGCACGGGGTCTTCACCGCCGACGTCCTGCCGGTGGACGGCACTCCCGATGCCACCGGCACATACACGGTCTGGTTCGGCAGCAACGGTGCGGTCACCGAAACGGGCGAAGCCTTCGGAAAGGGTGTGACGACTTTCACGTTGAACGGCCAGATCACCAACGCGGACGGCTCATCGAACAGCTTCCACGTGGTCGCGCATGCCCTCTTCGATGAGGACGGCAGCCCCAAGCTCGAGTTCTTCAAGGCCCACTGCCACTAGGGTCCGCCACGCCGGCCCCCGGTCTCGTTCGGTGACCCGTGGGCGCGAGCGGCTGGTCGCGTCGCTCAGGGGACCGGCTGCGGCATGACCCCACAATGGGTTCATCGTGTGGCCCGCAGTCGGCGTTCTTGCGGTGAGGCGGCTTACGGCTCCCTGGGTGGCGGGAGCACTTCCTTCAGTTCCGTTGCCGCCTCGAGATCGCCGTAGCGCCGTACCAATCGTCGAACTCCGCCGGCGCAGCGCCAAGAACATCGGCCCGGCAATGGCCGACTTCAACACGCAGCACGGACCGGACGATCGAGTACTTGAGCCGTCACGGGGCCCCCGGAGCCCGTCACACCGCCGGGGAACGATGTCGCATTCCCCAGACTCGCCTTGAAGTCGAGCGCCCTGTGTCGTCACGATGATGCGTCGGCCCGATGGGGCACGCCAGCTCGCGACCGAACGAGCCGCCGATCGCTGTCAACCACTGCCTGTGGCGCTGTGGCATATCCAGGTGAGCGTGAGCCGATAGATATCCGGCCACGGATCGTTGGGGAGAGTGAGGCCCACCCAGCGCACCGAGGAGTCCACGGCGGGAGCCTCGAACCGCGTTCCAAGTAATTCGACTCGGCCTGCCAGTCCGGACTCGAGGAATCGCTCGACCTGGTAGTCATATGCACGAACGAACGTCAGCGGTGGCTCGCGCCGGGTCGTGCCGTCGTCGAGCCTCACCTCGAGATAGGCCGGAGGCCTTTCCGGGACGTTGGGGGGTTCGAAGTCATTTCCGGGGACGCCGTCGTTCATGAGCGATGCATTGGGCGGAATGACATCGCCGGCAGCGCGAGGCCGTCCGACTGCGACGCTGCGCAGATCGATCCGATGGAGGCCATCGACGGCAGGAACAACCTCTGCGATCAGGTCCGGTTCGCCGACGACCGAGCGGCAGGTCGCCGCAACCTCCGTCACGGCATTGAGCGGTGCCGCGAACTCAAGACGTACGCTCCCGGCATAGTCCACCGGTCCGCCCTGCGCGATCACCGATGCCCCGCCGAGCGCATAGCCGCCCCAGCCGGCGGCGAGCACCCACCACCAGCGCACCGCGCGATCGACGCGACGTGGAGAAGTCTCCATCCGCCGGCCACGCCGCCTTGCCGCCAGGACGGCACCAGCGATGAGGCCGCTCAGGAGCAACCCTGCGATGACGTTGAGGCCGGGAGCAGGGCGCCCCAGAAACGGGTCGGCAAGACCGGCGAGCTGGTAGCGCCAATCCTCGAGACCATGCCCGTAGGTCCAGACGCCGATCAGGACGAGGACAACCACGACAGATGTCGAGATAAAGACGGTCTGGAGCCGACTTGACATGGCTCAGAACCTCAAGTCGCGATGGCGCGTCGCCGTGCTCGAAGCTTAGGACGCAGGCCGTACCACGCTGTCACATCCCAGCGGATCGTCGGGCTGGGAACGCCATGCCCGCGGCTGCTCAGGCAGGACGGCGCACTGCAGCGTCGCCCGGCGAAGGAGGGCTCGTCGGCGGCGACCTCGAGGCTGGGCGAGTTGGCACTACTTCAGTTGACATTAGTGTGTGACACACAGTAATGTGCGCCGCATGCATGCGGACGAGCTGCTCGGAACCCATCGGCAGGAGCTGCGCCGAGGCACGGTCGTGCTCGCCTGCCTGCTCGCGCTCCGGACGCCGGGGTATGGCTACGGCCTGCTGAAGACGCTCGATTCCGCCGGGATTTCCAGCGACGGCAACACCGTCTACCCGCTCCTCCGGCGCCTCGAGGAGCGGGGCCTCCTCGAGAGCGAATGGAACACCGACGAGTCGCGTCCCCGCAAGTTCTATCGAACAACCCGCGCCGGCGCGGAGCTGGCGGCGCAGCTCCTGGCCGACGTGGCCGACCTGACCGCGTCCCTGCACGCGCTGGATGGAGGAACAGATCGATGACCTCGTGGACCGAACGCTACCTGGCAGCAGCGCTGCGGAGCATCCCGGACGACAAGCGCGCGGACCTCGAGCGAGAGCTGCGCTCGTCGATTGCCGATGCCGTCGAGGAGCGCGTGGCTGCGGGGGAGGACCGCCTCGCCGCGGAGCGGGCCGTCCTCGAGGACCTCGGAGACCCGGCCCAACTGGCCGCGGCCTACACCGGTCGGCCGACCTACCTGATCGGTCCCGAGCTCTTTCCGCTCTACCGGCAGTTCGTCCCGCGCCTGATCGCCGTCGTGGTGCCGCTCGCGGCGGTCGTGATGGCGGCGGTCAACCTGGCGGGCGGCGGGAGTTACTCGGACGCGATCGCGGCCGGGATCTCGGGCGCGATCAGCGTCACCATCCAGATCGCGTTCTGGGCGACCGTCACGTTCGTGTTCCTCGAGTGGGCCGACTCGGCGCGCAAGGCCCGGACGGAGATCGTCTCAGCCACCGGTCGATGGACCCTCGAACGGCTGCCGGAGCTGTCGGCCGCTCGCGTCACGGCGAAGGAGTCCGTGGGCGAGATCGTTACGGTCCTGATCACGATCGGCGGCCTCCTCTTCCTCCGCAGCCTCGGGACGACCGACGCGTCCGGATCAGAGGTGCCGCTGTTCGCCCCCGCATTCACCGACTTCTGGTTCCCAGCGCTCCTTGCCGTGCTCGCTGCCATGGCGGTGCTCCACGTGATGGTGTACATCGTCGGGCGCTGGACGATGGCGCTGGCCGTCGGCCACGCGGCGCTCCGGGTCGCCTTCGCGCTGCCCCTCATCGTGCTGGCCCTGAACGGGACGCTGGTGAACCCCGCGTTCGCCGCGCAGATTGGCTGGCCGTCGCTCGCCGAGGGCAACGGTCCCGCGATGCTGGCCGTCGCGGTCGGCACCACCCTCGTGGGCGGCTGGGAGATCCTGAAGCCGCTCCTGCGCGCGCGACGCGCCCGGGGATCCGGCCCGTTGTTGGGCGCCTCGCGGCGATCGGCCTGAACCATGACTGACCAGGACATGACCCCGCGGCGGGCGGCTCTGATCGTCGTCATCGGCCTCGTGGCCACGACGTTCGGCGTGCCGATCGCCGAGTTCGTCATCTGGCCGAGCCTGGTGGACCCGGGGAGCATCGAGCAGACCGTTCGCAACATCCGGGCCAACGAGGGTCTCTTCCTGGTCGCGAGCTTCGCGTACCTGGCTGGCTTCGTGGGCGACGTGGTCGTCGCCTGGGCGCTCTACTTCCTGCTGCGCCCCGTCAGTCGATCCCTCGCGGCCCTGACCGCGGGGTTCAGGGCCGTCCAGGCCGTCATCGCCATCGGCGCTGCACTCAACCTGTTCACGGCCTTCCGCCTCCTCCAGTCGGAGTCCCTGGCGGCCTTGGGAACCGATCAGCTTCACGCCCAGGTGCTGGTCCTCCTGGGCTCGTTCGGCTACGAGTGGAGCCTGGCGTTGGTCGTCTTCGGGATCCACCTTGGCCTGCTCGGGTACCTGGTGTA
>Ga0214472_10005873_pt1 | contig 12904 bp, 12 predicted proteins | sample RVTome_6_FD_207662 | JGI IMG/M metagenome (GOLD analysis project Ga0214472, IMG submission 207662) | Soil microbial communities from uranium-contaminated site in the Upper Colorado River Basin, Wyoming, United States - RVT140D175 | ecosystem: Environmental > Terrestrial > Soil > Contaminated >... | reverse complement strand
CCATGGCCTCCTCCTGGCTGACCCGCAGGGTGTTGTAGGGTTTGGGGGCGTCCTTGTCCTTCTCGGGGTCCAGGACGGGCATGTTCACCTTCACCACGTCGGCCCCCAGCTCCGCGGTGACCCGCGCGGCGTACTCGATAGCGTAGAGGCTGTCCCGCCCCCCCTTCTTCTTGATGGCCTCCCCCCGGGGGTAGGCCCAGATGATGACCGGCATCCCGAAGCGCTCCGCCTCCTCGCGGACGGCCATGAACTGGACGAAGTCCTCGGGCTGGGCCGGGGAGCCGACGTAAAGGGTGTAGCCCACGGCATCCGCTCCCAGCCGCACCGCGTCCTCCACGGAGGCGATGCAGGGGGAGAGGGCGTGGCTGTCGTCCGGGATCTCGGTCTTGCCGTTGAGCTTGAGGATGAGGGGGACGGTTCCCTCGAATCCCCGCATGTGCTTGGCCGCCAGCCCCACCTGAAAGACGATTCCGGAGTAGCCCCCCTCCCGGGCGATCCGGAGCTGATAGTCGGGGTCGAGGCTTTCCGGGTTCTCGAAGAAGTCCCGTGGCCCGTGCTCGAGGCCCTGGTCAATGGGCAGGAGCAGGAGGGTCCCGTTGCCCGGTCCGTGCTCGTACAGAAGCCGCCGCAGCCGGGTCCGCTTGCCCACGCCCAGGCCGAGGTCATCCAGCGTTGCCCGCCGTACCCGCACCTTCATGAGACTCCCTCCTCTAGAGGCCGGCCAGCCATCACGCGTTCTACTGTAGCACAGGGCGGGGCCCGGAGCGCCAGCTTTCGCGTGAGGCCTTTCGCCTTGACCGGGGCGGAGGCCCCCGCTATCCTCCCGCCGACCGGCCCCGCGTGACGGGCCGCCCGCGCGAGCGGCGCCAGGGGACGCGGATGACCCGTTTCGTCAAGTCGCATGGCCTCGGCAATGACTACCTGGTGCTGGAGGAGGCCGAGGTGGGGTTTCCCCTCACGCCGGCGGCGATTCGGCTCCTCTGCCACCGCCACTACGGCGTCGGCTCCGACGGGGTCCTGCTCCTGACGAAGAGCCGCGCCGCCGATTTCGGGCTGCGCATCTTCAACCCGGACGGGAGCGAGGCGGAAAAGAGCGGAAACGGCATCCGAATCTTCGCGCGCTACCTGGCGGACGCGGGCCACGCCCGGGCCGACACCTTCACGGTCGAGACGAAGGGAGGCGTGGTGCGGGTGGCCCTCAGCCGGGAGAGGGGGCGGATCACCGGCATCGCCGTGGACATGGGGCGGGCCAGTTTCCTCAGCGGCGACATCCCGGTGTGCGGGCCGTCGCGGGAGGTCATCCGGGAGCCGCTCGAGGTGGACGGGGAGCGCCTCACCGTCACCTGCGTCTCGGTAGGCAACCCCCACTGCGTCGTCCTGGCGGATGCGCTCGATCCGGCACGGGTCCGGCTTCTCGGGCCGAAGGTCGAACACCATCCTGCGTTCCCGAACCGGATTAACGTGCAGTTCGCCCGGGTGCTCGGCCGGGGGAGGGTGGCCATCCTCATCTGGGAGCGCGGCGCCGGCTTCACGCTGGCCTCCGGCTCGTCCGCCTGCGCCGTGGCCGCCGCGTGCCGGAAGAACGGCCTGACGGACGAGCGGGTGACCGTGGAGATGCCCGGCGGGACGCTGGCCATCGAGGTGGCGCCGGACTTCAGCCTGCGGATGACCGGACCGGCGGAGCCGGTCTGCGAGGGGACCCTCAGCGCCGACCTGGAGGCCCGCTTCCGGGCCGGGTGGGAGCCCCCCGCCGGGTAGGGCCGGTGGGCATGGACGAGATCTACCTGGACACCGAGAGCCAGCGGGGGCCGGAGGAGGTGCCCGGGGGCTGGGACAACATCCCCGCGTTTGGCCTCGCGGTGGCGGTCACCTGGGATCCGGCCTTCGGCTTCCGGGAATGGTTCGAGCCGGACGCGGTTCCCCTGCTCCAGGAGCTCTCCCGCTTCCCCCGCCTCGTCACCTTCAACGGCAACCGCTTCGACCTCCCTCTCCTCTCGGCCTACGGGCCCACGCTGGCCTTGCCCCCCAAGTCCTTCGATGTTCTGGCGGACCTGCGCCGCCGCCTGGGGTTCCGGGTGAGCCTGGAAGACTTAGCCCGGGCGACCTTGGGGCGGGGCAAGGGGGGGAGCGGTGAGCAGGCCCTCCGCTGGTGGCGCTCCGGGGACCCGGCCCTGCGGCGGAAGGTAGTGGAGTACTGCCGCCAGGACGTGGAGGTTCTGCGGGACTGTGTGGGGTACGGGCGAGAGCACGGCTTCGTCTTCATCCCGGGGCCCGACCCGGCGGCTCCCAAGCAGCGCGTCTACGTGGCGTGGGCGCCGGCGTAGCTCGGGGAGCCCGCGCGGCCATCCCCGGGATCCCGGGTGAGACGGCGGGGCGGAACGGCGGGCCTCGTCACGCGATGCGCCCTCGAGTCGAGCCGGCGGGCGCGGCCGGGGGAGCCGGGCGGGGGGATAGGCGCGCGAAGCGGGCACCGGGAGGGATCGGGCTGGTCCTGCGAGGCTACGGCACGATGGAGACCGGGCGGGGGCAGGGTGCTGAAGGGTCGTCCGTGTTCCGGGGGGGAAGGCGGCGGAGGCTACGAGCGGGGGGGCTCGCGCCGCCGGGCCGCGGCCTTCCGCTCGAGCGCCTCCTCAAAGGGCGTGGGCTCCCGCAAGATCGGGACGTATTCGCCGTCCACCAGGCGGTGGTTCAGGACCACCGGAATCCAGCGGATCCAGTCCTCGTGGTCCGTGATCATATGGGATTGCAGGTCCCCCGTGCTCAGGTCCACGCGAAAACCGGTCGGCAGCGCGCAGAGCATCTCGTAGGCTTCGACGGAGATGGGGATGCAGACATCTCCCAGGGGGATGTCCGAGCGCTCCCGGGAAAACCCCTGAATCATCCCGTCGTCAGTATGGTAGACGTACGGCATGCTTCCGTCACCATGTCCTAGGTCGCGGCCTGGAGGATCTGGATGTCCTCCCGGGCCCGGAGCTGCTGGAGCCAGGCGCTCAGGATCTGCTGCTCCTTCTGGGCCAGGAGCCTCCGGTGCCAGGTGGCCTGTTCCTTCTCGTACGCGGCCATGTCGGGCGGGTTGCGCTTGAGCAGGCGCAGGACGTAAGAGGCCGTCGCGGTCTCCACGACCGGGCTGACCTGCCCCACCTTCAGCCGGAAGGCCGCCAGGCCGAATGGCTCCGCGTCAGGGGCCGCCACCACCGCGCGGCCCAGGGTGAAGGCTTCGGTCTTCTTGACGGTCGTTTTGGCGTCGGCGGCCACCTTTGCCCACGGGGTTCCGGCCGTGACCGCCGCCCGGAACTTCTCCGCCGCCTCCCGTCCCTCCCCCCCCGCCGGGAAGGCCACGTACTCCACGACCACCTGCTCCTGCGCTGCTCGGAACGCTGCCCGCGCCTCCGCCCTGGACACCTTGGCCGTGCCGCGGATCATCTCGACCATCTTTCGCCGGAGGAGGTCCTGGCGGATCTGCTCCTCGAAGGTCTCGGGATTCAGCCCGTTCAACCTGAGCAACTCCAGGTACCGCTCGCGGCTGAACTTCCCCTCCTTGGCGAAGACCGGCGTGGCCCTGATCTCCGCGATGAGCTCCCCCTCGGTGACCGCGAGCCCGACGCGCTCGGCCTCCCGGAGGATCAGGACCCGGCTGATGAGGTCCTCCAGGACCCGCTGCCGCAGGTTGATGGTCTCGAAAAGGCGGGCATCCGCCTGCTGGCCGTAGAGCCGCCGGAGAAACTCCTCCTGGCGCTTGTAGGCCTCGGCGTACTCGCTGCGGAGGATCCGGATGTCCCCGACCGTCGCGAGAACAGCGGGGTTGCCGGTGTCGGCCCGGGAGCCCATCCCCCAGTAGAAAAGGGTCCCGATGAAGGTGATGATCACCAGCCACATGACGGGGACGAAGATGGTCTTGAAGGAATTCCTGAGGGCGCGCATCATGGCGGGCCAGGCCTCCCCCGGGGGCGCGGGACACGCATCCCCGTTCGCCCCCCCCGAGTGCCCCCAGGATACTGGAAGGGCCCTCGGGGCGCAAGGGGGGTGGGAGAGCCCCTTGTTTTTGCGAATTGGCTGTGGTAAGTGTCGGCCCACGGGTTCCGGGCATAATTCCTGCATGATTTTCGGATCGGAGAAGGGGTAGGGACACCCTCTGCGGGGGAGGACTCATGATCTTCAACTGGTTCTACGGGCTGTTCTCCAGCGACCTGGCGATTGACCTGGGGACCGCCAACACGCTCATCTACGTCCGGGGGAAGGGGATCGTCCTCTCGGAGCCGAGCGTGGTGGCGATCAAGAAGGGGACCAACCAGGTCCTGAAGGTGGGGAAGGAGGCCAAGGAGATGCTGGGGCGCACGCCCGCCAGCATCGTGGCCATCCGCCCCATGCGGGACGGGGTCATCGCCGACTTCGACGTGACGGAGCAGATGATCCGGGCGTTCATCGTAAAGATCCACAACCGGAAGGCGCTGGTGCGCCCCCGCATTGTCGTCGGGGTCCCCTCCTGCATCACCCAGGTTGAGAAGCGGGCCATCCGGGACTCGGCGGAGCAGGCCGGCGCCCGGGAGGTCTACCTGATGGAGGAGCCCATGGCGGCCGCCATCGGCGCCGGCCTCCCGGTGCAGGAGCCCTCGGGCAACATGATCGTGGACATCGGTGGCGGCACGACCGAGGTGGCGGTGATCTCCCTCTCGGGGATCGTCTACAGTCAGTCCATCCGGATCGCCGGCGACGAGATGGACGAGGCCATCATCCAGTACCTGAAGCGGAAGTACAACCTGCTGGTGGGGGAACGGACCTCCGAGAACATCAAGATCCAGATCGGCTCCGCCTATCCCTTCGACGAGCCCCGGAAGATGGAGGTCAAGGGGCGGGACCTGGTGGACGGCATCCCCAAGGCCCTCACGGTGACCGACAGCGACATCCGGGAGGCCCTCCACGACCCCATCTACGCTGTCGTGGACGCGGTCAAGACCGCACTGGAGCGAACCCCCCCCGAGCTGGCCGCCGACATCGCCGAGAAGGGGGTGGTCATGGCCGGCGGCGGCTCCCTCCTGCACGGCCTGGACACCCTCATCTCCCTGGAGACCCACCTGAAGGTGAAGGTGGCGGACGATCCCCTCTCCTGCGTGGTCCTGGGCGCGGGGAAGGTCTTGGACGAGCTGGACCTCCTGAAGGTCGTCTGCCTGGAGTCGTGAGGATCGCCGGTCCGCGTCGGCCGGCCGCAGGCCCGACCGGGCCGGCACGGCCTGCGTGGGCTCCCGGGCGGTCCTGGCCCACCGGTCAGGCGCTTCACCTGTCCTCGCCCCGCATCCTCCGTGTGGCGCCGGGTCGGTCGGCGTAGAAGAGGGCGGACGCCCCGATGCTCCTCCGGGTCATCCTCCGGTACCGTCGCGCCGTCATCCTGTCCATCGCGCTCCTCGTCTCCTTCCTCTTCATGACCCTCCAGGTCCGCCAGGAGGGTCCCCTGGTGGATCTGGTGGAGCGGGGCCTGGTCCTCACCGTCACCCCGTTCCTCAAGCTGTACGCCGCCGTCACCGGGACCACTTCCCGGCTCTGGGCGAATTACGTGGACCTGCGGCGGGTCCGGGGCGAGAACCTTCGACTGCAGGAGGAAATGGCAGCGCTCCGCGAGGAGGTCCGCCGCCTGGCGGAGGCCGGCCTGGAGAACTCCCGGCTCCGGCAATTGCTGGATCTGCCCGCGGGCCGCGAGTTTGACCTGGTGGCCGCGCAGGTCATCGCCAAGGACACGACCAACTGGTTCAAGACCATCATGATCAACAAGGGCTCAGAAGCGGGGGTGCAGCGCAGTCTGCCGGTCATCGCCACGGAGGGGCTCGTGGGCCGGGTCGTGGAGGTCATGCCGTGGACCGCCAAGGTCCAGCTCCTCACCGACCCGGTCTCCTCCGTGGGGGCGCTGCTGCAGGAGCAGCGGGGGACGGGCCTGGTGACCGGCGACCTGGGGCAGACCGCCACCGTGAAGTACCTCCCCCTCATGGCCGAGGTGCGCGTGGGGGACGTGGTCCTCACTTCGGGGATGGGCGGGGTCTTCCCCAAGGGGATCCTGATCGGGACCGTGACCGCGACCCACCGGAAGAGCGGGGCGCTCTTCCAGGAGGCGGCGATCCAGCCGAGCGTGGACTTCGGCCGCCTCGAGGAGGTTCTGGTCATCACCCGGGAGCGGGGCGCGGGGTCGCCGGGGGCTCCTGGGGCGCCCCGGGGGGGGGACCGATGACCCGGTTCCTGCTGGGGCTGCTCCTGGTGACGCTCCTGCAGACGACCCTCGCTCACCGCCTGGGGGTGGCCGGGATCCGCCCGGACCTCTACCTGCTCTTCCTCTTCTTCCTCTCCTTCCGCGCCAGCCCGGAGGTGGCGACAGCGATGGGGTTCCTCCTGGGCCTCTACCAGGACGCCTTCTCGGGGGCCCCGTTCGGGCTGCACGCCTTCGCACTGAGCGCTGGGGGCTTCGCCCTGTCCCTGGTGGCGGAAGGGGTAGACGCGAGCCGCGTTTTCCCCCGGCTGGTCCTCCTGGCCGGGAGCGGCCTCGCCGTCGGGAGCCTCACCCACCTGCTCCTCCACTTCTTCCGCCTGGGCCCGCCCGTCGGCGCCCTCCTGACCGTGGTCCTCCCCACGGCCCTGTACACGGCCCTGCTGGGGGCGGCGATCCTGGGCGCCCGTCAGCTCAAGGCCCGCCTGGAGGTCCGGCTGTGACCGCCTGGCACACCCTGAACCCGGCGCCGGCCATCCAGCGCCGGGCGGGCCGGCTCATTCTCGTGGCGACCGCTGTCGTTGTGGTCCTGGTCCTGCGCCTGTGGCATCTTCAAGTGTTGGAGGGGGACCGGTACCTAGCCATGGCCCGGCACAACCGCCTCCGGCTCCGCCTGGTGGAGGCCCCCCGGGGGCTCCTCTTCGACCGCTACGGGCAGGCCCTGGTAGACAACCGCCCCTCCTTCGACGTGTACGTGGTGCCGGAGGACGTGACCGAGCCGGAGAGGACGATCGATCGCCTCGCGTCGCTCCTGGGGATGCCGGCGGAGCAGGTGGCTGAGAAGGTGGCAGCCGGGCGGAGCCGCCCGTTTACGCCCCTCCTGCTGAAGGGAGGGGTGCCCGAGCGGACCATGTTCGCGCTGGAGGAGCGCAAGCTGGACCTCCCGGGGGTGAGCCTGCGGGTCCATCCGATCCGGGCCTACCCGGCCGGGAGCCTGGCGGCCCACCTCCTGGGCTACGTGAGCGAGGTGAACCAGGCCCAGCTGGCCCGGGAGGAGTTCCGGGACTTCGCTCCCGGCGAGCCCTTTGGCCAGGCCGGTGTGGAGCGCCGCTTCGACGCGTTCATCCGGGGAATCGACGGCGGCGAGCAGATCGAGGTGGACGCCCTGGGGCGCATCACCCGCCTCGTGGAGCGGATGGAGCCCCAGTCGGGCTTCAACCTGGTCCTGACGATTGACCGGCGCCTGCAGGACGCTGCGGAGAAGGCCTTCGCGGGCAAGAGCGGAGCCGTGGTGGCGATGGACCCGCGGACCGGGGAGATTCTGGCCTGGGTGAGCAACCCGGCCTACGACCCCAGCCTCTTCACCAAGCGGATCTCGGCGGAGGAGTGGGGGACTCTGGCCGGCGATCCGCGCCACCCGCTCCAGAACCGGCCCCTCCAGGGCCAGTACCCGCCCGGGTCCATCTTCAAGCTCGTGGTGGCCGCCGCGGCCCTGGAGAGCGGGGCCATCACCCCCTCCACCCTCCTGGACTGCCCCGCCTCCTTCAGCCTGGGCAACTTTACTTTCGACAACTGGAAACGGGAGGGGCGCGGGGTGGTGGACCTGCGCCGGGCCATCGCGGAGTCCTGCAACACCTACTTCTACCAGGTGGCGCTCAAGACCGGGATCGAGCCGATCGTGGAGATGGCGCGGGAGTTTGGGCTGGGGGCGGAGCAGGGCCTGGGGCTCGGGGACGAGGGCCGGGGCCTGGTCCCGACGCCGGCCTGGAAGCAGCAGGTGACCGGGGAGCCCTGGTACCCCGGGAACACCGTCATCACGGCCATCGGACAGGGGATGGTCCTTGCGACGCCGCTCCAGGTCCTCACGATGGTGTCGGCCATCGCGAACGGGGGAATCCTCTACAAGCCCTGGGTCGTCAAGCGGGTCGAGTCCTGGCAGGGCGAGGTGGTCGAGGAGTACGGCCCCGAAATCCTCCGCCGCGTTCGGGTGAGCCCCGAGACTCTCCGGATCCTCCGCGACGGGATGTGGGCGGTGGTGAACGACGAGCAGGGGACGGGACAGCGGGCCCGGATCCCCTGGATCGAGGTGGCGGGCAAGACGGCTACGGCCCAGGTGGTCCGGAAGCAGGCGAGCCAGGACCGGCGGGGGCTGAAGGACCACGGGTGGTTCGTCTCCTACGCCCCCGCCCACAGTCCGGAGATCGCCGTGGTCGTCATCGCCGAGCACGCGGGGTTCGGGAGCGCCGCCGGCGCGCCGGTCGCAAGGGCCATCCTGGAGGCGGCCTTCCCCCTCGTCACGGTGGAGGTTCCCCGGGGGCAGCGGCCGCCCGCCCCGAAGGCCGCCGTGGCACCGCCCCCCCCGGAGCCGGTGTTCGGGGACTAGCCGATGGCGCTGGACCGCCGCCTCATCCAGAACTTCGAATGGCGGGTCGTCCTCACCGCCTTCCTGCTGGCGGGGTTGGGGATCCTCTCCATATACACCGCTACCGCTACCTCCATCCTCCCGCTGAAGCAGCACCTCTACCTGCGCCAGGCCACCTGGTTTGTCGTGGGAGCGACGCTCCTGGTCGTGGCCGTGACGCTCAACTACCGGACGGCCGGGCGGTTCGCCTACCTCCTCTACGGGCTCGCGATCCTCTCGCTCCTCTTGGTCCCCTTCTTCGGCCGGGTGGGGCTCGGGGCCCAGCGCTGGATCAAGCTTGGCTTCATCGCCTTCCAGCCCTCCGAGGTCGCCAAGATCGCCCTGGTCCTCTGCCTGTCCCGCTACTTCGAGGACCGCAAGGAGCGCGTGACTTCCCTGCGAACCATGGGCGGGGCCGCCCTGCTGACGCTGGCGCCGGCGCTCCTGGTCGTCCGCCAGCCGGACCTGGGGACGGCCCTCATCCTGCTGGCGGTGGGGGTCAGCCTGATGCTCCTGGTGGGGTTACGCCTGCGGGTCGCGGTTCCGGTGGGCGTGGGCCTTCTCGCGCTGGCCCCCGTCACCTGGACGTTCCTGAAGGCCTACCAGAAGCAACGGCTCCTGGTCTTCCTGAACCCCAACCTGGACCCGCTGGGAGCCGGCTACCACGTGGCCCAGTCCAAGATCGCCGTGGGCTCGGGCGGGCTGTGGGGAAAGGGGTTCATGGCAGCCACCCAGAGCCAGCTCAACTTCCTCCCGGAGAACCACACCGACTTCATCTTCGCCGTGCTGGCGGAGCAGTGGGGGTTCGTGGGCTCGGTGGCGGTCCTGGGCCTCTTCTACTTCCTCATCACCAGGGGGCTGGAGATCAGCATGGAGGCCAAGGACCTCTTCGGGAGCCTCATGGCCCTCGGCATCACCATCACGATCGGCCTGCAGGCCCTGCTGAACATCGGGATGGTGCTGGGCGTCATGCCGGTGGTGGGAATCCCCCTGCCCCTGCTTTCCTACGGCGGCTCCTCGATGGCCATGACCCTGACTGCCATTGGCCTCCTGGTGAACGTCCGCATGCGCCGCTTCATGTACTAAGGCCGCTCCACGTAATGCGGCCCAATCCTGACAGACCGTGCTGCCGCGGGTCCTGTCGCCGGCGTGCCCCACTCGCGGCCGGGCGTCGTCACCCGCTCAGCCCCTGCCGCACTTCGCGGAATTGCGGCAGGAGGCCGAGGGGGTCCCACGCGGCCCGGCCGCTCGGGGGCCGCGCCCGGCGCCACCCGCGGCTCGGCTGCAATCCTTGGTGCAATTCGTTGGACCGGCACTAATACAAACGCATTTGCCGGTGTTACTTTCTCGAACACCCTGTGCCCCTCTCCCTTGCTCTCTCCCCGTGGGGAGAGGGGGCTGGTGAGGGAAGAGGCCGGCGTTACCTAACACCAATTCCCGCGTTTGTATTAGTACTAGAGGGAGTTTCTCCTTCCATCGGCGCGGGCTGGCCTCCGGCCGCTCGGACGGGTTGGCGAGTCGGCCGGGCCCTCGGTGGTTACCCGCCTCTGCTCCTGAACAGCGACCCAGTATCGGGGCCGCGGCGCTCGTCGCGCTCAAGGCGCCGCGGCGGCCTGGCAGGCTGCCCATGCCGGCTGATCCGGGAGGGGATCGGCGTCCGGCTGCTCGGGGGACCCGGTCTGGGGTTGGTGTGGAAACAGCGGTGCTTGGGGGGGCTGGCCAGGGACCGGCCAGGGGAATTTCGTATTGTGAAAAACCTCGCAAAGCGCGTGAAGAAAATGGCTTGACAGGCTGTCCACATGTGGGTAACTTCGGCCGCACCTTCCGAGTTTCGTATTCACTTTCCCTGGCTCCCGAGCACCGCGGGGGATGCCGGGTTTCGAGATCACCCGTGAAGCCCCCGGGGGGTAAGGAATCGCCCGGAGGGGCGGGTGTCTCCGGTTGGCCAAGCGCTCTCTTCTTCCCCGAAAAGAAAGCGAGAGAGGGCGAATCTGCATCCGTGGTGGGAGACCGCCAGCGGACGAAGCCTTGAGATCCGTTCTCCCCGCAATGCCTCTGAGCAGGGAGGCTGACCCGCTTCCTCCCAGGGGAGCGGGCGGGGGAATTTTTGTCCAAGAGATGATGATGATGAAGAGAGAGCGAGGAGACACACTTCACGGGGGAGACCTATGACGATCACACCGAGCTCAGGCGCAGACCGGGGCAGCGGAAACTTTGCCTTGATCGAGGCCCTCAGGAGGTGGGGGCTCACGTTCTATTCGGGTGTCAACGGCGGTGGCGTGATCCATGTCACCAAACACCTCGAGCCCTTCACCGATCTCTCGCAAGCAACCGACGGGATTCCCCGGATGCTTACGATGAGTGAATATGTCTCCGGCTTTGTGCCGGTGGGGTATTACCTGGCGTCCGGCCGCATCGCCGCCTCCATCACCACCACCGGCGCCGCGACAAAACTGGGCTCCAGCGGGATCACCGAGGCGAAACTTCACAACATTCCCGCAGTGTACATTATCGCCCTGAATTCCACGATCTCCATCGGCCTGGCTCCCCTGCAGGATGTCTCCGAGTACGGCATGAATGTCGTCCCCCAGCTTCAGGCGGAGTTGGGGGACGGGTGCTTTGTCATCGACAACATCAACAACTTCGAAGACCAGCTCAGGAGAGCGCAGGAGGTGCTCAGCGAGTCCCGGCCAGTCGCATTTGCCTTCCACCCGGATATCTTGTCCAAATCCGTGGAGCCGGGTGTGCCGAAGGTTGAGCCGGCGAGAGAGGTCAACAAAGCCGACCTGGAGGAATTCCTCGAGAAGTTTCCGCGGATGGCCACGAAGCGGCGGGTCATCATTTACGTCGGGGAGGAAGCGGCGCGCTGCGAGAAGATCCAGACCCTGACCACCCAATTCTCGGAGTTACTCCAAGCGCCGACCGTCTGGTCGGTGAATGGGGCGAATGCCGTCTCCCCGGAGAATCGGTACGGGTTCGGCTACATCCTGTTTGGAGGGAACGATCGCGCCTTCGAGCTGTGGACGAAGATGAACCAGGATGACATTCTGATCACGCTCGGCTTCGATGCCGGCGAGTACTCCATGAACCTCGGGAAGATCCCCGCACGGTTCGTCTGGCACTTCACCAACCTCAAGGAGCCCTACGGGCACAAGAACGGGGAGTTCAAGCACCGGGTCGCCGGGGAGTACCAGCAGGTGCGGGGGGATATCGGCCTCGCCCTGTCGGAGCTGATCCCGCGGCTGCGGGCGGTGGGGGTCGGGGAGCGGCCGCCGGTGGAACTTCCCGGGAGCCTGAATACGCGGAAGGTCTCCCGGCAGGTCAAGGCCGGCTGCGTGGACTTCGTGGCCTTCTACGAGCAGATCAACAAGTACTGGCAGCGCAACAGCATCGGGTTCGATGACGTGTGCGTGTCCTACAAGGACCGCCAGTATGTCACCCAGCGGCCCCATCCGTGCATCCGGTTCTACACGATGCACCACGGCTCCGCGATGGGCGGCGCCTTCGGCCTCGGGGTCGGGGCGAAGCTCGCCGACCCGAGCCTGCACACCTTCGTCTTCTCGGGGGACGGGTGCTGGCGCCTGTTCGGGGGGGCGCTCGCGGATGCGGCCAACCTCGACTTGCGGATGTTCATCATCAACAATGGCACCTATGGGATCGTGGACAAGGGCCTGGAGATCGTCATCCCGGATTTTGACAAGAGGCTGTATCACTCGAAGTTGCCCAGCATTGACTTTGTGGCCGCGGCGAAGGCGCACGGCTGGGACGGCTTCGCCCTGAAGCCGGACCTGAGCAACCTGAAGGAGATCATGGACGCCTGCTATACCCAGACGGGGCAGTCCATCTTGGTTGACGTGCCGATGGATACGGATCAGGTGGTCGGGTTGAATCCGAGGCTGCTGAACCTCACGGTGAAGACGTACCTGTAGGCAGGGCGGAGGGCAGGGCGCCGGACGTGGCCAGGAATCTGCTGAGGGCGGGGGCGGCCCAGGTCGCCCCCGTTTTTTTCGATCAGGTCGGGACCCTCAAGAAGACCTGCGAGTGGATCGCGAAGGCCGGGGAGAAGCAGCTCGATCTGGTGGTCTTCCCCGAGACCTGCTCCGCCGCCTTCCCGAGGGCTAGCGGGCCTTTTTGCCCTTGACGCCTCTCCCGGCCCTGGATAGTGTACATTCGCACGAGCGGCGCGCACCTGCCCTCATCCGCCCGGATGGGGGTTTTCTTCTGGCACCGGATAGGGCCCGATGCCGACCGACTACAAGGCCACGCTGAACCTGCCCGAGACCGCCTTCCCCATGCGGGCCAACCTCCCCGTCCGG
>Ga0214472_10005871_pt1 | contig 12906 bp, 10 predicted proteins | sample RVTome_6_FD_207662 | JGI IMG/M metagenome (GOLD analysis project Ga0214472, IMG submission 207662) | Soil microbial communities from uranium-contaminated site in the Upper Colorado River Basin, Wyoming, United States - RVT140D175 | ecosystem: Environmental > Terrestrial > Soil > Contaminated >... | reverse complement strand
ATCGACGCGACGCCGGCCGCGGTATTGAGCAGGACGAGGAACACCGAGGTGTAGAAGATCAGGAAGATCTTCGACGTCTCGCCGATGCCGAACCACAGGATCGCCGGAACGATCCAGGCGATCGGCGGCACGAACCGGAAGAACTGGACGAACGGCTCGAGGAACACGCGTATCGGCCGGAACAGTCCGATGCACAGCCCGATCGGGATGCCGATCGCCGTCCCGATCACGAACCCGATCGCGATCCGCAGCAGGCTCACCCCGACGTGGTACAGCAGGTCGCCATCGAGCAGCATGCCGACCCACGCGCGGCCCGTCGCGAGCGGCGACGGGAACAGGATCGACACCAGCCAGCTCGTGCTCGCGACGTGCCACAGAACCAGGCCGGCGCCCACCGAGAGCGCGCCGATGCGCAGCGTGTCCGAGCGCAGTGCGCGCGGGATCGCCCGCAGCCACCGCGCGCCGCCCGCGGCCGGGCGATCGCCGAGCCGCACCGCGCGCGGCCCGCTGGTCATGCGCCGGCCATGGGCCATCACGCTCCTCCCGCTGGCGGCGTCCCGCGCGCGGCACCGCGACTGCGCCCGGCGACCTGACCGCGTGGGTTGCCATGTTCACACCAACCATTCAACTATGGCAACATGCGCACGCACGCGGTCACCCGAGACCCGCGTACACCTTCGGATCGGACGCGACGATCAACTCGTCGTATCCCGATCGGTTCACCGGCTCGGGCGATGGTGGCGCATGTCCACGCGAACGTCGGAAACCGTCGGCAAGGCACTCGCCATCCTCGACTGCCTGACGGCGCACGGCACCGCGCTCGGCACCGGGGAGATCGCGACGCTCACGCGGATCCACAAGAGCACCGTCGCCCGCCTGTGCGCGACGCTCGAGACTCGCGGCTACCTGCACCGCCGCGCGCCACGCGGCGCGTACACGCTCGGCGCGAAGGCGATGGAGATGGCGCGCATCTATGCGCGTCAGTTCGACCTCGAGGCACTCGTGCGACCTGTCATCGTGCGGCTTCGCGACGAGACCGGCGAGAGCGTTTCCTACTACGTCGTCGACGGCGATGCGCGCCTGTGCCTGTTCCGGGAGAACTCCCAGCACGCGATTCGCCATCACGTGGAGGAAGGCGCGCGTCTGCCCTTCACCGCCGGCGTGGTCGGGCACGTCCTGCTCGCGTTCTCGGGTGCGAAGGGCGAGAGCTACGATGCGATCCGGGCCGCGGGCTATCTCGACGACACCGGCCGCGAGCCGTTCACCGCATCGGTCGCCGCACCGGTCGTCGCAGCGCACGGCGGGCTGGCCGGGGCGGTCGTCATCTCCGGTCCGTCTTCGCGCTTCACGGCCGTGCAGCGCCGTGCGGCGCACCGCAGGCTGCTCGCGGCGTGCGCCGCGCTCGCCGGCGAACTGCCCGGCGGTGCCACGGCAACAGCGCGACCGCGCGCGGCGGCGCGGCGCGGCGCGCGGGACGAGCCGCGATGACGCGCGCCCGGCACGGCGCCGACAATGCACCGCGAGCACGCGCCCGCGTCGACGCGAGGCTCGACCGCGGCGCGAATGAGCGGCTCGCATGCTACCGCCCGGATGCAGACGCGCACGCGCGCGACGCACGCACGGATCGCCGTGATCGGTGGGACGATGCGGCCCGGGCACGCGATCGATGAACGGGTTCACGTTCGAGTCGCGCACGCGGATCGTGTTTGGCGGGGGCGCCGTCGCGCGCCTCGAGGAGCAGATCGGATCGCTCGGTGAAGGCGCGGTGCTGCTGGTCACCGACCCCGGCGTACGCGGCGCCGGCCTGCTCGAGCGCGCCACATCGGGCCTCGACGCCGCGGGCCGCCGCTGGCACGTGTTCGACGAGGTCGAGGCCGACCCGCTGGACACCACGATGGAGCGCGGCGCCGCCGCACTCACGGCCGCGGGCGCGCGGGTCGTCGTCGGCCTCGGCGGCGGCAGTGCGATCGACACCGCCAAGGGGATCGCCCTGCTCGCGACCAACGGCGGGCGCATCCGCGACTACGTCGGTCGCGACCGCGTGCGGACCGTTCCCATGCCGGTGCTCGCCGTGCCCACGACCGCGGGCACCGGCGCCGAGGTGAGCGGCAACATCGCGGTCACCGAGGCCGAGAGCCACACCAAGCTGTCGGTGCGCAGCCCGCTCAACCAGCCGCCCGTCGCCGTCCTCGACCCCGCTCTGCTCGCCACGCTCCCCACCGGGGTCGCGGCGCAGACCGGCATCGACGCCCTCAGCCACGCCGTCGAGGGCTATCTGTCGCGGCTCGCGTCCCCGATGACCGATCGCATGGCGCTGGAGGCGATCGGCATCGGCGTGGCCGACCTGGCGGCGTTCGTCAGCGATCGCGGCGACATCGGGCGAGCCGGACGGCTGCTCTACGCGAGCATGCTCGGAGGGATGATCATCTCCAATGCGCCGACCGGCGTCGACCACGCGCTCGGCCGGGCGCTCGGCGGGGCGTTCGGCGTTCCGCACGGGCAGGCGGTGGGTCTGTTCCTCCCGCCAACGCTTCGCTTCAACGCTCCCGCGCTTCCGCACAAGCTCGCCGCGCTGCGCTCGCTGTTCGAAGGATGCCCGCCGCACGCCCCGTCGCAGGACGACGGCGAGGCGGTCGCCGCGCACATCGAGGCGCTCGTGCGCGCACTCGGCATGCCGACGCGCCTGCGCGAGCTCGGTGTCGCATCCGCGCAGCTCCCGGCGCTCGCGGCGGTCGCGGCGCGCAACACCGGCGCCAACATCCGCCCTGCGAGCGAGGCACAGCTGCTCGCCCTGCTCGAAGAGGTCGCGTGAATGGTCGCGTCCGACTACACGGTCGTGCGCGGAGGGCGGGTCCTCGACCCGGCTAAGTCGAGCTGCGCTCCCGCGGACCTGCTGATCCGCGACGGGCGCATCGAGTGCGTCGGCCCGCCGCGCATGCCGGCGCCCGCACACGCCGCGACGCTCGGGGCCGACGACCGGCTGATCATCCCCGGCCTGGTCAATGCCCACACCCACGGCCACGGCAGCCTCAGCAAGGGCGTCGGCGACCGCTGGACGCTGGAGCTGCTGCTCAACGCCAACCCCTGGATCACGAGCAACCGCACCACCGAGCTCATGTATCTCGCCGCCCTGGTGGGCGCGCTCGGGTTCGGCGATGCCATCGGCAGGATCGCCCCCGGCGCACTGGCCGACCTGGTGTTCCTGGATCTCGGTCACCTGAACTGGATCCCCGTCAACGATCCGGTCAATCAGCTCGTGAACACCGAGGACGGCAGCGCGGTGGACGGTGTCATGGTGGCCGGACGCACGGTGCTGTGGAACGGCCGGTTCACCACCGTCGATCTCGCACAGGTGCGCCGGCAGGTGGAGCAGGCGGTCGAGCACATGCGCGCACTGAACCACGATCTGCGCGCACTCGCCGAGCGCCTCGAGCCGCTGGTGAGCCGCTTCTGCGTCGGGCTCGCCAACGGGCCGTACCACGTCCACGCGATGGCGAGCGCCGGCGAAGCACCGCGCCGGAACATGTCGATCTGACCAGGATGGAGGAACAGGAGATGAACGTGACCAGACAGCTGAACAACATGGCAAAGGACATTCGATCGTTGATCCGGGCGTGCGTGGTTGCAGTGGCCGCCGCGTCGTTGCCGTTCGCAAGCGCCGCACAGGACAAGCCCCGGGTGGTCGTGGCGGTCGCCCCGTCGGCCGACATGGCGAATCTCATCATCGCGGTGAAAGGTGGCTTTCTCGAGAAGCAGGGACTGAACGCCGAACTCAAGGTGTTCGACTCGTCGCCGAAGGCCGTCCAGGCGCTGGTGTCCAATCAGGCGGACATCACCAACAACACCGAGCCGCCTCACCTCGCGGCGCGGGCCCGCGGCGCCGATGTCGTATGGGTCATGACGGGGTATCGACTCGGCAGCACCAACGGCTCGATCGCCAACGGCAAGGTCATCCAGAAGAGCGCAGACTTCGTCGGCAAGACCATCGGTGTCCAGCGGGGAAGCGGTGCCCATTTTCACCTCGCGTGGTTCCTGGACCGGAACGGCATCAAAGCGGATCAGGTCGAGATCCGCTTCATGGCGGCGCCCGATCAGATCGCGGCGCTCGCCCGCGGCGACATCGACGCGTTCTTCTCGTGGGAACCGTTCCTGACCCGCGCGACCGATACCGTGCCCGGCGCGAGGCTGCACTCGCGGCTCGTCGAGGACGGCCTGGAATTCAACGGTAACGTGCTGATGCGCGGGGCTCTCGCACGCGACAATCCGGAAACCGCCGGCAAGATCGTGCGCGGGCTCATCGCGACGGCCGACTGGATGAACGCGAACCTGCCCGAAGCGGCGAAGCTCGCGAACGAGGTCCTGCGCGCGCCCTCCGAGAAGCAGGTGCTCGACCAGATCAGCAACATCGGATGGCCGGGGAACTTCAAGCGCAGCGTGGCCGAGCAGGCGACGATGATCGCCGACTGGGGGATCGGCATCGAGCTGTTCCCCGCCAAGAGCGGTCGCGCACTGGTCGACGGCATGATTCACCCCGACATCATCAAGGCCGTCGCGCCGGATCGGACCGACTTCTAGTCCGCGCCACGCGCGCCCCACCCGACCCCGCGCTCCGCGAAGCAGGAGCGGAACGCGGGGCCGGCTGCTCGCTCAACGCGGCCGCACCTGCCGGGACGACGGGATCTCGAGGACGCAGCGGCGAGGCCGTAGACGCTCCTAGCGGCTGACGTAGCGCTCGACTGCTCGGGTGGAGTCCTCCACCGTGTCCGTATCCAGCTCCGGCCAGTAGCCGGCGGGCAGGAGCACCGACCCGCCCTCGAACGGCAGCGGGTTGCGGAACAACCCTCGCCGCAGACGAAGGAAGCCGTTCATCTCTCCGGCGTTCTCGATCGTGGTCCCGGCGATGCAGCTTTCCATCCAACAGTCGAGGTCGGTCGCCACGCCATCACCGAGTACCGGCACCATGCCGAGTTCGCGAATACGCAACAGCCACTCGTGCAGCCGGCTGAGGCTACCGGCCTTCTTGAGCTTGAGCTTGACGAAGCGGACGCCGCGGATCGCTGCCGCGCGCTCGATGTCGGCCAGGCTGTAGATGGACTCGTCGAGCATCACCGGTACCGTCGACACCGCGGCGACAGCGGCGTTCGACGGCCAGTCGTGCGATTCGCACGGCTGTTCGAACAGCTCGATACCAGCGGGGTCGAGCGCGGCGCCGAAACGACAGCCCTGCTCGCGCGTGAAGCCGCGGTTCGCGTCGAGCCGAATGCTCGCGCGACCTGCCGTGGCGCCTTGCACGGCACGCACCAGCGCGAGATCGGCGTCGACGTCGAACCCGACCTTGACCTTGATCGTCGTGAAGCCCGCCTCGATGATGGACCGCGCCTCTGCCGGGGCGTCATCGGCCGTCTGCGCCGACAGGCCCTGCAGCAGCGGTACGCGCCGATCCTCGGCGACCTGCAACAACACGCTTCGCTCGAGCATCTCGAGCGCCGCGACCGCACAGGTCACACCGTTGGGGCACGTGTCAAAGCTGCCAATGAGCTGTTGCGCGGCGCGCGACGGCGTGCTGCCGATCAGCGACGGGAGGATCTGCGCCAGAAGCCGCCAGCTTTCTTCCGGCGTCTCGTGAGTGTAGCCCGGTACGATCACCGCGTTTCCCCAGCCGACTCGACCCGCGTCGTCGTGTACCTCGACGAGCAGTGGGTCGAAAGTGTGGTCGACCCGATAGGAGCGCCGGTAGGGTTTGCGCAGCGGCAGCCGCAAGCGGCGAAGCACGATCTCGGTGATCCGCATCAGTTCGGCCCTCTGTCGATCCCCGGGGCGGCGGTCGACGGATCCGTCCCCTGGCTCCGGGTCAGCTTCCCGCCGTCGACGGTGACCTGGTAATCGCGCGCCGCGCCGACGGCAGTGATGAAGCCATCGGCGAGATCGGCCTCGATGCGCTCGACACTGCGCTCGGACGGATCGCCGTACCCGCCTGCGCCGGACAGACGGAAGCTCAGCACGTCACCGCGCTCGAGCCGGCGTGTTTCCTTCGAACTCAGCTCGACCTCCTCGTTACCGTGCCGGAGCACGGTGCGTGCCGACACGCCGGGCCGACCGCCGAACAGACCGTAGGGCTGGAACCGATGGCGGTCGCCCAGCAGCGTGACCGTCGCCGTCGAGTTGAGGATCTCGACGTCCTTGCGCAGCGCGCAGCCGCCGCGGTTTCGGCCTGCACCGGCGGAGTCGGGTATGAACGCGAGGCAATGGAACAGCACCGGATTGCCCGCCTCGAGGATCTCTATCGGGATGTTCGAGCAGTTCATGACCGGAGACATCGCCTCGCAGCCATCCTTGTACGACAGCGCACCCAGACCGCCGAAGATCAGGTCATACTGCAGAAACTGCCGTCCGCTGCGATCGTCGATCCCGCTGATGTTCGGGTTGGACCAGTGGGAATGTGCGCCCATCGCCTTGTGCGGCAGCACCTGGGCAAGCGCGCCGTTCACCGCCTCGAAGATCCGGATCTGCACCGCGGCGCGGCCACCGCTCGGCGCCGGGTAGACAGGATTGAAGAAGCAGCCCGCCCGGGCCGTGACCTCGATCGGGCGGGCCGCACCGTCGTTCTGCGGCAGCAGCGCATTCGCCAGGACCTTGACCGCGAACGAGCTGTAGGCACGCGTGTAGTTGATGTAGGAGTTGATGCCGGCGTTGACCTGATCGCTGCTGCCGCTGAAGTCCAGCACCATCCGATCGCCGTCGATGCGCAGATCGACCTGCACGCGGATCGGCTCCGAGCCCGGCCCCGCATCGTCCACCCAGTCCGTGAAACTGTACAGGCCGTCCGGAAGAACGGCGATACTTTCGCGCATGCGCTTCTCCGAGCGGTCGAGGATCTCCTCGACCACCGCATCGAGCAGCGCTGCACCATGCTCCTCGTAGAGCTCGAGGTATCGCTGCGCACCGACGAAATTCGCGTTGCGCTGCGCCTTGAGGTCGCCGAGCAGCTTCTGGGGCACGCGGACGTTGCCGGTGATGATCCGCAGGATGTCCGCCTCGAAGACGCCCTCGCGGATGATCTTGACCGGCAGGATCCGAAGCCCTTCCTGGACCGCCGAGGTCACCCCCGCCACCTCCTGGGATCCCGGCGCAGCGCCGCCGACGTCGACGTGATGGGCGATGTTCACCATGTAGCCGACGATCCGTTCCTCGAGAAAGACCGGCGTGACGAGGAACATGTCGGGGAAATGCCCGGAGCCGAGAAACGAGTCGTTGGACAGCACCGCGTCGCCGGGCCGAAGCGTGTCGGGCGGGAAGACCGCCAGAACGCTGCGAACCATCGACGGCATCGCGCCGGTATGCCCGGGGGTGAAGTTGCCCTGCGCGATCAGCCGTGCGTGGCGATCGAAGATTCCGGTGGAGAAGTCGTCGCCTTCGCGCACCGCCTCGGAGAAGGCGGTCCGGCGCAGCGTGCTACCCATCTCCTCAGCGATCGACAGCAGACGGTTCCACAGGATCGACAGGGTCACCGGATCGATGGCTGGCGCCGTCGGTTCGGCGAGCGGACGCTCGGAGGGACTGCTCATCGGCGCGCACCTGCCTGGACCGACATGATCAGGTGGCCGTGCCGGGACAGCGTCACGCTGTCACCGGGCAGTGCGACCGTCGTTGCCTCGCGCTCCTCCACGATCACCGGACCCGGGATCTCCTCCCCCGGTTCGAGGCGGTAGCGGCTCACGACCGGGCACTCGACATGACCGTGGCCGTCGAAGTAGACCTGCCGCGTGGACGCCAGCGCGCCCGCATCGGCGTCCACGGTTGGCGGGCCTGCACTGTGGCGGGTCTGATCACGCTCGCCCGGCAAGGTCGCGACGAGCTGCCAGTCCACGGCCTCGATCGGGGTTTCGGTGTCGCGGTAGCCGTAGTTGCGTTCGTAGGCCGCGAAGAAGGCCTCCGACAGCACCGCCATGTAGCCGGCGTCGATGACACCGTCCGGCAGGTCGACTTTGATCTCGAACCCCTGCCCCTGGTGGCGCAGATACGCATAACGGCGCCAGTTCACGTCTTGTCCGTTCCCAAGGTGCACGAGCTCGCGCTCCGCGCGTGCTTGCAGGTCGGCATAGACCGGCGCGATCCGAGCCGGCGCGTTGTCGTCCAGCAGCAGCATCCGGGTCAGCGACGTGTCTATGCGCACATCGGCGCTCAGCAGCCCGAGCGCCGAGCCGACGCCGGCGCCGTGCGGGACGATCACCGTCGGGATGGCCAGCGCGCGCGCCAGCCCCGCCGCGTGCAGCGGGCCCGCGCCGCCGAACGCGACCAGGCAGTAGTCCCGGGGATCTCGCCCCCGCTCCACCGAGATGACGCGCATTGCCGCCTCCATGTTGCTGTTGGCGATGGCGTGGATGCCCCAGGCGGCCTTGGCAACGCTGATCCCGAGGGGATCGGCGACATGCTGCTGGATGCCGGCGGCGGCCGCCGCCGGGTCGAGGCGCATCGTGCCGCCATTGAAGTAGTCTGGATTGAGATAGCCGAGCACCAGGTTGGCGTCCGTCACCGTCGGCAACGTACCACCGTTGCGGTAGCAGATCGGGCCCGGATCGGCGCCAGCGCTGTGCGGCCCGACCTTGATCAGCCCCATGTCGGTGCTCGCGATGCTGCCTCCCCCGGCGCCGATCTCCAGAAGCTCGATCGCCTGGATGTTGAGCGGCAAGCCGCTGAACCGGCGGAAGTGGCGGTTGTCGACCTCGAACGTGGACGTGATCACCGGCTCGTTGTCATCGACCGCACCGAGCTTGGCCGTGGTCCCGCCCATGTCGAACGTGAGCAGGTGGCTGAAGCCTTCCCGATGCCCGACCGCCGCGGCCATCAGCACCCCGGCGGCCGGTCCCGACTCGACGATGCGGACGGGAAACTGGCGTGCGATCTGCGGCGTGACCAGGCCGCCGTTCGACTGCATGATGAAAAAGTCGGTCGGAAGGCCACGCTCGGCGAGGATCTCCTGGAGCTCGCTCGCGTACCCGGAGACGATCGGTTTGACGTAGGCATTGGCCACCGTCGTGCTGGCGCGTTCGTACTCCCGGATCTTGGCCGACACGTCCGAGGACACGGTGACGCTGAGCCGCGGGGCGCGCTCGGCGATACGGGCAGCGACCCGTTGCTCGTGCTCCGGATTGGCATAGGCGTGCAGCAGGACCACCGCGACGGACTCGATGCCCGTTTGCAGAAAGGTGTCCACGGCGCGGTCCACGCTGTCCATGTCCAGGGCCTCGACAATCCTGCCGTCGTACGCAATTCGCTCGTTGACCTCGACGATGAAGCGCCGCTGCGTCAATGGCGCCGGCTTGTCGAGGTAGAGATCATAGGTGTCGTAGCGCTTCTGGCGGCCGATCAGCAGGACGTCGCGAAAGCCGCGCGTGGTGATCAGGCCGGTTCGACTGCCGGTGCGCTCGAGGATCGCATTGGTGGCGATGGTGGTTGCGTGGAGCACGAGGCCGACTGCGTCTGGCTTCACCCGGCACGTGCTCAGCAATCGGTCCAGACCCTCCCCCACGGCCTGCGCGGGGCGGTGTCGGCTGGTCGGAGTCTTCAGGAACGTGGAGCGGCCCGTCGTGCCGTCCTCGAGCACGAGATCGGTGAAGGTGCCGCCGATGTCGAATGCAATCCGTATCATTTCTCGCTCACGGTCAGTCCGGACCGATGCCCTCGACCTGACGCAGTCCGCCCCCGGCGCACCCTGATGTAGCCTCGCGCCCGGCGCAAGAGGGTCGCGGCCCTTTCGCTGCGTCGACGGATGAAGTGTCAATTGATACGCTCACCGAGCCGGTCGGCACAACCACCGGCGCAGCCGATCGCTGACGTATCTTGCGGGAGAAACGAGCCATGCGCTTTGGCACCTTCCATCTGATGGAGCAGCCGTTCGAGAAGTCCGAGGCGCAGGTCTACCGCGAACACATCGAGCAAATCCGCACCGCGGACGCGATCGGCTTCGACTGGGTCTGGTTGACCGAGCACCACTTCTCCTCGGCGCCCTACGTCCCGGACGTGGAGGGGGAGTACTGCGTCTGCGCCTCACCGTTCGCGATGGCTTGTGCGGTGTCCCAGATCACCGAGCGGGTACGCATTGGCTCGGCGGTGAAGGTTCTGCCGCTCGAGCACCCGCTGCGCACCGCTGAGGATGCCGCCATGGCAGACATCCTCAGCGGCGGCCGCCTCGATTTCGGAATCGGGCTCGGGTACCGCCGCTACGAGTTCGATGGGTTGCGCATTCCGCTGGAGGAGAAATCCGAACGCTTCTTCGAGGCGCTGCGGATCATCCTGGGCGTCTGGACGCAACAGGAGTACGCCTACGAGGGCAAGTACTGGACGGTTCCGCGACTCACCCTGGTGCCGAGACCGCTCCAGCAGCCTCACCCGCCGGTATGGATCGCCACCCGGCTCGGAACGCAGGAGCAGATCGCGTTTGCGGTCGAGAATGACTACCGCCTGCTGTGTGCGTGGGCGCCGCCGGATCAGCTTCGCGCCACCCACAAGCTGATCGTCGACGCGCGAGAGCGGCGGGGCAGGCGTGACGAGCCGTTCGACTTCACCTGCATCCGGCACATCTTCGTCGCAGAGAGCGACGCCGAGGCGCTCCGACAGGGCCAGGCGTACGTCGAGTACTACATGAGGTCGACGGCACGGTTCCGGCCGATCGGCGATCACGAACGCGGCGAGATGATCTTCGGCGGTCCCCGCACCGTGATCGACAGACTGAGCCACCTGCATGAGTACACCGGCATCAACAACGTCATCTGCTGGATGAATTTCGGCGGTCTGCCGCAGGAGATGGTGCTCGGCTCGATGCGTCTGTTCGCCGAGGAGGTGATCCCGGCGCTGCGCACGTAGGGTGGGTAGCGCTGCACGGCCAGGGAGCCTCGTATGCACGATCTGACCCCGCTCAGTCCACACCACGCGGTCAGGCCTTGTTCCGATCGCTCGACGACATATTCCGCACCGTCCACCGCCATGAAAGCATCGCCGCCGCGGTCGGTGACCGCGAAATTGAAGTCCAGGTCCACCTGGCGACAGTCTTTATGGGTTCGGACATGGCCCGGCGGAAGCTGATAATCGCGCGTGCCTGCGGTGTACTGCACGAGGGTGTCGGAACGGTTTGCGATCCTGAAGCTGATGATCGCCGACTTCGGCCGGCCGAACATATGTACGGCGTACCAACGTCCTGCCTCCTGCCCAGGTGCGACGGCGATACCGGTTTCGGTTGCGTGTGGAGCGAGCAGGTTCCGCCGGTGGCCGGACGATGCTTTCCATCCGTCGAGGAAGCGCGCGGCGAGAGTGTCGGTGGCGCTGCTGACCGGGTCGTACTGGTAACCGATGTTCTCGGCCACGAAGCAATATTCGTAGCCGAACTTCTCGGCGCGATCGCTGGGAAGCGCGCCGTCGGCTTGGTGTCCGTATTGCTGCGTGCGCGCCATGAATCGTGCGAAATACCAAGCGGCTTCGGTGAGCTCCGGGTTGATCTGCAGCGGCTCGAGGTCGTTGGCGGCGCGAAAGGCGTTGGTTTCCCGATAAATCGCATCCACCAGTTGCGACTCACTGACGCCGCGCGTTGATGACGAGGCCGCGTCAGGTGCTTGGCCGGGTTCCCCGGATTGGCCTCGGGCAACGCTTGCCGTCATCAGCATCACGATCAGCAACAGCCCCGATGTCGACTTCTGATGATGACGCATCGTATTGCACCTCCTGTGGAGGAAAGCGGCAATACCTGTGCCAGGTCCGGCTTGAAGGGAAACATGCGATTCGAGAACCGGGGCTGAGCGCGTTCGCGGCGGTGGCCCTGCGACGGGAAGATCCCGGGCGTCGCGACATCGAAAGGTGTGCTCTCAGCTGTACTTGAGCGTGATCCCGCCGTCCACCACGAGTTCCAGCCCGGTCACGTACTTCGACTCGTCGCTGGCCAGGAACAGGCAGGCATAGGCCACGTCCCAGGCATCACCCATGCGGCCCATCGGACACTGCGCGGCACGCGCCCGCCACATGGCCTCCACATCGCCGTCGGCGTACTCGGCGGCCAGGCCCGCCGAGGTTTCCACCATCGGTGTCTTCATGAGGCCGGGCAGCACCGTGTTCACGCGGATGTTCTTCGCCGCGTAGTCCACGGCCACCGCCTTCGAGAGCTGGATCATGCCCGCCTTGGATGCGTAGTAGGTCGTGTAGGGCACCCCCGTGTGGCGGATGCCGGCGATGGAGGAGATGTTGATGATGGAGCCGCCGCCGCGGGCCTCCATGAGCGGGATCACGTGCTTCATGGTGAGGTAACAACCCTTGAGGTTGACGTCCATCACCCGGTCCCAGTCGGCCTCGGGCAGTTCCACCACACCGCCCACGTGCGCCAGTCCCACGTTGTAGTCCAGCACGTCGACTCGACCGAAGGCGTCCACGCAGGCCTGCACCATGGCCTCGATCTCCACGTGGCGGGCAACGTCGGCGCGCACCGCGACCGCCTCGCCGCCCTCGCCGGTGATGATGTCCGCGGTCTCCTGCGCGGCCTCCAGGTTCACGTCGGCGCACAACACCTCCGCGCCGTGCCGCGCGAACAGCACGGCCGCCGCCTTGCCGTTGCCCCACCCCGGACCCGCGGAGCCTGCGCCCACCACCAGCGCCGCCTTGTCCTGAAGCCGCTTGCTCATCTGGTACCTCTGTGCAGCCGAAGGCGATCGCCCCCTCCGGACATCCATCGATTCGATGCCCGATCGCCCCAGATCTCTTTCAGTCGCGCATCGCGGCCACAACCCCAGCGATAGGCTTTGTACCGCAGCGGGTTGTTCTTGTAGAAATCCTGATGGCCGATTTCGCTGCCTTTGATCGGGTAGAAGGTTTTTGCATCCAGGATCGGGGTGACCACTTTCTCGTTCGGGAACTGTGCGACAACGC
>Ga0214472_10005870_pt1 | contig 12906 bp, 10 predicted proteins | sample RVTome_6_FD_207662 | JGI IMG/M metagenome (GOLD analysis project Ga0214472, IMG submission 207662) | Soil microbial communities from uranium-contaminated site in the Upper Colorado River Basin, Wyoming, United States - RVT140D175 | ecosystem: Environmental > Terrestrial > Soil > Contaminated >... | reverse complement strand
AACTCCACTCCGGCCGGAAGGGTCGGGGTGGGTTTGGGGGTGCGTGATGGGATCGGCGTCTGCGTTGGGATAGGCGTTTCGGTGGGGGGAGGAGACGAGGTGGGGGGAAGAGATGAGGTTGGTGAAGGTGGAGGCGCCTCGGTCACCCGCGCGGACGGGCTCGATTCGGTGCCGCCGGGTGGCGGCGGGTTGGTCCCCGCCTGAGCGCAAGCGGAAACGGCCAACGCGGCCAGGAGCAGGACGGCCGTCATGAGCTTTCGCTCGCGGCTCATTTGCGGCTCAGCAGCGTGCCGAGCGCTTCTCCTGAAAGCGCTCCGGCGATGTTTCCGGGTTCCAGACCGCCGAAGATCCGGACCTGCAGCTCCGGGATCCGTTCGACCAGCTCGAGCATGGCGCCGACCTTCGAACGCATCCCCCCGGTCACGTCCGGGTCATCCGCTCCGCGGATCGCTGCCATTCGTTCCTTTGCCTGGATGGGGTCGATGTTCGGAATCAGTTCTGAGCGCTGGGGGTAATCGACCCAGACGCCCGCTTCGACCCCTGCGATCAGGATTCGCCGGGGGTTCAGTTCGCCGGCCAGGTGGGCGAACAGGGTCTCGGTTGACAGGATCGTCCCGCCGATCGCGATGTCGAAGGCCACGTCGCCGTGAACGACCGGGACCAGCCCGGCGGCCAGGGCTGAGCCAATAGGCGCTGCCGGCCAGGTGGCGATCCTCCCGCCTTCTGCGAGAACGGCAGCGGAGGGGGGAAACCCCATGACCGGGATCCCGGCGGTCCTGAGGGCGGCCAGGACGAGGCGGTTCAGGTCCGCCGCGGCTTGCCAGACCTCGACGAACCCGGCCCAATCACCCACATTCCGCACCCCGGCGCGAGTCCCGTGCCGGCTGGCGGGGACGTGCCCGAAGGATCCGGAGCCGTGCCCGATGAGCAGGCGTCCGGTCTCTTCGCCGGACAGCCAGTGTGCGATCTCGCCTGCGATCCGGGCGAGCCGGTCCGGACGGGGGGTGGCCGGACGGGATTTGTCGGTGATGAGGGAGCCCCCCAGTTTGAGAAAGGTCAGATCGGCAGATGTCATGGCGGGTTGATCTCCGTGCGGATAGTACCGACCGCGCCGGCGGCGGTCAAGGCTTTTTCCACCGCGGCTGCGGTGCCGGGTGTGACCAGGGCGATCATGTTCCCCCCACGCCCGCCGCCGGACAGCTTGGCACCCAGAGCGCCGGCCGTACGGGCGGCAGCGACCAGCCGGTCCAGCTCGTGGGCGGAGACATTGATTTCGCACAGCCACTCATGGTTCAGATCCATCAACCGGCCCAGTCCCGGCAAATCCCCGGTCTCGATCGCGGCCCGGGCCTGGTAGACGATCGCACCGATCTCGGCGAAGATCCGGGTGTAGCGATCAGGTTCCAGGTCCCTGGCCGTTCGGACATCGGCGACCACCCGGCCGGTCGCGCTGGCGATACCGGTCAGCCCGATGACGATGTGCAATGGGGCCGCGGGCAGAAAGGTTTCCACCGGCCGGTTCCGCCGGTAATAAACGGGCCGGGCAAAGGTCACGGTGGTGTTGTCGATCCCGGAGGGGGTGCCGTGGTGGATCTTCTCGGTTTCGAATGCGATCCGGTTGACCGTCTCATCGTCCGCGCTGCGGCCGGCGAAGGCGGCCAGGGCGCGGGCAGAAGCCACGGCGAGCGCGGCCCCGGAACCCAGACCGGCCTCGACCGGGATCGACGAATCGATCTCGAGCCAGAATGGGGGCAGGGAGACGGCGAGCGCCCGCTCCAGCGCAGCGACCAGGGCGCCCCCCCAGAAGCCGTCCGGGGCATCCTCCAGGCGGAGATCCAGCCCGGTGTTCCTGGAGGAAAAGCGCCGAGCTCCGTCATCGCTGCGCCGGACCCGCGCGACGGCCCGCACCTGGAAAACCGGGACGGCGATGGCTGGCGATCCGTGCACGACGGCGTGCTCACCGCAAAGGATCGCTTTCCCCGGCGCAGCGCTTTCAAAAACTGCCAGATTAGAAGACATACAGGACGAGGAGGATGGCGATCCCCCACATTCCGATGCAGAGCTGGAGCGGCCGGTCCAGGTACAACACCTCCGTCGGGGCCTCGCCGGTATTTTCGACCTGGACCAGGTAAAGATAACGGAAGATGCCGTAGATCACGAACGGGATCGTCAGCATCATGGTGTGGTTCTGCGGGAGGTTGGGGGCGGAAAAGGTGTACAGGCTGTAGGTCATGATCGCCATCGCCGAGACGATGATCGTCAGCCGGTCGAGAAAGGCCACGGTGTATCCCTCGAGCACCTTGCGGGTGTTTCCGGCCTCGCGCTCCATCAGGGTCAGCTCCGCGCGGCGTTTGCCGATCCCGAGGAACAAGGCCAGGAATGTCGTGAAGACGTAGAGCCAGGGGGAGAACCGCTGCACGTCCACGAGCGAAACCCCGGCCCCGACGCGGATCACGTAGAAACCGGCCAGCAGGATCACGTCGAGGATCGCGATGTGCTTGAGCAGGCGGGTGTAGGCGAGGTTCGTCAACAGGTACAGCAGGCATAATGCCAGGAAAACGGGGTCGAGCGCGGCAGCCGCCGGGAGGCCGACCGCCAGCAAAGTGAAGACGGCGATCCAGGCTGCCCGGGGGCTCAACCTTCCGGCCGCGATCGGGCGGAGCCGCTTGACGGGATGGGCGCGGTCCGAACCGAGATCGGACAGGTCGTTGATGATATAGATCGAGCTGGCGAGCAGGGAGAAAACGACGGCCCCGGAGACGACCGCCAGCAGGGCGGACGGATTGACCAGCTTCTCATCGAAGATCAGGGCGAAGAACAAGAAGCCATTTTTTACCCATTGTTTCGGCCGCATCGTCGCAAACAGGGCAGAAATCATGCCGGAATGATAACGTAAATTACAATATCCATATGGCAAAACAACGCGCCGATTTGCTTTTGGTAGCCCGCGGCCTGGCGGAAAGCCGGGCGCTGGCCCAGCGCCTGGTGATGGCCGGGCAGGTGAGGGCGGACGGCCAGGTGGTTTCCAAGCCGGCCAGCCTACTTGACGAGGGCGCTTCGCTGGTGGTTGAGACCGGCCCGCGCTTCGTTTCGCGCGGGGGAGAGAAGCTGGCCGCCGCGTTGGAGGCGTTCCCGGTGCAGGTCGATGATGCGGTCTGTGCCGATGTTGGCGCTTCGACAGGGGGGTTCACCGACTGCCTGCTCCAGTCCGGCGCTCGCCGGGTGTACGCGATCGATGTCGGGCGCGGCGTCCTGCACTGGAAGCTGCGCAACGACCCGCGCGTCGTCGTCATGGAGCGGACGAACGCCCGGCACCTCGACACCTTGCCGGAGCCGGTCGACCTGGTCGTGATGGATGCCTCCTTCATCTCCAGCGCCGTCCTGGTCCCGCCTGCCGCCGGTTGGCTGAAATCTGCAGGCAGCCTGATCGTCCTGGTCAAACCCCAGTTCGAGGCCGGCCGAAAGGAGGCGGCTCGGGGGCAGGGCGTCATCCGCGACGCGGAGGTGCACGAAAAGGTCCTTCTCGACCTGCTCCCCGCCCTGGAGCGGAACGGGTTGGAGCTCCGGGGTCTGATCCGTTCACCGGTGACCGGTCCGAAGGGCAACGTCGAGTTCCTGGGCTGGTTTGAGAAGGGGGCGGCCGGGGGAATCGAGATCGAGCAGGCTGTTGCGAAAGTTATTGGGGAGGAAACGTGACGACCGATTTTTTACGCGGGGTCAGCGTCGTCGGCATCGGGCAGATCCCGGTGCTGCGGCTGAACCCTGATCCGTTGAAAGATATGGCCGCCCAGGCGGCCCGCCTGGCGATGGCGGATGCCGGGGTGGAGCGCGTCGATGCGCTTTTCGCCGGCAACATGCTGGCCGATGAACTCCAGAACCAGAAGCAGATCGCAGCCCTGATTGCCGACGAGTGCGGCTTGGTGGGTATCGAAGCCCTGCACGTCCGGGCCGCGACGGCGACCGGGGCAGCCGCCCTGCGGATGGCTTATTTCGCCGTCGCCAGCGGGGAGGCCCGGCTTGCGATGGCCGTCGGGGTAGAGAAAATGAGCGGCGGCCTGGTCACGCCGATCCTGGCCAAGGCACTGGATGCCCGCTCCGAAACGGATGCCGGGCACACGTTGCTCAGCCAGAACGCCGCACTCATGCAGCTCTACATGGATCGTCACGGTGTGGATGAGGACGTGTTCAACCCGTTCTCGCTCGCCGCGCACCATAACGCCCGCACCAACCCTTATGCCATTTTCAAGGACAAGCGGGTCTCCGACCGGACCATCCGCACTTCCAGGGTCATTTTCCCCCCGCTGCGGCTATACGACGCCTCCCCGGTCTGCGACGGCGCTGCTGCCGTCGTGCTGGCCCGGACCGAGGAGGCCCGGGCCTACACCGACAACCCGGTCCGGCTGCTCGGCTCCAGCGTGGCGACCGACCGTTTCCGCGTCTCCGATCGGGATGACCCGCTCGAGCTGTTTGCAGCGGCTAAATCCTCCTACGACGGTTTCCGGAAGGCCAACGTCCACCGCAACGACATCTCTCTGTTCGAAGCCCACGACGCCTTCAGCGTGATGGCCTGCCTGCAGCTCGAGGCGGTCGGTTTTGCCGGGCCCGGGGAGGGCTGGCGGATGGCGAAGGAAGGCCGCATTCGTCTCAAAGGAGACCTCCCGCTGACGACCTTCGGCGGGCTGAAGGCCCGCGGCCACCCCATCGGCGCCACCGCACTCTACCAGACCTGCGAGATCGTCCTCCAGCTGACCGAACGCGCCGGCCGCAACCAGGTCCGGGACGCCAAAGTGGCGATGCTCCAGAGCATCGGGGGGGTGGGGAGTACGGTGATCACGCACATCTTTGGTTGACTCGCCCATTCGCCCATTCGCAGTTATACTACCCCGCGCCATGCCCACTCCGACCCCCCTGCACCTGATCCGCAATTTCTGCATCATCGCACATATTGACCACGGCAAATCGACCCTGGCAGACCGGATGCTGCAGGCGACCGGGACCGTCTCCGACCGGGAGATGATGGACCAGGTCCTAGATACGATGGACCTCGAGCGGGAGAAGGGGGTGACGATCAAGGCCTCGGCCGTCCGGATGATGTACCCGGCGGATGACGGCAAGACCTACGAGTTCAACCTGATCGACACGCCCGGGCATGTCGATTTTGGCTATGAGGTCAGCCGCGCCCTGGCTGCCTGTGAAGGCGCGCTGCTGATCGTCGATTCGTCGCAGGGGATCGAGGCCCAGACGCTGGCGAACCTGTACCTGGCCCTCGAAGCCGACCTGGAGATCATCCCGGTCCTGAATAAGATCGATCTCCCGGCGGCGCAGCCCGACGAAGTCGCCAGGGAAATCGGCAACCTGCTCGGCACGCATCCGAACGAGATCATCCGCATCTCCGCCAAGGAAGGCGAAAACATCCACGCGGTGCTGGAGTCCATCGTAGGGCAGATCAAGCCGCCTTCCGCCGGGGAAGGTCTCCCGCTGCAGGCCCTGGTCTTCGATTCGCACTACGACCTGTACAAGGGGGTGATCGCCTACGTTCGAGTGGTGGAAGGCGAGATCCTGAAGGACGACGTCCTGCAGATCATGGCGACCAAAGTCTCCGTAAAGCCGGTCGAGCTGGGGATCTTCTCGCCGAACATGAAACCGGTCGACCGGCTCGGCCCGGGGGAGGTCGGGTACGTCGCCACGGGGCTGAAGACGGTCCATGAGTGCCGCGTTGGGGATACGATCACCCTGGCCAGATCACCTGCACCTGGGCCGCTCCCCGGTTATCGGAAAGCCAAGCCGATGGTTTTCGCCGGGATCTACCCGGTGGAAGGCGAGGATTACTCCGATCTACGTGACGCGCTGGACAAGCTCCAGCTGAACGATGCGGCCCTGGTCTTTGAGCCCGAGACCTCCCAGGCGCTGAATTTCGGGTTCCGCTGCGGCTTCCTCGGCATGTTCCACATGGAGATCGTTCAGGAGCGGCTGGAGCGGGAGTACGATCTGGATATCATCGTCACTGCACCTTCGGTCCGGTACGAGGTCGTCATGCGGACCACGGGGGAAGTCATCACGATCGCCTCTCCGGCGGAGCTTCCGGATGAGGGCGATATCTCCGAGATCCGCGAGCCGTGGATGAAGATCCAGGTATTTACCCCGACCGACTATTATGGGGCCGTGATGGAGCTGACCACGAAGCGGCGCGGGATCTTCGTCGACCAGGACTACCCGGCTCCCAACCGGGTCCAGCTCAATTTCGAGATCCCGCTCTCCGAGCTGATCGTCGATTATTTTGACCTGCTCAAGTCCCGCACGAAAGGCTATGCTTCGATGGATTACCAGTTCCTGGAGTATCGCCCGGACACACTGCAGAAGCTGGAGATCCTGGTCAACAACGAACCCGTCGACGCCCTGGCGACGATCGTTCACGAGGACGATGCATACCACCGCGGGCAGGCGATCATCACGACTTTGAAGGACCTGATCCCACGGCAGATGTTCGTCGTCCCGATCCAGGCCCGGTCCGGCGGGCGGATCATCTCCCGCGCCAATGTCAAGGCGATCCGCAAGGACGTGCTGGCGAAATGCTACGGCGGCGACGTGACTCGGAAAAAGAAGCTGCTCGAGAAACAGAAGAAGGGGAAAAAGCGGATGAAGATGATCGGCAGCGTGGAGGTTCCCCAGGAGGCGTTCATGGCCGTCCTGCGCGTCACGGATGAGTAGGCCGTATTCCAGCTCGATCCTGCGGGATCTGCGGCGCAGCTGGCCGGGCCTGCTGATCAGCCTGGTCTGCCTGGTCGCCGTCTTCTCGATCGCCGATTTTGGTAAACTGAGGAACGCGCTCGCCTTCGCCGATTACGGCTACCTCCCGCTTGCCCTCGCCGTTTTCCTGGCGGCATTCGTCACCCGCGCCTTCGCCTGGCGGACCCTACTGAAGGAGCAGGCCACCCCGGTCCAGACCTTTTTCGCCCTGAATGAAGGCTACCTCCTGAACAACCTGCTCCCATTCCGCCTGGGCGAGATCGGGCGCGGGTTCCTCCTGAGCCGCACCGCCAACATCGGGTTCCTCCAGGTGATGTCATCCATCCTGATCGAGCGGGTCTTCGACCTATCGCTCGTCGTCGGTATCCTGCTCATGTCGATGACCTTCGTGGTCGGGGCGAGCGATTGGGCCCGACCTGCGGCGGTCTCTTTGGCGGTCGTTCTCGCAGGCGCCCTCGTCTTTCTGCATTTGCTGGCGCGCAACCGAAAGCGGTCGATGGACTGGTTCGAATGGCTCCGCGGCCGGATCCCGCCGCTCCGGCGGATCGGCGAAGATCAGGTTGAGGCATTTTTTGAAGGCCTCTCCGCCCTGACCGACCTGCGCCGTTTTTCTGTCGTCGTCATCCTGCTGGCTGTAACGTGGGCGCTCGTTGTCTGGCATTATTACCTGATCCTGCTGGCCTTTGTCCCGGAGGCCGGGTTCTCGTGGGCTGCTTTCGGCCTGGGTGTCGTCGGCCTGGGGGTGGCAGTCCCGGCGGCGCCGGGTTCTGTCGGAGTCGTCCAGGGTGTCATCGTCGGCGTCTTTCCGCCGCTGTTCGGAGTCGATCCGGCGATCGCGCTGGCATATTCGATCACGGTTCACGCGATTTACCTCGTCATCACCTCCACGATCGGCCTGATCGGGCTGGTCCGGGACGGCCGGTCGTTGGGCGCGGTGTACGCCGACGTACGCGCCTGGGTCGGCGCGGTCTCCGGGAAGGAGACGACCGCCGGGGAGGGGGTCGATCCGTGAGCGAGCGGACGGGCCTGGCTTACCTGATCACGGGGGGCGCCGGTTTTATCGGCACGAACTACGCCGATCGTCTGCTCGGCCGAGGCGAGTCGCTGACGATCCTGGACAACCTCGAACGCTCCGGAGCGGAGAAAAACCTCGCCTGGCTGCGGGAGCGGCACGGCGAGGCCGCTTTCCGGCTCGTCACCGCGGACGTCCGGGATCCGGATGTGGTGTCCGCGGCCGCGGCTCCGGCGGATGTGATCGTCCATCTGGCAGCCCAGGTCGCCGTGACGACATCCGTGATCGATCCGCGGACGGACTTTTCTGTGAATGCACTCGGGACGGTCAACGTGTTGGAGGCGGCTCGCGCCTCCAGGGGCAGTCCGATCGTGCTCTATGCGTCCACGAACAAGGTCTACGGCGAGATGGAGGCCACACCGCTGGTCGAGCGGGAAACCCGCTGGGACTTCGCCAATCTACATCAGGGCGTCCCTGAGAGCCAGTCGATCGATTTCCATTCCCCGTACGGCTGCTCCAAGGGCGCCGGGGACCAGTACGTTCGGGATTACCACCGCATCTACGGGCTGCCCACCGTCGTGTTTCGGCAGGGTTGTATATACGGCCCGCGCCAATTTGGAGTCGAGGACCAGGGCTGGGTGGCCTGGTTCATGATCGCCGCCTTGCTGGACCGGCCGATCACCATTTTCGGGGACGGGAAGCAGGTCCGCGATCTCTGCCACGTCTCCGATCTGCTCGACGCCTACGATGCGGCCGTCGCCCGGATCGATACGGCCGCGGGCGAGATCTATAATATCGGCGGCGGGAAACCGAACACCCTTTCGATCTGGGCAGAATTCGGACCGCTACTGGCAGAGCTGACCGGCGAACCGGTCGAGGTCGCCAGGGACCCGGCGTGGCGTCTCGGCGACCAGCGTGTCAACTACTCCGATCTTTCGAAAGCCCGCGCCGATCTGAGCTGGACCCCGCAAACGAGTATCGTTGAAGGTATCCCGGAGTTGTATGATTGGGTCAAACAGAACCTTTCTCTTTTTTAAGCAAACAGGGGTTTGCGTATTAAATCGTTTTTAACCGTGCAATCCGTGTTCCGTCGTTCACTGCATGAAGATCCTCACCGTCCTCACTTACTACCGCCCGCATACCTCCGGCCTCACTATCTACGCCGAGCGTCTCACGCGCGCCTTTGCCCGGCGCGGGCACGAGGTCACCGTGCTGACCAGCCGTTTCGACCCGGATTCTCCCCTGGAAGAGCGCCGCGACGGGGTCCGGATCCTGCGCGCCCCTGTGCTCACCCGGTTCAACAAGGGGGTCATCATGCCGACGATCGGTCTGCTGGCCACGCGCGAGGTCCTGGGGCATGACGTGATCCTGCTCCACCTGCCGCAGTTCGACGCGGCCGGAATCTCCCTGCGCGGCCGGCTGCTCAAGAAGCCGACCGTCGTCGCCTATCACAGCGACCTGCTGCTCCCGCCGGGTTTGTTCAACCGCTTCGTCAATTTCGTCGTCGACCGCGCCAACCGCCTGACGGCCCAGTTGACCCACCGCATCACCGCCTACACGGACGATTTTGCGCAGAGCTCCCCCTATCTCCTAAGCTATGCTCACAAATGCGTGACCCTGACGCCGCCGGTCAAGCTGGACCCGCCGGATCCGGCGGAGGTCGATGCCTTCCGGAAGCGCCACAACCCGGAGGCCCGCCGGGTGATCGGGATGGCGACTCGCTTTGCCTCGGAGAAGGGGATCGAGATTTTGCTGAAAGCCTTCCGCGAGATCGCCGGGCATTATCCGGAGACGAAGATCCTTTTTGCGGGGCAGTATGAGGGCGTCTGGGGGGAAGAGGATTACATCGCCCGGCTGCTCCCGGAGATCCGCCGGCTGGAGACGGAGGGCCGCTGGGAGTTTCTCGGCGTCCTGGATCTCGATGAGATGCCGGCGTTCTATTCCAACCTCGATCTGCTGGTGGTCCCGTCCTTGAACTCCACCGAGACCTTTGGGTTCGTCCAGATCGAGGCGATGATGAACGGGGTCCCGGTGGTGGCGTCCGAACTGCCCGGGGTGCGCGTCCCGATCGGGATGACGGGGATGGGCGAGATCGTCCCGAAGGGGGATCCCGGAGCCCTGGCAGGGGCGATCTGCCGGATATTCGAGGATCCCGGCGCTTACACCGGGGGCGGTCTCGATCTGCGCGCCGAGTTCAGCCCTGACCGGGCCGCGGAGAAATACGAACGGCTGTTTGCCGAGATCCGGCGCGAGCTCGAATGATGGACGAACAACCCAGCCTGCTCGACCTGCTAAAATCCATGCTCGACCCCCGGAGACAGCCGATGCGGATCAAGGATCTGCTCGAAGCGAACCGGGCGGACAGGGAGGGGATTTTCGAACCGGCCCCGGTGGCGCCGGTTCCCGATCCCCGTGTGGTACTGGAGCTTCATCCTGAACCGGAAGCAAAAGAGGGCATGCCGGAACCGGCGCGGCCGGGGTCTCCGGCGGACGTCCCGCCGGCCCACGACGACCTGCCGGGCCGTTTGCCCTGGCGCACCCTGCTCGGGCTCGCCCTGGCCGTGATCGGACAGGGGGCGATGGAATCGATCGACCGGCAACCGGTTGTCGCCGCCTGGTACTACGCCGCCGCCGTCCTGTTCGCGGTCTGGGCTTTCCGGTCCGGGGAACTAAGGCTGGCGCGCTCGCCGGACACCGCCGGACGCCGTGAGGAGTTCCTTCTCCGCCGCGGGCTGGTGTGGGCAGCGCTCCCGATCCTCGGCATTGCCTTCCTGGCCCTGGGCGGGAACGAGTTCACGGCGTTCAACCTGACCCTGTGGCTGGGGGGACTTCTCCTCTTTATCCTGGGTGTCTGGACCTTTCGGACAGATCTCCCCTCCGCCTGGCGCCGGTTGAAGGCCCGTCTGCAGCCGCCTTACCGGGTTCAGCTCACCGGCTGGCATTTGCTGTTGATCGCAGGGACCGCCCTCGTCCTTTTCTTCCGTTTCTACCGCCTGGCCGGCGTCCCGGCGGAGATGTTCAGCGACCACGCCGAAAAGCTCCAGGACGTTCAGGACGTGCTTGCCGGCATGACGCATATCTTCTTCCCGCGCAACACCGGAAGGGAATTCGTACAGATGTACCTGACCGCGTTCACGGCCGGGGTATTGGGTTTCGATCTGACTTTCATGGCGCTCAAAATGGGAACGGCGCTGGCCGGTCTCGTCACGCTTCCTTATATCTATCTTCTGGGGAGGGAGATTGCAAACCGGGAGGTGGGTCTGATCGCTGCGGTGCTGGCCGGGATTTCGTACTGGCTGAACGTGATCACCCGGGTGGCCCTGCGGTTTTCGCTCTATCCGTTATTTGTCGCGCCGACGCTTTATTACCTGGTGCGCGGCCTGAGGCGTAAAGACCGGAACGACTTCATCCTGGCAGGGATCTTCCTGGGGCTCGGTCTGCACGGGTACAGCCCGTTCCGGTTCGTGCCGATCCTCGTCGTCCTGGTGGTGCTCCTGTACGTCCTGCACCACTTCAACCGGGTGGATGCAAACCGGGCCGGTTGGCATCTCACCATCCTGGTGATGGTCTCTTTGATCGTCTTCCTCCCGCTTCTGCGGTTCATGACCGAAAGTTCGGAAAACATGTCGATCGTCCTGTACCGGTCGATGACCCGCATCTCCACCGCCGAGACCGAGTTTCCGGGCAATCCGGTGTTTATCTTCATGGATAACATGTGGCGGGTGATGACGATGTTCGCCTGGGATAACGGGAGCACCTGGGTGCATTCTGTCCCGGGTCGTCCGGCCTTGGACATCATTGCAGCACCGCTGTTCTACCTGGGCTATTTCCTGCTCGGCTTCCGCTATCTCACCCGGCGGCGCTGGGAGGACGGGATGCTGCTGCTTGCCGTCCTGATGCTGGTGCTGCCAAGCGCCATGTCGCTGGCTTTCCCGGCGGAGAACCCCTCGCTGAACCGCACCGGTGGGGCGGTTGTGCCGGTTTTCATCGTCGCCGCCATCGCGTTCGAAGGGGTTTTTCGCGCCGTCCGGGGCTGGCGTCCAGGCGCGGCCGGCCGGATGGCCGCCTGGGCTGTGGCCGGCGTGCTTCTGGCCGTCTCGTTACAGGCCAATTACGACCTGGTCTTCAGCGAGTACGATCGGCAGTTTCGGGCCTCGGCCTGGAATACTACCGAGCTGGGGTCCGTGATCCGTGGCTTTGCCGATTCGATCGGCGATGAGGACCAGGCCTGGGTCGTCCCATGGCCGCATTGGGTAGACACCCGGCTGGTCGGAATCAACGCCGGCGTTTATATACGGGACTACGCCCTCGCACGCGAGCTGTTGGGCGAGACTCCGGCTGTCCCCGGTCCGAAATTGTTCCTGCTGCACGTCGATGACGCCGAAACGCTTGCGGAGCTGTACCGGCTCTATCCGGATGGGAACGAATCGCGGTTTGTCTCTGAGACGCCGGGGAAGGATTTCATCGTTTTCCTGGCCCCGGAGTGATTCCGATTTGAACGACACAAACCTCACCTCCTCCGAACCAAACCGCCTGCCGGAGCCCGAAATGCGCCCGGCCGCTCCGGCGCGCGCCTGGGGGGGCCTGGTCTTTGATCTCCTCTTCATCGCCGTCCTGCTGATCGGTGCGCAGCTCCGGTGCGGTTTCGAGTGGCAGGCCGGGGAGGGGCTGACCTGCGCCGCTCTGAAATGGGACGAGGGCACATACCTGCATCCCGATGAGCGTTTCCTGGCGATCGTCGAATCGAAACTCGAGCCGGCCGCCTCGTTCTCGGAATACTGGAACACATCCACGAGCCCGCTCAACCCCAACAACAAAGGTGAGGGCTTCTTCGTCTACGGCACACTGCCGATCTTTCTGGTCCGGTACGTGATGGAATGGACGGGCAATATCGGTTACGGGGATGTGGCAGAGGTCGGCCGGCCGCTGGCCGGCATTTTCGACCTGTTGACGATCTTCTTCCTCTACCTGGCTGCCACGCGTCTGTACGGCCGGTGGGTGGGCGTCCTGGCCGCAGCATTCTCCGCGTTCGCCGTCCTGCAGATCCAGCTCTCGCATTTCTTCACCGTCGACATCTTTGCCAATGTCTTTATCTGGGCTGCCGTCTACATCGGCGTCCGGATCGCGGCGTTTGAAGGCCGCGCGGC
>Ga0214472_10005868_pt1 | contig 12908 bp, 19 predicted proteins | sample RVTome_6_FD_207662 | JGI IMG/M metagenome (GOLD analysis project Ga0214472, IMG submission 207662) | Soil microbial communities from uranium-contaminated site in the Upper Colorado River Basin, Wyoming, United States - RVT140D175 | ecosystem: Environmental > Terrestrial > Soil > Contaminated >... | reverse complement strand
CTTCGACGCTCTCCGGAAATGACCCGGGTCTGCTCTCCAAGAATGGTCCACCCCTCCGGAGACCTGCGCCGCTGCCGGGATGCCGGTTGTGACCAGGCCCAGGATTGGCTTGACAACTCGCTCTCGAGGCCTAGCTTGTGGTTGTCTCGGGCTGCGTGCTTGTGGCCGTGTTCGCCAAAGAGCTGGGGCTCTAGGAGACTCGAGGACGGACATGCCCCAGGTCAGCTGGACCGTTGGCGCGCGCCAACGGCTCACGGGCCGCCGGCCTTCGGCCGGCGTGATGACCGTCTCCCCCCTCAGTTCAACTTTCGTTCGCGAAATCGCGAAACGCGTGGGGATCAATTCTGGAGAGCAGAAGTGGCTCACTTTTCGAGAGCGTCGAAGCTTTACGCGCGGACCCCCGTCGGACGAACTCGCCCGGAAGCTCGCGGAACAGCGCCGACGCGCTGGACTGATCACACAAGCCCATGGCGAGGCTGCGAAGCACGGTGGACTTGCCGGCGTTGTTGTCTCCGATCAAGAGCGCAGAGCCGCCCGTCGGTTCGAATGGCAGCTCGAATTCCTCGAAACAGCGAATGTTCTTCAGCCGCAGTCGCCTTACGTACACGCGTGTCCCCTTGCCTCACCCGCCATTCAGGTCGGGTTGCGAAAAGCTGATGGCGGGCAGATTTTAGCCCAGAACAGCGGCGCAGTCGGAGCAAGAACCCCTCTCATGAGTCGGCGGGGGGCGGTACGGACCCGCGGGTCCCCGGCTCGGAGCCGGTGGCGCGACCAACCGGACCGGCGGTGCGTTTCTTCGCCGAGATCGAGGGAGGAGCAGGCCGTGCCGACCCTCGAAGGCGCTGCACCGGCAGCGCGAGACCGGCGAACTCTGACCCCCCAGACTGCCGGCAACCGATTGTGGCGACTTCCGTGCCCGCAGCGAGGGCCTCAACCTTACACCGTGCCAAGGAGCCGAAGCCAGGCTGCGCGCTGCTGCTCTTCGTCCTCACTGTACTTCGCGAGGTCCATCTCCTCCTTGGCCGTGAGGCCCCGCTCGAGCCGGTGGTCGAGGCAGGCGCGGGCGCGAGGCTCCCGGTCGGCCTCGATCACCCGATACAGTGCGTCCTCGGGCGTTGCGACTTCGTCCGCCATGCCGCGGCGCACGGCCTCGCGCGCGTCGAGCATCCGCCCGCGGCCGAAGCTCGCCGCCACTGCGTCCCGCGTGAAGCCACGGGCGCGGGCGACGTCGGAGACGAACCGCTCCGCGATGCGGTCGACTTCACGCTGAATCCAGCTTTCCGCCTCTTCGCCGAGAGGTTGGAAAGGATTCGTTTCCGCCTTGAAGGGCGAGACTCTGGACCGGATCAGCGTCACCTCGATCCCCTCTTTCTCGAGGGCGCCGGCCATCGAAGCGTGAAACGCGAAAACTCCGACGGAGCCCAGCTCACCGCTCGGCGTCGCGAAGATCCGGCGTGCCGCAGAGGCGATGTAGTAGGCCGCTGAGCCGGCCATGCCAGAGACCAGCGCTGCGGTTGGCTTCAGGTCGCGGGCGTCGAGCACCTCCTCGAACAGTTCCTCCACTCCCGTGGTCGTGCCGCCCGGCGAATCGACGAGGAGCGCGATGCCGTCGACGGCGCCCGCGAACTTCGCCTTGCGCACCGCGGCCCGGGCCTCGTTTGGATCGGTGCCCAGCCACGACGGGATGCCGGGCGAGATGAAGCCTGTCACCTCGATCACCGCGATCGTCGGCGACCGCCGGGCCGGCGCCCCTGCGGAACGGGCCGCCGCGTAGACGGACGCCTCGCCGCGCCTGATCCTGCCACCACTCCGGGCCAGGTACGCCGCGGCACCCGCCTCGAGGGCGAGGATCGTCCCGGGGCGAAGGACGAAGAGGTCCTCGCTCATGCCGCCCGCCGCCGCCGGCCCCGCCCCGGACGTCGCCCGTTCTCGCCGAGGCGGCGATCGACCAGCTCGCGCCAGAGCGCGTACTTCACCGGGCAGCCGGTCCCGTGATCGACGCCGGCCGCGCTGAGCTCCTCCACCTCGCGGGCGACGTCACCCGTGCATCCGCAACCCGCGCAGTAGACCCAGCAGACATCGCCCGCGTGGCGCACGCGAACGACGGCGCAGCGCCGGAGCTTCAACGGGAAGAACGCGACGCTCATGCGGCCTGGGGCCCGGACCCCTCGAAGTCGGTGGCTCGCTCGAGGTCCCGCGGGATGATCCCGATGTCCTTGCGGAAGGTGCGGAGAATGCGGGTGCGTGTCTCCTTCAGCTCCTTGATGATCGTCTCGTCGCTCTCCCCGCTGAGGCGCAGCTCCGCGACCCGCGCACGCGCCGCCCTCAGATGCTCGAAGGTCGCCTCCCCGTTGCCGCCATCGAACGCGCGCGCGCCCATGCGTCGCATCTGATCGTGGGTGACTTGGCAGAACGTCTCGAAGGAGTCGAGCTCGGGCGGGGCCAGGGCCCGGACGCGACGCTCGAGGTCGGCCCGCGTGCGGTCGAGACGATGGGCCCCGTTCTGCCGCGCCTGCACCGCAGCGAAGACCTCGCGCTGAGCCGCGGCGAGAACGGCCGCGGCCTTCGCCGCGGCCTCACCGGCCTTCGCCTCGACGGCGGCGGCCTTCCGGTGGTCGGAGGCGAGGGCCGCGCACGTACTCTCCAGCTCCTCGAATGCGGCCCGCCGCTCCGCCGAGACGGCCTCGCGAGCCTCGGAGACGAGACGGCCTGCGAGCTTCGAGCGCCCGATCGCGTCGGTGACGGTCCTCAAGAATGGCGTGATCGCGGCCATGCTACTCCCTCGCTGCCAAAGCTACGTACGGGCTCAGCGTGTCGGTGCCGTAACCCGGCGTGAGCGCTGAGCGCCACCACGGCTGTTGGTCGGAGCGCTCCCACAAACGGAACGCGCTCTCCACCGCCAGGAACCGCACATGAATTGAAGTCGCCCACGTCGCGGGCTGATAGACGGCGCGGATGTACTCGGGCCAGTGCGCGACCACGATGTCCCCAAGCGAGCCCGGTGCCGCCGCCCTCTCGTCGAAGAAACACGGCCGGCCGAGGAGGCGCCCGCGCTCGCCGTCGCTGCGGGCGTACTCGAACAGCGGCTTGCCGGTGTCGGGGTCGGCGAGCGCGCTGACCTGCGTGCGCAGCATCGGGTTGACGACCCAGCTCGTGCCCCGCTCGTCGAAGCCCCAAGTGCGGCTCGCCATCTTGAAAACGTTCGCCGGCAGCACGGTCGCCGCGGTCTGGCCGTCCTCCTTCGCGACGCTGATGAACGCCGGTGAATGGAGAATGCCGAGCCCTTCGCCGACGCCGGTGCCGTGGATCCGCTCCCAGCGCAAGGTGTCCTGCAGCGCGTCGGCGTAGGCCGTTGACAGCCAGAACTCGAACGAGGCGCCGCCGTCCGCGACGAGCTTCTCCGAGGCGTAGGTCAGCCCGGCGAGACTGTGCGCCGTAAGCGTGATCTGCTCGAGCGTCCCGCGCTGAGGCGTCAGCTCCGTCGTCTCGGCGTGCCGCGTCATGGTGATGCCGCCGTTCACGCTGGAGGAGGAATGGTCCTTGTCGACGCGAGCCGGCACCTTCAGGATCGGGCCGTCATCGGTGGCAGCTCGGTGACCGGCATCGGGTCGGCCTCGGGCGCGACGCGCAGGACCTGGCCCGCGAGCGCTGCCGGGAGCAGGTAGCCGCCGAACGGCTGCGTACCCGCGGACTGCTCGTCGGACCCTGCCGCCGCGAGAGGGCGGAGTCGCTCGTCGAGCGTCGCGGTGATCGCGGCTCGGTGGACCGCGGTCAGCATCTCGCCGACGTTCGCGAAACCCTTCCGCGGGTCGCGCGTGAAGTTGGGCGGGTGGACTATCGCGCTCGACATGGATTCTTCTCCCTCAGCACAGGGACGCCATCGCCGCGTGATGCAGCTCCGTACTGGTCGCCCGAACTTGGCAGGTGAACGGCTTCCGCAAGCGCTCGAGATCCCGCACGAGGGTCAACACTTCGCAGGCGTCGCTGTGCGTCATCAGCGCCCGCGGGGCCCGGGTCAGGGTCAGCCGGGCGCCGCAACTGCGGCATTCCGCGGTGACCCCGGAGTCTTCCCTCGTCGTTCGGAAGTAGATCGCGGCAGCGGGTGCGCTCCGTGCTCCTGGTGCGGTTCGATTTCAAGGGCGCCGAGGCATGAGACGAAGCGCTCGGCCTCGCTCGGCGCGATGCGCACGAGCCGGCCCCTGCGATGCGCTGCGAGCGCACCAACCGAAATTGCCTTCCTGACAAAGGCCTGCGACACGTTCGCGGCCGTCGCCACGGCGCGGATCGTCCAGGGCGGACGGAAGCGGGCGGCGGGGTCCTCGCTCACGTCGCCGTCCTCGGGTCCGGGGCCCGGAAGCCCGCCGGCGGGAGATCCTCGAGGCGGCGGCCCTGCCGTTCGCACCAGCTCTCGAACTCCTGGCGCTCCGCGGGTGTCAACTCACCTATGGCCCAGAGTTGCTCCCCCTGCCCGCGGTGAAGGTCGAGCGGGAACGCGGCCTCAAACGCCCACCATGCGGCGGGCCGCGTTCCGGGGTTGACCTGGCGCATGAGCCGGTCCCGGTGCGCCTCCCAGCACGCGCGCCTCGAGGCCTCGTCAGCGAAGGCGTCGCCCGGGCCCCCGACCAGTCCGAGGGTGTTGCCGAGGAGATCGTCGCGTCGCTCCTCGGTGAGCTCGGTCGCTGGTCGCGCCGCTGCCTTGCGTCGCCCGTACATCGCTCAGTCCTCCTCGAGGCGGTACCGCTTGGGATGATTCCGACGGCCGAGCCCCTCCCGCACGACGCGGCCGTCTGCGACCAGCTCGCGGAGAGCGCGCAGGAACTCGGACTGCCCGCCGGCGACGCGGGCGCGGAGCTCGGTCTTGCTCAGCCTCACGCCGCCCTCGAGCGTGGCGAGGATCCGGGCCTCGACGGCGCCGACTCGCCGGGGGACGAGGGCGAGGCGCCCGCGGGGGCCCTCGCCGACGGCGGCCGGGAGTGAGACGGCGGCCTCGTCGACGATCCGGGGCCCGAAGACTCGCTCGGCGCGGTCCATGGCGGCGCCGAACGCCCGGGCCGCGCGGTCCTCGGCGATCTCCAGGGCCAGGCGCCGGTCGATCCCCGCCCGCCCGATGGCGCGGCGGAGCGCCTCGAGGTTCGCCTGCCGCGATGCGACGAGACCGACGAGCAGCCGGTCAGCGTCGTTCAGCTCGACGCCTTGCGACTCGAGCCGTCCCACCCACCCATCGAACGCGCGGGCGGCCGCTGCGTCGCCGCAGAACGGGCGCCGGGAACGCTGGCGGGGCCGGGATGGGCGGCGCCGGGTCATTCAGGCCCCTCGGATACCGGTTCGGACCCTGGAAAAGTGGGCTCCCGCCGGTTCCCCTGGACCCCACTTCTCAAGATCGGAAGGCAAAACCCCTCAATGACTTGCACGGACGCAGGCAGACATCCGTCGATGAAAGTGTCTAGTGGTATAGACAGATTATCTCCGAGGGCGTATCTTGTAGAGCAGGAGGGGCACCTGACAGGCAAGCAGGTCCTCAAGGTGGTGAGGAAGCTCGGGTGCACGGAGCCGCGGACGAAGGGGTCGCACGTACGAGTGGACTGCCCCTGCGGCAAGCACTCCACGACCGTTGTGGTGCACGCGGGAGAGGATCTGGGGCCCGGAATTCTCCGGTCGATCGAGAAGGACTTGGAGGCCTGCCTCGGGAAAGGGTGGCTGAGGGGATGAACACCTACACGGTTCGGTACGAGCGGGACGAGCGAGGATGGTGGCTCGCTGAGGTCGTCAGTGTCCCGGGTTGCCACACTCAGGGCCGGAGCATCGTGCAGGCTCGAGAGCGCATTCGCGAGGCGCTCGGACTGTTCGTCGACAACGCCGACAAAGCCAAGCTCATCGACGACATTCAGCTCCCCGAGGGCCTGCACCACGTTGTCGCCCTGTTCATCGAGGAGAAGGCCAAGGCTGCCGCCCAACAAGCGGCGCTGCAGGCTGCGGGGCGGGAGATGGTCGTCATGCTCGGCAGCAAGGCCAAGCTCAGCATGCGAGATGTCGGCGAGCTGGTAGGTCTCTCGCATCAGCGCATCCAACAGCTCGTGAAGAAGGCGAACGACGAGCGCGGTGGACGGGCCCGGAGGCGCCGGCCCGAGCGAGTGGCTGCGGGGTAGAGCCCGCTTCGGGCGTTCACCTCCCGGTTCATTCCCAAGCGACTGTAGAGATCCGCCGCGACGAGCTCGGCGAGCGCAGCCTCGAAAGCGTCGAGCCGAGCCGCCGTCGGCTCTGTCATGACCTCGAAGGTCTTGAGTGGCGTCACGGCCTCGCCCCGAAGTTGCGGAGGCGGAGCACCTCCACCTTGACCTCGCGCTCCCGCTCGACGTCGAGCCCGGCGGTGTCCGCCCACGCGCGGAACGCGGCCACGGCAGGTCCGGCCTCGCCCCGATGAGCTCGAGGGCCTCCCGGGCGAGTCCCTCGACGGTGACACCGCGCACGGCCTCGCGCCTGGCGCTCACCCCACTTCTCCCTCGCTGAGCTGGGTCGCCTGCTCGAGGAGGCGCCGCCTCCGTTCCTCCCACTCGGCATCCGACAGCCGCGGCGACGGCACGGCCCGCAGCTTCGATTGCCGCATCAGCGCCGAGTGCCCCGTGTTCCCGGGGCCCGGGAGCAGACGCGCGCTCGCCGCGCGCGCCGCGATGTGGTCGACCAACTCGGCCGCCTCCTCGCGGGTGGGCGGATGGCTGACGGCGCCGGTGATGCCCTCGAGCACCGCAGAGAGGGGAACGCCGTTCAGGTAGGGCCGAGCCTTTGGCCCGGCCTTCGCCTGGCACTCCTCGCGCAGCTCGTGGATGGTGGGGAGGCGCCGGTTGTTGTAGGCCGGGGAGGAGATCGGGGCGAGCACGCCCGCGACGAACGATCCCGTGGGGAGGGTGCGCGTCGCGGCACGGTACAGCTCGACCGTGCACTCCGGCAGCTCGAGGTCCGGCATGGCTGCCTGGAGCAACGCCCAGGCCTCTTCGAACTCGGGTCCGTCGATCACGGGTCCACCTTCCGGGCGAACACGTCGATCACGGGCCCCGCGTCGTCGCCGCCCTGGTTGGCGTTGGCCCTCTCGAGGCGGGCGGCCACCTTGGCGTCGATGCGTTCCGCGCGTGAGAGCCCGCGCCGGTTCTGCGGGGGTCCGTTCCCAGTGATCCACGACACGGCGTCGCGGGCGAAGCACTCGGGACCGAAGCGTGCGTTCCCTGCCTCGAGCCACCTTCGCAGCCCGGCCTCCGTGCGTTCGGGCCCGTGCGTCTTGACCACGCCACCGAGGGCCTTCCCGATTCGTCCCTCGCTCACGTCGCCGTGTGCCCGCCAGACGAGGGCCAGCCTCGCCGGCCAGCCGCCGCGGACGACGGCACCAGCCGGCGGCGGCGGGACGGGGGTACCTTCCGGGGGTACCTTCAAGGGAGTACCTTCTGTGTGCCTACCAGGCACGGGTGGGTGTGCCTGTGGGGCACGGGTGGTGTGCCTGTGGGGCACGGGTGGGCCGCCGACCAGTGCCTGTGGGGCACGGGTGCCCGTGCCTGTGGGGCACGGGTTCACGCGGTAGACGGTTGGGCGGCCCTCGCTGGTTTCGATCACCTCGAGCAGCCCTGCCGCCCTCAGCCGGGCGATGGCCCGCCAGAAATGGCGGAGGCTCATCCTGCACGTCCGCGCCACCTTCAGCGGTCCTCCATAGAACCGGCGATCGTTGCCGGCGCGCCGACAGGCGTGCGCGTAGAGCCTGAACGCGTAGACGTCCAGCCCCAGGTCGTCGAGGGCGGCCGGGATGAACGGCACGCCGTCGCCGGTCACGCGCGCCGCCGCTCAAGGAACCGATCCAGGCCCCGCTCCGAGAAGAGCAGACGGCGACCCAGACGGACCGATGGTAGCTTCGCCTGGTTGCGATACACCCACTCCGCGCTGACGCCGAGCCGCCCGGCTGTTTCCTCGACGTCGAGGTTGCGGTCCGACTCGGCTCGGCTGCCCGTCGCGGTGGCCACAAGCCCCGCGCCGAGCCGGGCGAGTCTGGCCGAGAGCTCGATGACCAGCCCGGCCCGGGCCTCCGGCGAAGTCGCCGCCTCAATCGCGGCGTCAAGGTCTGCGAACGCGTTGCCCATTGCTACGCCGCGGTGCCGCTGCCCGCCTCGGGGAAGAGCTCGTCGACGCTCATCCCGAAGGCGTCGGCGAGCCGCCTCTTCCAACCAGGAAACGCGGGCAGAAGGCCGCGCTCGAGGAGGGACAGGCTCGTCGCGTTGATCTCCGTGAGGACTACGACGCGCGTGATCGACCAGCCCCGCCGCAGCCGCTCTTGGCGTAGCCGCGACATCGGCGCCGGCTTGTTCGCTCTTTCCATGGACGAGAGATAGCAAACGATCAGCGGTCGTGGCAATTTATTTGTTGACAATAACCATGCAAGTGTGGATCATCCCTGCGGCGGCAGATTCATTGCTGACGGGAGGGGAGGGTCCAACCATGGAAAAGCGGGTGGCGCCGAGAGGGACCGTCGAACCGCGCCGCGGCAAGCGAGGCGGGGGCGCGAGGGAGAGCCTGGAGTGGGCCGTCTCCTTCGCGGGACGGGATCTTGACGAGCTGCGCGAGGGCGACTGGCTGAACCTCCGCGACGACCTCGCCCGCTTCTTCGGCGGCGTGTGGCGGACACCGGGTGAGCTCACCGGCTTCACGACCCGGCCCAACCCACTCCCGCAGAAGGCGCCTCAGCCGGAGATCCTTCGAATCCAGAGAGAAGCTCGGCGACTCCTCGAGCGCGCCGCGACTCCGCTGCGTGCCGGCGGCGACGTCTTGAAGGCTGCGCATGGATTCCGGCTCGCCGCCGACTGGTCCATCGAACCTGTCGCGGGCATCCCGCTCCTCTCCGCCATCGGCAGCCTGCGGGACCTGTTCCTGACTCGTCTCCTGTTCCTTCTCGCCCAGGAGGGGCTCGCGAACGTGAAGCTCTGCCCGGCGCCGGGGTGCGGACGTCCCTTCTGGCGAGCGGGCCGCCGCAAGTACTGCAGCTCGCGCTGCACGTTCCAGGGGTGGCTGTCGACGAGCGAGAAGGGAAAGACGCGACCGAAACGAGAGGCGAAGGCGGCGAGGGAAAGGCGCAAGTACAAGCGCCGGCTGGCGGAGCGGAAGGGAGGAACGGATGCGCGGTGACGGTATCGCCTATCAGCGGGGCGGATCCTGGTGGGTCCAGTACAGCGTCCGCGGCCGGCGGTTCCGGGAGGCCGCACAGCTCCCCGACAGGGACGGCGTCCGCCGGCCAGCGAAAAACGAGCAAGAGGCTCGCCGATTCCTCCGGGATCGCCGAGCCGAGATCCTCGGCGGTCGATTCATGGGGCCCCAGACGGAGCGGCTCACCGTCGACGACCTACTCGACAGGCTCACCGCCCACCTCGAGACGAAACGCGTCCGCTCGCTGGCGAAGGCGAAGAGCCACATGAAGGCTCTGCGCGACGACCTCGGCTTCCGCCGTGCCGCCGACGTCACGCCGGCCCGCGTGGACAGGTTCAAGGCCCGGCGCCGCGAGGAGGGCCGCGCGGACGCGACGATCAACCGGGCCCTCGAGCTCCTCCGCCAGGCGTACCGCCTGGCCGTGCGGCACCGCCAGCTCTCGCCCTCGGACGTCCCCGCCATCGACCTCCTCGAGGTCGACAACGTCCGCCAGGGCTTCTTCACGCCGGCCGAGGTCGCGTCCCTGCTCCCGCACCTCGAGCCCGACCTCCGCGACTTCGTCGAGTGGGCCTCGATCACCGGCATGCGGAAGAGCGAGGCGGCCTCCCTCACGTGGAAGATGCTCGACCGCTCCGCCGCCGCGTGGACGCTCCGCATCCCCGCCTCGATCACGAAGAACAAGGGCGGTCGGACCCTGCCCGTGGTCGGGACGGCTCGCGCGGTCGTTGAGCGGCGCCTCGCCGCCCGGCGCCTCGGCTGCGAGCTCGTCTTCCACCGCACCTCGAAGGGGCGGCCAGGGCAGCGCGTCAAGGCGTTCGACAAGGCGTGGCGCGCGGCCCTCGACGCCGCGGAGCTCCCCCACGAGCGCCTCTTCCACGACTTGCGCCGGAGCGCGGCCCGCAACCTGCGCCGGGCGGGGGCGAGCGAGACAGAGGCGATGAAAGTCACGGGGCACCGGACCCCGTCCATGTTCCGGCGCTACTCGATCGTCACCGACGACGAGGCGGCGGCGGCCCTGCTCCGGGTAGACCAGGCCGTCGAGAAGGGGCACATCTGAGCCACATTTCCGGATAGTCCCGTCTCAGAAGCCGCGCCAGTTGCGGCTGGAATGGCGGAAGCGGGTGGGAATCGAACCCACCGCTCCGGGTGTCACCCCGGAGCCGGACGGCTTTGAAGGCCGCGCGAGTCACCAGACCCGAATCGCTTCCGTTTGCGCCGGCAGAAAGGGGACCACAGAGGCCGGGGAAGGGCAAGGGGGCGAAGGCGACCGGCGAGCGAGGAGCGGGAAACGAACAGCATTGTGTCGAGGTTTTGACGAGACTGCGGTAGAATCCTGTTTGGAGGCGACGGCAGCTTGGCGACACGCGCCCGACGGGAGATGCCGCAGGACGGGGCGTGGCTTTCGATCGGGGCGCTCTCGCGCGCGACCGGGGTGGCGGTGGAGACCCTGCGGACGTGGGAGAGCCGCTACACCTTCCCCGTGCCCGAGCGAAAGCCCTCGGGCCACCGGGTGTACCCCCTTTCCGCCGTCCCCCGCCTGCGACGCATCGCGCAAGCCCTGGCGCTTGGTCACCGGGCGGGACAGGTCGTCGGTGCCTCCGAGGAGGCGCTGGCGAGGCTCCTCGAGAGCACGGGCGGCGCGGGAGACGCGCCGCGCCCCCACTCACCTTCGCTCCCTCCCGCGGAGGACCTCGACGGGCTTCTCCGTCTGGTCCGCGCCTTCGACGGCGACCGCCTGACCCGGACGCTGCTCGGCGATTGGGGCCGACTGAGCCCGGTCGAGTTCCTGGAGGCCCGCGTCGCCCCTCTCACCCGCGCCGTCGGCGAGGGCTGGGAGAAGAAGGAACTCGAGATCCGGCACGAGCACTTCATCTCCGAGAAGCTCGGCGACCTGCTTCGGTCCCTGCGCCTCCCTTTCGAGGAGCGAGCCACGGGACCGCTGATCGTCTACACGACGCTGCCGGGTGAGGGGCACGGGCTGGGCCTGCAGATGGCCGCGCTCGCGCTGACCTCGGCGGGATGCCGGGCGATGTTCCTGGGCACGGAGGTCCCTCCACCCCAGGTCGCTTCGCTGGCCCGGGACCTGGGGGCTCGAGCCGTCGCCGTGAGCATCTCGTCCTTCAGCCGGGGGGCCAGCACCCAGGCCGCGCTCCGAAGGCTTCGCGACGCCCTCCCCCGCCGCCTCTCGCTGCTCGTGGGCGGGGACGGAGCGCCCCGGCCCCAGCCCGGGATCGAGGTCGTCCAGAGCCTGACCGACCTCGCCGACTGGGGCCAGCGCGTGGCGGCCGGCCTGCCCACCACGGGCGGTCGCACGGGACCGGGAACGACGTCCGCCTGAGCTCTTCGGACTGTGAGGGCGTCAAAACCGGCTATCATCGTCCCGTGGCGGCTTTCCGGGTCCGCACGCGATTCCGGCCCCGCGGAAGGCCGCGTCACGGAGAGGCAGCCTCTCCCGTCGGGTTTCTGCTCGTCCGGCGGCGCCCCGACGGTCGGGCTTGAGGGAAAGTGGAAGGCCAGGCCCTTCTCGCGCTGCTTCGCAAGACGGCGCTGCTCGCCTCGCTGCCGGATGCCGAGCTGCGCGACCTCATCACGTCCTGCCGAAAGGTCGCCCTGAGGCCGGGCGAAGCGTTGTGCCGCGAGGGTGAGGAGGGGCACGCCATGTTTGTCGTGCTCTCGGGACACCTCGTGATCTCGCGCAGCGGAAAGCAGGTGGCGGTGGGCAGTAGCGGCGACTGCTTCGGCGAGATGGCGCTCATCGAGTCACGGGAGAGGGCGGCCACGCTGCGCGCCCTCGACGACACCACGGTGCTCGAGATCCCCGGTGAGGCGTTCTGGCGGCACATCGCCTCCAACCCGAAGTCGTTGATGGCGCTCCTGCGCATCTTCTCCGACCGCTCCCGACGCGACCTCGAGGCGCTCGCCTCCGACAACCTGAAGCTGCAGGCCTACGCGGCCCAGGTCGAGACGGCCAACCGTGAGCTCGTCGGGATCCGCCGCCAGCTCGAGGACAAGAACCGGCTGCTCGAGCGCCTCTCCGCCCTGGACACCCTCACCGGAATCGCCAACCGGCGCCGCTTCGACGAGGTCCTCCGCGTGGAGTGGAAGCGGGCGGCGCGCGACGGGTCGAGCCTGTCGCTCCTGTTCTGCGACATCGACCACTTCAAGGCCTTCAACGACACCTACGGTCACCAGGCGGGCGACGACTGCCTGGTGCGGGTGGCGCAGACGATGGACGACACGCTGAACCGCCCCGCCGACCTCGCCGCCCGCTACGGCGGCGAGGAGTTCGTCGGACTGCTGGTCGACACCGATCCGGGGGGGGCGCGGCTCCTCGCCGAACGAGTCCGTGACCGCATCGAGGCCCTGCACATCGAGCACCGCTCGTCGAGCGCCGGAGACGTTCTCACGGTCAGCCTCGGCGCAGCCTCGCTCGTCCCCCGGGTGGGCCTGCGACCCGAGGACCTGCTCGACCTCGCCGACCAGGCCCTGTATGCGGCAAAGGAGCAGGGCCGCAACCGTGTCGTGTCCGCCGAGAACCTGCCCGTGACCGAGTCCGGAGCGGTCGGCGGAAGCTAGGCTGGCTAGGGGGCTGGACCCGTCGGGCGAACGTCAGCTCCAGCGGAACAGACGCAGCCCGACTCCAAAGCACACGATCCCCCACGCGGCGAGCAGCAGCAGGTGTGGACCCTGCGACCACAGCGAAGCCCCTTCGAGCGTCACCGCCCGCAGCGCCT
>Ga0214472_10005867_pt1 | contig 12908 bp, 10 predicted proteins | sample RVTome_6_FD_207662 | JGI IMG/M metagenome (GOLD analysis project Ga0214472, IMG submission 207662) | Soil microbial communities from uranium-contaminated site in the Upper Colorado River Basin, Wyoming, United States - RVT140D175 | ecosystem: Environmental > Terrestrial > Soil > Contaminated >... | reverse complement strand
TCTGCTGGTCATCATGTCCGACGAGCACAGTCCGAAAATGCTCGGCTGCTACGGCCATGCGCTGGTCGAGACGCCGCATCTCGACCGGCTGGCGGCGCAGGGGACGCGATTCGCGAGCGCCTACACGTCCAGCCCCGTCTGCATTCCCGCGCGGGCCGCGTTCGCGTGCGGCAGGTACATCCATCAGATCGGTTTCTGGGACAACGCCGACCCGTACGACGGCAGCGTGCCGAGCTGGCATCATCGTCTGCGGGACTCGGGACACCCGGTCGTGTCGATCGGCAAGCTGCATTTCCGCTCCACGGAGGACGACAACGGCTTTACCGAGGAGATCGTCCCGATGCACGTCATCGAGGGTAAAGGCGACCTCATGGGGCTCGTGCGCAGCGAACTGCCCGTGCGCAAGGGTGCCTACAAGATGGCGCGCTTCGCGGCGCCGGGAGAGAGCTCCTATACCTTTTATGACCGCGAGATCGCCGCGCGCGCGCAGGTCTGGCTGCGCCAGAAGGCGAGCAAGCCGTCCGACCGGCCTTGGGTGCTTTTCGTCTCGTTCGTGTGCCCGCATTTTCCCCTTACAGCGCCCCCGGAGCTCTACTACCGCTATCACGACAATCCCGGGCTTCCACGCCCTAAGCTTTACGAACGGCACGAGCGCCCCGAACACCCCTACCTCGTCGAGTATCGACGCAGCTTCAACTACGACGATTACTTTGACGACGATACGGTCCGGCGCGCGACCGCCGGCTACTATGGCCTTTGCTCGTTCCTGGACGAGAACATCGGCAAGCTGCTGCGCGCGCTGGAGGATGCGGGGCTCGCCGGCGAGACGCGAGTCCTGTACACGAGCGATCACGGCGACAACCTCGGCGCACGCGGTTGCTGGGGCAAGTCCACGCTGTACGAAGAGGCCGCCGGCGTGCCCTTGATCATTGCCGGTCCTGACATACCCCGCGGCGTGGTGGTCGACGTCCCGACAAGCCACGTCGACTGCTATCCATTCATCATGCAGGCGGTGGGGCGGGATACGCCCGACATGGTCGACGCTCACCCGGGCGTATCGCTGTTCGATCTCGCGCGCGGCGCGAACCCGGAGCGAACCGTCCTGAGCGAATATCACGGGATGGGATCGACGACCGGCGCGTTCATGATTCGCCACCACCAGTACAAGTACATCTATTATGTCGGCTATCCGCCGCAGCTGTTCGACCTGGCCGCGGACCCCGAAGAACTGAACGACCTGGCCGGCGATCAGCGCTACGCGAAGACGCTGGCCGAGTGCGACAGGCAATTGCGCGGCGTCTGTGATCCGGACGACGTGGATGCGCGCGCGAAGCGCCGCCAGGCCGAGCTGCTCGAGCAGAACGGCGGCCGGGAGGCGGTGATCCGCCGCGGCGACCTGGGCTTCACGCCGGCGCCCGGCGTGCCGGCAGCTTTCGACTAGGACGACAGGATATGAAGAAAAAAGCAACGAAACGGCGCGCGGCGCCATTTGCCTTCGTCGAGCTGCCGCGCGAGCGCAGCCAGACCAAGCCGCGCGCGAGCGGGCTCACCATGATGGCCGACTTCGGCCTGCCCTACCGCTACGCCGCGGACGTCGTCGAAATGGCCGGGCGCTACATCGACCTGGCGAAGATCGCGGTCGGGACCTCGCGGCTCTACGACCTCGCCTACCTGCGCCGCAAGCTCGCGCTCTACCGCAAGCACCGCATCCGGCCGTTCGTCGGCGGCCAGTTCCAGGAATACGTGTTTGCGACCTACGGCGCCAAGGCGCTGCGCGGGTTCCTGACCGAGGCGAAACGCGTCGGCTTCGACGTCACCGAGATCTCGGACAACTGCGTTCCGCTCACCGACGGCGAGCGCTTCGACCAGATCCGGCTCGCGGTCGACTGCGGCCTGGCGGTGTTCGGCGAGGTGGGCTCCAAGGACATGAAGAACGACGCGCGGGCGCTGATCCGGCAGGCCGAGGTCTGCTTCAAGGCCGGCGCCGAGCTGGTGCTGGTCGAAGCCGCGGAGCTGGTCGAGGAGGGCAGGCCCAAGATGAAGCTGATCGAGGACATCCGCCGCGGGCTCGACATGGACAAGGTGCTGATCGAGCTGCCCGGGCCCTGGATCAAGGGCGTGACCCTGTCTTCGGTCGAGGACATGAAGAAGTTCCTGGTCGCCGAGTTCGGGCCCGACGTCAACATCGCCAACGTCGTGCCGCAGGACATCGTCGAGACCGAGGCGCTGCGCGTGGGCCTGGGCGTGGTCGGGCCCACGTCGCGCGGGCGAGAGTGATGGCACGCAAACCCAACTTCCTGGTGATCCTGATCGACGACCTGCGCTACGACGAGTTCGGCGCGGGCGGGCATCCGTACATGAAAACGCCGCACATCGACCGCATCGCGCACGAGGGCGCGCTGTTCGAGCGCGCGTTCCACACCACGTCGATCTGCTCGCCCAATCGCGCTTCGATCCTGACCGGCCAGTATGCGAGCCGCCACGGCATCATCGACAACGTCGCGCGCGACGCGGCGAGCCACCGCTTGCCGAACTATCACCTTGAGCTGCAGCGGCTGGGCTACGAGACCGCGCATATCGGCAAGTGGCACATGGGCAACGACGGCAAGCCGCGCCCGGGCTACGATTACTGGGTCGCCTACGACGGCCACGGCCGGTTGAACGACCCGAAGCTCAACGAGAACGGCAGCTACGTCCAGCGCCGGGGCTATATCACCGACATCATGAATACGATGGCGACGGACTTCATCAAGCGCAAGCACGCGAAGCCGTGGTCCTTGTGGTTCGCGCACAAGGCGGTGCACCCCGACGCGGAGCAGGCGGCCGACGGCACGTTCAGGATGGACGGCTACGTTCCCGCAGAGCGCCACAAGGACCTCTACCGCGATTGCGTGTTTCCGAAGAAGCCCAACATGGTGGGCGTCGACGTCATCCTCAAGAACAAGCCGGCCTGGGCCGAGGCCGTCGAATTGAGAAAGCTGCCCCAGTCCCGGGAGCTGCACGACGCCATCCATTCCGGAAAGCAGGAGGAGATCCGCCTGCGCGCCTGCATGATGGCCGCCGTCGACGAGGGGGTCGGCATGATCTTCCGGGCGCTCGCGGAGACCGCAGAGCTCGACAACACGGTGATCCTGTTCCTCGGCGACAACGGCTATTTTTTCGGCGAGCACGGCATCGGGCCGGAACGGCGCTTCGCCTACGAGGAGGGCATACGCTCCCCATTGACCATCCGCTGGCCGAAGGCGATCAAGGCTGGTTCGCGCATCAGGGATCTGGTGATCCTGCAGGATCTCGCGCCGACGCTGATTGAAATTGCGGGCGGCAAGCCGGGCGCGCACATCCAGGGACGCTCCCTGATGCCGCTCATCCGGGGCAAGCGCGCCGGCTGGCGCAAGTCGGTGCTCGCCGAGTACTGGGCCGAGAACGCCTATCCGTGGCTGGTCGGCATGACCTACAAGGCCGTGCGCACCGACCGCCACAAGTACATCCGCTGGGTGAACCGCAGCCGCAACGGCGAGCTCGACGAGCTCTACGACCTCGTCAAGGATCCGTACGAGATCACCAATGTGGTGAAGCGCCCCGCCTATCGTGCCGTGCGTGACAAGTTGCGGCGCGAGTTGAGGCGGCTCGTGGTCGAGGCAATGGGTTTATGAGCTTACTCCCCGAAGGGCCGATCGAAGGTCCCGCGGCCTGGTACGGATCCGAGCTCGCCCAGCGCACCGATTGGATGTTCCATCTCGATCGCGACGATCGGGCGGAAATAGACGGCGCCATCAAGGCGTTTTCGGCGTCAGGTTCGCAACTATCGGCCATAAACCCCGGCAGCTTTCGCTTGCCCGGGCTCGGGCCTCGCCTGAAGGAGGTGTTGCACGAGCTCCTGGATGGACGGGGATTCGTGCTGGTGCGCGGCTTCGAGGTGGAGCGCTACTCTCGAGCAGAAGCCGCCATCGCCTACATGGGTATCGGGTCATACTTTGGCAAACCCCGATCGCAAAACGCCAAAGGGCACTTGCTGGGCCATGTCAAGGATCTTGGATACACGGTGGCCGACCCGGGCGTTCGTTACTACCAGACGAGCCGCAAGCTTGAATATCACACGGACTCGGTCGACATCGTCGGGTTGCTTTGCCTGAAGACCGCCAAGGCCGGGGGCGAAAGCTTCATCGCTTCATCGGTAACCTGCTACAACGAGTTCTACAAGCGCCGACCGGATCTGCTGCCGAGGCTGTTCGACGCTTTTCCGACGGACCGCCGCGGCGAGATTCCGGAGGGCATGCAGCCGTGGTTCGACATCCCTATTTTCCATTGGTATGAAGGCAAGTTGTCCGCGTCTTTCACGGGCGAATACATCGAGTCCGCGCAGCGTCGCTTCCCTGACGCCAGGCGGCTGACGCCCGCCCACCAGGAGGCGCTGGAGCTGCTGTCTGCGATTGCGAACGACTCGCGCATCCACCTTGCGATGACATTCAATCCGGGCGACATGCAGTTCCTGCACAACCATCAGATATTTCACGCGCGGAATGACTTCGAGAACTGGCCCGAGCCCGAGCGCCATCGCCATCTTCTTCGACTATGGCTTTGCCCCGTCGATGGACGCCCATTGCCGAAGGTGTTCGCGCCACGCTATGGAAGCGTGATTCCTGGCGATCGCGGAGGTATTGTCGTCAAGAATATGCGCGTCAAAGTTCCACTGGAGCCTGAATGACTTCAACTACCTTCTAAGCGGGCCCGCCCTTGCTGCAAACGGCGGCTGTTCGCCGGATTGCGCGCTGCAAGAGCGCTGCTGCAGCGCTTCGCCCAGCGCAAAAGCGGCAGTACCGAGGCCCACAGCCCGCCCCACGCGCCCAGGCCGACGAGCACCGACTGAATCGCGCGGCGATCGCTCCACAGCCGGTTGAGTGTGGCGTTGTCGGGGTCGGTGACGGAATCCATCCACTGCACGCCGGGCAGGGCATCGAACTGCCGGATGCTGTCCACTTCGGCCATCACGCCCGGCGAGAAATCCGCGAAGTCCTCGTCATAGGCGCACCGGTAGGCATACGAGCCCTGCCCCGTGAGCAAATTGCAGCAGCGTGCAATCGGCCGCCCTTCGAAGTCGAGGCCGACTATCTGCAAGCGGCCGCGGCGGAACGCGCCGGCGAGCATCTCGACCGCGAAGCGCCGGTCCTCCTCGGAGCACGCCAGCGCCGTTCCACGCCGGCCCTTCCAGCCGCTCGCCTCGAGCCGCAAGAAATCGTCGATCCAGCGCCCGACGTCGTCTTCGGCGTGCAGGACCCTATGCGAAACCGCGCCGCGCTCGCTCAAGCGCCGCTCCTTGCGGCGCAGACTCTTGCGCAACTCGCGCGAAGGCGCCCCCTGCGCGTGGCTTGCGCCGTCGCTGCCTTTACGCAGCAGCGCTCGCGTGAAACTGAGGGAAGTCACGGCTGTCGAATCGTGACGGCGCAGGACATCGGCGAGCGCGCCATGGAAGGGACCGTCGCAAGGGACACACGCGAATTCGACAAGCGAAGCACGCTCGCCGTTGGCCCTGACCCACCCGAGCAGCGCTTCCAGGCACTGGCGCGCCTTTAGCTTCCTTATCAGCGGCGTGCCAAGAGGCCAGCTGGAATGGCACCAGGAGCTCAGGGCCGTGACCGGAAGACGCATGAAGCGCGGCAGCCGCTGCAGCGGAAACAGCCCGCCGAGCTGGCTTCCGGCCTCCGGACTCCCCGGATCACAGGTCCACACAAGCACGCAGAAAAAGTCCTTCGCCGCGCGCGTCCCCAGAGCGGGCAGCAGCATCCAGGGCTCATACAGCGGGTTGGGCTCGAGCGCGTGCGACACGAGATCTTCCCAGGCCGGCAGCACCCGTCGCAGGCTCTCTGCGTCACGGACCACTTCCACCCGGGTGCTACTGCGCTCTGGCTGAAGATCCGATTCAGCCGGCGCGTCGCCGAAGCTTGAGTTTGCCTGTACGCGCACCGGCCCGTCCGCCTATGCGCGATAGCGTGCGAACGCTTTGTGCGTCGCACAAAGAAGCGCGCCGGCTCCGCCGGCGCGCGCGATCGCGGGGTGCAACGAGCCTCCGGTACACGCGCTTGCTGCTCTGGACATGCCACTCCGATCGGACGCTAGCGATGCGACGTTGGCCGACATATTGCTGAACCAGCATTGCAGGCGATCAGTGCGCACGGCCGGTGCGTTGGTCCAAACGGACTTCGGGGCCTTGAAATCAGCCCTCCCAGACCCCGGTGATTGTCGACGGCAGAAACCTGTACGATCCGTCTAACCTTCCCATCGGCGAGCGGCAATGACCGTTTCCCGCCAGACCGGCGCCATCCCGAAGCTCAAGGAGATCTATTCTCTGTTGAGCCGCTCCGAGAAGAGGCGCCTGCTTTTGCTCCTCTGCCTCATGCTGTGCGCGACGCTGATCGAAGTGATAGGGGTGGGATCCATATTTCCCCTGCTTCAGATACTCTCGGCTCCCGAGCGATTCACACAGGGAACCCTGGCTGGCCATTTCAAGAGCCTCGGACTGACCTCGACGGTCGAGATATCGCTGTTCCTCACAATCTCTTTCGCAATCTTTCTGGTCCTTTCCAACCTGTTGAGCGTCTTGGTATACAGCGAGAGCGCCAAGTTCGCCTGGACCAACTGGCGCAATGTATCGACCAAAGCATTCGAGCATTACATGCAGCTGCCCTACGAGTTCTTTCTCAGTCGCAACAGCGCCGACCTGACGAAGGTGGTCACGCAGGACTCCGAGTACATCGGCTATGGCGTCCTGCTGCCGCTGTTGCAGGTTACGGCGAAGCTCATGGTCATCGCGGCGCTGGGACTGACGCTGCTTGCGTTCGAGCCCGTGATCACCTTGGTCCTGCTGACATTTTTCATCTCCGCCTACGGCGCTTTCTCGTTGTACTCGCACCGGGCGGTTCGAAAGGCTGCCGACCTCGCCCAGCGGGGGCGCACCCGGTCGACCAGGGTGGCGGCAGAAGCCTTTCGCGGCATCAAGGAGGTGAAGACCTTCGGCAAGGAGAACTATTTCGTCAGTCAATACGTGCGGGAGATTGCTCCGGTTCCAAATGCGGAGAAGGCGATAGACGTCCTGGGAGGTGCCCCCCGTTATTTCCTCGAGGCAATTACGATCGCGTGCGTTTTGAGTGGCCTGGGAATCGCCATTTACCAGGGGGTCGATCTGGCGGCGTTGATGCCGACCATCGGTCTGTTCCTGGTCGCCGGCTACAGGATGCTGCCGCTTTTCAGTCAAGGCTACACGAGCCTGACCACCCTGCTCGCACGGCTTGTCACGATCGACGACATGCTGGCGGATTTGCGCACGCATCGTGTCGTTCCCGCCGCCGCGGCACCCGCCGCCGAGCCAACGGCTGGCTCTTCGAGCCTCGCGGAAATAATCTTGGCGGACATTTCCTACTCGTATCCCAAAGCCGCTGCTCCCGCACTGAGCAATCTTTCGCTTACCCTCGAGCCTGGGAAGAAGATAGGCCTGCTGGGAATGTCCGGGGGCGGCAAGTCAACGCTCGTTGACATCCTGCTCACGCTTCTCGAGCCGCAGGTCGGCCAGGTTCGGATGGGCGACGTGTTCATCAAGAGATCGAATGCGCATCGTTTGCGACGCCACATCGGCTACGTGCCCCAGACGATCTTTCTCACGGACGACAGCATTCTCAAGAACATAGCGTTCGGCGTGGACGATGCAGAGATCAATATGGAAGCCGTCGTCAGGGCCGCGCAGCAGTCCAACATCCACGAGTTCATTCTGTCGCTGGAGCTGGGTTATCAAACCATGATCGGCGAGCGAGGAGTCCGCTTGAGCGGCGGTCAACGCCAGAGACTGGGCATCGCTCGCGCGTTGTACGCCGACCCGCCGATCGTTGTCTTCGATGAGGCAACCAGCGCGCTGGATACGGAAACGGAGGCGGCCGTGATGGAGGCGATCAATCGCCTGGACAACAAGACCGTCATCATGGTTGCGCACCGGGTGAGCACGCTCGATCGGTGCGATGCGGTCTATGAAATGAAGGACGGACGGCTGAGCTACCGGGGTCGCGGTGAGACGCTTTCCCGGCATCCCTGAGCCGCGGCTCTGCGGCCGAAGTCCGCGCGCCGCGAGAAAGCGCCTCCTTCACCTGCTCGCGAGCTTCGCGATTGCGCTTGCCGTTTCCGAGGCCGCGACCGCCCAGGGCGAGACATGGCGCTCGCTGACGCGGAAAGCGGAAATCCTGCATCAACATGGCCATTACGATGACGCCGTCGTAGCGGTGAAGAAGGCGCTCGAGATCGCCGAACGCGACCTCGGCCCCGACCATCCCGACGTGGCGACTTCGCTCAACTTCCTTGCCCTGCTGCACGAGACGAAAGGGGAGTACCCGGCGGCCGAAAAATCGTACCAGCGCGCGCTCGACGTCATGCGAAAGGCCCTCGGCCCGGAGCATCATTCGGTGGCCATCGCGGTCGGCAATCTGGCGGAGCTCTACAAGACGCAAGGTCGATACGCCGAAGCGGAATCCTTGTACCAACGGGCGCTCGAGATCGCGGAGGGAGCCCTCGGGCCTCACCATCCGAATGTGGCCACCTCGCTCAACAATCTGGCGGGCGTGCACTACGTGCAAAGCCACTTCGCGGCAGCGGAGCCTTTGTACGAGCGCGCGCTTGCCATCCGGGAAAGGGCCCTGGGCCCTCACAATTCCGCCGTCGCCGCCTCGCTGAACAACCTCGCGGCCGTGCACAGGGCGCGTGGCCAGTACGCGGCGGCGGAGCCGTTGTATGAGCGCTCGCTCGCGATCGCGCTCAGGAGTCTCGGCCCGCAGCATCCTGCCGTGGCGGTCGCGCTGAACAACCTCGCTGAGCTCCACGGGGCGCGGGGTCAGTACGCGCAGGCAGAGCGCCTGCACCAGCAATCGCTGGCGATTCTGGAGGCGGTGCTCGGGCCCGAGCACCCCGACCTGGACCAGTCGCTCAACTATCTGGCGGAGCTCTATGGGGCGCAGGAACAGTACGTGGCGGCGGAGCACTATTACCGGCGCTCGCTGGCGATCCGGGAGAGGTATCTCGGCCCGGTCCATCCCGCCGTAGCCCGCTCGCTCCAAAGCATCTCCAGGCTCTACACGCTGATGGGCAGGTTGGAGGATGCAAGAAAGCTTGCCGATCGCGCCGCGAAGATCCGCGGGCGGCTGCGTTAGCAGCGTGTACAGTTCGCCTGTGCAATGGAGGCATACTCGAATGGCCCGCCACCGCTTGATGCTCACCGCCGGTCTCGCCGCCTGCCTTCTGGCCGGCTGCGCAACGCCAAGCGGCTCGCCGCCGCCTGCTCACGCCGTGGCGGCGGTGGGCAAGGTCGTCGCGAGCCTGGGCGACGAGATCATGCAACGCCTCGGCACGGACCGGTTTCGCGGCATGCCGGTGGTCGTGGGCACCGCGGGCACTTCCGGCAGCAGCGTCGAACCCATCGTCGCGGAGTTCCTGCGCACCCGTTTGCAGGAGCAAGGCGCAACGGTCCACGTGGCCTGCGCCGGGCGCTGCATGGAGATCGTGCTGCAGGAATTCGCGACCAGCGCGCCGGACGTCTCGGGGTTGACCCCCGGCCAGGTTCTCACCGTGGCTACCGGCAGCATTCCCGTGCTCGGCAGCCTGACGCGCAGCCTCACCGACCGCGAGCGCGAGGCGGCGCGCGCGGCGGTGCGCACCAGCGGCCTTCTGGTCACATTCGCCGCGCGCGAGGGCAACAGCTACGTGGCGCGCAGCCACGTCGTGGCGATCGTCTCGACGAGCAGCGGCGACGTGGCGCTCGAGCGGAAGTAGGGCGGGCACGGCACGCGTGTAAAATTCCCGGGTCCCTCGGCATCTACTTGGAAAGGATCGCCTCATGCGCCCTTTGCTGCCCGTTCTCTTCGCGGCCACCCTGGCGAGCGGCTGCGCCCTGGTGGACCTCACGCCCGCCGGCGCCGGAGTGCGCCTGGCGAGTCCGGAGGCGGTCGTGACGTGCACCAATCTCGGCCGGATCACGGCGAGCGTGGTGCACAAGGCCGGTTTTCTTCCGCGCCACCCCGACGCGGTGCAGGACAACATCAACGTCACGGCGCGGAACTCGGCGGCCAACATGGGCGCCGACACCATCGTGCCGGCCTCGAACGTGCAGGACGGCAAGCAGACCTTCGACGTCTATCGCTGCTTGCGGCGCTAGCCGCGCCGCGGGGTTCGGCGGGAGGCTTGCCAGCGCTGCCGATACTGTATATAAATACAGTCCTGGAGCCGTTCCCCCCTTGGCCGTCCCGACCGCAGCGCTCGAAGCCGTTCTCCGTCGCCACCCCGTCTGGCGCGGCGGGAGCGTGGCCCAGTCCCCGGTGCGAGCCGAGCCGAGCGGCCATGCCGGGCTCGACCGCGAGCTGCCGGGAGGCGGCTGGCCGGCCGGCGCGCTGACCGAGATTCTGTGCGCGAGCCATGGCATTGGCGAGCTGCAGCTCGTGCTGCCCGCGCTCGCCGCGCTGTCGCGGGCCGGGGGACGCATCGCCTGGCTGGCGCCGCCGCACCTGCCTTATGCCCCGGGGCTTGCCGCAGCCGGCTTGCGCCTGGAATTGCTGACCGTGGTCAGGGCGCCGGGCAGGCGGGATGCGCTATGGGCTGCGGAGCAGGTGCTGCGCGCCGGTGCCTGCCGGGCGCTGCTCATGTGGCTGCCGCGATCGGGCTACGGCGAGTTGCGGCGGCTCGCGCTGGCGGCGGAGGCGGGCGCGGCCGTTGCCCTGCTGTTCCGGCCGCTGCCGGCCGCGCAGGAATCTTCGCCCGCGCCCTTGCGGCTGGCGCTCGTGCCGGACGGCGGGCAGCTCGCCGTGCGCATTCTCAAGCGCAGGGGCGCGCAGCTTGCCGCGCCCCTGCGCGTCCCGATCCCGAGACCCGTCCATGCTGTGGGTGGCGCTTTGCCTTCCCCGGTTGCCCCTCGAAGCCAGGCTGCGCGGCCGTGCCCCGTCTGAGGCTGCGGACGAGCCCTGGGCGGTTGTCGATAACCGCTTGGTGCTGGTCTGCAACGGCGCCGCCGAGGCTCTGGGTGTGCGCCCGGGGAGCGCACTCACGGCGGCCTGGGCGCTCGCGCCGCAATTGCGCACCCTGCAGCGCGATGCCGCCGCGGAAAGCCGGGCGCTCGAGGCGATCGCTTCCTGGGCATGCCAGTTCACGGCGAAAGTCTCGCTCGAGCCTCCTCAGGGCGTGCTGCTCGAGGTCGCAGGCAGCCTGCGGCTGTTCGGCGGCGCCGCCCGGCTCATGGCGCGCTTGCGCAGCGGTCTCGCGGATCTCGGCTTCGAGGCGCTGCTCGCCGCCGGTCCGACCGCGCGCGCCGCGCTCTGGCTGGCGCGGGGCGGGGGAAAAACGCTGCAAGCGCTGCCGGTCGGCGCGATCGACCCCGAACCGGAAACCCTCGCGCTGCTGCGCAGGATCGGCGTCGGCACGCTGGGCGAGCTGATGCGGCTGCCGCGCGCCGGGCTCGCGACGCGCTTCGGCCAGGGGCTCCTTGAAGATCTCGACCGGGCCCAGGGGCTGGCGCCGGAGCCGCGCGCCTTTTTCGAGCTCCCCGAGCGCTTCAGCATGCAGCTCGAGCTGCCGGCGCCGGTGATGCAGGCCGAGCGCGTGCTGTTTGCCGCGCGCCGGCTGCTGCTGCAGCTGGAAGGGTTCCTCGCCGCCCGCCAGGCCGGGGTACGGGGTTTCGCCCTCCGCCTGTCGCATCGGAACGGGCAGCCGACGCTGATCGACATCGGTTCCGCCGCCCCGCATCGCGATATCGAGCACTGGCAGCGGCTGCTGCGCGAGCGCCTCGAGGTAACCGTCCTGAAAAGCCCGGCGGAGGCGATCCGCCTCGAGGCCGCCGGACTGACGCCGCTCGCCGGCGCCACGCCCGGCCTGTTCGGCGATGCGCGCAGCGAGGCCGAGGCCTGGGAGCGGCTCACCGAGCGCCTGCAGGCGCGGCTGGGCGGCGCCGTGGTGCACGGACTGGCGACGCATGCCGAGCACCGGCCCGAGCGCGCGTGGCAGGTGGCGGCCGGCACGGCGGCCGCGGACGAAGTGCCGCCCGGGCCGCGCCCGCTGTGGCTGCTCGAGCCGCCGCGCCGCCTCGGCGAGGGCGAATTCGTGCTGCTCGCCGGGCCCGAGCGCATCGAGTCGGGTTGGTGGGACGGCGACGACGTGGTGCGCGATTACTTCATCGCCGCGCGGGGCCCGGCCCTCGCCTGGATCTATCGCGCGCGCGAAGGCTGGTTCCTGCATGGATTGTTTGCCTGATTACGCCGAGCTGCACTGCCTGTCGAACTTTTCCTTCCTGCGCGGCGCCTCGCACCCCGAGGAGCTCGTGGAGCGTGCGGCCGCGCTCGGCTACGCGGCGCTGGCGCTCACCGACGAATGCTCGCTCGCGGGCATGGTACGCGCGCACGTCGCCGCCAAGGAGCGCAAGCTCAAGCTGATCGCCGGCACCGAGCTGCGGCTCGGGGACGGCGTGCGGCTGGTTCTGCTGGCGACCGACCGCCGCTCCTATGGAACGCTCTGCAGCCTGATCACCACGGGACGCAGGCGCGCGGGAAAAGGGGCTTATGTCCTGGCACGGCCCGATGTCGAGGCCTGCGCCGCAAGCGGCCTGCTCGCGTTGCTGCTCGAGGGAGACGCGCACTGGCTCGCCGGGCATTTTCCGGGGCGCGCCTGGATCGCGGCGCAGCTGCATTGCGGGCCCGACGACCGCGCCCGGCTCGAGTCCCTGCGCGCGCTGCAGCGCGCCAGCGGCCTGCCCCTGGTGGCAGCCGGCGATGTGCACATGCACCTGCGCTCGCGCCGGCCGCTGCAGGACGCGCTCACGGCGATCCGCCTCGGCACGCCGCTCGAGCGCTGCGGACGCGCGCTGTTCCCCAATGCCGAGCGGCATCTGCGCGCGCGCG
>Ga0214472_10005864_pt1 | contig 12910 bp, 10 predicted proteins | sample RVTome_6_FD_207662 | JGI IMG/M metagenome (GOLD analysis project Ga0214472, IMG submission 207662) | Soil microbial communities from uranium-contaminated site in the Upper Colorado River Basin, Wyoming, United States - RVT140D175 | ecosystem: Environmental > Terrestrial > Soil > Contaminated >... | reverse complement strand
CGCTCGAGCCGCGCGCAGCGCGGACAAAGTACAACCTGTCCCGACGGCTCCGCCATCAGCAGAGACTATCGGCAGGCAAGCAGCAAAAAGGCGAGGCATCATGCTGCAAAAGCGGTAAACGGGTACGGCATATTGGGCGCCGTTCACGAGCGGCGTCCCGGGGCCACCGACCCCGTCGGATTTGTCGCGGTTGAGCCAAACGGCAAGCGCCGACGACCCGGGGTCAGTCCAGGAAACGGACCACCACGCTGCACCAGGATCGGGCGGGTCGCAGTAGGGAGCGGAGAGCTTGATCTCGTCAAGATCGTCCTCGCCTTGTACGGGAGTTTCGAGGAGATCATCGATCCCGTTCAGGTTATCATCGTCAATGTTGGAACTGAGGAGCATTACGCTATTACCCTCGACGGCCTCATCAAATACGTCGATGTCGCCATCGCCATCGATGTCGGCGCGGATGTCCGCCCGGCACTCGTACGGCGAGGGCGGCGGGGGGCAGTCGAGTTGCGGGCCGCCCGGGTAGGTGGTGGAGTACGGGATGGACTTGTACCCGTTCACAGCACAACCGATGTCGATGAAGCCGACGTAGAAATCGACCAACGCCAGCCCGAGGTCGCACCGGTTCTTGGCCGGTGCGTTAGGGTTGTTGGCGTATTTCTGCTGCACGGCGCCTATGTCCTCAAAGTTGGGCTGGCCCGGTTGACCGTCCACCGCGAAAGGCGCGACCACGTCGCCCCACTTGCTCATCGTCACCGTAAGCGGCGGGGAGAAGCTCGCGTCGTCATTCGGATCGCAGTCCTGGCCCACGGCCTGGATATCATACGTGGCTCCCGGCACGATTTCCGGCCCGTACGCGCTGACCTCGCCGATCGAGGCCCAGTCCAGGCAGAGAGGCTCGCCCCACGCCCGCGTACGTGCGCGCTGCGGGTACTCGAGGGAGATACATCGATGGGCAGAGAGGCTCGCCCCACGCCCGCGTACGTGCGCGCTGGAAGAGTCCTCCAACGCGCCACCGCGCAGGTCGCGCCGGGTAAGGAGACAAGTGTGGCCGGCCCCCCGGCCATCTGACATTGCCACCGGCACTCCGGGAGCATGCTAGGCGATCGTACGATATAGTGCATAGACTTCATGCGCGCACCGGACCCCGCGCGGCCCACGCACGCCGGCACCAATCTTGCTCACCACACGCAAGCTATCGTCGACGCCCCCCAGGTCGCCCCTCCTCACTTTCCTGGATCTGGTGGAACACCTTCCTGCGCGCGAGGCCTATTGCTTATGGACTCCACAATCCCTGTCCTAGCGTCCACGATGACGCGGTACTCGTACCGATCATCGGCCGGCCATCCGGGAGGCACGCGGATCGGATGCACCCCGCGCAACGTTATCGCCCACACCGGCTTCGGCTCTTTATACCGTGTCGACCGGACGACGCATTGCGCAAGTATTTGCTTCGCCTCGTACGGATCATAGCCCGAACGATACATGCTATCCAGTGCATCGATCAACTTGACCGTTGGCTCCTCATCTGGAAATCCGTCATACCGCTCACGACCGGCCCGAAAGAATTGATCTTCCGCAACATCCGCGCTAGGCTCAGGCCTAATTCCTGGCTCCGAGTCCGGCCACCTTGACCGTAGCTTAAGAAGGCGTCCGTCATCCGGGTCCAAGTAGAGGTCAACGACTCGATCGAACCGATCGCTCGCCTTACCTTCTGCCGAAGGAAGGCGCAAGCGCCAATCTCGCACTACAACGTGCCAAAGACGCCGATCCGTGAGCTTGCTGTGTAAATGCGGAGTATTGTCGGATTGGAGGATGGTCTCCTCGAAGGCGATCTCGGAAGCGACACTTGTGGCCGACAGAGCGAGGGTCTTCCGAGCCGTTGCGAGGACCCGGGCTGCTTCCGGTCGCGTGGCCGCGGTCTCCGCCCCGTCGGGAGGGCCAGTCGAGGGCACTACCTGACCTCGCAATGAAATACCCACCGCGAACACGGCCGCGAAAAACGGCTTCCAGTTCCGTACCATGCGTCATCCTCCGAAGTAGAACGGGGCTATGGATTGACGTCCCAAATGTCGAACGCATCCGGGCCCATAAACTGCTTGCCATATTCGGCAGCTCCCGGGTGAGGCGGACTCGGCGGGAAGAAAACGACGTCCCCTGCAACGAAACCAGGGGAGCCCCAGGTGCTCGGATCCCAGTTGCTCTCGACACGACACGTTGTAAAGTGGCAGGGGGCACTTGGCTGACCAGCCAGCGTATCTTCCTTGTGTGTTATCTCCCCGAACCATTGGGCCTCCTCTCCACTCCGGCCGATCCAAATATCGTTCGTGTAGTCCATGACGTACTGATGATCAAGTAGGTAATACCATGTCCCGAAGAGTGGGCTCCAGTGCAGCACAGCGTAGTCGTGGTCGCCAGAGCTATGCAAGGTTGGATCAATCTCCACATCGTAGTCATTGCCGGAATAGAGCTCCCAGTACACGCCTTCGCGGACAATAGTCGTGCCCGGCTCCCGGTTCCGCATGTACCCCGTCTGTGCAAAAATGCCGACTGCCCCGTACCCCGGGACCGTTTCTGTCCGAAGCAGCATCACCCAAGCGGAGCTTGTCGTCTCATAGGGAAACTTCTGGGTGGTACCTTCACCGCACAGCGGTGTCAGGGACCTCGTGGTAATGGTCGCAGTCGGCTGCGTAAACGGAGGCCCGGAGGATGGTGCGTAGCTGACCGCTCCAATGTACCAGCGCCTCGAAGAAAATGTTGATGGCGTGCAATTGGCCCGCGCCTGGATCTTCGCAGTCTTCGCACTGTTTCCGGCGGCGGCGCTGATTGGGTTCTCGCCGTCGGCAAGAGAGAGCACAATCTCCGTTGAATCGAACGTGTGCATTGACTCGACCCAGATCGACTCAGGAGGCGGCCACGGCTGCTGAACGCCGTTGCCTAGCGGCGTGGCTGGGCCTCCGAGTCCGTCGGACTTGTCGGCATAGAGCCAGACCTCAAGCGTTGGCGGGTCGGGATCGTCCCAAGATATCGACCACCATGCCGCGCCGGGGTCGGGAGGGTCGCAATAGGGCGTGCCGAGTTGTAGTTCTTCGAGGTCGTCCTCGAACTCAACTGGGGCCTCATCCTTATCGGGGATCTCGTTTACATTGTCGTCATCTGAATTCACGACCAAGAAGAGCGTTTGTGTGCTCTCGAGTGCCTCATCGAATACATCAATGTCCCCATCACCGTCAATGTCCGCCGCCACGTCCGCCCGGCACTCGTACGGCGAGGGCGGCGGGGGGCAGTCGAGTTGCGGGCCGCCCGGGTAGGTGGTGGAGTACGGGATGGACTTGTACCCGTTCACAGCATAACCGATGTCGATGAAGCCGACGTAGAAATCGACCAACGCCAGCCCGAGGTCGCACCGGTTCTTGGCCGGTGCGTTAGGGTTGTTGGCGTATTTCTGCTGCACGGCGCCTATGTCCTCAAAGTTGGGCTGGCCCGGTTGACCGTCCACCGCGAAAGGCTCGACCACGTCCCCCCACTTGCTCATCGCCACGGTCAGCGGCGGGGAGAAGCTCGCGTCGTCATTCGGATCGCAGTCCTGGCCCACGGCCTGGATATCATACGTGGCTCCCGGCACGATTTCCGGCCCGTACGCGCTGACCTCGCCGATCGCGGCCCAGTCCAGGTAGACCGGGTCGCACTGCACCGGCGCGGCTTTGAAGTTGGGCCAGCCGGGATACGGGCCCGTCACGCCGGCCTGCTCGCTGACGTCAACCGGATTGCCGACCCACCAGGCTCGGCCCACCGCGGCGGGAAACTCGGAGCTGGCGGTCAGGGTGATCCGATAGGCCGCCAGGCGGCCAGGATTGCCGGGGGTGAACGCGATGTACCGGTTCCGCGGGATGCCGTCGGTCGTCGGAGCGGCCAGGACCGCCGACGTTTCGTAGGCCCCGAGGTCGATGTTGCAGCCCTGGATTCGCTCGCTCCCGTCGAGGTCGGTGCCGTCCACGATCGTGGCGACGACGATGGGCGTATTGCCCTTGTCGATGCAGGGCGAGGGGATGCTGTTGTTGAGGCGATAGTTGTTGTCAGCCCAAGCACTCGGCTGGCCGTCCAGGATCCCATCCGGCCCGGCAGGGTCGATGAAGCGCGGGTCCTTGCGTCGCGGGTGCTCGGAGACCGCCGCCCCGTCCTCGAAGAGCTTCTTCTGCCACTGGTAGAAGACGGTCGGCTGGAGGCCGTGCTTCTCGCAGACCTCGGAGATCGGCACCTTGTCGATCAGGTGCTCCCGCAGGATCCTGACCTTGTCGGCCCCTGTGAAATCGCGCCTCTGTCTGGGCATGGGATGGTCCTCCGTCTGGTACGCCCGTAGGTGTAACCCAAACGCCCCCATCCTCCGATTCCGTCTGAAGCAGTACAGTTGCACGTTCGGGTGTAATCGAGGGGCGTCATGAGGTGTACGTTTCGAGCTGGCTTTGTCGGCCCCGTGGAGGCAGCACTTGCCGGAGCCAACCCCCGGACGAAGAGATCGCGACAGCCGTTCGGTCAAGACGGTCGAAAAAGGGGGACCGGGGGTACGATGCGGGCAAGAAAGTCCTGGGCCGCGCGCTTTGGGCGCGCACGGCCACTGACGTGGACCATGTCCGGTGAGAGGCAGGCGACCGCCGAGGAAGGCCCGCGAGCGCCGAGGAAGGCCCCGCCAACGCGGGTCGAAGATCAGGGTTCGAAGATCGGAAAGGGTCCCTGCGGCCTGGAGAGGATGGACGGTCCGAGACGGCAGGGCGGCGGGGCGGTCGCTCCGTCGGGCGGACCCGCTCGCCGCCGCTCGGGACCCGAGACCCGGGTCGCTGTTCGGCGGTCATCGGGGTCGTCAATCCGCGCGGACTGAAGTCCGTGGGTCGCTCAGGTGCTCGGGACAGTGGGGAGGGAGATGGTGCGGATGGAGAGGATCGGCGGGTTGGCGGCCCGGAGGGCGTCGCGGACCGGGTCGGGGAGGGGTTCGTCGAGCTTGAGGACCATCAGGGCCGTCTTGCCGCGGCGGGAGAGGGCCATGTCGGCGATGTTGATGCCGGCGTCGCCGACGCGCTGGCCGACGAGGCCGATGACCCCGGGCCGGTCGTCGTTGAAGATCAGCACGAGGTGCCGCTCGGGGATGATCTCCATGCGATAGCCGTCGATGGCGAGGACGCGCGGTCCGCCGTCCGTGAGTACGGTGCCCTCGATGCCATGTTGCTGGCCCTGACTGTGGACGGTGACGGAGACAGACGCAGCGGCGTTGGACTCCGCGGATTCCGCGGAGTACTCGACCTTGATGCCGCGGCGCTTGGCCTGCTCGCGGGCGTTGACGAGGTTCAGGCGCCCCGCAAGGTGGGGGCTGAGGACGGCCACCATCGCCTGCCAGGCGAGCGTCCCGGCGAGTTCTTCCAGCGCTTCCCCGTAGGCGGTGACGTTGATCCGCTCGACGCCCTGGGTGCACCAGGGTGAGAGGATCGTGCCCATGCGCGAGCAGAGATCGACGAAGGCCCGGCCCCGCGGCGTGACCGTCGAGGGCAAACCCGTGACGTTGACGGCGGAGCGGATCTCACCCTTGAGCAGGTACGCAAGCAGGGCGTCGACGGCGTCGGTGGAGACCTGGGTCTGGGCCTCGACGGTGGAGGCGGCCAGGTGGGGGGTCAGCACGACGTTCTTGGCGGTCAGCAGCGGTGAGTCCTTGGGCGGTTCGTTTTCGTACACGTCGATGCCTGCGCCGCTGAGGCGGCCGCGGTTGAGGGCTTCGGCAAGGGCGGCCTCGTCGATCAGCGCGCCGCGGGCGCAGTTGATGAGCTTGGCGCCGGGTTTCATCGCGGCGAGCTGCTTCGCTCCGATCATGTGTCTCGTTGTGTCGGACAGGCTCGCATGGAGCGTGACGCAGTCGGCGGCCGCGAGCAGCTCGCTGAGGTCACCGACAAGCCGGACGGGCTCTTCGCTTCCCGAGGCGGCGCTGACGAAGGGGTCAAAGACGACGACGTTCATCTCGAACGCCAGTGCACGGTGGGCGACGGCCCGGCCGATGCGCCCGTAGCCGACGACGCCGAGGGTCTTGCCGGCCAACTGGTCGCCCTGATACGCGCCGCGGTTCCACCCGCCGCCGGTGAGGTGGTGGTGCGCGGAGACCACGTTGCGATGCAGGGCGAGCATGACCGCGAAGGTGTGCTCGGCGGTGGAGATGGTGTTCGCGTCGGGCGTGTTGAGGACGAGCACGCCGGCCTCGGTCGCGGCCTCGAGATCGACGTTGTCGACGCCGACGCCGGCCCGGGCGATGGCGACGAGCCGGCCCGGGTTCGCGAGTGTCTCGCGGGTGACCTTGACGCCGGAGCGGATGAGCATTCCGTCGTACTGGCCGGCGATCTCGCCGAGCTGTTGCGGTGAGAGCCCGTGGCGGACCTCAAAGGTGACGCCGGCAGCCTGGCGCAGTTTTTCGAGGCCCTGTTCCGCGATCTTGTCTGCGACGAGGATGTTGGGCATAGTCGATTAACGAATGTCGAAGAGCGAATGGCGAAGGAACGACACTTAGTTCAAGAAGATCACTCCAGCGTAGCCGACCGAATCATGGGGTGTCTGGCCGGTGCTTCGGGTGAGGATCTCGCCGCTCGTGGTGTGCTCGAGCAGCAGCGCCTCGCGGGCGGCGAGGTCGAGCGCAGCGCCGAGCGTCGCGGCGGCGGCGCCGCTGCTGCATGCGTTCTTATGGGTGACGGCTTCCGGCACTAACTCGGTGACGCGGAGGCGGCAGACGAGGTCGATGAAGCGCTGATCGTTGACGACCTTGGCCCAGGCGTTGCCGTTGGGCCCGACACCGTGCGCGACGAGGCCGTAGCTCGGGCCGTAATGCGTCAGGTCGGTCGTGCCGACGACGGCGGCGTTGTAGTTGTAGCTGGCGAGCGTTCGAGCCACGGCCTGTCCCACTTCGTGGGCACGATCCGAGGCCGGAACCATGATCGGCAGGATCCTGGCGTCGGGGAACAGGTGCTTGACGAAAGGCACCTGGACCTCGATCGAGTGCTCGGATTCGTGCGCATAGGGATCATCGGTAATCAGGTTGGTGTGGCCCAGAATCCGCTCGGCCAGGCGGGCGTCTACTTCCACGGGCCCGAGGGGCGTTTCCCAGCGGCCGCTGCCGAACATCGCGGCTTGGCGGCCACGGTATCGATGGACGCCGCCGAAGAGGACGAGAACGTCGGGCCGGGCGGTCTGGGCGAGAGCCTGGAAGACCCGGGCGGCGACGGAGCCGCTGAACGCCCAGCCGGCGTGGGGGACGATCCCGCCGATGATCTTGCGGCCCGGCTCGTCGAGGTTCCTGGGTTCGGCGAAAAGCTCGTCTAGCTGCCTTCGGCAGCGGTCGGGCCGGTCGGGGTAGAACTGGCCGGCTACGATGGGGTCGCGGACGATCACGTTTTCCTCGGGTGCGGCGTCGATGCCGTTGCGACCGGGATTGTATTCGGAACGCGCCTGGTGCGACAGGCAGGGAGCGAGGCGGGGGCGTGCGGCAGGGGGCATTCAGGTAGGCGACTTCGGAGGACCAGGCCTGAGCCGGGCGAGAATCTGGGGCAGCTCCTGGTTGAAGCGGGAGCGGGGCAAAACGCGATCGGCCCCGGCTTCCCCGGCCTGGGCGGCGAGGGTGGCGTCGACGTGAGAGACGTAGGCCAGGACGGCGGGGCGGGGGTTGCAACAGTGGGCCCGCTCGACGGCGCGGAGGGCGTCTCCGCCCGTATTGAGGTCAATGATGATCAGAGACGGTGAGGTCGCCGTGATGGCGTCGGCCATGTCGCCGGCCGAGCGGATGGTGTTGATGGTAACGCCGAGCGTCTGTGCCGTGGAGCGGATCTTGGTTTCGAAGATGAGGTCGTTGATGAGGAGGAGTACGGTCGGCTTTTCGGCGTCTTGTTGCATATCGCGGGCAACATCGGGTCAAGTGGTCCGGTCTCTGTTGCGTCGGCTGCGACGTGGACGGCAGTTAAGGCCGAGGAAGGTGAGGCCCGCAAGCGGCATGATGTCGGGAGAGCCGCAGGAGGTCGGTTGGAGCATTGGGCTTGCAGCGTCGTCGGGGAGCAACGGGCGGAGCGGTTCCTCGACGACGGGATCGATCGGGGCGCCGCCGGCCGAAATGAAGATGAGTCCCAGGCAGATGACGGGCAGGGCACACGTCCGCAGCCTGGTTCGTTTGTACTGGATCATCGGGTGCCCATCCGCGAGAGATGACCGACGGGAAAGTCGGTCCCACATAAGGGGCCCCAACTACGGCGCCCCACGTCCTGGGGATTGTAGTCAGCCGTCCCGAGTCGTGTCACGCGGGATCGACGAGCAAGGGCCGCGCCGGGTCCGAACGTGCCCTTGACCTTGCTGGATATGGGACATCGGGGCGGTTTGGGCCTATGCTGGCCCGTAGGCGTGGCCGTTGGTATGGAGCGAGGCCGTGTGGGAAGTCGTCATCCTGGTGTTGGTTGCGCTGGCCTGTGTTGCCGGCGTACTGCTGACGGTGGTGCGGTTTTCGGGGACGTGGGTGATCCTGGGGGCGGCGGTCGGTTTTTCCTGGTGGACAGGGTGGGAGGGGATCGGCGTCACGTGGCTGGCGGTGCTGGCGGGATTGGCGGTGCTGGGGGAGATCGTCGAGCTGGGGTTGTCGGTGCTTGCGGCTCGGAAGGGGGGCGGCTCGCGGAAGGCGGCGGTCGCGGGGATGATCGGCGGGGTTCTGGGCATGTTTCTGCTCAGCATTCCGTTGCCGTTGATCGGGAGCATGATCGGGGCGATCGTGGGGTGCTTTTCAGCGGCGATGATCACCGAGCTGTTCGTGCAGCAACGCGTCGAGCATGGGGCGCGGGTGGGGTTGTTTGCGGCCATGGGGTTCGTAGCGGGCTTGGCAGCCAAGGTCTCGCTGGCCCTGGTGATGACGGCGATCGTCCTGGTGCAGGCATGGACGTACTCGCCCGCGTTGCCGGTTTTCGAAGGCGAGGCGTCAGCCGCGGGGCGAATCGGCCATGCCGTCGAAGATGACGCGGAGCCTGCCGGGGCATGGGACGGTACGCTTGTATTGCACGTCGAGCAGCTTGACGACTTCGGAGCCCCGTATCCGGTAGGTCGTGGCCTCGCGCTGCTCCGCATCGACGAAACGGTCGACGACCTTGTACGTCGTCTGAGCGCCGTCGCCGGTTTGCGACTCGACGGTGTAGATCATCGTCTGCTTGTCGGCTTGCCATTGGCCGGTGACCGTGCTCGGGCCCGTGGTGGATGCGTTGTCGAGCCACACGCCGCGATATGACTCTTTCACGTCGTCCCAGCTCAGGACGCCGAAGGCGCGGTACACGCTGGATGCGCCGGAGGTGATGTAGGTGCGGCGGATGGCGTGCTCATCGACGATCCAGGCGATCTCCTCGGTGCCCTCGACGGTGGCCACCACCCGGCCCTGCGGGTCATAGTGTTTTTCGACGACGGACCACGGCCCGACGTACAGCTCGAGGACGGCCGTCCCGGGGTTGACGAAGTTCTCGCGGCTCGATTTCCCGGTGGACGATCGCCCATCAGGTTCGGCGCGGGCCCAGGTCGTCACGGGTAAGGTGAAGATGATCGCGGCGGCGCGAACGGCGCGGCCTGAGTGAGGTACACGCATGGTCTCAACTCCCGGAGGCTCTTACGAGGCCAAGGCCTCGGCCTGCTGAATGATATGTTCGACGCCGACGCCGACCAACGTGAAGAGCTCGTCGGCGGTCTTCGCGGACTTGGGGATGCGTCGGGCGGTCATGCCGACGACGCGGATGTCGCCGTGTTCCGCGGCGGCTTCGGCGAGCTCGGCGTGAAGCCCGCCCGAGTAGTTGTCTTCGATGGTCAGGATGCTTCCGCCCGCGGCCCGGGCCGCGTCGAGGATCGCGCTGCCGTCGAGCGGGAACGTGTAGGCGTCGAAAACGTTGCAGGTGATGCCCTTCGCTTCGAGTTGCGTGGCGGCCCGGAGTACGGTGTGCAGCATGTACCCGCTGCTGACGAGGGTCAGGCGGTCACCGTGGCGGAGCTGTTTGCAGCCGTGGAGGGGGAAGGCCTCGTCGAAGGGATAAAGGAACGGGGCGTCGGGCCGGTGGGTTCGCATGAAACACATGCCGTCGATATTGGCCATGAGCTCGACGCAACGGTAGGCGCTAATCGCGTCGGAGGGGTGGAAGACGTGGCACACGTCGGCCCCGCGGCCGTCGCCAACTCGGGTCAGGCTGCGGAAGTAGGCCAGGTCGGACACGGCCATCTGCGAGGGCCCGTCGGCGGCAAGCGAAACGCCGGAGTGGGACCCGACGATCTTCAGGTTGGCGCGGGTGATGGCGGCCATGTCGATCTGGTCGGCGGCGCGGGCGAGGAACTTCCCGAAGCTGCTGGCGAAAGGGATCAGGCCGGCGGCGGCGAGGCCCGCGGCGGCGCTGATCATGTTCTGCTCAGCGATCTTGCACTCGAAGAACCGGTCGGGATGTCGTCGAGCGAACATTTCCGCAAAGGTGGAGTTGGAGACGTCCCCGTCGAGACACACGACGCGATCGTCGACGTCGCCCAGGGCGGCCAGGGCGGCCCCGTAGGCCACCCGCGTCGCGAGCCGCTTCTTCTGAAGCGCCGCGGTGACGCCGGCTTTTTCGCAACCCTCCGGGAAGGACGGAAGGCGAATGCTGCCCGTCGCGCGCGGCGCACCCGAGTGCGCGGTTACGGGTCCGGGACCTGGCAGCGTCTCGTCGGCTTCGGCGTCGAGGCGGCTCGCGGCGGCATCGAGCTCCGCGAGGGCGTTTTTCAGTTCCTGGGCACTCAACGGCTTGCCGTGGTAATTCTTGGTCTGGATGGACTCGACGCCCCAGCCTTTGATCGTGCGAGCGACGACGGCAAACGGGACCTCGCCGGCCTCAGCCTCGTCGAGCGCCGAGGCCAACTGCTCGGGGTCGTGCCCGTCGATCTGCACCGCCGCCCAGCCGAACGCCCGCATCTTGTCCTCGATCGAGTCGGCCGACTGTTGCGGGGAGACCGGCCCGGCCTGGCCGTGACCATTGCAACTGAAGATGGCGCAGACGTTGGAGAGCTTCTGATCGATGATGAAGTCGGCCGCCTCCCAGACCTGTCCCTCGCGCGATTCGCCGTCGCCGAGGATGCAGTAGATTCGCTTGTCGATGGTGCGGGCACGAGCGGCGAGGGCCAGCCCGGCGGCAACGGACAGGCCCTGCCCGAGGGAGCCGGTGGCCGCGTCGAAGAACGGGAACCCTTCGGCCGGGTTCGGGTGGCCATCGAGAACGCTGCTCAGCTCCCGGAGCGAGGCAAGGTCCGCCACGGTGAGCTTCCGGGCCTCGGTCCTCGTTCGGCCGACCACGCCGCCGAGATCGGCATAGGCGGCGTAGATGATCGGGACGGCGTGGCCTGCGGAGAGCACGAGCCGGTCGTTGCCGGCGTGCCACGGGTCGGAAACGTCGTATCTCATCCGCCGGTACATCAACTCGACGACGACGTGCACCAGAGCGAGGGCGGTGGACGGGTGCCCCGAGCCTGCGGCGGTTGTCATTTCGAGGACGTGCCGGGCCAGCTCGACGGCCTTGGCGTGGATTGTCGGGACGAGCGTCGGCATGGACTTCTCCTCGACGGCGGTCGTGTTCATCGGTCCCTCCCGGGTTACTTGTTTCGAGGCCGGTAGGGACCGTAGCAACGAACGTTCGCCGCTTCAAGTTATGCTGGAGAATTACGGAGATTCGCTCCTGCGAGCCGCGCGAATCCCGTATGTTGACTCCGGGCGATGCGGGACGCATAATCCCGAGTTTGGAGGACGACCGTGCCACCCGAAACCGCACAGCTTGCGCGTCGGCGAACCGGAGCCGCGCCGCGAGATCCCAGCACGCCACCTGACCCAACGGCTCGACATGCCGATCCCGCCAAAGTCGCAAAACCGACCCCGGTCTCACAGCCCCTGAAGCCTCAGTACATGGCGACGGTCTATCCTGGTCCGGAGACGGCCCTCCCGGACGGTTTTGCGCTAGCAATCAAGCGCGCCGAGGAAGCGCTTGGCATGCCTATCTGGATGCTAATCCAGAACCACCAGCAGCCGTTCCCTCACCTCGACGAGGATGTGGTCAGGGCATCGCGCCAGGCGCGAGCTGATCTCCCGAAGAATCAGAAGGCCGGCTTGCTGATTTCCTCTCCCGGCGGTGATGCCCGTTCCGCGTATCAGACGGCGATGATCTTCCGAAAACACTGCCGTGAGGTCACGGCCATCGTCCCCGGAGGAGCGAAAAGCGCGGCGACGCTTCTCGCGCTATCCGCTAACGAGATCGCTTGGGGAACTGACGGCGAGCTTGGCCCGCTCGACGCGCAGCTATTAGATCGCGATCGCGAGGAATTCCTGTCGGCACTCGACGAGTATCAGGCGCTTGAACGGCTCCACGCGTTCGCGCTGGAGGCCTTCGACCGGTCTATGCTTATGCTACTTTCTCGGACCGGCAAGAAAATCGATACGCTGATTCCGCTTGTGTCCCGGTTCGTGACCGACATGGTACGGCCCTTGTTCGAGAAGATCGACGTGGTGCACTACACTCAAATGGCCCGAGCGCTCAAGGTTGCCGAGGATTACGCGGTGCGCTTGCTGAGGCCAAGGTACTCGGAAAGAGAAGCAGAGCGCATCGCGCGCCACTTGGTTGAGAAATACTCAGAGCACGGGTTCGTAATTGACGCAAAAGAGGCACAATCTATCGGCCTAAAGATCGCCAAGCTCTCGGCCGATCAAACCGAGGCAGTGGATGCCCTCACCCCCATGCTCGATCATGGATTAACGGTGCTTGGATGCCTGAGAACGTGTGTGAAAAGGCACCATTTTGCCGATAAGGGGGTATGGAACGGATTCCTTACCCTTCAGACCTGACGGACGAGCAGTGGAGACTGATCGAGCCGTGGATAC
>Ga0214472_10005863_pt1 | contig 12912 bp, 11 predicted proteins | sample RVTome_6_FD_207662 | JGI IMG/M metagenome (GOLD analysis project Ga0214472, IMG submission 207662) | Soil microbial communities from uranium-contaminated site in the Upper Colorado River Basin, Wyoming, United States - RVT140D175 | ecosystem: Environmental > Terrestrial > Soil > Contaminated >... | reverse complement strand
CTGCCAGTGGGTACGTAACAAACGATGCGCCAGTCCATGGAATGTGCCGACCAACATGCCGCCCACGGGTTGTTGCAATAAATGTTCGATACGCCCGCGCATTTCAGCGGCAGCCTTGTTGGTAAAGGTCACCGCCATAATACCGTAAGGTGTAGTCTGGCTGGTCTGGATATACCAGGCGATACGGTGTACGAGCACGCGCGTCTTGCCGCTGCCCGCCCCGGCCAATACCAGTATATTTCCGTTAGGCGCGGCAACCGCTTCGCGTTGGGCAGCATTCAGAGAGTCTAGAACAGGAGAAACATCCATAGCGGAATTCTACCAAATTCGATCCACGGATGTTTACATAGTTAATGTTATGATGTGTATGACAAACGATAATTTTAAATGAACAGGCAATCCATGCAGAATCTGACAGAAACAAACAAACCGGATACACCAGTAAATCTTGTGCAGCGAGTTCTGGATGAAGCACTTGAACAGGGAGCAACCGCAGCGGAAGCGGAAATTGGTACCGGTACAGGATTCGCTGTCACCGTGCGCTGGGGCGAAACTGAAAAAATAGAACATGAACGGGACAAAAGCCTCGCTGTTACCGTTTACATGGGCAAGCGCAAGGGCAGCGCCAGCACTTCAGACTTCAGTGACAAGTCTGTTGCTGAAACCATTCGCGCTGCATGTGATATTGCCCGTTACGCCAGTGAAGACAGTTGTGCAGGTCTTGCGGATGCCAACCTCATGGCAAAAGAAATTCCCGATCTGGATCTCTGTCATCCATGGTCCATCACACCTGAAGAAGCGATTGAACTTGCCATCAAATGCGAAAACATTGCCCGTCATTACGATCAACGGATCAATAACTCGGATGGTGCTGTGGTCAGTTCCTATACCGGCACTCACGCCTACGGTAATACCAATGGTTTTGCGGGCGACTGGCCGTGGTCGAGTCATACGGTCGATTGTACAGTCATCGCAGAACAGGCAGGTGCCATGCAGCGTGATGGCTGGTATAGCAAGGCGCGTGATTTTAATGATCTGCAAACTATAAATGATATCGGCGAAGAAGCAGCAAAACGCACCACACAAAAACTCGGCGCGAAAAAACTCTCCACGCGCAATGTTCCTGTCATATTCGAAGCACCGGTGGCTTCCGGATTATTTTCTGCCTTTATCACTGCTATTGCCGGCGGCAGTCTTTACCGCCGTGCCAGTTTTTTACTGGATAAACTCGGTGAACAGGTTTTTTCAAATCACATTCAAATCCACGAATGCCCGCATCTGAAAAAAGCACTCGGCAGTGCGCCATTTGATAATGACGGCGTTGCCACTCATTCTAGAGATATTGTCAAGGACGGAATATTGCAAGGTTATGTATTAAGCAGTTATTCCGCACGCAAACTTGGTTTACAAACGACCGGCAATGCGGGAGGTGTGCATAATCTTATTATCGAACCAGGCAAAGATTCTCTTGATGGTCTGATCAAGCAAATGAATACCGGTTTGCTGATCACCGACATGATTGGCTTTGGTGTCAATCAGGTCACCGGTGATTACTCACGCGGCGCTTCCGGTTTCTGGATTGAAAATGGCGAGATTCAATATCCGGTGGAAGAAATCACCGTCGCCGGAAATTTGAAAGATATCTATCAACACATTGTTGCCATTGCTAATGATGTTGATCCTCGTGGCAATATTCTTACCGGATCAGTATTGATAGAAAATATGACAGTAGCGGGAGAGTAACTATGACTATTACAGGGTTACTAATTTTTCTGGCAATTGGTGCTGTTGCAGGCTGGCTGGCCGGAACCATCATGAAAGGTGGCGGGTTCGGGTTGGTGGGAAATATCATTATCGGCATAATTGGCGCAGTAATAGGCGGCAATCTGTTTAGCATGATGGGAATATCAACTGGCGGGCTGATCGGCTCAATCGCTACTGCAACGGTTGGGGCAATATTACTCATCTATATTGTCCAGCTGATCAAGAAAGTCTGACGGTTATCCGTTCCGTGATGCTGGTGGTGTTACACCAGTTGCAATATGGTGAAATTCACACGATCCTGTAACTTATACTTATTCAGATGGTCTATGCTTGAATCATGAATACTTCACCACAGGAACTACTGATTACCCATACTTACAAGGAGATCGATGCGATTATTGCTGCGGCCAATCGCATCATCCTTGGGAAGGAGCGCGCGATCCGGCTGGCTCTGGCCTGCCTGTTTGCCCGTGGACATTTACTGATTGAAGACCTGCCCGGTGTGGGTAAAACGACTTTGTCGCATGTGTTGGCCAGCACGCTGGGGCTGGGATTTCAACGCATACAATTTACCAGTGATCTGCTCCCTGCAGACATACTCGGTGTTTCCATCTACAGCCGTGAAACCGGCGCTTTCAGTTTTCATCCGGGCCCGATATTCACGCAAGTGATCCTCGCTGATGAAATCAACCGCGCTACTCCCAGAACACAAAGCGCATTGCTGGAAGCCATGGAAGAACAACAGGTAACGATCGAAGGCGAGACACGTCCGTTGCCGGAACCGTTTTTTGTGATCGCCACGCAAAACCCGTCACATCAGGTGGGTACATTCCCGTTGCCTGAATCACAGCTGGATCGTTTCATGATGCGCATCGAACTCGGTTACCCGGATACCGGTGCGGAACGTGAATTGTTGATAGGCAGTGACCGGCGTGAATTACTTAAGCATATCAAACCGGTAATCAAGCCGGAGAGGCTGGTCGAAATCCAGCGTCTCGCTGACAAGATCCATGCGTCATCTGCCATACTCGATTACCTGCAGGACCTGCTGGAATACAGCCGCAAAAGTAATGAATTCCAGAATGGCCTCTCACCACGCGCAGGACTGGCTGTATTGCATAGTGCAAAAGCCTGGGCATTGATGGAGGGCCATGCTGAAGTGTTGCCGGAAGATATACAGGCAATATTACCGGGTGTGATTGGACATCGGTTGCACAATTTACAAAATCTGAATTCTTCCAACAAAGACCTTGCGCTCAATTTAATCAAGAAGGTCCCGATTCCTTAACAAGCCCGTCATGGCTGAGAGTATTGTCCTCGAGCGTTTGTTGTCACCGGCACGGGATAATTACGCCAATACATCAAAACTGAAACGGCAGCGGGTTTACATTCTTCCCACCAGGCATGGATTTCTGCTTTGCTTTGCCCTGTTAACCATGCTGCTCGGTGCAATCAACTACAACAATAGCATGGCTTATATACTTACCTTTCTGCTGGGCAGCGTATACATGGTGTGCATGCTGCATACGTATCGCAACCTGGCCGGTTTGATTGTTAATGGCGTAACTCCCAGACCGGTGTTTGCCGGTAAGATGGCAACATTCCCCCTGATCATAGACAATCGCAGAGGGCAGCTACGTCCAGCGTTACAGCTTGAACTCCACCCATCCCGCAAGAATAAAAGGGCTTACAAACAACATCATCAGCCTGTGATGTTTAATCCGCAAGCCAATGGTTGGCAACAGGCCGGGATCCCGATACCAGCGAATAAACGTGGGTTGCTATTGCTGGAACGTGTGATGATCTCAACCTGCTTTCCACTTGGGCTGTTTCGTGCCTGGTCGTATATCCATCTCAGCGAAGTATGTGTGGTCTATCCAAAACCGGGAGGCATAGAAAAATTTCCAGAACCAGTAGCAGCACAGGAACAAGGGTTGGAAGGGTCAAAGCCGGGCACAAATGATTTTGCAGGTTTCCGCCAGTATCATCCCGGTGATTCGATACGCAATATTGCATGGAAAGCGGTAGCGCGTGAACAACCACTTCTGGTTAAACGCTTCAGCGGTGAAGGCAGTCACACACTCATGCTGACTTGGGAGGATGTTGTTCACCTGCAGGATATTGAATTACGTTTGTCACAACTCTGCCGCTGGATATTACTCGCTGATAATCAGGGATGGAATTACGGTATGGAAATTCCCGGTTTCAAAACAGCGCCTTCGCAAGGAGTCATACACAGAAACCAATGCCTGGAAGCACTGTCGCGATTTGGTGGTCACTATGCGGACTGAAACCGGCAATCCCATTGACAAGGTATCACTTTGCTGGCTTGCAGCAGGCATCATACTCGCTATCCTGCCGCACGGTCTGCGCATGCCAATTTGGATATTGCCATTAACACTCGCATTGATCCTGTGGCGGCTGGGTGCAGCACTGAGAGAGTGGCCGCTGCCTGGTGGAAAATATTACTCCCTGCGGCTTCTGCAAATATTCATCATGATTGGCGCGGGTATTGGTGTTTATATTTCTTTCCACACGCTTGTCGGGCGTGAAGCAGGCTCGGCACTTCTGGTATTGCTCGCCGGTTTCAAAATCCTTGAGACGAAACACGAACGGGATTTCTATATTGCAACTTTCCTTGGTTTTTTTGTCATTGTTACCAACTTCTTTATCAGTGAAACCATTGCTACTGCATTCTACATGCTGTTCACACTTCTGGTGATGTTCACTGCATTAATTACATTTAATGATCTCAACCGGCTTATCCCGGCACAGACCAGAATTAAAACAGCAGCAGTGCTGATCTTGCAGGCCCTGCCAGTCATGCTGGTTCTGTTTTTACTTTTTCCACGCATCAATGGTCCACTCTGGGGGATGCCGCAGGACGCCTATACCGGAATGATGGGAATTGATGATCAAATGGAACCGGGTAGTATCAGCAGGCTGCTACATACGAATAATGTTGCCTTCCGCGTGGAATTTGAAGACGCGCCACCGGAAAATTCAAAACTCTACTGGCGTGGCCCGGTGTTATGGTACAACGATGGCCGCAAGTGGAGCCGGGAGAGGGTGATCGACACGGAAACACCTCCTTTGCAGATCACAGGTTCACCCGTCAATTATACAATAACACTTGAACCCACCAACCAGCGCTGGCTGTTTGCACTGGAAATGCCCGATCAGGCATTCGATGATGCCTATATTGCAAACGATTACCAGCTACGCACAACTAATTCTGTTAACAAACGAATTCGCTACACACTTTCCTCTTATCCGGAATATGTACTGGGCAGAAACAATACCTATGAACTGCACCGGGCATTACAATTGCCTGAAAACTTTCATCCCAGGACAATTGCGCTCGCACAAACCTGGCTCAGCGAAGGAACTGGCGCGGAAAACATCATTAACCGTGCGCTGCGTATGTTCAATGAGCAAGATTTTTATTACACGCTCACCCCGCCATTATTAAACAACGACAATGTAGACGAATTCCTGTTTGATACTCGCCAGGGATTCTGCGAACACTATGCCAGTGCTTTTACAGTATTGATGCGGGCAACAGGCATACCGGCAAGAATCATTAATGGTTATCAGGGGATCAGCTACAACCCCGTCGGTGATTATCATATTGTCTATCAGCGTGATGCTCATGCCTGGGTAGAAGTCTGGCTGGATGAGCGGGGATGGGTGCGGGTAGATCCAACATCTGCAGTTGCACCGGAGCGTGTGCAACAGGGAATCCAGGGTGCAATGCCGGAAGCAATCATTGAAGTTCCGGCAATGTTCGGGCAAATCAAACTGTCACGCGACCTGTGGCACAATTTACGCAACACCTGGGATGCGGTTAACAATCAATGGAACCAGTGGGTCATCAGTTATGGCCCGGACCGGCAGGCCCTGTTCCTGAAAAAATTCGGCATGAAAGACATCAACCTGCAACTGCTGGTGCTGATACTTGTTTTTATAGTTGCCACCATGTTTGCAGTAATCACGATATGGTTATTACGGCAACACCAGCCTGCTCTCGATCCGGCCAGACTACTATATGATATTTTCTGCCGCAAACTCGCCCGTATTGGCATACGCCGCATGCCACACGAAGGGCCAATGGATTTTGCTGCGCGGGTAACACGGAATCAAAAATTTCTGGCAGAGGTTGTGAATAAAATTACAAAACTCTATGTTTCAGTGCGTTATGGTTCTCATGGTGAAAAACTTGCTATGCTGAAAAAAGAGATCGATGCATTTCAACCAGAGAAAATCCCGAAAACCGTAAAAGCCGGATTCTGATATACCATCCAGATATCCTGCAATCAGGTTCTTGCTTCATTCAATTTACCGGAATAATTACTGAGTCTTCGGTAAATAGACAACATATATAATAGTAAAAAAGTGGCGATCAGACATTCGTGCATTTCATCCGGATCTATCGGAAAATCGAGGTGAAACCAGTTTTCTATACGGTCAACAACCCGGTAAATGAAAGCCAGGATGGAAGTTATTATTACGATATAGGTAGGCAAATACCAGAACTGCCAGTCATGTTCCGGGGAATATGGGGGTTTTCCCCGGCATATCCGCATCAGACTGAAAGCTCCCATCAGATAAATTGCCCACTCCAGTAAAATCTTTGGAAAAACTCCAAAGATTTTATGGATGTTATGTAGATTGGTTTCTTTTTGTTTGTTTATTTCCATCATTCGTTCAGAAGTTTCCCATTGAAAGTAATGCTGGCCCCAGCTGGTTTCTTCGCCGGCAATATATATGCAGCTTATAATAAAAAGAATAATAAATATTTTGAATTTCCGGGCAGGAAAAGAAAAACGTTGATTGAAAACAAGAATGCCCGTGATAGCAGCACCTAAAACCAAAACTACTGTGAGATTTTCAATAAACCCCGGTTCACCTTCCATCAATAACGCATAGGTCTGGTCATCAAATACGATCACTGCAAACAGCTGCAAACAAACCAGTCCCGCAGGCACATACAGCCACAACCAGGCAGGCAAATCCGGTGCAGGATAGCTATATTGAATATTGGAAAGTTTCAACATGTTGATGATTCACCCAAACGAATCATGATCTGATCATTCTCATTGTATTTATTATTATACAGTCTCGAGAAAATTGCCTTTATGCAACCTTGCATATACACCATCACGTCTGATTAATTCTGCGTGAGTGCCTGTCTGCACGATTTTTCCTTGCTCTATCACTATGATGCGATCAGCGTTTTCAATGGTGGATAAACGATGCGCAATAATAATGCAGGTCCTGCCCTTTCTTAATATTTCCAGCGCGGCCTGGATATGCCGTTCCGATTCCGTGTCCAGCGATGATGTGGCTTCATCCAGTATCAGAATGGGTGCATTTCTTAATAATGCCCGCGCGATGGCAAGCCGTTGCCGCTGACCACCTGACAGGCGCAAGCCTCTTTCACCTATCATGGTGTTGAAACCTTCAGGCATGTCCCGCACAAATTCCATCACGTGCGCTGATTTCGCAGCAGTTTCAATATCACTATCACTGCAATTACGCATGGCGCCATAGGCAATATTGTTCCTTAGCGTATCATTGAATAACGCAACATCCTGGCTTACCAACGCAATATTGGCGCGCAGGGATTCAAGCGTGTATTCCCTGATATCAATTCCATCAATATATATTTTGCCTTGATCATTAAGATAAAAACCGGGCAACATGTTTGCAATTGTGGTTTTGCCACTTCCGGAAGGACCCACCAGCGCCACAGTTTCACCTGGCGCTATATGTAATGAAATATGGCTTAATGCTTCCGTGTCTTCCGGATTATAGCGGAATGTCAGATCCCGAAATTCAATCTCTCCATTTACGCGATCAATTTGACGGCTTCCATTATCAATCTCACCAGGTTCATCCATAAGACCAAAAATACTTTCACTTGCTGCCAGACCCTTTTGAATATTGCTGTTGACAGCAATTAATCTTTTCAATGGGCCAAGCACCATGGTCATTGCTGCAAAAAATGAAATAAATTCGCCTACGGTAAGAACGCCAACTGTGGCCTGATGTGTTGCAATAACAATGATGATAGCGAGTGCAATACCGGTTATTAACTGGACCGCCGGACCGGTTGATACAGAGGCTATAGCATACTTCATAGCATATCGGCGGGTGTTGTTATTTATCTTTTGAAAGCGATCTGCTTCCTGGGTCTTGCCGCCATATAATTTGATGAGCTTCTGGTTATGGATACATTCATTCAATATATTATTAATATCCCCCATGCATTCCTGCACCTTGCGACTCATCTTGCGCAAACGCCTTCTTAATACAAGAACAATTAATGAGATGAATGGTGCACAAACTGATGCTATAAGGGCCAGTTTCCAGCTGATGTAAAACATCCAGCACAACAATCCAATAACAGTCAGTGTATCACGCACAATTATGATAATAACGTTTGTTACAGCATGCTTGACCTGATCTACATTGAACGTAAACCTTGATATCAGGGCACCTGTAACATGTTGATCATAAAAACAGGCTGGCAACGACAGGAGTCGTTGAAACATATCAATACGCAAATCCATGGTGACTCTGCCTGCTACCCATTGCAAGGCATAGCCACTGGCAAAATCAGCAATTGCACGAATGCCAAGCAGCAACAGGAAAAGTATCGGAACAATCCGCATCATCTCCGGATCGTTTTCAATAAACGCGCCATCCAGCATGGGTTTGATAAGTGCTGCAACGGCGGGTTCAGTGGCAGCCAGTACAACCATCGCAACTATTGAAACCAGAAAGACCCGCCAGTATGGTTTTACGTATCCCAATAATCTCAGGTATAACTCAACGTCGTTTACTTTTCTGCTCATCGTATATTCCGTTTAAAACATATTTCTGAATTGTAATGGATAATTTCGGGCTTTCGTCATTTATGAATTAATTGATTATAGAGAAACCCTGCCTGATATTGTTTGGGTCATTTATCAAGCCACCAAATTTTTGGCAGGTTAAGGAAAGTATGCTGTCTATGAATGCTTTTCCTGTAAAGCATTGTTCTTTGATATGTATTCTGTTGTCTGCTTCGGCCTATGTTACTGCTACAATGACACATCGAACAGATCTCACCTGCTGATTTATTGAATATTATGTCCACAAATCATCCGATTGTAGCAGTTACCGGCTCCTCTGGCGCCGGCACGACCAATTTCAAGACGGCCTTTGAGTATATCTTCCGTCAGGAAGGCATTAATCCGGCAATCATTGAAGGGGACTGCTTTCATCGTTACAGCCGGAAGGAAATGGACAAAGTAGTCGAAGAAGAGGCCATAGCGGGGCGCAATATCACCCATTTCGGACCTGAAGGTAACCTGTTTGAAGAACTGGAGGCAGTCTTCAGGGAATACGCGGAGTCCGGAACAGGCAGGCGCCGTTATTACATCCATAATGAAGATGAAGCTGCCCTCCATGGTGCAGCACCCGGTGAACTGACGCCATGGGAGCCCTTGCCGGAAAATACGGATTTACTATTTTATGAAGGGCTGCACGGTGGTGTGGTCACAGACAAGGCCAATGTTGCCCGGCACGTTGATCTGCTGATAGGTGTAGCACCAATCATCAATCTGGAATGGATACAAAAGATATACCGCGACAAGGCAGTCCGGGGTTACAGCATAGATGATGCCACCAACATGATCCTCAGCCGCATGTACGATTACACACATTACATCACTCCGCAGTTTTCCCGTACCGATATCAACTTTCAGCGCGTCCCGACCGTGGACACATCCAATCCTTTCGCTGCCACTGATATTCCCGGCAATGACAAGAGTTTTTCTGTCATTCATATCCGGAATCTTGAGAAGATAAATGTAGATTTCGATGATCTGCTCAAACAGCTGGAAAATTCCTACATTTCAGCACCGGACACTATCGTAGTCCCCTCCACCAGGAAGATTGCTGCCATTCAACTGATACTCACACCCGTAATTCACCAGATGCTGGAGAATCGGAATACGTGCAGGTGAGTGATTTCAGGTTAATAGCTATAATGACGTCCATATCTCTGCTGACCCGGAACCATATCAGGGAAACATATGCGCACAATTCTTGTTCTTAACCCGAAAGGCGGCTGCGGCAAAAGCACAATGGCGACCAATCTCGCCGGTCATTTTGCCCTGCAGGGGAAACGTGTTTCGCTGGCGGATTGTGATCCGCAGGGTTCCAGCCGTGACTGGCTTAAAGTCAGGCCGGAACGTCTGGCAAAAATAGATTCCGTCAAGGTCAGGGACGGAAAGCTGGAAGTCAATCCGGAAACGGAAATCCTGATACTGGATTCTCCGGCCGGTCTCCACGATCAACGGCTGGTCAATATTACCCGTGCTGCCCAGACTGCAATCATCCCGGTATTACCCTCACCGATCGATATACGTGCTGCCGAGCATTTCCTGGCGGAACTGGTGGGTCTGCGCAACAAGATCAGCCGCAAGATCAAGATTGCAACTGTTGCGAACCGGGTGCGTGAAGACACTATTGCAGCGGCAAAACTTGAGCTTTATCTGGAAAAACTCAAACTGCCGGACGGGAAAAAAATTCCATTCATGACCATGTTGCGCGCCAGCCAGAATTATATCAACGCCGCTGAAACCGGCATGACCATCTTTGAACTTGCACCATCCAAAACCTATTATGATCAGGAACAGTGGGTGCCGTTACTAAACTGGTTGAACAGCAGCCGCAGTATTCCCTGATTTCGATCATTTTTTAATCAGCAATTCGCAGACAGCGAGATAATGTTCTGATGTCTTTCAAAATTACCATTCAATCCAGCAACCAGATATTCATTGCACAAGAGGATGAAACCATACTTGAAGCAGCGTTAAGGCAAAGTATAGGCTTGCCTTATGGCTGCCGTAACGGTGCCTGTGGTTCATGCAAGGGACAGCTCATCAGTGGCAATATTGAATACAAAGATGTGCCATTGACCGGGCTGACCGTTCAGGATCTTGATGCAGGCATGATACTCTTCTGCCAGGCTAAACCGGTTTCAGACATTATCATCAAGGCGCGGCAAATCAGGGCGGCTGGTGATCTGCCGCTCAGAAAAATGCCTTGCCGCGTGATCAAGATTGAAAAACTTAATCATGATGTGTTGCGTCTTTTTCTCAGGTTGCCATCAACCGAACGTCTGCAATTTCTCGCAGGCCAGTATATCGATATCCTGATGCCGGATGGAAAACACCGATCCTATTCTCTTGCCAATGCGCCACACGATGATGAGTTTCTGGAATTGCATGTGCGTCATTATGAAGGTGGATTGTTTTCAGAATTTGCTTTTCATCATTTACGGGAAAAAACATTGTTACGCATAGAAGGTCCACTCGGCACATTCTTTTTAAATGAAACATCAAATCGCCCAATCATCATGGTCGCCGGCGGCACCGGTTTTGCCCCGGTCAAAAGTATTATCGAACACGCGAAACACAAGCAACTGCAACGGCAGATACATCTCTACTGGGGCGCAAGATCAAAAGAAGATTTATATCTGCATGAACTTGCTTCTGAATGGGCAGATAACATGTCCGGTTTCAATTATATTCCGGTTTTGTCAGATCCGAAAAATAATGATTCCTGGGAAGGACGTACGGGATTGGTGCATGAAGCAGTGTTGAATGATTTTGCAGATTTGTCCGGTTATGAAGTATATACCTGCGGTCCACCGCTGATGGTGCATGCGGTGCGGGATACATTTATTGAACGTGGCTTAATGGAAGATGCTATTTATTCGGACTCGTTTGAGATTGCGCCAAAAAAATAAATCAGACCACCTGCCTTGCGCCAGCTGCGACCTTGACTTCATCTTCCACCTGCTCCAGTAATTTCACCGAATCGTGGCGCGCAACTGTCGTGGCCAGCGCCAGTCCTTTCTGGTAATACGTGGATGCTGCGGAATAATCGCCCTGTCTCTCCAGTAATATGGCAAGTTCACGATAAGCTTCCGGCACGGGATGTATTTCAATACATTCCTTGAGATAGGTTGCAGCCTTGCCCCAGAGTGAATTGCGCATGCTAAGCCTGCCGAGGGTCAATAACAAAACCGGATCACGTGCGTGGCCAGTCTGCAGACTTTCTGCAAAGGTGAGTTGTTTCGCCGGGTCCTTGCTTTCAACGAGTCCATACAAGCGGACAATTTCCGCATCCCAACGAATTTTCAGCGACTGTTTCAATAACGGCTCGCATTCTTCCGTGTCAGCAAACATCAGTTTTTCCGTCGTATAAACTTCCAGCAAATGCAGTTCCTTGCGCAGTTTTTTGGGGATGTCTGCCCAGACATTTTCCAGCTGTTTTTTGTTTGCATTACTACCTGCTTCACGCAGTAGCCCGGCATAAGCCTGAAGTTGTGCCGCCATGATATTTTCTTTGGGCAATAATTTTGCACGCTCCAGTTCCGGCAACAACTGCAAAATATCTTTCCATGCGCCCAGTTCAGTAAAAGTTTTTAACAGCAAGACCTTGACCTGCTGCTGTGCAGGTTGTTGCTCGTGCAGATTCGTTAAAGTGGCGAGCGCAAGCTCGGTTTGTTGCTGGTTGATTTGTAATTCAGCCTGGGTCAGTCCCAGTGCGATTTTCGCTTCCGGATCTCCGGCATGGGCAAGACTGAGATAATGATCGCGTTTTGTGATTTTACCTTGTCTCTGTGCAGCACGCGCAGCACAAAGATAATTAATCAACGGCGTGTTCGTGTATTGCACACCTTTAATCAACGCATCTTCTGCCGCTTTCCAGCGCCCTTCCACCAAAGCAAGTAATCCGCTATTCAGGTATTTCTCGGACATTTGCTGTCGCCGAAGTTTCTTCCAGTGATTCAACTCACCCGGAGCATCCCATGCAGCAAACAACAGACGAATGCCGAAATACAACAGCATGAACAGCACAATCAATGAAGCGAGAAAAAATACAGCACTGGTCTGTATGGTCCAGTCAAGGATGGTGATGATGACGTAACCGGATTCCCCCGCAGTATAGGTTGCAATAGCAGCGGCCAGTAATAACGTCACTATGAACAATAACAGCAGTTTCATGGTTGCGGTGTCTCAGAATCTGGAGAATCGCTGTGGCCCGGTTCATTCATGCGCATATAAGCGCGCAAGGTTTCAAGAG
>Ga0214472_10005862_pt1 | contig 12913 bp, 14 predicted proteins | sample RVTome_6_FD_207662 | JGI IMG/M metagenome (GOLD analysis project Ga0214472, IMG submission 207662) | Soil microbial communities from uranium-contaminated site in the Upper Colorado River Basin, Wyoming, United States - RVT140D175 | ecosystem: Environmental > Terrestrial > Soil > Contaminated >... | reverse complement strand
TCGGTGGGGGTGAGCCCACGGAGGCTGCTGTGGGGACGCCAGGTGTTGTATTCGTTCCTCCAGTCTTCGATGACGACTCGGCTTCGGTGAGCGACCCGAACTCTTCGATGTTCAACAGTTCGTCTCGGGCTCGTCCGTTGAACGATTCGATCCAGGGGTTCTCCCAGGGTGATCCGGGTTCGATGTAGACGGTGCCCAGGCCTGACAGGCGGCACCACTCCCGCAGAGCCCAGGCGATCAGTTCGGGGCCGTTGTCCATCCTCAGATGCGCCGGTGCTCCTCGTTGGGTGACGAGTCGTTCAAGACAGGCGACCACAGCGTCGGCGCCGGTGGAACGATCGACGTCCATGGCCAGGGCTTCTCGGGTGTGCTCGTCGACGATGTTCAACAGTTTGAGACGCCGCTGGTTGGAGGTTTCGTCGAACTGGAAGTCGAGAGCCCAAACATGATTGGGATGCTCGGCTCTGAGCAGGATCCCGTCGGAGTTGCCGGGCCGGCGCTTCTTGTTCTTCCGTGGTGAGGGCCGCCGCAGACCTTCTTCCCGCCACAACCGGCGGAGTTTCTTGTGGTTCACCAGAAAGCCCTCACGGCGGAGAACGTCATAGGCCTTACGCCATCCCAACCTGGGATGGCGACGGGCGAAATGTCGCAGCCGACGCCGCAGCTTCTCATTCTCGACCGGTTTGGGTCGAGCTGGCCGTCGTTGCGTCGAACGATGTTGGCCCACCACCCGACACGCCCTCCGCTCCGAAACCCCGAACCGCTCCTGAAGCACCATCACGGCGCGGCGGCGACGATCCGGGGTCACCATTTTCCCTCGGCCAACTCCTTGAGCATCGCCTTGTCCAACTCCGCTTCAGCGAGAAGCCTCTTCAAACGAGCGTTCTCCGCCTCCAGCTCTTTGAGCCGACGGGCAGCATCAGCCTTCCTCCCTCCATACATGTTGCGCCACCGGTTCCAGGTCGACTCGGCGATCTCGAGATGCCGCAACACCTCGGTCAAGTCCTGGCCCTCGGAAAGCATCCGGTCGCCTCACGGAGCTTTCGGACCGCCTGCTCGGGCGTATGTCTGTGTCTCTTCATCGTGTCCTCCCACTCTCGTGGATCAGACTCCCACAACAGGTGGACCACTATCCGGGGCTCACGTCAACTTCAAGAGTCACACCCGTCGAGACTCCACAAGCTACGGAACCCTTGTCCCGCAGCCCTCCCCATCTTCAATCAGGCACAACTCCAAGTGAACGAGGCCTGCGGCGGCTGGTTGGACGCGCCGGCGCCGACCCCGCAGGTCCCGTCTCCCTTGAAGAGTGAGCCGTTGAGGAAGAGGAGAGGCTAAGGCTCGGGGCTGGAGTCGATGTCGGTGAATCCGCAGGCGTAGGCGGAGCCCTGCGGGGTACCCGCACCTAAGATGGCGCTGCGCAGGGCCATCACATCGGCTCTGCTCACCGGGTCGATGCCGCTCTCGGCGATGTGACGAGCCACCGATACCCCACCGCCACCACCAAAAACGACGCCGAACCCACCAACTCAGATCCGGGCGTGAATGATCGGGGCTAACTGAAGTGAAGTCGACGCCAGCTGCAGGCTCCACCGGCCGGGCCCCAGGGGGAGAGGGCACCAGGGGCCGGGCATCGGGCCATCCACATTGTTGCCGTCAGATTCGTACACCTGCGCGCCCACCGAGGACGCTTGTTGGCAGACTGGAGGGGTGCTCGTTCACGTCCGTCCGACCGTCATGATTTCGTCCACCATCGGCGAGCTCGCTGCCGAGCGCCAGACGATCGCAGGCGCGCTGGCGGTTGCCGGGCTCGCTGAACGCTGGTTGTTCGAGCTGCACGCGACAGCTGCTGGAGAGCCTCCGGAAGCCCGCTACCTCGATGTCGCCCGGAGCTGCGATCTGTACGTGATCATCGTCGCGTGGGAGCGATGATCGCAGCAGTCACTTCGGGCTGGGTGTCCTCGATTCGTCGGAGTGGCCGTGTCATCGTGGCGTCGGTTGTCGTCTGGGGCACCTCTATCGCCTTGTTCGGATTCACAACTTCCCTGGTGATGGCTTTGTGCCTGCTGGCCGTCGCTGGCAGCGCAGATGTGATCTCGGCCGTGTTCCGGAACACCGTCTTGCAGCTCAGCGTGCCCGATGCGCTGAGAGGTCGGCTTTCAGCCATCTATTCGGCTGTCGTAAGTGGAGGGCCTCGCCTCGGCGATCTCGAGGCAGGTGCCGTTGCGGCAGCCGTGTCGATCAGATTCTCCGTGGTTTCCGGAGGTGTTGCGTCCGTAATAGGGGCGATAGCCATCGCCAAGCGGGTTCCTAAGTTGTGGCGTTATGAAAACGCAACCGACCATTGAAGTGGTCACCTCAGGGCAGATACAGACGAGGAGGTACACATGCGGCTGTGCAACTTCGAGACGAAGGTGAGTCAACGAAAGATTGGGATCGTTGACGACGACTCGGTGCTCGATCTCTCCGAAACGGGCTTGCCTCTGAACACGATCGAGCTGATAAGGCAATGGGATCAGGGTTGGGTCCAAAGGTGTGCTTCCCAAGCCCCGCGAATCCCATTGCACGACGTCCGGCTCCTTTCACCATTGCAGCCCCAGAAGGCCATCGTGGCGGTGGGACGCAACTACGCCGATCATGCTCAGGAGTTCTCCCGATCCGGCTTCGACGCGTGTGAGAACCAGGTTGTTCCCGATCACCCTGTCGTCTTCACGAAGGCGACCACCTCCGTCATTGGACCTGAAGATTCGATCGTGTTGGCGAACGATCCGACCGGAACCACCGACTACGAAGGAGAGCTCGGGGTCGTCATGGGGCGCGGCGGGCGGGGTATTACTCGTGAGGAGGCCCTCGATCACGTGTTCGGGTGGACCATCGTCAACGACGTCACGGCGAGGGATCTCCAGAAGCGACACGTCCAGTGGTTCATCGGGAAGAGCCCGGACACCTTCTGCCCCATCGGGCCATGGATAACGACAATCGACGAGCTGCCCGACATCCGATCGTCCTGGATCCGCACCTGGGTCAACGGCGAGCTCAGGCAAGAGGCCCCGATCGAAGCGCTGATCTTCGATGTGGAGTCCCTGATCGTCACTCTGAGTGACGTGATGACGCTCGAGTCCGGGGACGTGATCGCCACCGGGACCGCGCAGGGGGTGGGCATCGGCTTTGATCCCCCCCGATACCTCTCCTCAGGCGACGTCGTGGAAATCGCTGTGGACGGAATCGGCAAGCTTCGCAACCCGGTATCATGACGGGTGCACCCCGATGGACTGCGAGGAATCCCTTGGTGGCTTCGACGCGAACGGTGAGCGTTCCTAACCAGGTCGTCTGGTATCGCGAGCATGACCACATGATCGGCCCGACGTCCATCGTCTCAGAGTGGAGGCGCGCCCACTCCTTCTGGACTAACGGCCGGCTTACAGGTTGTCGTAGCGTTCCTCGATCCGGTCGGCGAGCGCTTCGAGGTCCTCTTCGAAGAGTGATCCGTAGACATCCAGGGTCATCTTCGCCGAGGCGTGGCCGAGCATCCTTTGCACTGCCTTGATCGAAGCCCCCGAGGAGATCGCCAGCGAAGCTGCGGTGTCTCTCAGGTCGTGGGGCACCAGGCCTGGCTTCCCGATACGTTCCGCCGCCGGTGCGACGACTCTTCGGCGGAAGTTGTTCAACCGCATCGGTCCACCGCGGGGAGCCGTGAACACGAGCGCGTCAGCATGTTTATCGTCGAGGAGAGGCTTGATGGCTTCGATGACGAATCGGGGAACGATGACGGTGCGGGCTTCGTGGGTCTTGGGTAGGTCGAAGACCAACCGGCCGCCGACCTCGGTCGCCCCTTCCTCGACCCTTACCCTTCGCCGCGCTGGGTCTACCCGACCCACTCGCAACGCCGTCGCTTCTCCGAACCGAAGCCCCGACCATCCGAGGAACCACACCAGAGGGGCATAGGATCCGCATTCGTCGGCCAGCTCCCGAAGTTCGGACGCTGTGAGGAACAGCTGACGCCTTGGCCGGGGCGACGGTGCCTTCGCCTTCTTCGCAGGGTTCGACGCGATGAGACCGTCATCGACGGCCTGGTCCAGAACCTGGGCGAGCACTTTCCGATACGTGTGCACGGTGGAGGCTGACAAACCTTCCTCGGTCATCGCCGCCAGCCAACGTCGTGCATCTGGTGTCGTGATCTGCTTCAACTGCTTGGCCTCGAACTCTGGAAGCACCCGGGCTCGCAGCAACGATTCGATGTTGGTTGCGGTGGTCTCGCCGACTGCCGACCGCTTGTGCGCGATCCACTCTTCGGCGTAGGGTCCGAAGAGCTTCGCTCCCGCCGTTGGATCAACCCATTGGCCGGTTAGCGCTTCGGCCTCGGAGACCTTCAGCCATCGTTCGGCGTCGATCTTGCGGGCGAAACTCTTGGAGTGCTTTCGCCTGTCAGGACCCCTGTAGACGGCTCGCCACGGTTTGGGGCGGTCGACGCGCTCGATCGATCCCATATCACGTCTCTCCTTGTGGGACGTATGTGGGACAAGAGTAGTAGAAACTGGGGGCGCTAGGTACAAATGCCGTGAGATCAGGTGAGACCCGGCTTTCGGGCGTTTCTCCTGCTTAGGAGCCATTTCTGGGTGTTCTCTCATGTGAGTGAATTGTGGGCCCACGTGGACTTGAACCACGGACCTCATCCTTATCAGGGATGCGCTCTAACCGGGCTGAGCTATGGGCCCTGACTGGTAGTCAAGGACCAACAATTGTATCGGTCGCCACGACGGATGCGAAGTAGGGCCAATAGACGAGGTCACCGAGCTCGAATGCCCCCAAAAGACCTCGGGAGTTTCCGGGGGTCAGTCTCCGCGAGGCCCTCGTCTGACGGAGTCCGGGCGATTCGGCGAGAACCAATCCTGGTCCTCGATGAGCCCACATCGGCGGCTTCGTATCAGCTTTTCTTGCTGACCAGAAGGCCGATCTCTTTGAGGGAGACAACTGCCTCGAGGCTCTCGAAGAGGTTGCGGGCGGTGGCGTGGGCGGTTTCGGCCTCGGTGGTGTCGTCGCTGGTTCGGGCCACTCCGGCCCAGGAGTATCCCTCCTCGAGCGGGCTGCCCCAATCCCCCCATCCAGGAGCAGCGCTCGAATGGAGCTCGTAAGCGCGAGCAATGTCACCATTCGCCTCCGCCACCAACGCGCCACTCGACATGAGAGACAGCTCTCCGTACCGGTTGACCGACCGGACGCCGCTGGTGATCTCCTCCGCTCGGTCGGTCTCGCCATGGGCGATCAGAAGTCGAGTCGCCATCGGCAGCATCTCGGTCCGAAAGGAGTCCCGACCCTCGGTCGATTGCGCGAACTCTTCGACGATGGACACCACCCGGTTCGCTTGGCCGCCATGCTCGAGCACGATCGCACCCATGAGAAGGACCTTGGCCCATTGGGCGTCCTTCACCTGTTGAGCCTTGGCGATCACTCGTTCCGCCTTATCGAAAGCCCCTACTGCGTCACCTCGATAGGCTCGCGCCGGCAGAGTCCAGGCCTGAGCTCCGACCGATACCTGCGTCTCTGTCCCCACTTCGGCGCTGAGGTCATCGGCCTCGGCGATCAGCTCGTCCCAGCGACCGCTGTAACAAAGAACGTCGAGCCTGGTCATGCGTATGTAGTGACCTGCCGACGCCAGACCGCGCTGTTTTGCCAAACGAATTCCCTCGTCCAGATACTTGAGCGGTTTGGTGGTTCCCTCCATATAGAGCGTGTTGTCGCCCAGGTTGTTGTAAATACTCACCGCCGACCGAGTTAGACCGTGCCTCAGGGCGATTTCGAGGGCTTGCTCCATGTCGGCGATACCGCCTGGAATCCCGGCGTGGTTCTTGGCGGCTCCAATGGAGGTGTAGACGTTGGCCAGGTCTTCTGGACTTCCGACGCCACGGGAGATCTCCAGCGCATGGTCGGCCAAAGCGAGCGCACCTTCGGGGTCGCCCCGCAACCACTTCGTGGACACGGCACCGGCAAGGACTGTTGCCGCCTCGGCGGAAGGAGGGTGGCCTTCGATTAGTTCCAGAGCCCGACGATTGAGCGCGTCGACCTGTGCCGCGTCACCTTTCATCCAAACAGCAGCCTTGAGACGGGCAAGCGTCTGCGCCTCTGCGAGGTCATTTCCGGCCTCGCGGAATGCCTCGCTCGCTTGGTACAACCGATCAATCCCCTGATCGATCTGGCCGGTCGCGACCTCCGCTCTACCGACGTCAGAGATCAGCTCCGCTCTATTGAAATCCTCTGGATCCGTGAGCTCCAGAGCCCTCTGGTAGAAGCGCAGCGCCTGCATGGCGTCGAGGTCCATTGATCGGTCACCGGCGAGGCGGAGGTACTTGCGGGCCTGCTCTCTCAGCTCGGTGGCCTCGTCAATTCGTGCCACTCCCGCAAGCGCCAGGGCTTCGGTGTAATGAAGCGCCAGTATCTCGGCTACATCTCTGAGCCTCTCGGCTGCGATCGATTGGATCCACTCCGCGGCAGCCATGTGCAGGGTCATTCGCCGCGGCCGAGGGATCTGCGAATAGCCAACGTCGCGCACAAGGGCATGCCAGAAGGTGTGCTCGCTCTGTCCCTGCATCGAGGATGGGCGCACGGGGCGAATCATCTCCTTGCGGGTCAATTCCTCCATCAAGGTCGTACTGGCGGTGGGGTGACGCCCGAGCATCGACGAAACACATTCGGCCCAAAAGACCTTCCCTACCACGGACGCAGCCTGCAGAGCCGATTTCTCGTCTCCGATCAAGGCGTCGATGCGAGCGGCGATCAGCGCCTGTAGAGACTCGGGCATTGGCAGGGTTTTCCGGAGCGAGACCTTGCCGTTCTCACGAACCAGCAGATCGCGTTGACGCAACATGCGGACGAACTCACCCGCGTAGAGGGGATTGCCCTCGCTTCGTTCTAAGACGGCGGTCTGGATGCCCTCAGAAAGCTCGGCTTCTTCGAGCAGAGATCGGACGATACGCCTCATGTCCTCGTCCGCCAGAGGGCTCAGGGAGACTGTTTCCGAGGTGACGGTCGTTGAACCCCAACCCGGATGCCTGTCCGCAACTTCGGGACGGGCCGTGACTAGCACGAAGAGAGGCGCGTGGACCCCCTCGTCTATGAGATAGCTCAGGAAGTCGACCATGGCCGGGTCGGCCCAGTGGAGATCCTCTACGACCAACACGAGCGGTGTCTCTTCGGCGATGGCTGCGATGTAGCGGCTCCAGGCGCTGAACAGCTCGTCTCGTGTTACCGCGCCGGTCGAGGCTCCAGTCGACACGCCCACCAACGGGCTGAGCCTCAGCCGCAACCACTCCCTTAGGTCGGCATCGTCGTAAAGCATCTCGAGGGATTGGTCGAGTTTTCGAGACGCCGTCTCGGCCGGATCAGACTCAAGAATGCCGGCCTGTGCTTTGACGATCTCGGCTAGCGGCCCGTATGTGGCTCCTTCCCCGTAAGGGAGACAGCGGCCCTGGCGCCAGGACACGAAATCCGGAAGTTGGTCGACATGCGAGGAGAACTCGTTCACCAGCCGGCTCTTGCCAACGCCCGGCTCCCCAACGATGGTGACGAGGCGCGTCTCGCTCGTCTCCGTGACTCGTCCAAATGAGCTTGTCAGGACTTCGAGCTCGTCCTCCCTTCCCACAAACAGCGACTCATCAGTCTCGGTATCGATCCCCATCCGGCTCCGCAACGACTTGGCGAGCCAAATCGGGATTGGCTCCCTCTTGCCCTTGACCTCGGCCGGCTGGAGCCGTTCGTAGTCGATGATTCGGTTGGAGGCGGAATGAGTGCGCTCGTCTACTACCACGCCTCCGATAGGTGCGACCTCTTGCAGCCGGGAGGCGGTGTTCACGACGTCACCAACGATCCCCTCTCTCGAGCTCGTCGTCCCCGACAGGACGACTATGGCCTCGCCTGTGGTCACCGCCGCCCGAACCCCAAGCGCAAGAGACTCATCGCGGCGGTTCAGGTCGCTCAACTTGTCCTGGATTCGAAGAGCTGCTCCTGCCCCCCGCACCGGATCATCCTCATGAGCGACAGGTGCGCCGAAGACGGCGAAGACACCGTCCCCGAGAAGCTTCTCCACCCGCCCACCAAAGCGCTCGACTGTGTCATTTGCGACGTTGTGAAACAGGGAGAGCCGTGCGGCCACATCCTCGGGGTCGGCCAACTCGGAAGCGGCGGTGAAACCGGCCAGATCCGCGAACAGCACCGTTATCACCTTGCGTTCCTCGTCGGCGATCGGCGCGCTCGCTGGCTGTGGCACCTCCGTTCCACACGTCGCGCAGAACCTCGCGTCCGTTGCTACTTGCGCTCCGCAAGTCTGGCAGCGCATGGAGCCAACTATACGAGAGGAGGCCGGTCGCCGACTTGCCCGGCCGTCTCGTCATTGAGCGAAAGGCGTGATGCAACTCGAGCGAGTCCATTGTGGGTTGACTCTTCGGGCAGTCGAGGTTCGTTGCCTCATGCATGCTCTAACACGTGTAGTATACGTATATGAGGAAGAAGCTCACGATCACGATCGACGACGAGGTCTACGAAGGCCTTTACAAGCGGGTGGGCAGAAGAAAGATCAGCCGTTTCCTCGAAAGCCTGGCTCGGCCACATGTTGTGGATGCCGATCTCGAGGACGCCTATCGGGAGATGGCTTCCGACGAAGCCAGAGAGTCCGATGCTCATGAGTGGTCCGAGGGCCTGCTAGGCGATATCGCCGATGAACCGCGGTGATGTTTGGTGGGTGAGCTTCGACCCAGCGGTCGGTGGTGAGATCAGCAAAACCCGTCCTGCCGTCGTCGTGAGCAACGATGCGTCGAATCGAACCCTGAACCGTGTTCAGGTCGTGCCACTTACATCCAATGTCGAGCGTCTCTACCCGAGCGAAGCCTACGTGAGGCTCATGGGCAAGCAACACAAAGCTATGGCCGATCAGATAGCCACGGCATCGAAGAGGCGCCTACAAGAGAAGATGGGCCGGATCTCCGATTCAGACCTCGCCGCCGTGGAGAGAGCAATCCGGGTCCAGCTCGACTTGTAAAGTGACAGTGATGGGCGACGTAGAGCCGCAGCCGGGGATGACGAACAAGGATCTCTTCGAGAAGAAGCGGGCTATGCAGCCTCCCCCGGTAGTTAGGAGCCCCGAGGTAAGGGGTTCCTGGGCATCGCGTTGACTCCGACTTGGCTGACGATGACACTCTTTGAAACGAAGGAGGTAGCGACGTGGTGGTCACGATGCTCGAAGCTCGCATCAACCCCGACAAGGCAGGTGAGCTCCGGCATGAGTATGAGAAGCTGGGTGATCCACCGCCGATCATCGTTGAGTCGTTTCTCTTGAACACGCCGGATAACCGAATTTGGCGCCTGGTGACGGTGTTCCGCAGCAGAGAGGACCTCGAAGACATGCGTGAGAGTATGCGTGCCGCGGATCAGGCTCCTCCAGGTGTCCGGGTCTTCCAAGCCGTGGGCGTTGAGCCCACGCTCACGATCTTTGACGTTGCTGCCCACCTTGGCCGGTGAACCTCACAAACGGGCTTCAGGGGAGAATCAGCAACTCGTCGCCGAATTCGTGCCAGAGATAGTCATCAGCCAGGGCCTCGTCATAGGACTTCTGTAGGAGGTCCCGACCGGCGACGGCCTCGAGTAGGCGGAGATGGGTCGAACGTGGCTCGTGCCAGCCGGTGAGCAGCCCGTCGGTGACGCGCAGCCCGTGCTCGCGCGTCACCACCAGGTCGGTCACGCCCTTCCCAGGATGGATTGACCCGTCGTCACCGGCCACGATCTCCAATGCCCTGACCACGGTGGTGCCCACTGCGATGACACGCCCGCCGGCATCGCGCAACCGGCTGACGACGACGGCGGTGGCGGCGGGGACCCGGTATCTCTCCTCTCCTGGCGTCTCATCGCCCTCATAGGAGGAGACGCCGGTGTGGAGGAGGATGGGGACGACGGCCACGCCTTTGGAGACGAGCCTGGTTACCAGGTCAGGGGTAAACGGTCTCCCCGCGCTGGGCATCTCGGCCGAGCCTCGCTCGCCGGCGAAGATCGTTTGATAATCGCTGATCGGCCACGCCGGCCCACTCTGATAGCGGATGGGTCTTCCGTGCTTCTCCAGATACTGAAGAGCATCGGATGTCCCCTTCAAAGCAGCCACCCAAAGGCGAGGCGATCGGGGACTTCTCGCCAGCAGGTGGGCTTGTGCGCCGCCCGGGAGGGTGAGCGTCCCCGGTTCGAGGTCGGGCGCGGGTTTGGTCCCTCCCTCTCGGGTTGGAGCCCTCACTTCGAGGTTCCAGAGGTCGTCGCTCACTGCCGAAGCGAAGTGAACCACCAATCGCCGCCGGTCCTCGCTGAGGGCATCTACGGCGGCGGGGATCGTTTTCGACGTGTTGACGACCACCACATCACCGGGTTGGAGGAGATCGGGCAGGTCGGAGAACCGGTGGTGCTCGATCGCTCCGGACGCCCGGTGAGCCACCATGAGACGCACCCCGTCACGGGCTTTCCCTCGCCGCTCTGGTGGCGCCGCCGCCGTCCTCGATTCCGGCAAGGTGAAGTCGATCGGCCCGCTGACGAGGGTCATGCCGGGTCCATGGCCTTGGTCGCCTGGTAGTGACCCGAGGGACGGCCCGACCCGAGGAGGCTGATCAGTGGCGGGACGCTTGCCTCGGGCGGGGGTCGATCCGAGATGTCCTCGCCGGGAAACGCTTCCTGATGCATCCTCGTGTTCATGTCGCCCGGGTCGAACCAGTAGACCTTGATCTCCGGTTCCTCGGCAGCGAGGACGTTGGAGAGCTGATTCAGGGAAGCCTTCGACGAGCCATACCCGCCCCAGCCCTCAAAGCCTTCGATGGCGGCGTCCGAGGTGACATTGACGATGGTGCCCCGCCGGGAGCGAAGCAACGGAAGCGCTTCCTGGATGAGGGCCAGCGGTGCGGTGACGTTCACTTCGAAGACCCGGCGAAACACGTCGAGGGGGTAGGCGGCGAGTGGGGGCTGCGGGCTCGGTCCCAGGATCGAGGCGTTGTTCACCAACAGATCCAGCCCACCCAGGTGGGCGGCGGCTGTGATCAGGCGGGTGCGATGGGACGGGTCGGTGATATCCCCGGCGATGGGCACGACTTGGCTCACCACGGCAAGCTCCTCGGCGGCTAGGGCTAAGGCATCCGAGCCCCTGGCATCGATGACCAGTGACCATCCGGCTTCGGCCAGGGCACGTGCAGTGGCCAGGCCAAACCCACGCGATGCGCCGGTGATGATGCCGACTCGGCTTTCGTCGTCCACCATGAGGCACAACGTACAACTTGAAGTTAACTTGAAGTCAAGCGCACGACACGACGCCATCGTCGGCTGGGTCGCATTCCCGGCGAGCGGGTTGATCGGTGGTCAGCCGGTGGGTGACTTCGGTAACCCCACCGCCATCGTGTTGCTCCTGACGGTGGCCGGTGGGTTTGTGGTGGGATACTTCTCGATCCTGGCCAACGGGTGCCCGTTCCGTCAGCATGTCCTGGCCGCTCAGGGAACCATCAGCTCAATGACGTACCTGGTGGGCTTCTTCATCGGCGCATTCGTCTTCCAGCTCCTCGTGGCGCCAGTGATCTTCGAGTATTTGCTCTGACCCAAGAGGGTCATGTCTCGCGCTGGATCGCCCGCGTCAGCCGTCGATCTTGGCGCCGAGCCGCCGGTCCGAGACCACAGCAAGGAGAAGCCCGAGTAGAGCGCTGGCCAAGAGGTCGATGGTGACGTCCTCGACTTCGGTGCTGAAGTCGACCAGGAAGCCGGTCCGGGGTTTCAAGAGCACGTTCGAGGTCGGGCCGAGCCCCGGGTTGACGTTTGTGACCACCCCGAAGGTCTGCGATGGCGGCAGAGCCTCGTCGTCGATGGCCGCCGGCACCAACTCTCCCTCTCGGTCCTCATCTGTGACCGTGGAGGTGGTCGAATCCTCCGGTTGCGATGTGGTCGTTTGACCAGGTGTCTCATCGGTTGGACGATCGCCCGGTCTCGTTGTGACGGATGGCCCCGATGTCGTGGTCGGGCTCGGCTGGGTAGTGGTGGGGCCGGGCGGGGGAGCTGTGGTCGACGTGGTCGTGGTCGGATCTGGAGCGATGATCATCACCACGACGTTGTCGACTCCGGCCGTGGCGGCAAGTGAGAGATCCGAAAGGACGAAACGGATAGCCAGGAGATCGGCGTCGGGTAGATCGACGCTGAAGTCGCCCTTCGCACCGACATCGTGCGCTCGCAGCAATTGCCATGGTCCGCCGTCGGCGGATGCTTCGACTCGCATCTGACCTGAGAGCAGGAACACACCGGGGAACTCGACGTGATATGAGAGCGTGGCGTCGGTGGCGGCAGCCGTGTCAACACTTCGTTGCGCGCCCACTCCGAGTCCCACGACAGTGTCCCATGTCAAGCAGCTCCCCGACGAGCAGAGAGATGGTGGGTCGTCCACCTGGACCGCCCCACTACCGGCGCCGTCCGACTCACCGATCTCGGCCCAGGTCGAGGCCCATGCCACGGTCCCGGTGGAACCGGAGTATCCGCCACTGGAAAAGTCGTCCGCAGCCGTCTGGGTGAGAGCGAGCCCGATCCGGGCGATTCCCACCAGCATGACGATCCCGATCGCGATCACCAAGACGCGGCGTCTCATGGCTGTGTGGAGCCCTTTGATATGGCGTGGGGTGCCCCGACGTGGACTCTGGGCAAGTCGACGCGGAATGAGGTGAGACCATCCACCCGCTCGTAGGTCACCTCTCCACCCATCACCCTGGCCAGCTCTCGGGCCACCCACGTCCCGAGCCCCAAGGTCCCGGCGGTGAGCACGGTGGTCTCGTCGTTGACAAAGCGCGTGAACAGTCGAGGCTCGACGTCCGGGGCCACGCCATGCCCATCGTCCCTCACCCAGATGCTCGACGTCAGCTCATCGCCATCG
>Ga0214472_10005861_pt1 | contig 12915 bp, 10 predicted proteins | sample RVTome_6_FD_207662 | JGI IMG/M metagenome (GOLD analysis project Ga0214472, IMG submission 207662) | Soil microbial communities from uranium-contaminated site in the Upper Colorado River Basin, Wyoming, United States - RVT140D175 | ecosystem: Environmental > Terrestrial > Soil > Contaminated >... | reverse complement strand
GGTGCTCGTGCCGGACAGCTCGCACGGCACGAACCCGGCGACCGCCACGATGGTGGGTTACACCGCGGTCACGATCCCGTCGAACCCGCGTGGCGGGATCGACCTCGAGGCGCTGCGCGCGGCGCTCGGCCCCGACACGGCGGCGCTGATGATCACTAACCCGTCGACCCTCGGCATCTTCGAGGATCAGATCGACCAGGTGATCGCATCCGTGAAGGGTGCTGGCGCCATCGCCTACATGGACGGAGCCAACCTGAACGCCATCCTCGGCCGATTCCGCCCGGGTGAGGCGGGCTTCGATGTGATGCACTTCAACCTGCACAAGACCTTCTCGACCCCGCACGGCGGGGGAGGGCCAGGCGCCGGACCGGTCGGCGTCAGCGAGCGACTCGCCCCGTTCCTCCCAACCCCCCTGCCACTGCTGGCGGCGGGGGATCCCGCGGAGGTTCGGCGCAACGCCTGGGCGGGCCGCCCGACCCCGGGAGCGCGCTTCGCCCTCGAGGACCCGGCGGCACGGCCGACCAGCATCGGCAAGGTGCGTGCCTTCACCGGCAACTTCGGCATGTTCGTGCGCGCCTATACCTATATCCGCAGCAACGGTGGCGAAGGACTGCGCGAGGTCAGCAACGACGCAGTCCTGGCAGCCAACTACCTGCGCGTGCGACTGGCCGATGCCTTCGACCTCCCCTACGACCGCATCTGCAAGCACGAGGTCGTCTTCTCCGGGCGACGCCAGAAGCGTGAGCACGGGATCAGCACCCTGGACATCGCCAAGGCGATCCTCGACCACCGCATCCACCCACCCACGATCTACTTCCCGCTGATCGTGGAGGAGGCGCTCATGATCGAGCCGACCGAGACCGAGTCGCTCGAGACGCTCGATGCGTTTGTGGAGATCATGCACGGGATCGCCGAACAGGCGGAGACCGAGCCCGATGCGCTTCGGCAGGCCCCCCTGACCACGCCGGTGGGCCGTCTCGACGAGGCCGCCGCGGCCCGTCGACCTGACCTGCGACACGCGTTCACGGCGGGAGGCGACCCGGCCGATTGAACTCCTGCTCGACGCGCGGCGTAGTATGAGCGTCAATCGGCTCATCGCACCAGGGGTGCCATTGGCTACGACGCAGCCGGATGACCTCGTCGGGCGGATGCAATCGGGCGATCTCGATGCGTTCGAAGAGTTCTTCCATCGGTATCAGCGACCCGTGTACGCCACGGCCCTGGCGATCACGCGCGACCCGTTCCTGGCTGAGGAGATCCTGCAGGATTGCTTCGTCAAGGCCTACCGCGTACGCGCCCGGCTGCGACGCGACGTCTCGCCGCTGCCCTGGCTGCAGCGCGTCACGACCAACCTCTGCTACACGCGCATCGCGCGGCGTCGGGCGATCACCGAGCCGCTGACCGCCCTCATCAGCAACCTCGTCGCCGATCTCACCCAGCGTCCGGAGAAGGTGGCCGAGTCGCGCGAGATCATCGAGGTCCTGCAGCGCGGCATCGACAGCCTCCCGCCGAAGCAGCAGACCGCGATCATCCTGTACTACCTGCACGGCTACTCGTTGGCACAGGCGGCGGAGATCGCCGGCTGTCGGGTCGGCACCATGAAGTCGCGCCTCCACTACGCGCTGAAGGCCCTTCGCTCCCGGCTGCCGGTCGAGCGACGCGCCCCGGCTCTCGGCAGAGCACCCCTGGCAGGCCATGAGCTGCCGTAAGGTCAGCCGCGAGCTGCTCGAGCGCTTCCGCTTCGGCGAGGAGCTCGGCGTCAGCTCGGAGCCCCACCTTGCTCACCTGCAGTCCTGCCCGGCCTGCCGCGCCGAGGTCGGCATGGATCGCGCCCTGGTGGTGCAGCTGCGAAATGCCCTGCATGCGCGGGTCGCCGGCGCCTCGCCCGCGCCCGGCAACTGGGCCGTGGTGCGCGAGCGTGCCCTCTCCACGGATCCAGCGCGCACCCGGCTTGCCGCGGCGTGGCGCTGGTTCAGGCTGGCTCCTGCCGCCGTCGCGATGTCGCTGATGATCTTCGCGGTTGCGGTGGGGGATGACCTGGAGCGCCCTGTCGCAATCCAGCAGGAGACCCTCCAGACGCTCCGGCACATCCCAATCGAGGAACCGGAGTGGGAGATGCCGTGGTGGCTGGCCGCTCGCGAGGGGCCTCCCCCGGCGCCCCAGGCCCATGGGCCGCTGGCCGTGGCCGTCAACGGTGCGAGTCGCGTCTCAAGTGCCGGTCCGTTCGCCGAGTTCGTCCAGTAAGATTCGTCAATTCCAACCGCCCTGAACCCGGCGCACCGCGGGCGGGTATTAGAAGTGAACGGTCATGTTTTCTTGACGCAGCGTTGCGCCAAGGATGATGATTGGCCGGCCTTGCCGATGGCGGCCGCCGCTGGGCCGTGCCCGGGGCCGCCAGTAGCGGGCAGAACGAGTGCACCTTTTTGTCGGCGAATCACGCAGGCGAAGGAGGAGAGGAGGTCGACCCCGCGAAGATCGCTACGACAGTCGTGACGCGGCGGTCACCGCGAGCATCGATGACTCGAGCTCATGGCGGTCGGCCCGATCAGCCGCGAAGCGCGGCTTGCTCAACTGACGCCAATTAAGGCGAAAGGAACAAACGTCTATGTATTTCAAGAAGTTCATGGGTGGCATCGTTGCCGTCGGCCTCGTGCTGGCAGCCTGCACCCCCGGCAGCACCTCGAGCGAGGAGCCAGGCGCCAGCAGTGACGGGACCGCGAGCACGCCTCCGGCCGCCGAGCAGGTGCTTCGCATCAACATGGACCAGGAGCCCGGCTTCCTGGATCCGGCCCAGGCCTCCACCGACATCGAGATCTCGGTGGTGCGCTCCCTCACCTATCCACTGGCGTACTACAACGCCGACCTGGAGATCGTTCCCGGCCTGGCGGACAGCTGGGACATTGCCCCTGACGGCAAGTCCATCACCTTCCACCTCGGCGCCCACAAGTACAGCAACGGCGACGACATCGTGGCTGCTGACTTCGTGACCGCCTACAAGCGCCTCGCCGACCCGCGCATCGCCTCCTCGTACAGCTACGCGCTGGACCCGGTCGTCGGCTGGAGTGAGATCCAGGATCTCGATCCGGCAACCATGACGGACGCAGACCTCGATCAGCTCGGCGTCGAGGCGCCCGACGACAGCACCTTTGTCGTCACCCTCTCTGACGCGACGTCGTGGTTCATCTACATCGCGGCTGGCTGGTACTCCTCTCCGCAGAAGGCCGACTTCGTCTGGACGGAGGCCGAGACCTACGTGAGCTCGGGCCCGATGATGATGGAAGAGTGGCGCCACGAGTCGAACATCGTGCTGGTGCCCAACCCCGAGTGGAATGGGACACCGGTCACGATCGACCGCATCGAGATGGCGATGATCAACGACGTGAACGCCGGCCTGGCGGCCTACGAGGCCGATGAGATCGACGTCGCCCGCGTGCCGCGGGCGGAAGTCCAGCGGATCAAGGACGATCCGAAGCTGAGCGGTGAGGTCCGCGAGGGCAACACGCTTTCGTTCAACTACTACGGCTTCGACCTGAAGAACCCCGATGGTCCGTTCACCAAGAGCATCCTCCTGCGCAAGGCCTTCAACGAGGGCCTCGACAAGGACACCATGCTCGCCACGGTGTTCAGCGGCATCGGCAACGTCGCCTACAGCCTGGTCCCGATCGGGATGCCCGGGAACCAGGACACCGAGTTCATCAAGTTTGACCCGGTGCAGGCCAAGGCGGACTTCGACCAGGCCCTGTCTGAGCTCGGGCTCACCGCGGCCACTCTTGACCTGGAGCTCGGCCTGAACTCCGGTGGCGGCGCCAACGTGCCGCTCGCTGAGTTCATGCAAGAGCAGTGGCGCACGGTCTTCGGCATCGAGGTGCGGATCACCTCGATGGACAGCTTCTCGTCGTACCTGGCGCGGCTGACCGAGGATCCGTTTGACATCTTCCGTCTCGGATGGGGCGCGGACTACCCGCACCCGAACAACTTCCTGACGGACCTGATCTCGTGCACCAGCGGGAACAACAACATGGGGTACTGCAACCCCGAAGTTGACGCGCTGCTGGCCGAGGCCGCCACCAAGGCAGACCTCGAAGACCAGATCCCGCTCTACAACCAGGCGCAGGAGCTGGTGATGGCGGACTCGCCGCTCATCACCCAGACCTTCGGCGCAAGCTTCACCCTGGTCAAGCCGTATGTTCAGAACCTGGTCATCACTGCCCAGGACGGCAACAGGGCGGGCGACCTGTTCTACGCGTGGACGAGCATCGCCGCGCACTGACCTAGCGTTCGCCCGGAGCGAGCACAGCTGAGTCGGGCGGGCCGGTCCGCCGGTCCGCCCGACGACCTAGCGCAATCGGGAAGCGTTCTGGGTTGCGCCAGGTCGTCGTATCGTCATCGACGGTCGTAGCTGCCTTGGAGGACCGGCCGTGTTCGGGTACATCGTCCGTCGCGTGATCTGGATCGTCCCGGTCCTCTTCGCCGTGTCGCTGATCACCTTCACGTTGATGCACGCAGCACCCGGCGGCCCATGGGCGCGGGAGAAGCAGCTCTCGGCCCGCACCGTCGAGCTGCTCGACCAGAAGTTCGGCCTCGATGACCCGGTTCCGGTTCAGTACCTGCGCTGGGTGGGCAGCCTGCTCATCGGCGACCTTGGCCCCTCGTACAAGTACCTCGATCGTTCCGTCAACGACATCGTCGGCGACGGGATCGGCACGACCGTGCACCTGGGGGTGATGGCGTTCCTGCTGTCGGTCCTGGTCGGCATCCCACTGGGGGTGATCGGGGCGTTACGTCACAACAAGATCCCCGATTACGTGGCGACCTTCATCTCGGTGATCGGGATCGCCACCCCGAGCTTCGTGGCCGCCATCCTCCTGCTCGTCTTCTTCAGCGTCGTGCTGCGCTGGTTCCCGACCCATGGCTGGGACGGCTGGGCGAACCCAGGAGCCATGGTGCTGCCGACGCTGGCCCTGGCCCTCTTCCCGATCGCCCAGATCGCGCGCTTCACCCGCGCCAGCATGCTGGAGGTGACGCACAAGGACTACGTCCGAACGGCGCAGAGCAAGGGGCTCAAGGAGCGGACCATCGTCACCATCCACATGATCCGCAACGCCCTGATCCCGGTCGTCACCATCCTCGGCCCGGTGCTGGCCTTCCTCATCACCGGCTCGTTCATCATCGAGACGATCTTCAGCGTGCCGGGCATCGGCCGCTTCTACGTCATCAGCATCGGCGCGCGCGACTACGGCGTGATCATGGCCATGACCGTCCTCTACGCCACGGTGATCGCAGTGCTCAACCTGGTGGTCGACGTGCTGTACGCCTACATCGACCCGCGCATCCGCTACAGCTAGGAGACGGCAAGCGATGGCCAATCGGACCGGAGTGCTCGAGCAGCCGGCGGCCGCCGGCGCCCGAGCGACCAGCCTGTGGGGCGACGCGTGGAGGCGCCTCGTCCGCAACCGGCTGGCGGTCGTCGGTGGGGTGATCGTGCTGATCCTGTTCTTCTTCCTCTTCTTCGGGCCGATCATCGCACCGTATCCGTTCCAGGAGCAGCACCTGCAGGAGGTGCTCGCCAATGGCAACCGGCCGATCGGCCCGTTCCAGGGCCAGTACCTGCTCGGGACCGATAACCTCGGCCGCGATCTGCTGAGCCGCCTGCTGGACGGCGCCCAGATCAGCATGACCGTCGCGCTGGTGGTCCAGGCGGTGGTGCTCCTGATCGGGTTGCCCATCGGCGCCGCTGCGGCCTGGTACGGCGGTCGGGTCGATTCCATCCTCATGCGCTTCACCGACGTGATGTACGCGTTCCCCGACTTGCTGTTCATCATCCTGCTGAGCGTCACCTTCCGCGAGACGGCCCTGGGCACCGCGCTCAACGGGGTGCTGCTGGTGTTCATCGCCATCGGCATCGTCAGCTGGGTCGGGATGGCGCGCCTGGTGCGTGGTCAGCTGCTCAGCCTCAAGGAGACTGAGTTCGTCGAGGCTGCGCGCGCCATCGGCGTCAGCGACTTCAAGATCATCACCCGCCACCTGCTGCCGAATGCCATGGGACCCATGATCGTGGCTGTCACGCTCGGCATCCCCGGCGCCATCCTGGCCGAGGCGACACTTGCCTACCTCGGAATCGGCGCCCAGCCGCCGCGCGCCAGCTGGGGGAAGCTGATCGTCGACGGGCAGCAGTACCTGCGTTCCGAGCCGCACATGGTCATCCTGCCGGCCGTCTTCATCGGCATGGCGCTGCTCAGCTTCACCTTCCTGGGCGATGGCCTCCGCGACGCACTCGACCCCAAGCTCAAGGGGAAGCAGTAACTTGACCGTCTCGGAGGAGAGCGGCGGGGCGGGCAGCCCCACGGTCGCCGAGCTGCCCAACGACGTCACCGTCGAGACGGAGGAGGGGAGGCTGCTCGCCGAGCAGCTTGCCGACGACCGCCGCCATGCGCGCAAGCTGCTCGAGGTCCGCAACCTCTCGACGCAGTTCTTCACCCGCGAAGGGGTGGTGCACGCGGTCGACGACGTGAGCTTCGAAGTCGAGTACGGGGAGACGCTGGGGCTGGTCGGCGAGTCGGGATGCGGGAAGAGCGTCACCGCGCTTTCGCTGACCCGGCTGGTCGCCAGCCCGCCCGGCAAGATCGTGAGCGGCGAGATCATCTTCGACGGCATCGACATCATGAAGCTCTCCTCCGAGGAGATGCGGCTGCTCCGCGGCCGGAAGATCGGCTTCATCTTCCAGGACCCGATGACGAGCCTGAACCCGACCCTCCCGATCGGCTTCCAGATCGCCGAATCGGCGCGGCTGCACCTGGGGATGTCACGCAAGGCTGCCGATGACCGGGCCGTGGAGCTGCTGGCGAAGGTCGGCATCCCGCGCGCCCGCGAGCGGATGGGGGACTATCCCCATCAGTTCAGCGGTGGCATGCGGCAGCGCGTCATGATCGCCATCGCGCTTGCCTGCGACCCGATGCTCCTCCTCGCCGACGAGCCGACCACCGCCCTGGACGTCACGATCCAGGCCCAGATCCTCGACCTGATCCGGTCGCTCTCCGCCGAGTTCGGCACGGCCGTCATTCTCATCACCCACGACCTGGGGATCGCCGCGGGCATGTGCAACCGGATCAACGTGATGTACGCCGGTCGCATCGTCGAGACCGGCATGGTCGACGACATCTTCGAGCAGCCCAAGATGCCCTACTCCTGGGGCCTCCTCGACTCGCTGCCCCGCATGGACGAGGAGAAGGGGTCGCGGCTGCGCACCATCGAGGGTCTGCCCCCCGACCTGATCAACCCGGGCAAGGAATGCCGCTTCTCACCGCGCTGCAAGTACGTCCACGACCGTTGCCGCGTCGAGGAGCCGGACCTGAGCGAGCGCGAGGGCGAGGGCCACCTGGCCCGCTGCTTCGGAACCGAGCCGGCAGGATGGATCAAGTGACCGCCATGCCGGCCAGCTCGTCCGACAGCCTCGTCCGGGTCGAGCATCTCAAGGTCCACTTCCCGATCCTGAGCGGCGTCTTCCAGACCGAGTCGGGGAGGGTGCGCGCGGTCGACGACATCAGCTTCGAGATTCGCAAGGGCGAGACCTTCGGCCTGGTGGGTGAGTCCGGCTGCGGCAAGAGCACGACCGGGCGCGCCGTGATCCGGCTGCGCAACCCCACCGAAGGGACGGTCTTCTTCGACGGCAAGGACCTGATGGGCCTGTCGCGCAACGAGCTGCGCAAGATGCGCCGCCGGATGCAGATCATCTTCCAGGACCCGTACAGCAGCCTCAACCCGCGGATGACGGTCGGCTCGATCATCTCGGAGCCGCTCGAGACGCACAAGCTGGTCAGCGGCAAGGCCCGCATCGAGCGCGTCCGTGAGCTGTTGGCGCTGGTCGGGCTCAACCCCAATTACACCAACCGCTACCCACACGAGTTCAGCGGCGGGCAGCGGCAGCGCATCGGCGTGGCGCGGTCCCTCGCGGTGGAGCCGGAGTTCATCGTCTGCGACGAGCCGATCAGCGCGCTCGACGTCTCGATCCAGGCGCAGGTCCTGAACCTCCTGGTCGAGCTGCGCGAGAAGTTCGGGTTGACCTACCTGTTCATCGCTCACGACCTCTCGGTGGTGCGCCACATCAGCGACCGGGTCGGGGTCATGTACCTCGGCAAGCTGGTCGAGGTCGGTCCGCCGACGGCGATCTACGAGACGCCGGGTCATCCCTACACGCGCGCGCTCCTGTCGGCGGTGCCGATCCCGGACCCCAAGGCCGAGCGCCGTCGCAAGCGGGTCATCCTGACCGGCGACGTCCCGTCCCCAGCCAACCCGCCGGACGGCTGCAGATTCCACACCCGCTGCTGGCTGTACGAGCGCCTCGGTCGCCCCGAGCAGTGCCGAACCGTCGACCCCGAGCTGCGGGTCGTGGCGCCGGAGCACCAGGCGGCATGCCACTTCGCCGAGGAGGCGCTGCAGAGCGACGTGGGGGTCGCCCAAGTTCGCGAGGGCGCCGCGACACGACGCGGAACCCCCGACTCGGCGACGGCCGGGCTGGAGGCCGAGCACGCCGCCGCCGGGGTTGCGGCTGCCGCATCGGCATCTGAGCCCTCGCCGTCCACGCCGAGCGGAGAGCCCGAAGGCTGATACAAATCTCGGCGGCGCCCATTCCACGAATGGTTCGTCGCTGCTAAGGTAGGCGTCGAATGCGCGGCCGCTGGCCGGCGCGACGGTCACGGACGTAGCGGATTCAAGGAAGAGCGGAGGGTTACCGAATGCGGAGATGGAGATCGTTCTCCTCACTGATGGTGCTTGGCCTGGTGCTCGCGGCCTGCCAGAGCGGCAGTACCCAGAGCGCCGGCCCGTCGGGCAGCGCGGCTGCAACAGAAGAGGAGAGCAGAGCTCCCTTCGTCGCAACCAGCTATCCCGAGGGCGGACCGGCCGATTGCGCCTACGGCGGCGAATTCAGCCAGATCAAGGCGGTCGACGAGCTCACGGTTGAGTTCAGCCTCTGCTACCCCGATCCGGCCTTCCTGTCGAAGATCGCGTTCACCGCGAACGGGATCAACGACACGGCCTGGCTTGAGGCCAGCATGGTGAACCACCTGATCCTGGCGAAGCCGAATGGCACCGGGCCGTACAAGCTCAAGGAGCATGTGCGCGGCGACCATGTCACCCTCGAGCGCAACGACGCGTACTGGGGCGACAAGGCGATTGCCGAGGAACTGATTGTCCAGTGGAATGCAGAGGCTGCGGCGCGGCTGCTGGCCCTGCAGGCCGGTACGGTCGATGGCATCGACAACCCCGGTCCCGACGACTTCGGAGCCATTGAGGGCGACGCCAACCTGCAGTTGATCAACCGGCCCGCGCTGAATGTCTTCTATGTCGGAATGACGAACACCTTCGCGCCGTTCGATCAGGTCGAGGTCCGCCAGGCCCTGGCGATGGGCATCGACCGTCAGCGCATCGTCGACACCTTCTACCCCGGCGGCTCGAAGGTCGCCGACTACTTCACGCCGTGCGAGATCGAATTCGCGTGCGAGGGTGATCCCTGGTACGAGTTCGACAAGGCCGCGGCGAACGCGCTGCTCGATGATGCGCTGGGCACGGGCGTTCGATTCAGCACGACGATCTTCTACCGCGACGTGGTGCGCGGCTACCTGCCGGATCCCCCGCTGGTCGCCCAGGAACTGCAGGCGCAGCTCCAGGCGAACCTCGGCATCACGGCGGCAATCGAACCGCAGGAGTCGGGGGCCTTCATCGACAACTCGTCGGCCGGCCTGCTCGACGGTCTCTACCTGCTTGGGTGGGGCGCCGACTATCCCGATCCGACGAACTTCCTCGACTACCACTTCAACAACCCGGCCAACCTGCAGTTCGGCTCGATCGATGCATCGATCACCGAGCCGCTGGCCACCGGCGCGCAGACGGAGGACGCTGACACTCGGCGTACAGCGTACGAGGAGGCGAATGACGCCATCCGTGCCTTCGTGCCCATGATCCCGATCGCAAGCGGCGCCTCCGCGACGGCGTGGAAGGCCGATGTGGTTGGGGCTCACTCGTCTCCGTTGACGAGCGAGCGATTCGCCGTCATGGATCCGGGTGGTCGCTCGCAGCTGGTCTGGATGCAGAACGCCTACCCGCTGTCGCTCTACTGCGCGGACGAGACGGACGGCGAGACGCTCCGTCTGTGCGAGCAGATCAGCGAGCCGCTGTACGAGTACGAGACCGGCGGAACCGCCCCTCAGCCGGCGCTGGCGGAGGCCTGCACGGCCAATGACGAGGCAACCGTCTGGACCTGCACCCTGCGCAGCGGCGTGCTCTTCCACGATGGCGCTCACCTCGACGCCAGTGACGTGGTGCTCTCGTACGCGGTGCAGTGGGACCTGGAGCATGAGCTGCACATCGGGCGCACCGGGTCGTTCGAGTATTGGGGCGCGCTGTTCGCAGCGTTCCTCAACACGCCCGCTGAGTAACACCTGAATGCGGGCCCGCGGAGGGCCCGGACCTGATCGTGAAGGGCGCCGCCCCCGGGCGGCGTCCTTCACGTTTCCAGCCGCCCGCGCAGCCGCTACACTCCGCCGAATGCTGCGCTTCATCTTGCGCCGCCTGCTCCTCACGATCCCGGTGCTGTTCGGCATCGTGTTCGTCGTCTTCGCGGTGGCGCGGCTGCTGCCGGGCGACCCGTGCGTGGCTGCCCTCCAGGAGCGCGCCACCCCCCAGGCCTGCGCGATCTTCAACGTTCGCTACGGGCTCGACCAGCCGATCCCCAACCAGTTCTGGATCTACCTCACCGACCTCGCCAGGGGTGACCTTGGCGACTCGATCAGCCAGGGACGGCCGGTTTCGGAGATCCTGGTCGAGCGCCTGCCGCTGACGCTGGAGCTGACCATGGTCGCGCTGACGCTGGCGACCCTCTTCGGCATCCTTTTCGGCGTCATCTCCGCGGCGCGCCGCAACTCGGCGATCGATGTCGCGACCATGGTCGGCGCGAACATCGGCGTCTCGACACCGGTCTTCGTCCTTGGCCTGGTGTTGATCTGGTTCTTCGCCGTGGTGCTCAAGGACACCCCGTTCGTGCTTCCGCCCGGAGGACGCCTGACCGCAGGGATCACCGTCGTTCCGCTGGCCGACAGCTGGGGCCTGACGGAGGCCCAGGGTCTGCCGCGCGCGATCGTCGACTTCTTCTCGAACATGTACGTCTTCAACAGCCTGATCACCGGGCAGTGGGAGGCGCTCGGTGATGCAATCCGCCATCTGATCCTGCCTGCGGTCGCGTTGGCCACCATCCCCCTCTCGATCATCGCCCGCATGACCCGCTCGAGCCTCCTCGACGTGCTCGGGCAGGACTACATTCGAACGGCGCGCGCCAAGGGGCTCGGTGAGACGCTCGTGGTGCTGCGTCACGGGCTGCGCAACGCGATCCTGCCAGTCGTGACGGTGATCGGTCTCTCGCTCGGCGGGCTGCTGGCGGGCGCGGTGCTGACCGAGAGCATCTTTGGGCTGTCGGGGATCGGCAAGATGATCACCGAGGCGGTCAGCAGCCGCGACTACGCCGTGGTCCAGGGTCTGACGCTCGTGACCGCCCTCATCTACGTCACGGTTAACCTGGTCGTCGATATCAGCTACGGATTCCTCGACCCGCGGATCCGGCTGCAGTGATGGGGTGACGCGAAGATGACGTCGCTCCCCGCCAGTGCCAACGAGACGGTCACCGCGCGCCCAGCCAACCTGTGGCGTGACACACTGCGCAACATCCTGCGGCAGCGCGTCGCCCAGGTTGGCCTCGTCCTGTTGGGGATCCTCGTCTCCATGGCGGTCGCGGCTCCACTGATCGCGACCCATGACCCGACGGACACGATCGGCATCGACGAGGGGCTCCTGGCGCCCGACGCCCCGCCGGAGCTCAAGGGGCCGTGTATCCACCTGCTCGGCTGCTCCGATGAACGTCCGCAGCACTTCCTGGGGATCGACCGCAACGGCCGCGATGTGTACAGCCGCGTCGTGTACGGCTCACAGGTCTCCCTCTACATCGGCTTCGTCACGGTTGGCTTCGCCATCGTGATTGGCACGCTGCTCGGATCTGTGGCGGGCTTTGCGGGTGGCTGGCCCGACAACGTGATCATGCGCGTGATGGATGTTCTGCTGGCCTTCCCGGCGCTCGTGCTGGCGATCGCCATCGTCACCATCCTGGACCCAGGGCTCTTGAATGCGCAGCTCGCCATCGGGATCGTGGCCATCCCGGTCTATGCGCGCGTCATGCGAGCGTCCGTGCTCTCCATCAAGGAACGCGACTTCATCGTGGCGTCGCGGGCCCTGGGTGAGTCGTCAGGCGGCATCCTGCTGCGTCGCATCCTGCCCAATGCGCTGACCCCGTTGATCGTGCAGGGGACGCTGGGAGTCGCCGGCGCGATCCTCGACGTCGCCGCCCTCTCCTTTCTGGGCCTCGGCGCGCAGCCGCCGCTGGCCGAGTGGGGGTCGATGATCGGGCTCGAGCGAAACCAGCTGTTCAGCGCCCCACACCTGATCATCGCTCCCGGCGTGGCCCTGTCGCTCACCGTGCTCGGCTTCAACCTGGTCGGTGACGGTCTCCGCGACGCCCTCGACCCGAGGCTGAATCGATGACCATCGCCGAGATCCGCGCGCCCCGGCGCCGCCACGGCGCGGCCGGCGAGCGGCTTCTGGACGTGCGCGGCCTGCACACCAGCTTTGCCACTCGCGACGGCCTCGTGCGGGCCGTGGACGGGGTCGACTTCCATGTCGACCGCGGCGAGATCATGGGCCTGGTTGGGGAGTCGGGCTGCGGCAAGAGCGTCACCGCGCTGTCGCTGATGGGCCTCGTCGCGCGCCCCGGGAAGGTCGATGCCGGCGAGGCGATCTTCAACGGGCGCGACCTGCTGACCCTGCCCGCCAGGCAGCTGCGAGCGCTGCGCGGCGACCGGATCAGCATGATCTTCC
>Ga0214472_10005859_pt1 | contig 12917 bp, 7 predicted proteins | sample RVTome_6_FD_207662 | JGI IMG/M metagenome (GOLD analysis project Ga0214472, IMG submission 207662) | Soil microbial communities from uranium-contaminated site in the Upper Colorado River Basin, Wyoming, United States - RVT140D175 | ecosystem: Environmental > Terrestrial > Soil > Contaminated >... | reverse complement strand
AATGCAGAAGGCGACCCTCGAAGGGTGGTTCATCGACATCCTTCCCGACCTCGACCAGGACGACCCGGAGGTCGCGCGCTACATCGTCCAGAACACGTTGTGGTGGATCGGGGTCTCGGGGATCGACGCGATCCGCCAGGACACCCTGCCCTACGTCCACCGTCGGTTCTGGCGGGAATGGATGGCGGCGATCAAGGCGGGGTACCCCGACCTCGACGTCGTCGGCGAGCTGTTCGACGGCGACCCCGCCCTCGTGTCGTTCTACCAGGGAGGTCGCGCCCGCTTCGACGGCATCGACTCGGGGATCGACACCCTCTTCGACTTTCCCCTCTTCTTCGAGCTGCGCCGGGCCTTTGCCGGCGAGGGCTCGCTGCGGGACGTCGCGAAGATGCTGGCCCGCGACCACCTCTACGCCGACCCGTCGCGCCTCGTGACGTTTCTCGGCCTCCACGACGTCCCGCGCTTCATGAGCGAGCCGGGGGCCACCGCGGCCTCGCTGCGGGCCGCCTTCACCTTTCTCGCCACCGCCCGGGGCACGCCGCTCGTGTACTACGGCGACGAGATCGGGATGAGAGGCGGCGCCGACCCCGACAACCGCCGGGATTTTCCCGGCGGTTGGCCCGGCGACCCGCGCGACGCCTTCACCCCTTCGGGCCGGACGGACGAGCAGCAGGGCGTGTTCGAGCACCTCCGCCGCCTTCTCGCCTTGCGTCGCGAGAGCCCGCCCCTGCGTCGCGGGCGCACGATCAACCTGCAGGTCGAGGACCGGTCGTGGGCCTACGCTCGTCGGCACGAGGGAGCCGTCGCCGTCGTCGCCTTCAATCTCGCCGCCGCTCCCGTCGCTCTCGAGGCCGACGCGCGAGTCCTCGGCCTCGCCGAAGGCTGGACGGCGCAGGATCGGCTCGGCTCGGGAGCGAGGGCGGGCGTGGAGTCGGGCCGGCTGCAGGTGAGCGTGCCCGCGTTCTCCTCGGCCGTCTTCACGGCGCCGTGAGGCGGGTCGCCCTCGCCCTCCTCGCCCTGACGCTGTCGGCGTCTCACGCCCGCGGTGAGCCTCCCCCGAGCGAGCCGCGCCGGAGCCCGAGCCTCGGCGTGCTCGGCGGGCTGTTCGAGTTCACCGACGACACCTACCGCGCGGGCGATCTGGGCGCGCAGTACCGCCTGGGCGTGCGTCTGGGTGCCTTCGGGCCGATGGCGGGGGGCACAGTCACCTCGGCGGGCGCCTTCCACCTCTACGCCGGCCTCGCCCTCGAGATCCCGGCGAGCCGCCGACTGCTCCTCCGCCTCGGCTTTGCTCCCGGCTACTACGACCGGGGCGCGACGGGAAAGGATCTCGGGCTCACGCTCGAGTTCCGATCCAGCCTGGAGATTGGCTGGTGTCTGCGCAGCGGGTGGAGGGTCGGCCTCGAGGTCGTCCACCTCTCGAACGCCAATCTCGGGGAGATCAATCCCGGCAGCGGCAGCCTCCTCCTCGTGGTGACGTTGCCCCTGGGCGGGCAATAGCCCCCGCCCGGTCACGTTCCGTTTCTCGTCCCGATGGAACGCGCGGGGGAAGAGGGCTTCGGCCGGCCGCGGCGGCGCGTGCCCCACGCCCGACGGCCCGATGCCAGCCAACGATGCCCTCGATCTTTCTGGTATCCTCCATGAGCAGTTCCGATCGGCTCAGGAGAGAGAGGTCATGGAACTCTCGCAGCTCCGGACGTTCCGGGTCGTCGCGGAGACGTTGAACTTCACCCGCGCCGCCGAGCGGCTGGGCCTGACCCAGTCCGCGGTCAGCCATCAGATCAAGTCGCTCGAGACGGAGCTCGGGGAGCCGCTCTTCATCCGGGCCAAGCGCGGCGTGAAGCTGTCCCCGGCCGGCCAGGCCGCGCTGGAGCACGCCGTCCGGATCCTCGACGAGGCCGAGGCGCTGCGCGAGCGCGTCTCGGGAGGCGAGCACTCGCCCGCCGGCCGCGTCCGGGCCGCCGCCGCCACCCAGGCCTTCGTCCACATCTTCGCTCCGCTGTTCGAGGCGTTCATGCGAGAGCAGCCGCGGATCGACGTGTCCTTCCGCACGACCGCGAGCACCGACCAGACGGTGGCCGACATCCTCAACGGCGCCGCCGACGTCGGCTTCGCCTCGCTGCCCGTGTACTCGCCCGCCCTCAAGATCACCAGCTTGTTCGAGGACGAGCTTTTCGTGGTGGTGGGGCACTCTCACCGCCTCGCCAGCCGGGCCGTGGCGAGCCTCGACGAGTTCCGGCACGAGCGGCTGATCCTCTTCGAACGGGGTGGCTCGATCCGCCGGTCCACCGACGAGTTCTTCAACAAGGTCGCGATCCAGCCCTCGCTGGCTCTCGAGTCGAACGACACGGCGTTCATCAAGCTCATGGTGGAACGGGGGCAAGGCATCTCCTTCCTCCCCGCCTGGGCCGTCCGGGACGAGGTCGCCTGGGGCTGGCTGTCCCGCCTGCGGATCGAGGGCCACGAGCTGCGTCGGACCGTGGCCGTCATCTCCCTGGGCCGCTTTCAGCCCGCGGCGACGCGGGCCTTCCTCGAGTTCATGCTCGCCCGCCGCGCCGAGCTGCAGGTCATGGCCACCGGGGATCCCGTCGGCGACCAGGCGAGATCCGTGGTCGCGCCGACCGAGCAGCGCCGCCGCTGACTCGAAGGCACCGGAGGTCATTTGGACTGGAAGCTGCTGTTGTCGACCTTCTCCCTCATCTTCCTCGCCGAGCTCGGCGACAAGACGCAGGTCGCCACCCTGGCCCTCGCCGCGTCGGGTCGCTCGCGGCTGCTCGTCTTTCTGGGCGCGGCGGCCGCGCTCGTCGCCACGAGCGCCATCGCCGTCCTCCTCGGCGAGGGCGTCGCCCGGGTCGTCCCCGAGATCTGGATCCGCCGCACGGCAGGCCTGGGCTTCGTGATCCTCGGCGCCTTCTTCCTTTTCGGACGAGGCTGAGAGAATCATCTGATCTAGGCGTAGACCCTACGTTTCATACCCGTGCCCGGCGCTTCACCCGCCACCCGCAGGCCCGCAACGTGTTGAGCCAGAGAGGCGAAGGATCGGCCGGCGGTGCGTTTGCCACACGGCACGCGGATTGCACTCCTTGAAGCGCTTGGCTGATTGAGGCGTCTTCTGTCTCCCCCGGGGCCTATTCGAGGAGAGAGTCCGACCACATGAGCAAGACGGCGATCCTGACGGGGGCGTCGCTCGCCCTCGCGCTCAACAGCGTCTACCTGGGCGCGCGGGCCGACGCGAGCCCGCTCTACTTCGCGAGCGTCCTCTTGCACGTCGCCCTCGGCCTCGCGCTGGCCGTTGCCCTGGCGCGCCTGGCTCGTCGGCGCTGGAGCCGCCTCTCGGCGCCGTGGCGCGGCGCCGCGGCGCTGCTGGGCGGAGCCGCGATCGTGGGCTGCGTGCTCCTCGTGACGGGGGCCACCCGCTCGTTCCGCCTTCTCCTCTACCTCCACGTGGCCCTGGCCGGCCTCGGGGCGCTCCTGGCGCTCTTGGCCGGACTCCGGGACGCGCTCGTCACCCACTCCGGGCGCGTGCGCGCGGCCGCGGTGGCGGCGGCCACCCTCGCCCTCGCTTCGCCACTCGTCCGGGCGGCGAGCGACCTGTGGCCGCCCGAGCACCGGATCGTGAACCCCGACCTGCCGCCGGTCGCGATGGAGGGCGAGGGCCAGGGCGCGGCGGGTCCGTTCTTTCCCTCGTCGGCGGAGACGAACGTCGGGGGAAAGGTCCCCTCGAACTTCTTCATGACGGCAAAGGAGTGCGGGCGCTGCCACGAGGAGGTCTACGAGCAGTGGGAGTCCTCCGCCCATCACTTCTCCTCGTTCAACAACCAGTGGTATCGCAAGTCGATCGAGTACATGCAGGACGTGGTGGGGACGAAGCCCTCGAAATGGTGCGCGGGGTGCCACGACCACGCGGTCCTCTTCAACGGGCGCTTCGACACCCCGATGAAGGAGCAGATCCACACCCCCGAGGCGCAGGCCGGGCTCACCTGCACCTCGTGCCACTCGATCGTGCGCGTCAAGAGCACGATGGGGCAGGGGGACTTCACGATCGAGTACCCTCCGCTGCACGACCTCGCGGTGAGCGACAACCCCCTGCTGCGGGCCGGCCACGACTACCTGCTGCGGCTCGATCCCGGGCCCCACGCTCGCACCTTCCTCAAGAGCTTCCACACGGAGCAGACCGCCGAGTTCTGCGCCTCGTGCCACAAGGTCCACCTCGACGTCCCGGTCAACGACTACCGCTGGGTGCGCGGGTTCAACGAGTACGACAACTGGCAGGCGTCGGGCGTGTCGGGACAAGGAGCAAGGTCCTTCTACTATCCGCCGGCGCCACAGCACTGCGCCGACTGCCACATGCCGCTCGTTCCCGCGAAGGACCCCGCCGCCCGGGAGGGCAAGGTGCACTCGCACCGCTTCCCGGCGGCGAACACCGCGTTGCCCTTCGTCAACGGCGACGTGGAGCAGCTCCGCGTCGTGGAGGCGTTTCTCAAGGGCTCGGTGACGGTCGACGTCTTCGGCCTGACTCGCGGCGAGAAAGGAGCGGGCGAGGAGAAGGCGATCGGGGGGGGCGGACCCGAGCTGAGCACGACCTTCGCCGCCGGGGAGGAGGCGATGAACTTCGGCGCCGCGCGCGCCGTCCTCGCCCCCGCGGCGGAGGTCGTGGCTCCTCTCGACCGGGTGAAGCCCGCGGTGCGCCGGGGGGAGTCTCTCCGTGTCGAGGTCGTGGTGAGGACGAGGCGAGTGGGTCACTTCTTTCCCGGCGGCACCGTGGACGCCTTCGACGTGTGGGTGGAGCTCGAGGCCACGGACAGCAACGGAAGGACGCTCCTGCACTCGGGCTTCGTCACCGACGACGGGCGGGGACCGGTCGAGCCGGGCGCGCACTTCTACCGCAGCCTCATGCTCGACGAGCGGGGCAACCCGATCAACAAGCGCAACGCCTTCGCCACCCGGTCGGTCGCCTACGTGCGGCTCATCCCGCCCGGAGCCGCGGACACGGTGCACTTCCGTCTCCAGGTCCCCGAGGACTGCGGCGAGAGGATCACGCTCAGGGCCCGGGTCAACTATCGGAAGTTCGCCTGGTGGAACACGCAGTGGGCGTTCGCCGGTGTCCGCGACCCGGAGCAGGGCGAGTTCTCGGTGGGCCCGGGTCACGACGACGGGCGGTGGGTGTTCACCGGCGACACGTCCGACGTCTCGGGAACGGTGAAGTCCATCCCCGACATCCCGATCACGGTCCTCTCGGAGAGCGAGGCCGAGCTCCAGGTCCTGCCGAAGGACGCCCCGCCGCCCGCGGCGCCGGCCTTCCTCGACGCGTCGGTTCGCGAGCGCTGGAACGATTACGGGATCGGCCTCCTCCTCCAGGGCGACCTCAAGGGGGCGGAGGCCGCTTTCCTGAAGGTCACCGAGATGGAGCCCGGCTACGCCGACGGCTGGGTCAACGTCGGGCGGGCCCGCGTCCAGGAGGGCAACCTGGAGGGCGCCGAAGAGGTCCTCCGCCAGGCGCTCGAGGTGGACCCCTCGCTCGCCAGCGCCCACTTCTTCCTCGCCATGAGCCTCAAGGGCGACGGGCGGTACGACGACGCGCTCGAGCACCTGCGCAAGGCCGCCGCCCGCTACCCGCGCGACCGCGTCGTGCGCAACCAGATCGGCCGGGTGCTCTTCCTCAAGCGGCTGTTCGCTCCCGCGGTCGAGGAGCTGCGCCAGGTGCTGGCGATCGATCCCGAGGACCTGCAGGCACACTACAATCTGATGCTCAGCTACCAGGGAGTGGGAAACCCCGAGATGGCACGGAAGCACGAGACTCTCTACCGGCGGTTCAAGGCGGACGAGTCGTCCCAGTTCATCACCGGCCCGTATCGCCAGCTGCATCCCTACGACAACAACGAGCGCCAGGCCGTCCACGAGCACGGGATCACCCTGGCGGGGGATGGGGCGCCAGTGCCCCCGCGGTACTCGCGGGACGAGCCCGAACCCGGCCGTGCCGGAAGACCGAAGAGCGCCTCGCGCCCCGAGATCGGGTCGCCTCCGACGAGCCAGCCGAATGGCGGGTCGGGACCGTCCGGAGGGCGTCGATGAGGGTCCGCCCGTCCGTCCTCTACCCCTTGCTCGTACCGGTCCTGGGCGGGGCCCTCCTCCTGCCCGGGCTCGCGCGATCGCAGCCCGCCCCGATTCGCTTCGCCGACGGCGCGGCCTACGCCGGCCTGCGCTTCCGCCACAACAACGGGGCCTCCGGCAAGAAGTACCTCCCCGAGACCATGGGCTCGGGGTGCGCCTTCTTCGACTTCGACGGGGACGGGTGGCTCGACGTGTTCCTCGTGAACTCTCGCCGCTGGCCTGGCCAGACCGGGCCGCCGACCTACTCGGCGCTGCTGCGCAACACCGGCGACGGCAAGTTCAAAGACGTCACGCGCGAGGCGGGCCTCGCCGTGGAGCTCTACGGCATGGGCGTCAGCGCCGCCGACTACGACAACGACGGCTGGACGGATCTCTACGTCACCGCCATCGGCGGCGGCCACCTGTTCCGCAACCGGGGCGACTCCACGTTCGAGGACGTGACGAAGGCGGCGGGGGCGGCGGGAAGCGGGACCTTCCCCACGAGCGTCATGTTCTTCGACTACGACAAGGACGGGCACCTCGATCTGTTCATCGCCAACTACGTCACGTGGTCGCTGGAGAACGACTTGTTCTGCACCCTCGACGGCAAGACGAAGTCCTACTGCACCCCCGAGTCCTACAAAGGGGAGAGCCCGACGCTGCTCCGCAACCGGGGCGACAAGACCTTCGAGGACGTCACGAGGAAGGCGAGGCTGTGGGACCCCTCGTCGAAGGCCCTCGGCGTCGCGATGCTCGACCACGACGGCGACGGCTGGCCGGACATCGCGCTCGCCAACGACACCCAGCCCAACAAGCTGTTTCGGAACAACCAGGACGGCACGTTCAGCGACGTGGGGATGCCCGCGGGCATCGCCTTCGGCGAGACGGGCGTGGCCCGGGCGGGAATGGGCATCGACAGCGTCGACTACTCGGGGAGCGGTCGCTCCGACCTGCTGATCGGCAACTTCTCGAACGAGATGATCGGCCTCTACCACAACGAGGGGAACGGCCTCTACGTGGACGAGGCTCCCGTCTCGAGCGTGGGGAGGTCGAGCCTGCTCACCCTGGCCTTCGCCATCTTCTTCTTCGACTACGACCTCGACGGCCGCTACGACATCTTCGCCGGCAACGGGCACGTGGCCGACGACATCAGCGCGGTCCAGCCCAAGGTCAAGCACGCCCAGCCGCCCCACGTGTTCCGCAACCTCGGCGACCGACGCTTCGAGGAGGTGACGCCCCGGCTGGGCCCGGCCATGCAGCGCCCGGTCGTCGCCCGCGGTGCGGCCAACGGAGACTTCGACAACGACGGCGACCTCGACGTGCTCGTCAACGCCAACGACGGGCCCGCGGTGCTGTACCGCAACGACGGGGGCAACCGGAACCGTTTCGTGCGGGTGAAGACGATCGGCACCCGCTCGAACCGCAGCGGGATCGGGGCCAAGGTGACGGTCACCCTCGCCGACGGACACAAGCAGTGGCGGCTCGTCCACACCGGCTCGAGCTACTGCTCCCAGAGCGACACCGCCCTGACCTTCGGCCTGGGCAGCCACCAGCGCGCGGAGGAGATCGAGGTGGTGTGGCCGAGCGGGGTGGTCGACCGGGTGGGCCCGGTGGTGGCAAACCAGGTCGCCTTCGTCGAGGAGGGCCGGGGTCTCGTCTCCGCCCGGACCCTCCCTTCGAAGGGCGAGCCGCTCGTGCCTTGAGTCGAAGGCGGGGGCCGGCCACAATCGAATGATGAGCCATCGCCGACGAGCAACCCTCGGATTCCTCTGTGCCCTCTTCGCGTTCTCCCCGGGCCCTTCCCCGCACGTCGTGCGTGCCGCGGACGGGGACGCACCCTCGTCGGCGGCGTCGCCGGCACGCGAGGCGGCCTATCGCGAGAACAACCTCGGGGTGGCGCTGCTCGAGCAATTCCGTTTCGCCGACGCCGCGGACGCCTTCACGCGGGCGCTCCAGAAGGACCCGACCCTCTTTCTCGCGAAGGTCAACCACGCCATCGCTCGCCTCTACGTGCCCGACCACGACGCGGCGCGGAAGGTGGCGGAGGAGGCGCTGAAGGAGCAGCCGGACTCCCCCCAGCTCAACTACGTCCTGGGCCTCATCGCGCGCGGGGAGGGCCGGGCGGAGGACGCGGTGCCCTACCTCGAGAAGATCCTCGCCCGCGATCCGACGGACGTGGGGGCGAACCTGACCCTGGGTCAGGTCTACCTCCAGCTTCGCGAGTTCGAGAGGGCGGTGGCGTTGTTCGAGACCGCTGCCGCCGCCGAGCCCTACAACGTCAGCGCCATCTACAACCTGGGCGTGGCCCAGAACCGCGCCGGACGGCGCGAGGAGGCGCAGGCCACGCTCGAGAAGTTCCAGAAGCTCCGGGACAGCGCGTACAAGACGTCTCTCGGGCAGAACTACCTCGAGCAGGGCCGGTACGCCGAGGCCCTGCCCTCGACCGGAGCCGAGGAGGACCTCGTCGACGCCGGGACTCCCGCGGTCTCCTTCGTCGAGCAAGACGGTTCCGACGTCCCTTCGCCGTCCACCGGGCCAGCGGCCCCGCGGGGAGCCTCGCTCGGGGAGTCACCTTCGCCGGAGAAGGCGGCCCGAGTCCTCGTCCGTGCCGCCCTCACCCTGACCGACGTCGACGGGGACTCCCGCCTCGACGTCGTCGAGGCCGGCGTCTCCGGCCTCCGGGTCCTGCGGAACGAAGGTGGCGGGCTGCGCGACGTCACGACGAGCGTCGGCCTCGGCGGCGTGTCCGCGGCGGCGGCGGTCGCCGGCGACTACGACAACGACGGTCACGGCGATCTCCTGGTCCTCCGCCCCGGGGGTCTCTCGCTGTTCCGCCACGACGGAAAGGGGCGCTTCGAGGACGCCACGTCCGCGGCCCACCTTCCGGCCTGGCCCCACGTCGCGCTGAGCGCGGCCTTCGTCGACATCGACCACGACGGCGACCTCGACGTCTTCGTGGCCGGGCTCGCCGACGTGGAGGGTACCCCGCAAGGCGGGTCCGGGCGTTTCCCGGAGGCCTTCGCTCCCGCTCCCTCGCTGCTGCTCCAGAACGACGGCGACGGGACCTTCTCCGACATCACGTCGCGGACCGGATTGGGGGCGCCCGCTCACGCCCTCGCCGTCATCCCCACCGACTTCGACAACCGCCGCGACGTCGACCTCTTCGTGCTGCGGCGTGATGCCCCGCCCGCCCTCTTCAAGAACCTCCGCGACGGGACCTTCCGTGACGTGGCGCTCGAGCTCGGACTCGTGGCCGCGGGGCCGTTTCGCAGCGCGGCCGCGGCCGACGTGAACAAGGACGGCTACGTGGACTTCTTCCTGGGCGGGGACACGACCTCGTGGCTCGCCCTGAGCGACGGGCGGGGGGCCTTCGTGGTCACCCAGGCTCCCGCCGGCGCGGCCGGAGCCGAGGCGGCGCAGCTCGTCGACTACGACAACGACGGCCTGATCGACCTCGTCGTGGCCACGGAGCGGGGGATGCGGCTGCTCCGCAACGTCGGCGCCTCCTGGAGCGACGTCACCGCCACTGCCTTCGCCGGCGTGGGCACCACCACGCTCGATGGCAGCGCCCTCGGCGTGGCCGATCTCGACGCCGACGGCGACCAGGACCTCCTCCTCGCCACGCCCCGGAAGCTGCGGGCGCTCGTCAACGAGGGTGGCAACCGGAACCACTCCTTCGCCGTGGACCTCTCCGGCCGCGTCACCAACCGCGGCGGGGTGGGAGTGAAGATCGAGATCCGGGCGGGGAGCCTGCGCCAGAAGCTCGAGACCGTGGCCGCGGTGCCCATGCCCGCGCCGGCCGACCTCGTCTTCGGCCTCGGCTCGAGGACCGCTCCCGACGCGGTGCGCGTGATCTGGGTGTCGGGAATCGTCCAGACGGAGACGGAGTTCAAGGCGCCGGTGACCGGCACCCGGGAAGCGTTCGCATTGACCGAGCTCGACCGCAAGCCGTCCTCGTGTCCCTTTCTCTATGCCTGGAACGGCGAGCGCTTCGAGTTCGTCACCGACTTTCTGGGCGGGGGCGAGATGGGGTACAAGGTGGCGCCGGGGGTGTGGAACGAGCCCGACCCCGACGAGCTCGTGCGGATCGCGCCCGAGCAGCTGCGGCCCCGCGACGGACGCTACGAGCTCCGGGTCACCAACGAGCTCGAGGAGGTGCTCTACCTCGACCAGATCCGGCTCCTCGCGATCGACCACCCCGCGGACGTGTCGGTCTTCCCGAACGAGGGGATGACCGTCCCTCCCAAGCCGGCGCGCCTGTTCGCCGCACGCGACCCGCGCGTGCCGCGCGCGACCGACCACAAAGGACGCGACGTCACCCTTCGGCTCGCGCGGCGTGACCGGGTGTTCGTGGACGAGCTGCCGCTCCTCCGGATCCGCGGCTACGCGGAGGAGCACGCGCTCACGCTCGACCTGGGCGGCCTCCCGCCGACTCACACCCTCCTTCTCCTCACCGGCTGGACCGATTACGCCTTCTCGAGCGACAACGTCGCCGCCCACCAGGCCGGGCTGGCCCTCGTGCCTCCCCGGCTCGAGGCCGAGGCCGCGGATGGCCGCTGGACGACGGTGGTCGGGCAGGTCGGGGTGCCGGTCGGCCGGCCCCAGACGGTGGTGGTCGACCTCTCGGGCCTCCCCCTCGGGCCGTCGCGGCGGGTTCGGGTGGTCACCTCGATGCGTGTCTATTGGGACGAGGCGAAGGCGGCGGCGCCGGCGGACGACGTCGTCCTGCGGCCCGCGCCTCTCGCGCCGCAACGGGCGCTGCTCCGCGAGCGCGGGTTCTCGGCGGAGACGAGCCCCGACGGGCGCGAGCCGTGGAGCTACGACTACGCCAGCGTGTCGTGGCTCTCACCCTGGAAGACGATGCCGGGCCGATACACCCGCCTCGGAGACGTGCGTCCGCTCCTCGACGGGACCGACGACCGGTTCGTGATCTCGAAGCCGGGGGACGAGGTGTCGCTCTCCTTCGATGCCCGTGGGCTGCCGCCGACGAGCGCCGGCTTCGTCCGCACGTTCCTGCTGGCGGGGGACGGCTTCAGCAAGGAGATGGACATCAACTCCGCGAGCCCGGACGTGGTGCGGCCTCTGCCGCACCACGGAATGAAGGGTTACCCCTACGCCGCGGGCGACGTGCCGGCGGCGGTGCGGGAGCGGTGGGCCGAGCTCGAGGAGTGGACGACCCGGCAGGTGGCCCGGCCGATCGTGCCGATCGAGCTCGCCGCGGCGGGAGAGAGCGCGGCCCCGTCCAGGGTGGAGGACCGATGAACGGCGGGGATCGATGAACGACCGAGACCGATCACAAGACGCTGTTGGGGGCGGTCCCTGTCGATCTCGTCCGCCGAGAGCGACAGGGACCGATGCTCACAGGTGTTTCCCTCCCCCTCCGTGGGGAGGGATAGGGTGGGCAGTGAGTGAAGCGAGCACGAGCTGCGGCGTGGCTTGGTCCCTGTCCGCCTCGTCCCCGAGAAGGACAGGGACCACGTGGCCACAGGCGTTCCCCCTCCCCCTACGTGGGGAGGGGATAGGGGTGGGGGGTCATTGAATGACCGACCCCATTCGCTACTCCGCCGCCGCGTGCCAGACCGACCTGCCGAACCCGATCGGGCGGCTGGAGATGAAGGCGAACACCGATCGAATGGTGTCGATGATCGATTCCGCGGTCGCGGGAGCGGCGCCGTTTCTTCCCGTGCGGCTCGTGGTGTTCCCCGAGTTCGCCCACGCCGCGCCCGTCTATCCGACGCTCGAAGAGCTCAGGGAGAAGCTGGCGGTGCCCGTTCCCAACGAGCACACGGAGAGGCTCCACGCGAAGGCGAGGGAGCACGGGATCTGGATCCAGAGCGGGACGATGATCGAGTCCGACCCGAAATGGCCCGGGGTCGTGTTCAACACGACCTGCCTGATCGGACCGGAGGGGATCCTCTACAAGTTCCGCAAGGTGAACCCCTGGATCCCCTACGAGGTGCACTCGAGCCCTCACGATATCCCCGGCTACGACGAGCCGCTCTTCCCGGTCGCCGACACGCCGATCGGAAGGATCGGGTGCGCGATCTGCTACGACTGGATCTTTCCCGAGGCCCTGCGACAGCTCGCGATGAACGGGGCCGAGGTGCTCGTGAGGGTCTCCGCCTACATGGACCCGTGGGGGGCCACCGACCCGATGGACTGGTGGACCATCGTGAACCGGTGCCGCGCCCTCGAGAACGTGGCGTTCGTGGTGGCGGCGAACCAGGGAGCGGCGCTGCGGCGATACCCGCCCTACTCCTGGCCGGGCGGCAGCATGGTCGTCGACTACGACGGGCGCATCCTGGCCCAGGCCTCGCCGGGTCCGGGCGAGCGGATCGTGGTCGCGCCCGTCGACATCACCGCGCTGCGCCACGAGCGGCAGACGCGGAGGGGCCACCACATGCTGGCCCACCTCCGGACCGAGGCCTATCCCGTCTACCGCGGCCACGTGTACCCTCCGGAGGGACGCGAAGGCCCCCTCTCCTACGAGGAGAACAACGCGCGCATCGACGAGGCCAAGAAGAACCTGGCGTGATAGCATCCCCGCCGTCGGCTCCATCATGAGACCTCGCGCGCGACGCGCCGCCGCCTCTCTCGTCGCTGTGCTGCTGGCGACGCCCGCGCCGAGCGCTCCCCAGAGCGCCTCGGTCGGCGGCGGGCTCGTCGGCAGCTGGGAGGGGTGGGCCACCCTCGTCAACGAGTGGCCCGGCCACGAGTGCCGCTACGAGGGAAGCAAGGACGAGGCCTCGGTGCGCCTGGAGCTGTCTCCGGGCGACGGTCGCCTCGAGGGATCGGTGGCCATCGACCTCGCCCCCGCGCCGCAGACG